>PVBE011159637.1_pt1 | contig 46533 bp, 38 predicted proteins | sample 1631181 | NCBI WGS metagenome assembly PVBE01 (sample SAMN08397723, study PRJNA350692) | Marine metagenome, whole genome shotgun sequencing project. | isolation source: water | place: Pacific Ocean | collected 2012-04
ACAGATGGCGCTGAATATGAATCTCTAATGAAACTCGGAACAGCTTCTGTTTATGTTTCATGGGCAGTAGAAGTGATGAAGGAAGAATCTGAACCGGAACCAGAACCGGAACCAGAACCGGAACCGGAACCAGTCGTGGCTGCGGTTGATGCGCCAGTGACGGCGGGTTCTGTGGATGAGCAAGTGACGGCTGACGTCCTTGCCGCGCTGGGCGGACTTGGCTGCACCGTGGTCGAGACGACGAGCGCCCCGGGCTTGACCGTGTTGGCCGCACACGCCGGTCGCGATGACGGCGCGCAGATGGCGGATGTCGTCCGGCTGATGCGCGCTCTATCCTCGCGGACCCAAGCCGGCGAGGTGTTGACTGGGCTCGTCTTGGCCAGCCAGGGGACCTTGTTCATGGGCGCCAAGTCGGGCCATCCCGGCGCATACGCGGTCGTCAGCACAGACGCCGCCAGTCCTGGGCGAGTAACGGTCGGAGCGAAGAAAGCGGTTGACCTGCTTGGCTCGGTGGCGGTGGAAGGTGACGTTGAGGACCTCGACCTCGAGCCGGCAAGTGCAGACGCCGGCCTTGCGGCGTTTGCCGAAAAGGCCGCATCCGGCCCGTCTGGGGGCTTCCGCACGGCATCGGGGCAGGGAATTCTCGCCATGGGCATGCCCGGTGACGCCGCCGACATCGCCGCGGTTGCCTCGGCGTGTTGGGACGCTGCTCTCGCGTGTCGGTCGGGGCTTCAGCGCATCCTGTTGCTCGGCGGCTCAAAGACGATCGGTATGGCGATGGCCGACCAGGCCGGCGCCTTGGTTGTTGCCGCGTTCGCGGCCGGGATGAACCCCGGTCTTGCAGGTACCGAGACGGCCAAACTCGTGAAGGCCTGCGATCAGGCCGCCGCGGGAGGAGCATCCTAGAATGGCCGGCGAGCCGATCAGCCGGCGGCTTGTGGTTGCCATGAGCATCTGCCTGTCGCTGGCGCTGCTGCTGTTGGGGCTTGAGTTCTCGCTCGTGCTTCGAGAAATCGCCTCGCTCTCGCCGGGAAGTGCTGGAATGCTGGGTGGCGTGGCTGTACTGCTCTACGCAGCGCTCGCCTGGCGTGGTTCGCAGGGACGACAGACTGGATCGTTTGGAGCGTGGTTAGGTACGATGGTCGCGTGTCACGCCGGACTCGGGATGACTGTCGGGGCGATCAGGTCGGCGGCGATGGGCGTCGCCCCTGAGTTGTCGGAGGTTGCCCGGTCGGCGTGCGGCGCCTCGCTCCCGGTTGGCGTCCTGCAGGTGGGGTACGGCATCGGTCTGGCCAGCTTCATCCATGGACGCGATGTCGAAGTGATCCCGGCGCCCGTTCGGCCATCGGTTGCCCGCCGGGAGCGGTTGGCGCATCAAGCAGAGAACCAGCCCGTCCCTGCCGAGTTGGCGGACGATGTGGCTCGGGAAGCGTATCTCGAGGTTTACGCGACTGCAATTGGAAAGCTCCGCGCCCGAGATCATCAGGCGCTCATCGAGTATGCGGTCGAGGCGGCAAAGTGCGAGGGTGGGCTGCTCATGTCACGGTCCGGAGACATCATCGCGTCGACCGAGGCGCAGGGGCTGAGCGTCGACGAAGTGGCGAACGCGTTGCCGGAAATGATGGCAAACCTGGAGAAGCTGTCGGGACCGTCGCGCGCGGGTAGCACTCTACTGCGCGCGTCTCTCGGCGGATACGACTTGCTGGCTGCCCCGGGACGCTCGATGTTGGCGTCGTTGATCGGCCCGCTACCGGGCGAGCGCGATACGGCCGAGGTCATCCTGCCCGCCCTGATCGCACGAGCCGAAGCGCTCGCGCGAGGGCCTGAAGACAAACAGGAGAGCCCGTCGTGACGATCGAGGAGATCACCGACAGCCTGACGAGAGTCAACGGCGTGCGCGTCGCGGCGCTCTACACGCACGACGGCATCCGCGTCTGCTCTCAGGCCTTCGAAGGCGCGGGCGACGAAAACCGCCTCGCCGCCATGGCGGCGGAGATCGGCCGAGCGGTGACGATCCTGACGCAGAGCTGGGACGGCGGCGGATACCAAACCGCGGCATTCGAGGCATCATCCGGGAAGCTCGTGGTGTCGGACGTCGGCAAAGCGTTCGTCGCCATAGTCGCCGACCAGACATCCAACATGGGCTTGCTGCGGCTCAGAATCGAGCAGGCGGCGACCGAACTCAGAGGTGAGATCTCACGGTCTCAGATGCCTGGCGGCAGTATCGAGCCTGGCGAAACGAAGCCCGGGGGCATGCCCCCGGCAGGCGCATCGGGAAACATGTCTCTGTAGCCTGACCGTCCGGAGGAGTCGTTAGCGATGGCATCGATCAACTACGCGCAGCGCGAGATCACGTGCAAGGTGGTGTACTACGGTTGCGCCATGTGCGGCAAGACGACCAACCTCGAGTACATCCACGAGCACGTGCCCAATCGTGACAAGGGCGGCCTGGTGTCGCTTTCCACCCAGGGCGATCGAACGCTGTTCTTCGACTTCCTGCCGCTCGAGGTCCAGGATGTAGGCGGGTTCACCGCCAAGTTCCAGCTCTACACCGTGCCCGGCCAGGTGGTCTACAACGCCACCCGGAGACTCGTCTTGCGCGGCGCGGATGGGATCATCTTCGTGGCTGACGCGGGTTACGACCGGGCGAAAGAGAACGTCGAGAGCTTCGACAACATGCTAGAAAACCTCGCCCAGTATGGGTATAGTCTCGATACGATCCCGCACGTCCTGCAGTACAACAAACAGGACCTACCGGGCATCGCGCCGCGTCATTACATGGATTTCACTCTCAACCGCCAGGCCACGCGCGTCCCGGTCTTCGAGACGGTGGCGACGACCGGAATAGGCGTGTTCGACACGCTGAACGCCGCGTGCCAACTGGTGCTGGGCAAGCTGCGCACTGCATAGGGGCGACGGTGCCCGCGGGCGCGCTACGGAGGTGACGTACGGTGTCGCTTCAGCCGGTCGTTATATACGAGGAAGATGACCGCGAATTATCCGAGCGCCTTGATGCGTTCCTTCGGGCGTCGCGGGCCTCGCTCGTGATCCTCATCGATCGCAGCGGGCAGGTCATCTCTCAACGCGGGTACACGAAGCAGCGTCCGGCTGAGGAACTCGCGGCGATGGCCGCGGCCGCGTTCGCCGCAACCGAGCAAGTTGCCCGTATCATCGGCGAGAACTCGTTCAGCGTCCTGTTCCACGAGGGCGAGGAGCAGAACGTCCATCTGTCCGTTGTCGGCGAAAACGCGTTGATGCTCACGGCCTTTGACGATCGCACGACGTTGGGGCTAGTGAGGCTCTATGCCGGCGAGGCGACCGATGCGCTGTTGCCAATCTGTACCCGCATACATAGCCGCAGCGCGGGCGCGCCGTTACCAAGAGCAGAAGCGGGCGACCTCTTTACGCCCGATGAGGCGTGACTGATCCGCGCGCGGCCAGGGCTTGAGCCAGACGGAGGGCGAGCCCAGTTGGGGGAGCGATAGTGGCGCTACGGGGAACGTTCGAGGAGACAGATCCGGAAGACGTGCTGCAGATCCTAGCCATCGGCGGCAGGACGGGAACGCTGTCGGTTCGCGACCAGGGACACAGCACCAAGATCGTCTTCCAGAACGGGCGAATCATCGACGCCTTCGATGGCTTCCAGCGCGGGGAAGACGCCGTCTTCGCCGTGCTCGTCAACAGGATGGGGTCGTTCAGCTTCGTGCAGGAAGCGGTGCCGCCGGACCAGACGATCGAGCGCACCGTGCCGGGCATTCTGCTCTCCGCGACGCAGCGGCTTGACGACCTCCGGAGAGCCAGAGACGTGCTGAGGGGGCCGATGTCGAGGCCCTATCGGGTTCAGACCGGTCAGTCCGAGTCGGAGCTGTCGACAGAGGCAGCAGCACTGCTAGGGCTGGTCAACGGCAAGCGGACGCTCGGGGAGATCGTAGCGACGGTCGACCAGTCACTTGAACAAGCCTACGCGCACCTGGCGGGGCTCGTAGACTCAGGGCTGATCGGCATCGCGGTTGCTGAGGACAGCCAGCCGCCGCTGTCAGCAGACAGCAGCCCGCCCGACGACGAGCCGCAGGCCATACCGAAGGTGCAGCCAATCGGCGGCCGCGCGCCGACAGCGAGCGAACTGAGGGAGATCGCGGAGTTCCTAAGACGCGCCATTGCCTCACAGGCAACGCCACGCGAACGCTAGAAGGGTGGGGAGAGAACATGACACAAGTTAAGCTCCTGGTCATTGTTACAGATGATGCCCTTCGCCGGAAATTGCTGAATACGTGGCGGGAATCGACAGTCGAACAGATGGGGTTGTTGTCGGATGAGCCGGTGGATGCCGACGAAGGGCGCGAGCCGGTGGCGTTCAGCCGGATCAACATCCGCGAAGACCTGTCTCTGTGCCTGTTCATCGTGGATGGTGGCTGGCGCCGCGAGTATGTCTGTCAGGCCCTTGCCCGACGAGCGGCTGGGTACTGCTTGATCATCGGACCGGGCGAGCACGAGCTGTCTCTGGCTGGGGATCTGCTCATACTGCTGCACTCAGGCGGCGCGCCGCGAGGCATTGTCGCCATCGCAGACGAGACCGATGTTGACCGAGTGCGCGGGGTGCTAAGCCTGTCGAGTGATGCGCGAATACCGACCGTGGACTGCGGCGATGCCGGGAGTTTTGTGGGGTTGCTTACGAACCTGCTCGAGCGTCTTGCCGCGGCAGCGGCGGCTTGAGCTGATGGAGGAGCGTGGCTAATGGCACGAAATCCGCTGGACCTGATCTTCGGGGCGCCGACAACAGTCGCCATCGACATCGGTAGCACCTCCATCAAGCTGATGGAGTGCCGCTCCGAGGGCGACCGCGTGGTGGCGACCCGCATGGGCATGGCGCCCACGCCGCCCGGCGCGCTCAACAACGCGTCGGTGGTCGATCCGATCATCATCGGCGAGGTGATCCGCGAGTTGATGCGCTCGACGGGCTGCAGCGCCAAGCTCGCGGTGTGCGCCGTAACAGACCCCTCGCTTGTGGCGACGCGCGTTCAGGTGCCGCGCCGCGATCCGCAGACGCTGGCCAAGGCGATGCCGTTTGAGGCGCGGTCGCACATCCCATTTGGCGCGGAGGAGGGTGAGATCGCGTGGCAGATTCTCGATGCCGAATCGGATGATCCGCAGATGAGCGTCTTGCTCGTCGCCGCCCGCAACGAAGCGGTGGAGGGGCGCGTCCAGGCCATCGAGATGGCCGGCCTTACCCCCGTCGTGATGGACGCGGTCCAATTCGCCATCCTGCGCGCGCAGGTATATGCCAGCACTGAGTCGCGCGTGTTCGACGAGACCGTGCTGCTGCTGCACATCGGCGCGTCTTTCACCGAGATGACGATCGTTTGGAAGGGCTGCTTTGCCTTCCCGCGTATCGTCCCGATCGCCGGTCTCAGCATGGATCACGCGGTGGCTTCCGCCTTCAGCGTCGATCCCGAAGAGGGGCGCAGGATCAAGGAGACGCAAGCCGTCGCCTGCACGCGCGACGAGATCTCCTCCCTGCCCGCCGAGCAACAGCAGGCGAGCTTATCCATTGCTCCGGTGCTTGAGGAGATCGTGCGCGACACGCAGACGTCGCTGAACTTCCTGACCCAGTCTTTCCAACTGGCTGGCGCGGAGACGACAACCGACCGGCTGATCGTTAGTGGCGGCACGTCGCGCCTGCCCGGCCTGCCCGAGTACTTGCAGGCGACGCTGGGCACGCCCACGACCGTGTTCGATGTCTTTCGCGACACCGCTCTGGAGGCGCCATCGTACGATCCGAGCTTCCTGAGCGACCTGTCGCCGTACATGTCCGTTGTAGCTGGTCTTGCCTTGCGCGAGCCAATTGCCTCCGGGACGTACCGGGTGCTGGGGCAACCCGAAAGCCAGCCGTTGCCGGTAGCGTCGACCTAGTGTTAACTCTGGCGACCACGCCTTCTGAGGGGGTGGTGTGATGATTAATGTAAACCTGATTAGCGAACGCGAACGCGCCCGAGTGGTGGGTGAGAATGCCGGTCGAATCGCATTCTTCATCGCGGTGGTGGCGTTCGTCTTGGCCATCGGTGTCTTCACGCTGCAGCAGAGCAAGCTCGGCCGCATGAAGAACCAACTCCGCCTGGCGCAGACCGGTATCGATGACTACGCGCAAAAGAAGGGCGAGATCGATGGCATCCAGCGGCAGCTCGACAACAAGCGCCCGCTGGTCGATCTCCTCGTCACGGCCCGCAATAGCGAGCGAAAGTGGTGCATGGCGCTGGCTGACGTCGAGAAAGCCCTGCCCGCGGACGTGCGGCTGCAGTCGCTCCGATCTGAGATGCTCCATCCACAGATCGTCGACGACCAGGACGCCAACAAGCAGGTCGCAGACATTGAGGGCTTCATCATCATCGGGTTTGCCGGATCGACGCATGCTGTCGGCGGCCTGATGACGAACCTGCAGGACACGGATGCCTTCTCCGGGACGCAGCTTGTGCGCACGACGCGCCACCAAGGCGTTGCCGGCACGGCGCCGGTCTTCGACTTCGAAGTCCATGCCTTCTTCGCTGAAGGACGCAGGGGGACCAGCTGATGAAAGCCGCGCTAAAGAACCGACGATTCTTGGTATTCGGCGGAGCCGCCGCGCTTTGCTTGCTGTTTCTGCTAGTGTCAGTGCTGCTTCAGGTCAGGAAGTACCACGCTGTCTCCGTCGAGTACAACCGCGCGCAGACTCAACTCGCCGATCTGCGCGCGGCGGTGGATGGCGTTGACGTGGCGGAGCTTCGCGCGGAAGACCAGGAACTGGCTGACGAGTTGACGCGCATTGAGCGAGAGCTGCCTGAGGGCGAGTACGTTCCAACGCTTCTGAGTGATGTGACCAACTTGGCCATCACCACCGGCAACAACATTATCGAGTCGCGCCCCCGCATCGAGGTCACCGGTCTCCGGGCCGGAGCGCCCGCGTCAGACCCCGCCGAGGGGGGGGAAGAGGCGGCCGAGGGCGAAGAAGAGTTTGACGGGCTGACCTACAGCGAGCAGGGGATCGATTTTCAGTTCCAGGGGAACTACAAGAGTGCCTTCGATTTCCTCCAGCAGGTTGGCGCTCTCGGCAAGATCCTATCTGTTGATTCGCTTGAGATCGCGAAGCAAGGCCCGGGAGCCATGTGGGAGGGCAGAGCCGAGGGCACGATTCGTCTGGAAGTCCGGGCCCTGATCCTGCCGCCCAGGAGCGCCTTCCCTGGCGAGGTAACGATCAGAGTGTATTCGTAAGTCTGCATGGAGGGCTCGCGAGCAGAGCAGGACGCCAGCCCGAGTCGTCGGCAACCGATGGCCAACGGGGGACATGAGAGATGGCACGCAAGGCCAGCGCATCCAAATCCGCCATCCCCAAGAAACTGCAGCTGCCCTTGCTGCTTGCGGGGATACCACTCCTGCTCTTCGTCGGGTACCGATTCGCCACTCAGATGGGGTGGATAGGCGGTCCTCCCGAGGCGGTGGTCAGGGAGACGCCGGATGAACCGTCGGAGCAACCCGAGCCCGTCGTCGAGGACCCCGGGACCACACCCGCCGTCGTGCGGCCTGTGACTGACGACGATCTTCCGGAACTGGCATCAATCGTGCTGGGGCCGCGCGATCCGTTGGCTGACCTGGTACCTGAGCCGAAGACGCCCGAGCCTCCGGCCGCCGGCGACGCGATCGTGTCTGGCAGCACGGTCACGCCCGGGCCTCCTCCGCCGCTGCCTGGACCCATTCCCGGGCCGATGGTCGGAGATTTTCCGAGTCCCACAGGGGGCCCACTGGGCCCGCCCGTGCTCGTCAACAGGCCCGTGCAGACCGGCCCGACGCTTCCGCCCGCTCTGACGACCGCGTATCCGCAGGTGCATCGCGGAAGCCGCGCGGCCGCCAAGGCGGCGCCCATCGCATTGCTGGGCACGATTTCGGGGTCCAATGGGGCGATGGCTGTCTTGCGCCAGACCGACGTGGCCGGCGGGCGAGGCGCCTACGTCCGGCCGGGCGACGAGGTCGGCAGGACGGGACATCACGTCGACGAGATCGAGGAGGGGCGCGTCAAGGTCAGGAGCGGCGGACGCTCGCACGAACTCATCCTTCCGGGCGACGGGGGCCATACGGCCGTGTCCGGAGCCGCCGGGCAGTCCGGTTCTGTGGCGCCGGGTGGCGAGACGTATCCGTTGTCGACAGGTACGGGATCAATCACTGTGAGCCCTTCGGTCGGCGCCGACGACGAGTCGGAGCCGGTTACAGTCGAGTAAGACGACCGTTCGGGGTGCCTGTGGGACGCCGGCGGGTCCCGCGTTCATAGCAGACGTCTATCGCAGCTATCATCGCAGCAAAGAACATAGCGCCGCACCGACGCAGCAATATATGCGCTGTGGGAGGTGCTAACGATGCAGACCCGGCACAGGTCGTGGCTGCCCATCTCAGTGGCCGCCGCAGTCCCACTCGTCCTCTTCCTCTGTGTCGCAGCATCGGTGGCCTCGCGGGACGTCCCCGCGAGCGTTGCCGTCGAATCCGTCGGTATCGCCAGAGGCACGGGATGCGCCGTGGTGCACATTGCCACTAGCGCGCCCACGTCGGTCGAGATTGACCGAGGCTCCGAGGACCGCGTAGTCGCGCGGTTCATGGATGCCGTGCTGGCGCCGAACGCGGGGAGCATCGTCGCTCGCACACCCGCGTTGAGCACGGTGCTATCGCTGAAACAGGATACCTCGACCCCACCGGTTGTGGAAGTCGAGGTCGCCTCCAGTCGCGGCCAGCCGGCCGAGGTTGAGCGCTTCGCCGATGGGCGAGGCCTCATCGTCCGGCTCTATGTGGACACGAGCCGACCGCCGGCTCGCCCCGACCCGCTCACCGGGCATGGCCGCCTGGCGCTGATGTCGGCCACGACCGCGCTACCCGGGCGGCACGCAGCGTCGCCGACCTTTGCGCCGCTGATCGCGCCTGTGGGCGAGGTCAGCATCGGTGCCAGCTTGCAGCTGGCTCGCCTCGATCGGCTCACCGGGCATGGCCGCCTGGCGCTGATATCGGCCACGGCCGCGCTGCCTGGACGGTATGCGGCATCGCCGGGCTTTGCCCCGCTGACCGCGCCCGTGGGCAAGGAAGGCATCGGCGCCGGCTCCCCGCCTGCCGACGCTCTGACCAGCATTTCCCCCGACGACTTGCCACGGGCGACGCTTGCCCGCATCGCGTCACTGTCGGCTGAGCCGGACACGCTGCTGGCGGGCTTGCCGCGTCGCTCGCTGGGCGCGCTAAAGCAGACACCCGCGGCGCTTGGCGCTCTCGCGACCTTTGCGCCAACCTCATACGTTGAGGCGCGGACGCCACTGCAGTTCGCAGGTCTGACGGCGACGCTCACTGCCAGACCCGCTCCGATGCCCTCAACCGCGCCGATCCCCTCGCTACAGAAGGGCGCAGTCGTTGAGCGCGTACGCGTTGTGGCCCACGATCCGTTACGGGTCGCCATCGACTGCTCGGTCCCAACGGCGCATCGGGTCACCAAGCTCGCGACACCTCGCGGCTTCGGGATCACGTTCCCGGATGCGACTGTGGGCCCCACTTGCGAACGGATGGTCGCCCTGCATCCGGCGAGCGAGACATCGGTCGAGACCATCGACACCAGGCACGGCGCGATGGTCGTCATCCCCTCGCGCGATGGCATGAAATGCGAGACCCACGCAGGCACATCGGCCGGCACGATAGTCGTCGACCTGGTGCCTGATGGCGAGCTAGTGGCTCAGCGACCCGACCCGGCCGACGCAGCCGGCGCGCCCGCCATGCCGGACCAGGAGACGCTCATTGCGCTCCATTTCCAGGATGCTCCCATCGTCGAGATCCTGACGGCGCTGGCGCAGTTCGCCGAGATGAATATCATCACCACCGAGGCCGTGGCGGGCACCGCCTCAGTGCACATCGACGACGTCACGCTAACCGAGGCGTTCAACATCATCACTCGGCTGAACGGTCTCGAATACACGCTCCTCGGCTCGCGCAACTTCGTCGTCGGATCGCCCGAGGAGATCAAGCTCGTATCCGCTGTCGGCGAAGATGGCATGCCGCTTGAGTTCATCTACAAGCCGGAGCGAACGACGCCTCAGAAGATCGTGAGCGAGCTTCGCGAGATCACCGAGTCGCTCAACATCCAGACGCGCGTTATCGAGGATGCGGGCTCGGTTGTCTTTACCGGTCTTCCCGACCGACAGACGGCGTCACGCCTGCAGGAGTACGCCAAGCAGGTTGATGTCCCGCCGACCGACGTAACGCGCTGGCTGGCTTTGGAGTACGCAACGCCGGCCACGATAAAGTCCGCTCTGGCCGACATGCTGCCCGACGTCCAGATCCTGTTGCCCGGTGATGGGCAGCAGATCAGTCTCGTTGGTCTGGCTGGCAAGTCGACCGACGTCGATGAGGCCGAGATGCTCGTCCAATCGATCGATGTCGACACGAGCGCGATACCGGTCGTGGCCGACGGGCCGGATGTGAGTGACACGATACAGATCTCGTACATCGATCCCGAGAAGGCCGTGGAAGTCCTCACGATGATGTACGCCGATCAGGCCGAAGTTCAGTTGCTGAGTGGCCCTGACGGTCTCAGAGAGATTGCCGGTACGATGGATGTGGGTGGCTTGCGCCCGACGGCCACGCTCTTGGTCCGCGGGCCTCAGTCCGTCGTCGACGACGTCAAGGCGCTGATCGTGAAGATGGATGTCGCGCCGCCACAGGTCGAGATCACCGCGACGATCACCGACATCCGCATCGACAAGGATGACGACACCGGGTTCAAGTGGGATCTGCCTGGGCTCATCATCTCAGAGCAGAACACGGCCGGAGACGGCTTCAAGGTCGGCAAGCTCGTGCGCGCGCCGTTCAACAGCTCCGGCGCGGGTGCGTTCAACTCGACTTTCGATGCGCAATCGGTGGAGTCAAAGACAACCGTCCTCGCTAAGACAACGCTTGTGGCTATCAACGGGAAGGCAGCGAACTTCCTCGTTGGTGACATCATCCCGTATGAGGTCACCGTCGCCGGTGACGGCACCATTTCGAGCAGCGTCGAGTTCGAGGAGATCGGTCTCGGGCTGGACTTTGCGCCGAGCGTCGATCGAGATGGACTCATCACAGTGTTCCTGAGCCCATCTGTCCGATCATTCTCGGGCTTCTCGCCCAATGGGTACCCTATTGTTGCGACGCGCGAAGCCGACACGATCGTGCGCGTGCGCGACGGCGATACGATCGTCATCGGCGGACTGCTCCGCGACGAGGAGCTGAAGACGCTTACGGGCATTCCGTTCCTGAAGGACATCCCGTTCTTCGGCAACCTGTTCAAGCACCGTCAGCACCAGAAGCGCAAGTCTGAAGTGGTAGTCTTCGCCGAGGTCCGGCTCCTGCAGCCAGGCGACCGTGATCCCGGCGAGCCGTTCATCGCTGCCGCTGGCCAGTAGGGCGGCCGGACGGAAAGAGCCGACACACCTCAAGGGCGGCGGGCTCCCCAGGCCCGCCGCCCTTCGCTTTACCTCTCCCCCAAGAAGTTCTCTGTCACGTCCGGGTCAACTTGTGGTAAAGGACATGTGGTGACAAGCCTCATGACGTGCATGGTGCTCCTAACGCACGGGAGTGGGTGAGACCAGTGGATCAACGCCTGATTGGCCAGATATTGGTCGACAACACCTCGCTGACGCAGGATCAGCTTGACGATGCTCTGCGCGTGGCGAGAGAGACTGACGAGTTCATAGGCCAGATTCTCGTCAATATGGGCCACATCACTGACCGCGAGGCAGCTATCTGCCGCGGGCTGCAGTGGAACGTGCCCTACGTCGATCTGACGGAATTCCCGTTGGACGAGGACGCCACTCAGTCCATCCCCGAAGATCTGATGCGCAAGTACACCTGCATCCCCATCGCTCGAACGAATGGGACGTTGCAGGTCGCGATGGCGGACCCAAATGACATCCGCGCCATCGACCAGATTCGCGTCCGGACGAACTTCGAGTTCCGCGTCGAGCCGGTCATCTCGCTGGCAAGCGAGATCCACGATGCCATCGGTGGGCTTGGTGGCGCGCGCGTTCGCGTGGCGACCGAGCTTGAGAACCTCCTCGATGAGTTTGAGGACCCCGAAGCCGAAGAGACTATTGAGGACGTCGAAGAGTTAGACTTCACTGACATCGAAGCCGCCGCCGGCGAGGCTCCGGTTGTCAAACTCATTCGGGTCATCATCACCAAGGCCGTCCAGGCTGAGGCCAGCGACATCCACATCCAGCCAGAGGAGAACCATGTCCGCGTCAGGTACCGTGTCGACGGTATCCTGCGCGATGCAATGGACCTGCCTAAGAGCGCCCAACTGCCTGGCGTGAGTCGCATCAAAGTCATGTCCGGGATGAAGATCGACCAGAAGCTGAAGCCCCAGGGCGGTCGCATCGGGATGAAGATCGACGGGGGCGCTTACGACTTCCGCGTGTCGACCTTACCCAGTCAGTTCGGCGAGAAAGTCGTCATGCGTATCCTCGACAAGTCGTCCATCAACGTCGACTTGGGCAAGCTCGGCTTCAGCACGCAGAACCAAGACGCGTTTGAGAAGCTGGTGTTGCGTCCACACGGCATCGTGCTCACGACCGGCCCGACAGGTAGCGGAAAATCGACCACTAACTATGCGGCGCTAAACCGGATCAACACGGCGGACAAGAACGTGATCACCGCCGAGGATCCCGTTGAGTATGAGCTTAGCGGCATCACCCAGTGCGCGGTCAACGACACCGCGGGAATGACGTTCAGCGCCATCTTGCGAGAGATGCTCCGCCAGGACCCCGACATCATCATGGTTGGTGAGATTCGCGATACCGAGACTGCGGTTATCGCCACCGAAGCAGCCCTGACCGGTCACTTGGTGCTCAGCACGCTTCACACCAATGACGCGGCTGGCGCCGTCGCCCGCTTGGTTGAGATGGGCGTCGAGCCCTACCTGGTTGCCTCCGCGCTGTCGGGAGTGTTGGCCCAACGCCTCGTGCGCAGGATCTGCGTCCACTGTAAGGTGCCCTTCACCCCGCCGCCCGACGCGCTGGATATTGCCGGCGTTGAGGTGGAAGACCGCGAGCACGTCCAATTCTTCACGGGCGAGGGCTGCGGCCAGTGCGAGGATGGGTACAGGGGACGCACGGGCGTCCACGAGCTACTCACGATAGATGACGAAATCCGGGACATGGTTCTGCGCTCCGCGCCGAGCCACGAGATCCGCGAATACGCGATCAACGAGCAGAACATGGTTACGCTCAAGGGCGACGCAATCGCCAAAGTCCTGCAGGGAGTGACGACCCTGGATGAAGCTCTGACCAGCACGCAGAACGAATAACACGAGGTGTCCCGTGAGTGCCATCGGAGAATTCCAGCCACAGCCGTACGTCGATCCAGCGGGCGGGCCGGGCCAGTCTGTGCAGCCGGGCGACGAACAGGTTGCCAGCATAGAGGCGGTGGGGCTCGACGAGCTTTGCGAAATGGTCGTGGAGTGCGGGGCATCCGACCTTCACATCACCACGGGCCTGCCTCCGGTCGTCCGGATCGACGGCAAGCTACACACGCTCCCGTTCGAGAGGCTCCAGCCGATCGACACTCAGCGGCTCATCTACGACATACTCTCTGACAAGCACGTCGAGCAGTTTGAGAGCACTAGCGAACTCGACTTCTCGCACGGCGTCCGGGGTCTCGGGCGCTTCCGCGTCAACGTATATCAGCAGCGAGGCTCAGTCGCCGCCGCCTTGCGGACGGTACCGACTGAGATTCCCGACCTTCAGGATCTTGGGCTGCCTCAGATATGCCTCGACCTTACCAACCGTCACAGCGGGCTCGTGCTTGTTACGGGGCAGACGGGCTCGGGGAAGTCCACCACTCTCGCCTGCATGCTCAACTACATAAACCAAAATAGCGCGAGCCACATCCTCACCGTTGAGGACCCAATCGAATACCTCCACGCTCACGGGCGGTCGATGGTCAATCAGCGGGAGATCGGCACTGACACGGACTCGTTCGCGGCTTCATTGCGCGCCGCGTTGCGAGAAGATCCCGACGTCGTGCTCGTTGGCGAGTTGAGGGACCTCGAGACAGTGGAGTGCGCCATGACCGTGGCTGAGACGGGCCACCTTGTCTTCGGCACGCTCCATACGCGCAGCGCTCCGCAGACGGTCGACCGCATCATCGACGTCTTCCCGCCGCACCAACAGGAGCAGATCCGCGTCGTGCTCTCCAACTGCCTTGAGGCTGTCATCACGCAGCAACTCGTCCCAAAAGCAAACGGAACCGGTCGCGTGCCGGCGCTGGAAATCATGCTGGCGACCTCAGCGATCCGCAACCTGATTCGCGAAGCAAAGACGCATCAGATGCCAAGTATCATTGAAACTGGCGTCCACTATGGTATGAGGACTATGGACGGCTCGCTCGCGGAGCTGGTCCGTCAGGGAGTCATCGCGCACGAGGAAGCCGCTGCCCGTGCGTTGGACCCCGAGAATTTCCAACGACTGTTGATGGCTCAGCCACAAATGCCGGCTCCGGGACGCTGACGGTGCGGGTGAGGCGGCAGACACAGGGGGACAAATACGGTGCCCAACTATTCATACGCTGCGACTGACCAAGCAGGCCAACAGGCCGACGGGACCGTCGAGGCCAAGTCGCCTCAGATGGCGCACGAGATCCTGCGCGACCGTGGCCTCGTTGTCAATGAGCTTACGAGCGCGCCGGGCGGAGGGCGCAAGCGCCGCCGCCTCGGCGGGAAGATCAAGCTCAAGGAGGTCATGGTCTTCAGCCGTCAGTTTGCGGCCATGATCAACGCCGGCATGAACCTCATGAAGTGCCTGGATATCCTCAAAGGCCAGGTCACTGACCCGCGCTTTGCCAAGATTCTCGGCCAGGTGCAGCTGGACGTGCAGGCTGGCCAGACGCTCAGCCAGGCAATGGCCAAGCACCCCAACGCCTTCAACACGCTTTACGCGTGTCGATGGTGAAGGCTGCTGAGGCTGGCGGCGTGCTGGACGAGATTCTCAACCGCCTCTCGGCGTATCTGGAGAAGGACCAGGAGACCATCACCAAAGTCAAGTCGGCGATGGTCTACCCATGCATCGTACTGAGCTTCGCGTTCGCGATGACGGCGGTCCTCGTCTTCTTCATCCTGCCGAAATTCGGCTCGATCTTCAGCGAACTCGATGTTGAGCTGCCGATCACCACGGCGATTCTGCTCAACTTCAGCCACTACGCGGTCAAGTACTTCTACGTCCCGATAATCACCGTCGTCGGCACGCTCGTTGGGTACAAGCTGTACTCCAGCTCAACCGCCGGCCGGTTGCAGATCGACAGTCTCAAGCTCAAAGTTCCGCTGCTCGGCGACCTCGTGCGCAAGCTCTCCATCGCCCGCTTCGCCCGCACGATGGCGACGCTGATGAAGAGCGGGATCAAGACCCCAACCGGCCTTGAAATCGTCGCCGCTACAGCGGGCAACACCGTCATCGAGCGGACGATCCTGACGGCCAAGGAACACGTCCTCCGCGGCGACCGGCTGTCAACGCCATTCGGTCAGGACGGCGTCTTCCCCGACATGGTCGTGCAGATGATCGCGGTCGGCGAAGAGACCGGACGCGTCGACGACATGCTGCTGAAGGTCGCGGACTTCTACGAGGGCGAGGTCGACGCGTCGATCAAAGCTCTGACGTCGGTCATCGAGCCAATCCTCGTGGTCGTGCTCGGCGTAATGATCGGCTTCGTTGCAGTCTCCGTTATCTCGCCTATCTACAGCCTGGTCGGACAAGCTAGCGCCGGGAAATTCTAGCAGGCGCCCGTCGTCTGGCGGACCGACAGTGCCCAAGTACACGCGTTGCGGCGGCCCCACTTTCTGGGGCCGCCGCAACTGTTTCACCCCTCGCGCTGTCAAGTTTGGGAAGGACACCACCAGAGCGCCGGCGAAGCATGGGGGAGTGCCAATGGCACTGGTCGCGGGGCCAGGCGCGGATCGCGCGCGCGCGCCCCGATATACTGTGTCTGCATCTCGCCGCACGGCCGATCCGGCGGAGGGCCATGGAACACCTATTCGCCCAATTCGCGAAAACGGGAGACGAGGGGATTCGCGAAGAGCTGATCCGCGGGCACGCCTCGCTTGCGGAGAAGGTCGCCCGGAATTTCCTGGCATCCGGCGAGCCATATGAAGACATCGCACAGGAGGCCTACATTGGCCTCGTGAAGGCTGTCGATTCATTCGACCCGGCAGTCGGCGTCAAGTTCTCCACTTACGCCACTCACAAGATCAGCGGCCAGATTCGACACTATCTGCGCGACCGCACCTCCGTCATACGCCAGCCCGGCTGGCTTCACGAGCGCAGCCGCAAAGTCGCTCGCTGTGCTGAGAATCTTCGCCTCAAGCTCGGTCGCGAACCCACGGTCGCGGAGGTCGCCGCCGAGGCGGGCTTGGCCGAGAAGGACGTCCAGGACGTCGAGCGGACGCGCGGTATCTTTCGCGTCGGCTCGCTTGACAGCCCTGAGGGCGGCGGAGACGAGGGCGGCGATACCCCGCTCGACCGCAAGAAGATCCAGTCCCTGCGCGATGACAGTACCGAACTCCCGGTCGAAGAGAAACTCGTCCTTCGTGATGCGGTCAAGAAGCTCAAGCGCATGGAGCGTTGGGTCGTCTACGCGCTGTATTACCAGGGCCTCAGCCAGACCGAGGTCGCGAGCCAGCTCAACATCTCGTGCAACTACGTGTCGCACATCCTCCGAAGGCGCGCTGATGCGCCTGCGCCAGATCATGGCCTCCGATGAGGTCAAGGAAAGCCACCTGCGCGCGAAGACCGGAGCCCGCCTGACCGCTGCTTCAGAACCTTCCGGGCCTGTCGATCGGCTCACGAAGCTCTTCTCTTCGACTCGCCTTCGAGAGCGCCTCGAGGAGGAGATCCTCCGAGCCTCACGTTACGGATACGAAATCGCGGTTGTGGCTATCGATCTCGACAAGCTCGGCGACCTGAACGAGATCCACGGCTTCGCGCTGGGTGATCGGTTGCTCGCCGAAGTCGGCAACGCTCTGCAGGGCACCCTCCGAAAGTCTGACATCGCCAGCCGCTACGATGGCGGGACGTTCGTCCTGATGCTCCCGCACACGGGCGAGAAGGGCAAGCGAGGAGTTGGGCAGCGCCTCGTTCGGGCAATCGGCGAGATGGAGATCAAGACGCGTGGCGGATCGATCACGCCCACAGCCAGCGCCGGCGTCGCCGTCTACCCACTTGACGGTGACGAGAAAGACGAGCTGATCGACGCTGCCTTCACGGCAATGAAGCGGGCCAAGCTGGCCGGCGGAAACCGGGTCATCGCCTCGCGGGACGCCGCCTAGGCATCGGGCACCGGCGCTCGCCGCGCCGTGGAGGCGACATGTCGATCGGGAAGTGGTGGCGCAAACTCGTCACTCGCGTCCGCGCCGCCTTGGCCCCCGGCACGTTCCTCTGCGACTCCTGCCGGTATGACCACGCGAGATCCTGCCGAAACCCCGCCCGCCCAAACGCAACCATCTGCGACGAATATAAGAAGCGATGACCGGACTGCGCTCCGGTCGGAAGCGGAGACCCCAGTGCCCATTATCTCTCCCAGCCTGCTCTCCTCGAACTTCGCTCACCTCGCCCGCGACGCCCGCAACCTCGCCGAAGCCGGAGCCGAGTGGCTCCACTTCGATATCATGGACGGGCGCTTCGTGCCCAATCTGACCTTCGGCGCCGACATCGTTCGCGATCTCCGCCCCGAGACAGAGCTGTATTACGACGTGCATCTCATGGTCGAGCGACCGGGATTCTACGTCCAGGAATTCGCGGAGGCGGGCGCAAACAGCTTCACCTTCCACTACGAGGCGACGCGCGCGCCGCACCGCGTTGCGCGACGCGCGCGGGAGCTTGGGATGCACCCGGGGGTAGCGCTCTGCCCGGCGACCCCCGTGGAATCGCTTCGAGACCTGCTCCCAGAGATCGACATCATTCTCATCATGAGCGTCGATCCGGGCTTTGGGGGCCAGTCGTTCATAGAGGCAGCAGTCGATCGAACCCGCGCGGCACGCGAGATGGTCACTGCCGGAGGGTTCGACATCAGTATCGCGGTCGATGGGGGGGTCAACAAGGAGACGGCGCCTCGCGTCATCGAGGCCGGGGCGAACGTGCTGATCGCGGGGAGCGCCGTCTTCGGCCATCCCGAGGGCTACGCCGCGGCGATGCGAGAGCTGTGCGGCCCAGGCGCTACCACCTGATCGCGCCTTTCAACTGGACCTCTCGGTCAGTCCTGTTCCACTCGATGCGCATGTAGGAGTAGTCGGCCGATATCCGGTCAATGTCGGGCGACCGCGTTAGCGCGGATTGCCCGTCGATGATGTCGTTGATCACGCCTGGGGCGTGCACAAGCCCGAGCATTGAGTGGAGGTCCTCGTCGTACGACGAGCGGATCTCCACGTTGTCTGACCCCAGTAGCTTCTGCACCTTCGTCTCAACGCGATCCCTCATCCTGAACCACGAGCCGAACGCCTTCTCATACGGTACAAGCGGGCGGAATACCAGCGCGCTGAGGATCGGCATCTGTATGTTTGTTGCGCCGAAGACCGTCTTGTCGCGGAAGGCCTGCCGGACGCCCTCGATCGATCGATCGGACGTCTCCACGATCGTATACGGCAGTCCCACCATCGAGTGCGTCCGCGCTCCGCTGGCGCTCAGCAGCGGCTTGTCGAGCCCCATGTCCCCCATTAGTTCGAGCGTGCGAAAGACGCTTCCCGGCTCCGTGCGCAGCAGGTAGCCGTCTAGCGGCAGCGTCCGCACGAGCTTCGGGCCGCTCTCAATGCCGGGGTCGGCAAGGATCGCGATGCCCCCCTGCTCGTGGATGTCGCGAATGGCCGCCTTCATGGTCATCCCACGCTGCACGCGGTCGTGGATAAAGAGAGCGATCAGCGCGCCCGAGGGCGTGTGCACCTGCTCCCCACGTATCACGATGAAGTCCTCGGGCAGGATCCCTTCGCGCTTTAGCCGATCCGCCGTCGCGAGCGCGTGCTCGAAGCCGGCCGTATGGTCGAAGTCGGTGAGCGCGATACCTGAGAGCCCGCGTTCAGCGGCGGTCCTCAACATCCCCTCAATGTCGCCGACCGACCGATACGTCGCGTGCGACGTCACGCGCAGATCGATCCCCAACCCCAGTTCGTCATAGGGCGGAAGCCCGGACACCTCTGTGGGAAGGAAATCCACGATCGGCTCGACGATGATGCTAGTGAGCGCGTTGTGCAGCCCCACGCGTTCCTCCGCGAGGAACGTCCGGAGCGCGCCATCGACCGCGCCGTCGGACTCGCGGTTCTGCCAGTAATACGCGCCGGCAATCGCGGTCTTGATCAGGATGTCGGTGTGGTTCCCCTCCATCTGGTCGATCTCGCCGAACGCTGTTCGGAAGACGTTCGCGGCGTTCTCGCCCTGATCGAGGAAGGGTGATTCCAGTAAGTCCTTGCTGCACATCTGCCCGACCGTCGCCTCGGGGAAGAGCTGGGGCAGGTACCGAGGGCAGTACTGGATCTCGACGCCGCCCTGCTCGACGATGGTCGGAGTCCGTGGCATGGCTTCCGCGCGCAGGCGCAGTTCCCACGCAAACTCAACGTCGCCCATAGCGGCGAATTCGTCGGCCGTGTCGTCGCCAATCGTGATCTCAAGGGGCGTCCAGGGCGCGTCGGGCTCGTCGCCGCGCAGGCCAACTTGCAGACCGTCAGGCAACGGCTCGCGCCACACGTTGATCGTGCCCTGACCGATGGCGGCCGGGCCACATAGGATCATCATTGCCGTGAGTAGCACGAGTGCTCTGATCTTCATCTGTTGTTACTATCGCCTATAGGAGCCGTCGGTGTCGGAAGAGGAATCACACTTCTGCAGGCAGGTATCTGCCTATTCATCAGACCGGTGAAGCGCGGCCATAGCCGCGCCGCGGAGGCCCCAGTCCTGGGCTCCAACCTTATACATCCGGCCGATCTGCATTATCTGTTCGGTCGTGCGGCCGATGATCCCGTATTCCAATAAAGCCTCGCGGAGAGTCCCGAGAAAACGATCCCCAAGCGCCAGCGCGTACCCGCCGACGAAGTAGTAGTTGGTGATGTTGAGCTGGTTCTCCAGCGCTGATATGGCGCGCGCGAGCGGCCGGGTCGATGCGTTGAGAATGCTGACCGCCAACGGGTCGTCGCGCCTCGCAGCGCTCACCACCGCCGTGTTGATGGCCTTGGCTCGTGCGGGAAGATCCTCGCCCGGTTCGAGGGTGATCGCCGAGATCGTCTCGATCAGTTTCCCCGATGCGGATGCGTCCATCAGCGGGCGCAGTCGGTCCGCCTCCGCCTTGGCCCTAAACGCTGTGGCGTCGCCCGACGAGCCGGCCTCGAGGCAATACAGTTCTCCGCACCCGCACCGTCGACCGGGGATGATGTCGCTGGGCCAGAGCACGGGCATGTGCCCGATTTCGCCCGCCAGCCCTTCAACGCCAAGCTGCACCTTCCCGTTCACAACGACCTTGCTGCCAATTCCCGAACTCACTGTGATGACGACGAAGTTCTGCGAATCCAACGGCGGTTTTCGGCTGGCGCCGCGCGCGATGATGTCGCTCGCCGCCGCCCACATATCGTTGCCGTGGAGAACCCGGCCCGGCAGGCCCAGCGCGTCCTCCAGCATCTTCCGGTACGGTACGTTCGTCACCGACGGCCCCCAAATCTGGGGCGCCACCACCTGCACGCCGTCCTCGGTGACCGGCCCGGCCATCGCATAGCCAAGCCGATTGACTCCCCACTTCCGGAGCAGCGGCCCGAGCACTTTTCCGAGGAAACCGGCCGTGTGTTCGGGCAAGTCGTGGGGATCCGAGTACCCCTTCGGCATGCGCTTGTACGTGGGCAGATCCAGGCGGACGCCCTCGGGCAGGCGCTTCCTGTCTGGCCCGAGCAGCACGGCTCGACCTCGCGTGTCAAAGAACCCGACGCGAGGGTGCGTGCCGCCGTGGTCGATAGCCGCCGCGGCCTTGTCGCCCGAGCCGGCCAATGTGAATTTGGATGCGGTGTTGCGGTTCAGGAAGAGGGGACTCGGTTGCTGCTTCGCCAATCTCTGTCACCGCCCGGCGAGATCGACCACCACGTCGGTCAGCATCTCGCGGAATAATGCCGGTTGCTCGAGCATCACAAAGTGCCCGGCCTGACCTACAATGTATACCTCGACATCGGGAGCTTGGTCCAGACCCGTGCCCAAGAGCCCTCGGGTGAGAGCTTCGTGATCCGCTTCGCCTCGGTCCCCGTAGATGCCTCGCACGGGTGACGAAATTCGCGGTAGTATCGGCGCGCCGTCAAACCTCGTGATCGATTCCCACAGCGTCGACGGCAACCGCCGCCGCGCGGCCATCATGCCTCGCACGAGGCCCGGCCTGAGCCCAGGCGGGCTGCCGCTCCAGAACGACCGCCCAAACGGGTCAGGGGGGCCCATCGCAGGAAACGCATCGACCAGAACGAGACCTCTGTACAGATCCGGGCGCTCGGCAGCGCAGATCATCCCGGCCATGCCGCCGAGACTGTGCCCGATCAGCACGGCATCGCCGCGACCGGAGGCGGTTACAACAGCATCGATGTGCCGCGCGCACGCGGGGATGTCGAGGGTCGCCTCGGGAAGAGGCGTGTCGTCGTGGCCAGGGAGCGAGACCAACCGGCAATCCATCACGCCCGCCAGAGCGTCGGCGGTGTCTGCCCAGTGCTCGCGCGTGCAGCTGTACCCATGGACCAAGACACCAAGGGGCTTCACGTTCGCGTCTCCGTCATCGGTCCTCTGCGTCGTCGCCCTATCGTAGCGCGCCTCCGCCGGGCAGATCGCCTAGCCAAGCTAGTGCCGAGAGAATCACAAGTGCCAGCGGGACACCAATAGCCAGGACTTCGACCAACACGACGGTCCCTAACGCCCAGCCTCGCGCCGCTGCAAACCGCCCGGTCGTCTCTCCGCTGGGTCGTTGCCCCAGAAGCTGCCAGGCCAGGCGCGCGGCGGCCGCCAAGAATGCCACCGCCAGCAACGCCACGAGCGCGCCGGCACGTAGTCCGGGCGAGTGACTCAACGAGCCCAGCCAGCCAATTGGTAGCGCCACCAAGATGGGAGCGAGCGCCGCGTAGCTCCATGGCCACCACGCCGGCGCTGCCGATGTCGTCTCGCCTCGGGCCTCCGACGCGGTCGTGACCACTAGACATACAGACACCGCCGCCCCGGCGATCGAGGCCTGCACGAGCCCCGCCGCCAGGCCTTCGGCGACCGACAGGCAAGCCAGCAACGCAGTCAGGCCGCCCACGCATGTGAGCGCAAGCCGCTTGCGCGCTGATAGCGGGGCTTGTGCCACGAGCAACATCAGAAGACCGATGGCGGCAACGACGAAGACGACTTTCGGCACGGCCGCCGTGTATGCGTGCGTGGATGGGAAGCCGTCGGAGCTGATCCGAACGACGGAGGGGACGATGCTGACGAACGCTAGCCCAACCAGGCCTGCTGAGCCGGGAGATGGAAGCGACGCGCGCTTCGGAATGAGCGTCATGGCCAGGATCGCCCCAGCCGGCAGAGCGATCGCGGCCAGCCAGAACCGCACGAGGCCGGCGATCCCGATGGACTCATCGTAGGAGCGGAGCACTGCGGGCGCTTCGGTGATGGCTATGTCGAGCCGTCCCAGCCGCCACGCGCCCATGAGCCCCCACGCCAGGCCCGGCAAGAGCACCGCGACTATGGTCGCCCAGACGCGCTCGGACTTGGGTCGCTCCCACGCGTTTACGATCAGGACAATGCCGGCTGTCAGGCTGACCAGCACCGTCGCCATCGCGACGCCGCCCCGAGTCGCCACCAGCCCCAGCGCCACGTGAACCGTCCACATGCACAGCACGGGGATGATGTCCCACAGGCCGAGGGGCCTATCCGGGCGAGCCAACTCAGCGGCGATCAGCGCAATGAATGCAATTGCCGATACGGTCAGCACTGTCCCGGCCGCAAACGCGTCGGCCCTCAGGGCAGAGCGGCCGACGTCGACGATGATGCCCTGAGCCGGCAGCCCCCTCACCAGCAACCAAATCGCTACTCCCGCCTCGGCCGCGATGGCGATGCAGGCCACCAGCAGCGGCGCGCGGATGACCTGTTCCTCTTCGTCATGTCGACGGCCGATCCACTGGCTGAAGGGAGCCGTAATCAGAACGCAGGCAACGGCCAGCGTCGGCAGCACGAGCAGCAGCACGACGCCGATGCCGGCCCAGTCGTTGGGTGGCATCTATCCCTCCTCCGCGTTTGGCTCGGGCAGGGCCTCGGCGATGGTCAGGAACGCCTCGACTCGGAATCGCCTCGACCGGATCTCGGTGGCAAGCTTGTAGGCTTTCGGGGCGTCAATTTCGGCCAGCGCGTCGACGATAGCGCGTAGCGGCTCAACGCGCGCGACGCCTCGCTCAATCGTCTCCAGCACCTCCAGCGCCTTGGCCGTATCGCGGGGCGCGAGGTACGTGGCTATCCGGCTCCGCGCGTTCGCGGCGAAGTACTCGTCATCGATTCTTTTCGTTTGCTCAAGGGCCTTGTCGACGTCCGTCGCCGCCCAGGCTACGGCCGCCGCGGCGCGCGCCTCAAGGCCCGTATCGTCCTTCTCAAGCGTGGCGGCGAAATCGCCCGCCTGCTGCGCGGCCTGCGCAGCGACGTCCTCGGGCGCCCCGCCGAGCGCGATGTCGGTCAATGTTGAGACTTGCGCGGGCGCGTCGGGGATGCTCAGGGCCAACTCAAGCGCCATCGCAGCGTCGGCTGGGGGGATCTCCAGCGCCACGTCTCGCAGGGCCTGGCTCTTGGCGGCTGGGTCCGCAATCGACCCCGCCACGCTGATGGCTTGCTGGAGGCTGCGCTTGGCGATGAACCCCGCGAGATCGGCTAACGACAGGTCGCGATCCACGGGGTCCTCAAGCGCGTGAGCACCCGCTAGCGCTTCGTCGAACAGCGCCTGGGCCGCATCGTCGTCTATCCCCGCATAGGCCTCCGAGACATCTCGGAGAGCGGCGATTCGAAACGTCGCCTCCGAGTCGGCGATGGCGCGAGCCTGTTCGGCTGCTCTCCCAAGCAAGCCCTTGGCAGTCTCGACATCCTCCTCCGCGCGCCCGAGAGCTATCTCGATGTAGACGAGGCTCGCCTGGGCGGGGTAGGCCTTGCGGCCCTCGCCCGGCTGGGTCAGGCGATCCGCCAACACCGTGGCCTCGGTGAAGATGTCAGACCCCCACTTCGGGTCGACAAGGACAAGCCGGCGCGCGACAGCCTGCAGCGCTAGCGCTCGACCGAGTTCCGTCCGGACGTTGGTCGCCATCACCGCGGCCTCGGCCAGATTGTCCTCGGCGGCAATTGGATTGGTTTCCCGCATCGCGATCGCGACGTCGGCCATGATCACGGCCCGCTGGTCCAGCGACGGAAGCAACTGCGCCAACTCCCAGGCTTCCTCAAGTACGGATTCCCGCGTCAGTTCGCGCTTGGCCTGCGCGCCAGCTGACAGTACGAATGCCGTCAGGCACAGCGCAATGGCGGCGATGGCTGTCGCCCTTGTTGGTCGGGTCAATGCTCCGCACTCTCCATGTCGGCGTTGGTGACTGGCTGGCCCGCGGCTGCGTGGTTGCTTACGCGAAGACGTGGCGATATCCTGCATGGCGCCCCGCGCGGTGGTCACGAATCAGAGCGCCTGGACGCGGGTAACGGCATCATGAGGCACCGCGATTATTCGCCCTCCGCGGGGCCGCTCCTGTCGGGCTGAATCGAACCGAAGTACTCTCGCACCTGCTGCGCGTGTGATCTTGGGATCTCCTCCCGAGCCAGGGCTTCCTCGGCCTCTTGCGCGTACGCCTCGTAGACCTCGTAGTATGGTGCGGTCGACGGCTGACGTTCGGGCGCCCCGCGAACCGGCGTGACCATCTCTCGGCCCTCGTTGTTGAGCCCGCGAACGCGCTCGTCTTGCGTGCTCACGTCCGTGCGTTCGGGCGCGTAGATCGACTCGTGTTCCTCTTGCCAGTCCGGACGGTTGCTCGCATCCTGGACTTCTCGCTCGCCCTGGTAGCCGCTCACCGGGGCGCCCGGCTGATGCTGGTTGGTTGAGCCCGTGCCGGGCATCAAGCCCGTCCCACTCGACGATTGGCCTGTCCCGCCGACGCCGCCCTTGCTGCCCTTCCCGCCTTGTCCGGAGCCCTGTCCGCCTTGTTGTCCAGAGCGCTGACCAGCGCTCGAGCCGCTGCCTTGTCAGCCGCCGCCCGGCGGGCAGTTCTGCGGTTGACCATGCGTGGCGCAGGCTTCCTGGTCTGCTTGCGCTACGTCCGACTGGCTCTGCTGCAGCGCGTCCGCCAGCTCCTCGAGCGATTCGTTCGCCGCCGCTTGTTGGGCTGCGTCCGCGGCGTTCTGAGCACCATCTTGAAGCGCGCTCGCCGCGCCGTCCGTGTCGCCCTGTTCGAGCGACTGAGCCGCTGACTGAGCCGCGTCGGCCGCATCATTCAGCCCGGCCTCGCCGAGCGCGTCAGCCATTCTCTTGAGGTCCTCGGCAAGCGCCTGTTGCTCCTCCTTCGACTTGAACTTGCCGTTCTTGAGGTCTTGCGAGAGCTTCGACAGCTTTGCGGCGAGATCAGCCGCCTTCCGCTCGTGAATGGCCTTTGCCATCTCTTGTGCTTGCGGGGTGGAAAGCGACACGCCCTCCAGCGCCTCCGAAGCCCGGCCCATCGCGCTGGCGCCCGCGGCGAGCGCAGCCATCTTCTGCGCCTCGCGGACCTCGGCCGCCAACTTGCCGCTCTTGAGCAGCGCCTGTTTCTTGGTGAGTTTCGCCTTTTCGAGTTCCGCCGCCAGCTCCTCGAGCTTGGCCGCCAGTTGCTCCGGAGCAACGAGGTTCTTTGCGCCCGCCTCTTCCTTCACGCGCTTGGCAATGACCCTGAGTTCCTTGCCCTGTTCGCGCATCTCGTGCCGGACCGCGACCTCTTCCTCGGTGCGAAACAGCGCGTACTGCGGTGCGAACCAGAGCGCGCCAATCGCGATCAGGATCCCCGCCGACCACAGCATGGGCTTCGGTGCCCTATACGGAAGCACGTCGCGCGGGACGATGTCGGACGCGTGTCGGCCCGCGTCGCTTATGAGCGCGGGGATCAGTGGCGAGGCCTCCGGCGTCTCGGCGAAGATCACAGCGTTGCTGAGACGCTCCTTCAGACCCAGTTGGCGGTCTGCGATCAGCGCCGCGTCGAGCAAGCTGATGGGCTTAAGCAACCCCCACAGCAGGCCCGCCAGCAGGCCCGCTCCGACCGCGATGCCCATGGGGATGAGCGGCTCCTCAAGCCTGTCCAGCTTGTGCGCGGCGAGCATGACAAGCGCCGCGACGAGCCCCGGCAGGAGGCACCACGACACGCGCGTCTCCAGCATGAAGAAGCGGAGCCGTCGCGCAACCGCACCTAGTTTCGATCGTAGCTCAATCTCTGGCGACATGGTCAGACCCCTCTCACGCCCGTTTCAGCCGCTGCCCACTACTGATTCTGACCCCCGAGGGGGCTAGTTGGTTCCGGTGCCGGGGCAAATCACGATACGATGCCCCGGGTCAGCCGTATGAAGATGTCCTCAAGGTCGATCTCTTCCTCCGCGAAGGACGAGACTTGCACGCCCGCGCCAACCAGCGCCGACACCAGCTCCGGCAGGTCGTCGCGCGTCCCGGTGAACTCGGCGATCACGTCCCGCCCCTCCACCTCAAGCTCGCCGATGCCCGGTTGTTGCGCCAGGACACGGGTCGCCTCCTCCACGCCGTCGCGGACGGTGATGCAGATCCGCAGGTGCCCCGTGATCTGCTCGATGATCTCCCTCACCTCGCCCGCCACCACGAGCTGGCCGTTCTCGATGATCCCGATCTTGTTGCAGAAATCCGACAACTCCGCAAGGATGTGGGAGCTAATGAAGATCGTCTTGCCCATCGCCTGCAGCTCTTTGAGCAGCTCGCGGATCTCGATCCGGGCCCGCGGATCCAAGCCCGACGCGGGCTCGTCAAGCAGCAAGACCTTCGGGTCGTGTACGAGCGTCTTCGCCAGGCACAGCCGCTGCTTCATCCCTCGAGACAGCTCGTCAACATACGCCGAGCGCTTGTCGGTGAGGTCGGTCAACGCCAAGACATCATCGATGACCTGCCCGCGCTGGCTCCTCGGGATCTGGTAGGCCGCGGCGAAGAAGTCGAGGTACTCCCAAACGCGGATGTCCTCGTACACGCCGAAGTCATCGGGCATGTACCCGACGACGCCTCGCGCCTGGCCCGGCTTCAGCACCACGTCGTGTCCGGCGACGGTCGCCGTTCCGGTGGTTGGCCGCAGCAGCGTGGCGAGCATCTTGATGGTCGTCGTCTTGCCCGCGCCATTGGGCCCGATGAAGCCGAACACGTCGCCCTCCTCAAGCGTGAGCGACAGGTTCCACACCGCCGTGATGTTGCGGTACTGCTTTGTCAGGTTCTGAATCTCAACGATATTGCCCATCGTTCCCCCGCTCCGCTTGTCTATGCTCCTCGAGTAGTGCCGAAAGCTCGCAGTAAATGATCGTCTCGCCTGGGTTATCCAGCGTCAGCCGCACCCGCACGCGCCCTCTCGGCCATCGCACGTACTCCTCTGACGGATGCAGGCCCGCGTGCGTTCGGTTGGTGTTCACCGGCAGCGGCTTCCACTCGCCCCGCTCGAAGTTCCAGACCTCGGCCCTCGCGCCCGCGCGATTTGCGCCGAGACCGAGGGTGAGTTCGCTCGGGCGCTGGGACGGATGCACCCGCACTCTGAACTCGACTTCGTGCGAGCCCGACTCGATGACGACCTTGCCATTCTCGTCGATTCGGGCGCTGGTGCTCCGCGTGTCGAGCGACGGCCCAATTGGCCCGAACTTCGGCCCGGACAGCGGGATGATCGACCACTCCTCCGGGATGCGGACCATCAGAAGAACCTCTGACACCCGCGACTGTCGAGCGCCGTCGGCCTCAAGCAGCGGCGCGTTAGGCGTGACCCACGCTCCGAACATCAGCATGCTCTCCCCCTGCGGCTTCGGCCCGGAGTCCATGGTGCTGCTGGGGTACGCCCCGGGGTATCCGGAGCTGTATCCGCGTCCGTAGTTGTACCCGTACTCGTCCTCCTGCACGCTCAACTGCCGGAGAAGCCGATCCCGGATCTTGGCATCCGCCGGCGACTCGTCCTCGTCGGCAGCCTTGCAGTGCGGGGCCAACTCGTACAGCGACCTCGGTTGCGCGTTGGGATCTCTGGGCCTGAGTTTGAGGAGGTTCACGCCGAAGGGTTGAGACATCCCCGTCTCCCCCGCCGGGATCGACTTATTGATAACCTCCGAGTGGTCATGCAGCATCAGGAACGGATAGCGCAAATCGTGAGGCGTGTTGTTCTCAACCCTAACCGCCGCGCGCTGGCCGACTTTGACGATTCGGCACGTGATCGCGCCACCCATATCCCACGGGCCCTGGACCCGAAACGCGCCGAACCCGCCCATGTCGACGGGAACGCGGTCGATGTGAAACGCCGGGGTCTGGTAGACGGGCCACGTCCGCTCGCGCTGTGACGCGGCGACGAACTCAATCGCGCGCGTGGGATCGCTGGAGTCGATGCTGAATTGGTTTGCTGACGGAACGCGCACGCCTGATACGCCGTCGAGCCACGCGACCTCGGTGCCGGACCTCGCCAGCGCCACCCCCGCCTCGTACGAGCGAAACGTGGCGGATCTGCCCGAGCGCCCGACGCCCAGAACCGTCACGCTGCAGATCGCGATGACCCCGAGCATGGCCGCTCCCGACCACTCGCGCCGGTCGAACTTGCGAAGCACCATACTCACTGCGATAAGCAGAGCGATGTACCCGAGCAGGATCCCGCCCATTACCGCGAACGCGTCCCAGTCATGCGGAGGCAACTGGATGACTGCTGGGGCGATACCGCCCGATTCGCCCGCGTTCGAGGGGGTGATGTGGTTCATCAGCTCCCAGCGATCTGTCAACGGCCTGTCGTCGAGGATGTCAGACCACATCTCAACCAGCATCCGGTCTTCGTCCTTCAGCGGCGTCGCCGCGCAGTCGGCCGCGCAGAAGTAGACGGTACCGTTCTGATGCCGGCGTCGAGCGAGCAGCGGAAGTCCATCCTGCTCCACGATCACCTCGGCGTCAGGTTTGGTCTCGCCATCGGCGACGAGAGACGTGCCCGAGTTGATTGCCCCGCCGTATTTCTGGGGGAAGCTGACGAGGTGGGGGAGAGTGCGCTGCCCGCGGATGCGGACCGGCGACAGGTCCTCTACGAAGGTCTCCCGGTACTCGCTGGGGTTCGGCCCGCAGATGATGACCAGCAATCCGCCTCCGGCGACCCAGCGGCTCAGCGCTTCCTGAGCCCACGGCTGCATGTCCTTCGGCGAGACGTCCCGCAGCACGACCGCGCTCGCGGCCGCGTATCCAATGGGGTGGTCGGGCAGCTCGAGGTTGCCCGTCGTCCGGTCCGGCGTCGCGTACGCGACCACCGAATCGGGGCGCGTGTAGTTGCGGCTGTCTCGCGAGTCATCAGGGATCGGCACGGCCGAGAGATAGCTCAGCCCCCCGGCTGTACGCGAGACGACCAGCACGATGCGCGATTGGTCGTTGTGAGCGGCGCAGATAGCGCTGGCGCGAACATTTCGTCCCGTCTCGGGCCGGAACTCGACGATGATCTCCGGCGCGTCGACAATGTATCGGGCGTAGAGGGTGAAGACCCGGCGCGATGAGGGGGGAACGTCAATTGCCACGCGGTACTCGAACTCGTCGTTGGTCGCTGGTTGGGGCGGAATCACCAGGTCGCCCCGCGTCTCGTCGCCGCGGTTGTCGACCGTCACGTAGACCGGCGCCCACTCGCCGAGTTTGAGGTGGCCCGCCAGCCCGGCGCGCGCGTCGAGCCCAACGGATGTCTGCGCGAGCGCGGACGCAGGCAACAGACACGCGGCCAGAATCCACATCAGCCCCGTGCCTGCCGTCTTGAGCGCGCTCGGTCTTTGGCGGTCAGTTGCCCTCTCGAGGCTCCCCAGTGAGCACGTCGTAGTAGCCGGCGATACGGTGCTCGGGCTGGTAGCCCTCAGGGAGCGGCTGCATCGAGATGGCAGTGACCGGGCAGAGATCGACACAGAGACCACACCCACTGCATTCCTCCCCAGTGATCTCGACCGGACCTTCGTGCCCGCCCTTCGCGGCCTTGTGTGGGCAGACCCTCACGCACGTCCCGCAGGACGTGCACTTGTCGCGGTCGAGGGCCGCGAGGACGCTTTGCTTCCGCTCGACTTCGCGCATCGACTTCACTTGCGCGCCGGCCTTGTTGCGGAAATCGCTCAGCGACTCGTAGCCCTTCTCGCTCATCCAGTCCTTGATCCCCTGCAAAATAGCTGCCGCGGCGTTGTAGCCCTGGATGTACAGCACGGTGCAGAGCTGCACGGTGTCGGCGCCGACGAGGAGCTGTTTGATCGCATCCTCGGCCTTCCAGACGCCGCCGCTCGCGGAGATCGGAATCTCAATCGCGTTGCGGATCTGCCACAGCCATCCGAGCACGTAATACAGCGACCACGGGCCACCGTGTCCCGCCATGCCGCCATGCATCAGCGGCGCCTCGGCCTCAATGTCGATGTCGAGCCCCGGGAACCTGCTGAACGGGACCACGCCGTCAGAGCCACACCGCTCCATCAGCCGCGAGACCTGCGACGGAGAACTCATCTGCGGCGTCAGCTTCGTCGCCAGCGGGATGCTCACCGCCGCTCGCGCAATCTTCGTGGAGTTCTCGATGAACTCGGGAAGCGCGCTCAGGTTGTCGGTCAGGTGGGCGCTGTAAGGGCAGCTCAGGTTCAGTTCGATCGCATCCGCGCCCGCCTGTTCCATAAGACGCGGCAACTCGTCCCACGCCTCGTCCGAGACGCACGCGCAGCTCCCGATGATGGGGATGCTGATCGCTTCCTTGGCCCTGCGGATCTCTTCGCAGAATTCCTGCGGGTTGAGATGAGCCGCCTGCTCGTAGGAGTAGAATGTGGTCGCCCGGGCTGATCCGCTGCGTCGCTGAAGCACCCGAAACATCGGCGCCGGGTCTCTGCGCGCGACCGGATCCTCAAACAGCGACTTCATGACAACCGCCGACATGCCGGCGTCCTCGCACCGCTTCATCTTGTCGACGATCTCAGTCGTCCCCGCCGACGCTGCCACCAGCGGCCCGTCCAACTCAAGTCCGCGCGCGTACGTGCATCTCAAGTCCATACTCGAATCATCCCTCGCTGGCGGGAGACCGCTCCGCCAGTTTCTCCTCAAGTGATTTCACGAATTCCTCGTCCGGCGTCCCGCCCGCCATTCGGGCTAGCTCGATCTCGTCCAGAGCGAGCTGGAACTGCCCCTCCTGCTCCCATCGTTGGGCTTCCTTCAGTCGCTCCTCGACGTACCCCGGGGCCAGCTCCGCCACTCGCCGGTACGCCTCGGCCGCCTTCTCAGGCTTGCCCCACTTGGTGTAGAGCCGACCCAGGTCCTCGTGGTGCCACGACTCCCACACGTTCGGATCGTCGCGCTCTAACCGGTTGGCCAGTGCCAGTTCATAGGCCGCCAGCGCCTCCTCAAAGCGCGTTTGGTGGGCCAATGCGTGTCCGAGCCAGACGTAGCTGTACCCATTTGAGGGATCATACTCGATGAGCCAGCGCGCCTGCTCCTCCATCAGCGCGTGGTCTCCGTCGACCTGCGCACCCTTCATGATGTAGAAGCGCTCGTTGGCCTCCGCCTCCAGCCGCTCCTCTGAGGTCTTACATTCTCCCACCACCATCACGTACGCCACCAACCCACACGTCGCAATCGCTTTCACCACTGTTCCCACTCCCCTCCCCAATACACCAACCGCCGACCAAACGGTCGGCGGTTGGTGCGTCGGATCTCCCGATCCGACGGTACTTGTCCTTCTTCATCCCCGCGCCGGATTAGGCCTCCAGCGACGCCAGAACCTCGTCGGAGACCTCGAAGTTTGAGTGTACCTTCTGCACGTCGTCGTGGTCGTCGAGCGCCTCCACGAGATTGAGCAACTGCTTCGCCTTATCGTCGGGCACGGGCGTCGTGCTGGTCGGCACGTACGTCAGCTCCGCGCGCGCGAACTCGTGGCCCGCCTCGGTCAGCGCATCGCGAACGTTGCTGAACTCGCTCGGCTCGCAGGTGACCTCGAAGTAGCCCTCATCCTCGTCCTCCACCACATCCTCCGCGCCGCCTTCGACGGCCGCCATGAACAGTTGATCGCCGTCAACGCCACCCGCCTTGTTGATGACGAGCACGCCCTTCTGCTCGAACATCCATGCCACCGAGCCGCCGTCACCGAGGTTGCCGCCGGATTTATCGAACAGCTTCCGGACCTCGGCGACCGTGCGCGTGCGATTGTCGGTCATGCACTCCAGCAGCATCGCCGCGCCGCCCGGCCCGTAGCCCTCGTAGTTGATCTCCTCATACGCCTCGGCATCGTCATCGCCCGAGCCCCGCTTGATTGCTCGTTCGATGTTGTCGCTCGGCATCGACACGTCGCGCGCCGACTGAATCGCTATCCGCAAGCGGCTGTTGATATCCGGGTCACCGCCGCCCAGACGCGCGGACACGATGATCTCCTTCGACAGCTTGCCGAACAGCTTCCCCCGTTTCGCGTCTTGACGCGATTTGCGGTGAACCCTGTTCGCCCATTTTGAGTGCCCAGCCATAGCCCCTTAGTCACCTTCCGAGTCGTCGTTGCGGCCCCGATTATAGCACCTGGCGCGTGTTCTGGGCAAGGAACGCCCCTGTAGAGCGGGGAAAGAGTCACAACTCGCTCCCGACGAACCAGGTGGTGACCATGCGAAGCCTCATTCCGGCCCTACTCGTCGCCCTATTCTCTGGTTGCGCCCACGCCGAGCTTTCGGCCACGGCGACCATCCACCCCGACCGCGTTCTGCACGATGTCAGCCCCCTCTCCTACGGCACGAACATCGTGCTGTCGGGCACCTCTAACGAGAAGCTCACCGACCTCGTTGGGCCGTTCCAGCGCATGGGCATCACGAACTTGCGCTTGCACACCAACAACGGCATCGAGTACCTCTGGGAGGATCACGCGCCCAAACCCGGCACCAAGTTCGTCGAGTGGGGCATCTTCGATCCCTTACGCGACAACAGCCCCTTCGACCCCGTGAAAGCGCTGAAGAAGATCGTCGATGACGGCAACACGGTCGTCTCGGACCACTACCGCCGCACGGATCTGCGCTGCTCGGGCGTCATCACCAAAGTCGCCGACGCCCCCAACGCTTGCGGCGAGGTCCGGCTCAGCCAGCCGGCCGACGTCGTCTACGCGCGCTGCGATCTCTGGATCGACAGCGCCGACGCGGTCACCTCGCCCGAGGAGTCGCCCTGGACCCTCATCTCGCTGCGAAACGCCGAGGGTCGCGTCATCTTGACGGCCCAGATCGAGCCGGATCTGCAGACCCACGGTCGCCTGTTCCCGGACTTGGAGACGCCGCCAACTTCCGATCCCTCTCCCGCCCTCACGCCGGGCCAGTGGCATTCCGTCGAGGTCGCGGCTCAACTTGGCGACGGCGGATGGGCGACCTTCAGCTACGACGGTGAGCTGATCGAGAAGCACGAGAACGTGACCATCCCCGGCGGGCCGATCACCCACGGCGCATTCGGCTGCGTGGACAGCGCCGCGAGCGGCAAGCTGTGGATCGATGGATGCCGCGTGGATGATGAGCCCTTTGGGGGCGATCTGGGAAACGGCAGCCAACACCTCGGCCGCGTCACTTTCGACCGCGCGCCGATCAACACCGATGACTTCATCTACTGGTGCGAATCGGCCGGTATCGAGCCGCTGATTCAACTCCCCGTCGCCAATATCGAGGACTCCCAACACACCGACGATTCGCTGGTCAAGTGGTTCGAGTACTGCAACGGCGGCGCCGACACAGACGGCGGGAAGCTCCGCGCCAGTCGCGCGCAAGATGAGCCCTATGGCGTCACCTACTGGGAACTCGGCAACGAGCCGTACTATGGCGATAACTACCGCGACGCCTCCGACGAATACGCCGCCCGCATCGTCCGACTCGCCGAGCGCATGAGGGCCATCGATCCGACCGCGAAGTTCATCGCCAATACGAACTACCACGACGATCTCGTATTCCCGAAGATCGCCGACGCCATCGACATGTGGGGTCTCAAGCACTTCTACCAGCCACCCGACCGCAACCACACCGAGGACGAGTGGATTCCGTGGGCCTTGGGTTCAGCCGTCTGCCGCAACAGCCGCGCGCCCGAGGGCGGCCCCGACATCATCAGTTGGTGGTACCACGGGAATCGCGGCGAACTCGAGAAGCTCGCGCCGGGGCATGGCGACATCGACCTCGCCCAGACCGAGTTCGATCTCTGGCTCCCGCGTAGCGACGACAAGCAGGCCGGCCTGCTCTGCGCGATCTACAAGGCTGGCGTCCTGGGTCAGCACATCAAGAACAACGTGCGCGTCACCCAGAGCTTCTACATGCCCAGGCCGGGTTCCACCGTCGCGCGCATGTACGAGCTGTTCACATCGAGCTTTGGGGATGAGTACCTCGAGGCCGAGGTCATTTCGCCGACGTACGAGTTCGACAACTCCTGGGGCGGCTCGCCGGACTACAACACGTGGACGACTGGCTACCTCTCCGTCTTCGCGAGCAAGCGCGGCGACGCCGTCTCGCTCATCTGTATCAACCGCCATCAGACCGAGGACATCCGCCTCTCGGTCTCGATCGACGCCACCTCCACCTCCGCCTCCGCCCAGGCCATCGAATCCGACGACCTCTGGGCCACTGATCTCCAGCCCCACGCGCTGCCGGTCGAGGTGGCCGATACCCTCACCGTCCTCCTCCCCAACCAAAGCATCGCGACGATGCTAATCGAAAAATAGGGACAGCAACCTATTTTCACTGTTTACACCATAGATATGTAGCATTCAGTGAAAATAGGTTGCTGTCCCTATTTTTAGACACCCACCTTCCGTTCCACCTCAATCGACTTCGCAATCGCCTCCAACACGCGCTGATCGTGCAACCCATCGTGCCCCGACGGCGAGACATCAAAGCCCCCGAGGATCGCCGAGGCGAATCCCTCGAGCTGGCGCTCGTAGGGATCTGAGTCGGGCGTCGTTGGTGTGCGGTATTCCTCATTTGCGGCGTCGAAGACCCGCACCTCGGCGGCGGACTTCCAGTACGGGAAGCCGATCTTCGCCTCAATGCTGCCCCGCTCGCCGTGGATCTGCAGGCCCTCGCTCCAGTCCATCGTCAGCGTGCACGTGAGCTGGAACGTGCCTGTCGCGCCATCGGCGTATTCAAGCGTTCCGCAGATCCCGTGCGAGCCATACTTCTGGCTCACCTCGGCGTAGACGCCCGCGATCTTCCCGCCGAAGAAGACGAGCGTGTCGATCAGGTGCACGCCGTGCCCGGGGATGATCCAATCCAGCGCGCTGGCATGTTGCGCCGGCTCCGGCTGCACCCGCCCCTCGCCGAATCTCCGAATCGCCCAGTGCGTGTTGACGTAGTCCATGTGGTACCGCGAGTCGCAGTACCATCCGCTGACCGTCAGCCGCTGGCCCATCTCGTGCGCGCAGAAACTCTGAGCGTATTGCAGGCCGGGGTCGAAGCGCTTCATGCACGCGATCTGCAGTTGCTTGCCCGTCCGCTCCGCCGCCTCGACCATCGTCTCAGCCGTCGCCACGTCGGTCGATAGCGGCTTCTCAACCAGCACGTGCTTCCCCGCTTCCAGGGCCGCGATCGTCAGCGGCGCGTGGAACGCGTCCGGAACGGGAATTACCACGGCCTCGACGTCCGCCTCGCTGAGGAACTTCTCGTGATCCGTATAGGTCTCCCGCGCGCCATAGACCGCCGAGATCTCCCTCGCCATTTGTTCGGAGCCATCGCATACCGCGACGAAGTCCACGTTCTCGGCCTTCACCGCTGCCGGCAAGTGCGCGAGTTGAGCGATCGATCCGACGCCTAGCATTCCAAGCTTCAGCTTCCGTTCGTCGGCCATTGTCGTCACGGTCCTTTGCTCTCTTGGTTGCGGACGGCTGTGGCGAGGGTTCGCTCAGGGCGTCGGCTTCCCTCCCCCTGTGAATCACCAACGCCCCGCCTCTCCACAGAGGCGGGGCGTTGGTCGTCGAGTGAGCCCTCGTCTACTGCTCCACGATGTTGCCATCCTCATCGATGGTCGCCTCGGTATGCACCGCGCCTCGGTCATCGGGGCGCAGGAACTTCTCGCGGACAGCATTCTCGCGGTCTGCGTCTGGATCCTGGCCGTCCTCGGTCAGAATGCGCGGCGTCACGAGGAGCACGAGTTCCGTGTTGATCGACTGCTTCGTCTTGTGCCGGAATAAGCCACCGATGAGCGGCAGGTCGCCCAGGAACGGGATCTTGCTCTTGCGGGTCTCTTCCTGCTCCTGCGTCAGCCCGCCGATGAAGATAGTCTCGCCATCGGCCGCGCGAACGGTGCTCTCCGCGCGACGAGTGGAGAGCAACGGCAGGCCGCTCGACGCGTCGATCTCGACTATGTTGCTGACCTCGGCCACGAGGTGAGTGGTGATCTCGCGGTTGCCGCCCGTCCATGGCGTCACCTGAAGGCGGACGCCGACGGGGACCGACTGGATGCGTTCCTGCTGCTGTCCATACTGCAGGAAGTTGACCTTGATAAACCGCTGCGCTCCGATGAACAACTCCGCCTCCTGCCCGTTGACCGCCGCCATCCGCGGGTTGGCGCGGATCTTGGCTTGGCCGTTCGCCACGAGCGCGTCGAGGTTCACCGCCAGGTCTCTCGTCCGCGCGACCAACGCCCCGGTCTCCGGATCCAGGAAATCCTGCGGGCCGACGACCTGGTACTCCACCGCGCCCGTCCGCGGATCCGTGCCGGCGACATCGCTGGTCCCGAAGTACTTCCAGTTGATGCCTCGCGTCAGCTCGCTCGTCTTGGTCAATTCGACCGCGATGATTTCAACCATGATCAGCGGCGGCGGCGTGTCGACGCGCCGCAGGTCGCTCTCGATCTTCTCCAGCATCTGACTCGGCGCCGTGACGACGATGGCGTTCTGCTCCATGTTCGCGTGAAGGTAGCTGAACAGGAACGTCGGTAGCAGGCTCTGGGCCTCTCCCGCGCGCAGGTACCGCATCGGGAAGCTCGCGGTTTCCGAGCGGTTGTATGTCGCCATGTCTCGCGGCACGCCCTCGGAGATCATGATGACGTCACCGTCCTGAGACAGCGACAGCCCGTAGCCGCTGGCAATGCCTCGAAGCACGGCCAGTGGCTCAAGCCCATTCAGCCGTACGCTCACCTTGTGCTTGACCGCGTCGTCGACCGCCACGTTGATCCCGGCCGCCCGCGCGATCTCGCCGATCACCTGATGGATGTCCGCGTTCGTCGCCCGGACCCACACGCAGTTCTCCTCGTCGCACGACACGGTCAGCGACGTCTCCGTGCCGCTCAACGTGACGTCCTTGATCGAGCCGCCGCTCTCGACCGTGCGCTCGGACATGAACGTGATCATCCACGTCTGCCGATCTGGAGAGGTGTTCTGGTTGAACGGAGCGGGCTCGCTCATGACGATCCGCATCTCGAGGCCGATGCCCTGCTCGGCGTCCTGCGGCACCGATATCTGGACGTAACTCACCGGCGGGATGCTCACGTCGATGAAGTTGTCGTCCAACTTCGACCGCGCGCCCGGGAATCGGACCACGACCTCCGACTTCGGCGTGTCATCCTCGAAGAACGAGTCCCAGTCATCGTCCGGCGGCATCCAGTCCAGCACGCCGTCGGCCTGGACTAGGATTTGCACGCCGTTCGCCAGACCCTTGGTCTCGATGTTGGTCACGTTGCAGTAGACCTGGCCTAGCGCGCCACTCGCCAGAGCTACAGTGAGTGTCGCGACCACGGCGGCGGTCCATCCCATGCGCCTCAGTTTACCTGTCATCTATCCTGCGCCACCTTTACTTGAGTACCGGTCCGTAGGACCGAAGTCCGAGTAATCGTATGAAGCGCGTGCCGAAAGCAGCACGAGCGCCTCGGTCAGGTTGTTGCGGCGAGTCTTGCCTCTGCCAAGTCCGCTGACGATCGGCCAACTCTCGCGACCCGCGCGCCGCTTGCCGTTGCTGGGAGACTCGACGAGCATCCCGCCGAACACCACCGTGTCGCCCGATGTGACCCTCACGCCGCCCTGTGCCGACCGCGTCGCAACCGAGGGAAGACCCTCACTGTCGACGGTTAGGACCGTGTTGGCCTCCACGCGGAGAAGGAGCTTGATGTGCTCGCCGTCGCCGGTCCAAGGCATCGTGATGATCCTCGACCCGACATCGGTTGATTCCAGCACGACCTCCTGCCGACCGCGACGAGCCGGCGCGTTGAATGCAAAGAACTGCCGACGTCCCAGGAAGATATTGCCCATGCGGCCGCTGAGGGTCGTGACGGTCGGACAGATCCGCGTCCGGATGACGCCACTCTCCTCCAGCGCCCGGAGCTTGATGTGCAGATCTCGCATTGCCTCGGGGACGATACGGTAACTCAGTCCCCCCGTGTCGCCGCTGGCCTGGAACTCGTGCGACTTCCTCCCATAGACGATCTCGGAGGCGAGGTCGAGCGAGTCGTCGGCTACCTTTTCCACGACGATTGCCGATAGCTGAATCTGTGGCACGGGTTGATCGACGGCCCGCAGGTCTGACTCGAGCTTGTCGAGCAGTTGCGGCGGACCGGTTGCCACGAGCGCGTTCCGCTCCGGGTCAGCATGGACATAGCGCAGCAGGAACTCCGGCAGAAGCTCCAGCGCCTCCGCCGCCGGGATGTGGTATAGCGCGAACGTTGCCGTCGGCGCGGCCCAATACGAGTCGACCTCCGTCGGCAGACCTTCCGTGACGAAGTAGATGCCCCCCACGGATCTCACGCTCAGGCCGTACGCCCGCGAGACGGCTCGCATGAGCGTCTCGGTCGTCGCGCCCTCGATCGACATGCTCGAGCGGTAGTTGGCCCCGCCACGGATGGCAATCTGCATCCCGTTGACATCGGAGACCGCCCGCAGCACCTTGCCGAGTTCCGTGTTGAGCGCTTTGACGGTCACCAGCCCCTGGTCGTCACGCGTGACCTCGAGACTCGATCTCTCCGGCGCGACCTCTTCCTTGGTCTCCTCGGGCTGGCGATAGCGTCCCGTTCGGGCCGTGATGATGAGCTGGCGTCCGTCGCGTGACTGCTCGATCCGGACGGCGTTGCCGTCCCAGTCCCACGTTCCCGTGCCGCCCCGGTTGTTGAACTGTATCCGCTCCAGGTTGGCTCGTCGGTACAGCACGACTTCCATATCCAGCCCAACGCCCTCCCGCGATTCGCGCGGGATGGTCATGCTGATATGACTGATCGGATACGTGCTCACATCGATGAAGCTGCCGATCTTCGTCCGCGCGTTGGTGAGCTTGAACGGGAAGCGCTTGATGAACGCCGGTCGGTAGTCGTTGCCCTCACGAATCCAGTAGTCGCCGCGATCGAACTCGCCCTGGATCAGCCCATCGGCCGAGATCGTCACGCGCGTCGCGTTGGTGAGCGTGTCGATCTTCGACTTGTTGATCGTGCAGTAGATCTCCGTCTGGCCCCACGCGCGCGGGCAGCCTGCCGCGACTAGACTTGCGGCGAGAATACCGAGCGCGATGGCCGAGCGCGAGATCCTGGCGATCACTCCTGGTCGGCCTCCGCATCCGCGCCGTCCGGCGTGATGTCAAACCGTTCCATTAGCTCCGCCTCTTCCTCCGCGGGGCGGTGTCCGGTCAGCGTCAGCGTCCGTGGCGTCACGAAGATCGCTAAGTCGGTCTTGACCTGTTCGATGCGTTTCGACTTGAAGAAACGCCCCACGATCGGCAGGCTCGATAGCACGGGGATCCGCGTCTTGCGCGCGCGCGTCTCCTCCTGCTGGAGTCCGCCGATGATGATCGTCTGGCCGTCATTGGCCCGGATGATGGTGCGCGCGGTCCGAGTCGACTTGTTGGGGAGACCGGTGTTGGCGTCCGGCGCGCTGAGCGTGCTGATCTCCACGTCGATCTCGAGGATGATCTCGCCTTGGCCACCCGTCAGCGGCGTCATGTTGAGCTGCACCCCGGCGTCGATCGAGTTGCTGGAGCGCCCCTCGTTCTCGCCGCTCAGCGTGACCGGCACGCTGAGGTAGCGCTGTTGCCCGATGAAGATCTCGGCCGGCTGTCCGCTGACGGTGGAAATGTGCGGGTTCGCGCGGACGCGAGCCTTGCCCTCGGAGACCAGGGCGTCGAGCCTCACGAAGAATTCTCGCATGAGGTTCGTCACGCTCCGGAAGTTGACCGTGCCCAGCAGCGCGTCCGTGCCTGCGCCCAATCCCCCGTTCGCCCATCCAAGCTCCGCGGCGAACGTGTCGATGTCGGTGTCGGTAAACTCGACCACCAGCACGTCCAGCGTGATCTGCGCGGCCGGCTGGTCGAATTTCGCGATGTCCTCGGTGAACTTGTCCAGGACCGATCGCGGCGCGGAAAGCACGACGGCGTTCTGCCCGGGATTGACCTTCACGTGGTCCTGCAAGAAAACGGGGAGAAGTGACTTCGCCTGTGGGGCCTGAACGTACTTTGCGGTGATGCTGTCGATGTCACTGAGCAAATACGACGACGGATTCTTCGGGATACCTTCGCTGACAATGAGGATGCCCTCAACGTCGGCGAACGAGAAGCCGTATGCCGCGACAACGTAGTCGAGCACTTCGCGCGGTTGCTTGTTGACGAGGTTGATCGTGATCTTCCGCTTGACGCTGTCGTCCACGATCATCTGCAGATCCGTCTTGTCCGCGAGTTCGGTGAAAAGCTCGTGTGCGTCAGCGTTGACGGCGTAGAGACTCACCCCGGCATCGGTAACCTGGATGTCGAGCGAGTTGCCATTCTTGGCCTTGGCTGCATCGCCCTCGGGCTTCTTCTCATCGTCGGCGGCAGGCGCGCCCGTTCCGGCGCGCGCCCCTTGCCCGCGCTGAGCGAGGGCCGGGGTAGCCGCGATGACAGAAACGAGGAATCCGGCAACCAAAATGGACGCTGGGCAGCTTCTCTTGATCTCCAACGTGAGCACCTCGAATCGGGTTGGGGGGGAGGCTCCGCGCGGAAGGCCCGCGCAAACAGGCAAGCAACACGTCCGCAGGTCCCTCCCAGGCCTGTGGCGCGCCAGCAATAGACTATACGTTTTCGTGACTCACTAGTTGCCGTTGACGGTCCGTATCGATGTAATGTTCAGCAACTCCGCTATATCCTACTTATCACACAAGCGCAGTATAGCCCATCCCAATCGCCCTGCATAGACCCGCCAATCGCCCGTGGTCAGGCGTGAGAAAAGCCTGTCGGCCAAGGCCCGATGAGCCCCGATGGCGAAGCGCTGCATCGGTCAGGATCCGTGACGCAATGACCGCGCAACGGAGGGGAGTGGCGAACGTTGGAACTCACGCTGCGAAACGTGTCGTACCCACCGACAGACCCAGGTGAGGGGAACCTCGCCGATCACTGGCTCCGCCGCGAGCGCGCGGTAACGATTCCCGCGAATCAGGCGGCTATCATCCTGATAGACGTGTGGGATGTCGAGAACGAGCGCGAGAGATCCGCGCCCGAGGCCGATCGAATCGTGCATTCATCGATCGCCCCTTTGTTGGAGGCCGCTCGGGCCGCTGACATGGTCGTGATCCACGCGGCTCACCGACCCGTGGGGTGGGATGGCCTCAACACGGGGCCCAGGATCGACGCTCGGGCGCGCGATTCGGGCGCGCGGGATGAGTTGCCGGATGACATCGCGGACCAGGACGCCGATCCTGACGAATGGCCGCCCCGGGAGTTCAAGTACCGAGTCGGCGAATACGGCCAGTTCTCCCGCAACGACGGGCCGCTGTACATGTCGTACGGGCACATCAAGGGCATTCACCCAGGCGCCTTGCCCGTGAAGCGAGACCGCGAGTACATCGAGAGTTCCTTCGACGGGATTCAGGCCATCCTGAAGGAACATGGGATCCTGCACTTGCTGTACGTGGGGACATGGACGAACGGGTGCGTCGTGATGCGTCCGGCCGGCATTCGCGCCATGTCGGCGCTGGGGTACAACACGGTGATCCTGCGCGACGCCACGTGGGGCTGCGAGATGGCTGACACGTGGGATACGATGGAAGTCACGAGGGCCGCCGTGCTCGACATCGAGATCATCAACGGATTCTCAGCCCTGGCCAGCGACGTTGTTCGCGAGTTGCGGCGGCCATGACTTTGGTCTCCCCGGGGGCACGTCTCATCACCTGGCTTCCGTGACCCCCAGGTTGATCAGGGCGCTGCCGGCGGCGACCCAGAACCCGCCATCGTCGGTCCATGCGGGGCTAAGAGCGGGCAGATCTCCCTCACCGAACCTCGCGGCGATCTCGTCCGTCAACTCGCTACGATCCCACGCCTGCCCATCGAACACGAACAGCTTGCCCCGTTCCGTCCCCAGGAGCAGTACACCATCCAGGTCCTTGGCGACGGGCAGCCGTCCCTCGTCGGCAAGCAGCGTCGTGCCGACCTCGTCGATCACCCAGTACTCCGGCTCGCGGCGGAGGAGCACGTTCCCGCCCGCCTGACGCCGGACGGCCCAAAGCTGTTCCTCGCGGTCGAAGAAGAGAAGACTCGGCACGCCGAGCGGTCGGTGCTGCGGTCCGAGCGGCTCCCCGTTCTCGCTTTGCGCGCCCGCCGCCTCGAAGGCATGCGTGGTGCTCTTCCGGAAAACACCGTGGATTAGGAGGTTCGGGGCCGCCTGGTAGAAGTTGGACTCGCCATCTTGCGCGACGATCCCCGTTGTCACCCGGCCGCGCAGCAACTCCCGCACGTGTACGTCAGACAGTCCTTCAGGCGACGGCGTCAGGGCAAACACGCCGCCGCCGCTTCCGTCGTCCGCGCGCTCAACCGCCATGCCTATCTTGCCGGATGGGAACGGCCACAGAGCCACCACGCGTTCGATGGGGTAGTCAGCTATTTGCCGCACCATCTCATGCGTGGCGGCGTAGGGATTGTACCGCCGAAACTTGACTACCCGACGCTCCTCCCACTGGTCCCCTGACCGCAGGTAGAGGCCGTTGTCCGTCCCGACCCAGAGTCCTGCATCCGTCTGCAGGGCACACAGAGCGATGCTTGGCCCACCAGGCAGTGTCCCGAGGAGAGAGGGCTCGGGAGATGTCGGGGAGACCTCCCATATCCCGATATTGCCTCCCTCGTCTCGCGTCCCAACGACCTGCGTCGAGCGGTCGAGCGAAGCCAGCACGGTGATTGCCTCGCCCGCATCACTGAGAACGGCGCCATCAGGAGGCCGCAGCCACGTTCCCGTGTCGGCGTCGAACCCCCAGACTTCAGCCGCGCCGACAGGAGACACGATACAGCGCACCGCAGTGATCAGCAGACAGACTCTCACGGTGAAACGCATGGGTCATCATCCTCGCTTTCATGTTCGTTCGCAACGGCCTCCGACAACTTCCTCCGCAGCCGAACGTAGATCGGGATCAGTCTGCACTCGAGGGGATCGGACGCTGTCGGGCGTTCACTGGCTTCGGCCACTGATCCCCGCCGCCTCATCACCGCACGTGCCCCACCTTCAGCCGCGTAAGCGCCACCAGATTGGCCCACGGCCCGCCTTGGTGTAACACGATTCTCAGGAACCGGGCGGTCGTCGGAGCGAATGCCTCTCCCGAGACGTCGATCGACGCCCCGCGAGCCACTGCCTCCCACGTCGCCCCGTCGTCTGACGCCATGATCTCGCAATCGCGCGACGAGTAGTGCTCCCGCTCGAAGCTCATCTCGACCGCGTTGAATGTCTGCGGGCGCGGCCACTCGAGCTGTATCCAGCCCGGCCTCGGCTCGTCGTCCCACGCGAAGCGCCAACTGCCTTCCTGGCCGACAACGCTCTCGGGATGCGCCCCATGGTCGTAATCCGGGCTGCCGCACGTCACGTTCGCTCCAGGGGCGATGTCGATCTCGGCCAGCTCCGGCAACTCCATCACATCCACCAGTAGCCCGTCGCGCAGCACCTTCAGCGCCGCCCTGTGCTCGCCACCGGCGGTTAGCGCCACCAGATCCACCTCAACCACCTCCGGGTCCAGCACGATCTCCTCTGTCGCATCATCGTCGCCATCAATCAGCACGGCGACCAACTCGGCGCCGGCCGGGACGCTATCCCAATCGATGCAGAGCCACATGCCCTCGATCTCCGCGCGCAGCGTCTCAGGCACCACCGCGTAGACGCCGGGACTTCGCCCAGCGAGGTCCGCAACCAGGTGTGCTTCGCGGTCGACGCGCCGGATCAGACCCTCGCGATGGCGCATCGCGTCGACCACATGCCAACCCGGCGGGATCTCGACCGGCACGGACGCGCCGGCCACGCGGTACGAGTTGTCGTTCCAAACCGTGCAGATCGTCTTCCCCGCCGATGCGAACCGGTTGCAGTACACGCCCGGCTCGCGGGTGGGCAGATGAGGTGTCGCGTCGCCGCGCGTGAGGGTGTCGACGTTTTCGTGGAATACGCGGTGGCCAACGCGAGCCAGCGGTAGCGTCTCGGGGTCCGCATCGGTGGCTGTCGCGTTGAACAGCGCCTGCCCTGTCTTGTCGGCTGAGGTCGTCTGCAGGTCGAGGTACTTGAAGCGCGGGTACAGGAACCGCATGAAATGCACCGGCGGACCGTAGGCCTCGCTCTGAAAGAACGAGACCCCATACCCCTCGTTGCCATCCACGTCGTTGAAGAACAGGTCCGAAACCGGGCCCTCAGTCGTCAGCGCCACGTCCGGCTTCTCCCTCCGGATCGCCTCCTCAACGCTGTGGAACAGCTCGCGGACCGTCGTCAGGCGATGGTACTCCGGCGGGTGAGCGTGGTTCGTGTTGTGACAGACAAACTTCTCCCCCGTCGTCCAGCCCACGCAGTCCAGGTAAACGATGTCGAGACCGAGATCCTGCACCGCCTTCGCCGTCGTCGATGCCAGCCACTCGCGCCACCCTTCGGCCGAGTAGCACATGCACTGGTTCGCCCACGCCTCGTAATTCGCGCCATCGGGTTGCTTCAGCCCCCAGTCGTCGCCATGGTCCTGGAAGACCCCGCTCGTGTCATGAGCCACCTGGCCCTGGAAGTAGTGGCTGACCAGATGCCCTCGCTCCTGGGCTGTCCGGATGAAGCGCTGCAGCCCGTCGAGCCCCCAATCCTCGCGGTAATGGTCATAGTCGCCGTACCGATCGACCTTCTGCGCGATGAAGTGCAGTTGGTCGCCGCGTTCGGGGATGCCCGCAATCGCCTCCTCGGCGGTCTCTGGCGCCCAGAACGCGCAGCCCGGCGTGTGGTAGCCCGTGAACGTGAAGAACCGCGCGAGGTTGTCCGGGTGATCGGGGCGGTACCAAGTGTCGACCCACTCGCGGTAGTCGCTGAACGCCTTCCGCCACGTGCCCGCGTGGATGCCAATCGCAAGCGGCGGCAGCTCCACGGGCTCGCCGGCGGGCAGCGCGATATTCGGCAGCGCCGAGGCGATCCCCACGCCGCGCTCGACCTCAAGCCCTCCCCAGAACGGAAAGCCGTACAGGTCCAGCAGCTCCACCGGCTCCGGGCCGTTTGGGTCGGCCTTGACCAGCTCAAAGCTCTTCCGGTGCAGCGATGTGTCCTGCCAGATGGTGTATAGCCCGCCGCCCCATCGCTCGTTGAAGACCGACACGAGCTGCGAGGTCGCGTACTGGCCGTAGTTCGTCTGCAGCCGGATCGGGATGTCGTTCATCAACCCCGGATCCCGTGGGAAGAAGTAGCCCACGTCCGCCAGGTCATCCCCCGGCGCGATTCCCTCGATGATGGGGAAGACGAAGTCGGCCCGAACCGCCTCGCTCGCCTCCAGCGACCACACCCAGTGGCTCTGACACGTCGCATTCGTCTCGATCGTCAGGTTCAGCGTCAGTTCCGCCAGCGCCGTCTCGGCCGACAGGGCGATCTCGTGCCGACCACGCGTCTTCCGCGCGCTGGCGACCTCAAAGTCCAGCGAACTCAACCGCACGCGTTCCCCGCCGGCTGGCTCGGAGATGGTGATCTCGAAGATGCGCTTTGGGGCCTCGACATCGAGGAGCGCCGGCGCGCCCGCAACCTTCAGGTTCGCCAACTCCACCCACGCGAGCCCCTGCTGGGCATCAAGCTGGATGCGGTAGTGATCGTTCGCGACCTTCAGCGCGCTGCGTTGCTGCTGCGCCGTCGCCGCGCATCCCCACGCCAGAATCGCCAGAATCGCCGCAAAGCGTGTATTGAGCAAGGTGTTCAGTCCCCCTCGGGTCTGTGTCCAGTCATGCTCTTCTCCCGCCTTCGCGTCACCCCCTTTGCAGCCGGACCGTCGGAGATCGGAACCGATTCCCCTATCCCCGCATTGCCCATATGAGCAGGGAGGTTTTCGGTAGAGGTGCCAAGAAACTGGCCTCAGAGCATCGCAGCGGGCATCGCAGCAATGATCGCCGGAGGCACCGCATGGGTGAAAGCCAACAGGAGCCGTTGAGCCTGGAG
>PVBE011913945.1_pt1 | contig 46502 bp, 37 predicted proteins | sample 1631181 | NCBI WGS metagenome assembly PVBE01 (sample SAMN08397723, study PRJNA350692) | Marine metagenome, whole genome shotgun sequencing project. | isolation source: water | place: Pacific Ocean | collected 2012-04
GAGGGAGGAGGGGAGTCACATTTGTTGCACAGAATGCTTTGCTTAGGCTAGAATGATGGAAGAGCAGAGGAGGATGATGAGAGAAGAAGCTGCAGCTAGAGGTGGTACAGGCCCAGGTCCTGATGGTGGTGGTCCAGGTGGTCCGGATTTTTATGTTAGAGGAGCATCTGAAGAACAGTATAATTGTATGGTTCAGACTCTAGGTCCTCCTGTAGTAGAACAGTTTAATTTTAGAGATCCAAGGCCAGAAGAATATGAAAGATTGCACAACAATGGTTGTGAAGGTATTGCACAGTTATTTGGTCAAGAAGTTTATGGAGATGATGATAGAGGTTTCTTTGGAAAACCTAAGATGGGTGGAATAAAGACTGGTGGACCTGGAGAGATGATGCAGGATCCAACGATGTTGGCTGTAGCAGGATTAGTAGTTACAGTAGGTGCTACATTACTACAGATGGCTAGAGGTAAGTAAAAAATAGTTTTACTACAATAATGTACATATGCTAACTTCAATTGAATAACCATTAATTGTATAAAGATGAAATGAAACTTGATGCTTTAATTATAGGTGCTGGCTTTTCTGGTATTTATCAACTTATTGCTCTTCGAGATAGATTAGGCTTTTCTGTTAAAATTCTTGAAGCAGCGGATGGGGTTGGTGGAACATGGTATTGGAATAGGTATCCTGGTGCACGATGTGATTCAGAAAGTCACTCATATAACTACTATTTTGATGATGATCTTCTAGATGAATGGGAGTGGGCCGAGAGATATCCTGGGCAAGAAGAGGTTATTAAATATTTGAATTATGTAACTGAGAAATTTGATTTAAAAAAAGATATAAATTTTAATTCCCGAGTTTTATCTGCTCATTATGATCGATTAAATAATAAGTGGATTGTGATAAATGAAGATGGGCAGAAGTTTGAATGTACTTATCTTATATTAGCTGTAGGTTGTCTTGATAACTCCTCAACTAATATTCCTAAATTTTCTGGATTAGATAGTTTTGAAGGTGATTGGTACCATACAGGTGAATGGCCACATGAAGGTGTAGATTTTAAAGGTAAACGGGTAGGTCAGATTGGCACTGGATCAACAGGAATTCAGACTGCTCCAATAATAGCTGAAACTGCAAGTCATCTTACTGTATTTCAGAGAACTCCAAATTTTAGTGTTCCTGCAAGTAACAGGCCTCTAAACCCAGATTTTCAAAAATATCTTCGAAAAAATCGTGAGAAAATTAAAAAAATGATTCAATCTAATACAAATGGGCATCCTTTTCTGTTTTCAGAACTCAAAATATTTGATGTTAGTGAAGAGGAACGTGAGGAAATTTTCGAAAGAGCTTGGGAAAGTGGTGGTTTAAGTTTTAGAGGGTGTTTTCAAGATATAGCATTCGATAAAAAAGCTAATGATATGGCAGTTGATTTCTTAAAAAGAAAGATTGGATCTATAGTAAAAGACCCAGAAAAAAGAAAAGTTTTGACAAATATTGATCATGTGTTTGGTGTTAAACGTCCTCCTATAGATACTAATTATTTTGAAACATTTAATAGAAATAATGTAAGTTTGGTCGATGTTAAATCATCTCCTATTGAATCAATTACCCCCAAAGGGATTAAGACAAAAGAAGAAGAATATGAAGTGGATATTTTGGTTTTTGCTACAGGTTTTGATGCAATGACTGGCCCATTACTTAATATAGATATTCAAGGTCTAGATGGGAAGAAATTGAGAGATATTTGGAAGGATGGTCCAAAAACTTTTCTTGGTATTCAAATTGCTGGCTTTCCAAATTTATTTACTATTACTGGACCAGGAAGTCCATCAGTTCTTTGTAATATGATTGTTCCTATAGAGCAACATGTTGAATGGATCGAAAAATGTTTAGGATACATGAAAAAAAATCACATTAATTATATAGAAGCGACTCAAGGTTCAATGGAAAAATGGGTAGAGCATAATGAAGATGTAGTAAATGAGACACTTTTTATTCATGGAAAGGAGAATTCTTGGTACTTTGGAGTAAATATTCCTGGAAAACCGAGAGTTTTTATGCCTTATGCAGGAGGTATGGCTCGATATAAAGCGATATGTAATTATATTGCTAGACAAAATTATATTGGATTCAAATTAGGAAATAATGATAAAGGAAAAACTTATATCCCACCAAAATTATCTGTAGATATATTAGTCGAAGATGTACTTATGACTAAAAAATTGTGATGTTCTGAAAACTTGATTGATCTAGTGAATAAATAACCTCTACTGAAAGAACCTCTTATCCTTACTTTGCCTGTTTCTCTCTTTTATTTTTATTTAATTCTCTTTTTCTCATTCTTATAGTTTTGGGGGTAACTTCAATTAACTCATCATCATCAATAAACTCAATGCATTTATCAAGAGACATTATTTTTGGGGGCCTTAATGTAACTGTTGAATCAGAACCTGCCGCTCTCATATTAGTTAGTTTTTTTTCTTTAGTTATGTTTACATCAAGATCTCCAAGCCTATTCCTTTCACCTATGATCATTCCTTCATAAACTTCAGTTCCTACTGAAGTAAATAATATTCCTCTTTCAGCCATAGCCAAATATGCAAAAGAAGTAACATTACCTTGCCTATCACCAACTAAAACGCCATTACTTCTTTTAGGAATAGGACCAAACCAAGGTTCATAAGAATCAAATAAAGTATTCATGATTCCTGCACCTTTAGTATCAGTTAAATATTGACTCCTAAAACCTATTAAGCCTCTTGCTGGTATTTTAAATTCAAGCATTGCTCTTCCAGAACCATTATTTTGCAGATTTACCATTACTCCTTTTCTTTCAGAAAGTTTTTCTGTTATTGTTCCAACATTTTGCTCAGGTAAATCTAAATAAACATGCTCTACTGGTTCTAGTTTTCTCCCATTTTCTTCTTTAGTTATTACAATTGGTTTAGATACCATAAATTCATAACCTTCTCTTCTCATAGTTTCAATTAGTACAGCCATTTGTAACTCTCCTCTGCCACAAACTTCAAAAATATCGGCGGAATTTGTAGGAATAATTTTCAAAGACACGTTTACTAAAGTTTCTTTTTTAAGTCTTTCACTTAAGTGTCTTGAAGTTAAATATTTGCCCTCTTTTCCTGCAAAAGGACTATTATTAACTTGAAAATACATTGATACAGTTGGGCTATCAATTTCTATTCTAGGTAAAGGTTTTGGGTTATCATTATCAGAAATAGTATCTCCAATTTCGACTCCTTCTATTCCAGAAATTGCAATAATGTCACCTGCTTCTAACTTTTCAACTTTTGTTTTTGACAGTCCATTAAATGTAAAGCATGCAGATAATTTTTGATTATTTTTTATGCCTTCTTTTGTGCATAAGCTATATGGACTATCTAATTTAATCTCTCCATTTCCAAGTCTTCCAATAGCAATTTGCCCTAAATATGGATCGTAATCCAAATTAGTAATTAGAAATTGAGTAATTTTATTATCATCAGATTCAGGGCCATCAATTTTAGATATAATAAGTTCAAAAAGTGGAGTCAAGTCATCAGAATCATCTTCTAATTTGATTTTTGCAATCCCTTCTCGTGCATTGGTATAAATTATTGGAAAATCAATTTGTTCATCATTTGCACCTAAATCTATGAATAGCTCATAGACTTCATCGATTACTTCTTTAATTCTTGCATCAGGCCTATCAATTTTATTTATTACTAAAATTACAGGAAGTTTTTTATTAAGAGCTTTTTGTAAAACAAATCTTGTTTGAGGTAATGGTCCCTCACTAGAATCAACTAGTAATAGAACTCCATCAACTAAATTTAAACTTCTTTCTACTTCTCCTCCAAAATCTGAATGTCCAGGAGTATCAACAACATTTACTTTTATATTTTTATAAAATATTGCTGTATTTTTTGCAGATATCGTTATTCCACGTTCTTTTTCTAGATCCATTGAGTCCAAAACTCTTTCTTCAATTATCTTGTGTGAGTCGAACGTTCCGCTTTGCTTTAAAAGGTCATCTACCAAAGTAGTTTTTCCATGGTCAACGTGTGCAATTATAGCTATGTTTCTTAAATTTGATTTTCTCACATTTATTTTTATATTTTGAACTAAAATAGATAAGTATCGAGGGTGACTTGAACATCTAACCTATACTTTATCAGAGTTAATATAGCATACTTTATTGACTCAAGCTGTTCCGTGTTCCTATCTTTCCGCAGATATTGTCAATAAAATATACAAAAAATTACAAATTTAAATTTTACATCTTAAGCATCCAAGGTATACGAGAAATGAATGATTCAAATATAAATATTCCCAAGAATCCAAATTTGAGGTCGGAAGACCAATTGTCATCATTAGTGTTACGTACACCGGACTCCTGTTTTGACAACCTGCCACTGTGGAACTATGAACCTCAGTACTTTATGAGTAGGCTATATGACCTAGATGTGCGTATGGCATACTATGATCTCGGCGATAAACGAGCTGAGGAGACTATCCTACTCACGCATGGCATGTCGGCATGGTCGTACCTCAACCGTAGGATGATTCCTCCACTCGTAAATGCTGGGTATCGTGTCATCTTATTTGATCAAGTCGGATGTGGTCGCAGTGATAAGCCAAGTCGTGAGGAGGACTACACCTATGAGAGGCACATAGGTTGGAACATCGATTTGCTTATAAACCACCTTCGCCTTAAAGACGTCACTGTGGTGCTTCAGGACTGGGGTGGTTTGATCGGAACCCGCGTTGTCGCAGCACATCCCGGCTCATTTCGTCGGCTTGTAATTGCGAACACTATGTTGCCGACCTGCGATGACAGCTTTTTCAAAGTCTCATCAGGATTCTACAGCTGGAAAACATTTGCATTTCGAACCGGATTGAAGGACGACATCTGGATGAAGGAGCGTGGAGGGAAATGGCCTGGACAAATCCTGGCACAGAAAGCTGTTGGTCCGAGCAATCCAAAGATGGATCCTGTAGAGATGGCAGCCTACGATGCACCTTACCCTGATGATACATACAAAGCAGGTGCGAGAATGTTTCCAGAACTAGTATCAACACCGCCCACTGATCCTACAAATCGCCCCGCAATGGCTGAAGCTGAGAACAATTCCGCTGCTTGGGGTGTGTTCCAGAAATTTACTAAGCCAGTGTTACTAGCTTTCAGCGACGAGGATACAGTCATGGCTGGTGGTGACGCAATTTGGCAAGAGCACTGTCCAGGAACAAAACATCCTGGAGTTGAGCATGTCACTATCAAAGGAGTCGGACATTTTCTGCAAGATGGTGGAGCAGATCAGTTGGTCGAGGCTATTAACTCTCTTATAAATGCCACACCGCCATCATCTATTGAACCTCTAAGTTCAGGGCCTGCTGCAAATCAGGCAGCTATATCTGCAAAAGTCGCAGCAGAAGCTGCAGCCACCAAGAGAGCTGTAGCTCAAGGCGACATTGGAATTTCAACACCCTCTGATGGGGGTGTTTCTTTTATCGAACCTACTCCGGAAGAGCGAGCGCCGTATCAATAGCACGGAGTTCAATATGACGATTCTTTTGAAATATTAAGAATGATATTTGATTAGTAGGGATACAGTTTTTTTCCAAATCAATATTTGCTTTTTAATTAATGATCTTTTGATTTTAGGATAGAAATAATTGCCTACTTTGTAGACATTGTTACTTTTCCATAGTTTTGTTATTGAATCAATATCTTTAATCAATCCCGAGCTTAATGCTGCTAAATAAGCTGCTCCTAATACTGTGGTTTCTATGTTGTTTGGTTTGACTATTTTTATTTGCAGAATATTGGAAAGGCTTTGAAGAAATTTGTTGTTAGTAGTCATTCCTCCATCAACACTGATTTCAGAAATTTTTGTACCTGAATCTTTTTCCATTGCTTCAATTAAATCTAAAGTCTGATAACACAGACTATCTAATGTCGCTTTGACTATTTCAGCAATTGAAGTGTCTCTAGTTAACCCAAATATTGCTCCTCTAGCATTTGGTTCCCAATGAGGCGCTCCAAGACCTGTAAGAGCTGGGACTACCATTATACTTTCGTTTTTATTGGCCTTAGAATAGAGGTATTCAGTTTCTTTAGAATCTTTGAAGAAAAATAACTTATCTCTTAACCACTGGATTGCTGAACCTGCAACAAATATACTGCCTTCATAACAATACATTTTTTGATTGCCAATTTTATAAGCAACTGTTGTTAAAAGTTTATTTTTTGATAAGTAGAAATTTTTTCCAATATTCATAAGGATAAAACAACCAGTTCCGTAAGTGCTTTTTGTTTGACCTTTTTTAAAACATGCTTGGCCAATTGCTGCTGATTGTTGATCACCCGCCATTCCACCAATGTGAATTGGTCCACCAAATAAATCAGTAACACCAAAATCATATGTATTACTCGCTACTTTAGGGAGGATATTTTTTGGAATATCTAAAATTTTTAATAGTTCTGTTGACCACTCTTCTTTTCTGGAATCATATAGCATTGTCCTAGAGGCATTGGTTATGTCAGTTATATGCGATTCTTTTCCAGTTAAATTCCATAATAACCAAGTATCAATTGTTCCAAATAGCAGGTTGTTTTCTTCAGCAAGCTTTTTTGCCTCAGAATTATTATCTAAAATCCATTTAATTTTTGTAGCTGAAAAATAAGGATCAATAATTAACCCAGTGATATTTTGTATTTTTCTATCTAGTTTCTTTTCTTTTAAATGGTTACAAATATCAGTGGTTCTTCTGTCTTGCCAAACTATTGCATTGTAAATTGGTCTTCCTGTTCTTTTATTCCAAAGAACAGTTGTTTCTCTTTGATTAGCTATCCCGATAGAATAAATTTGTGAAGCTTCAATTTTGTTCTTTTTTAATATTTTTTGAATTAATAATTTAACATCATTCCATATTTCAACTGGATTATGCTCAACCCAGCCATTTGTTGGAAAAATTTGATTGAAGTGTTTTTGAACAGAATCAATAACTGTTAAGCGGTTGTTATAAATTACAACCCTGGAACTTGTTGTTCCTTGGTCTATAGCTAGAATAAATTTCTTTTTATCAGAACTCATAGATGACTCCAGATATGTTTGTATTAATTATCACAATTTTTTCATTTTTTCTAAATATAAAAAATTAAATGAATTTTAGATTGGTCAGGACGAGTGGATTTGAATCACTGACTTTCAGTACTTCATACTGATGCGCTACCAATCTACGCCCCGCCCCGTAATTTTGATGTAAAATCTTATTTGAAATTAATTATATTATTTATAATTGAGAATCTATCAATATCATCTCTTGGCATTAAAAACTACTAATATATATACTTCTGAATAATATGAGTAACGATAATCCAAAAAAATCTACATTCAGATCTTTTGTGAAATTATTAATTTCATATCAAAAGTTTGGAGTTGTAATAGGTTTAATTATAACGATCACATCAAGTTTATTAGATACTGCTGCCTTAGCACTTGTAGTTCCTGCTATTGAACTTTTGATAGGAATGGCTTCTGAAGATTCAATTGTTAATTCAGCTCATTCAGCAAGTAATATAATTTTAGATTTTACTCAAAGGACTTTCTCTTTTCTTGGTATGACTTATTCTTTGAAATGGATGTTAATAACAATTTTTATTGTTATGGGTCTCAGAGCTGTTTCAGTCTTTCTTTATAACGCATTAATGAATTATTTTAAAACTGGAATAGTTGCTTCAATTAGTCAAAAATTATACTTAAAACTTGAGAAATCAAATTGGGTTTTTTACAAATCAAATAGCCGTAGCAAGATGACTAATCTTTTAACTGCACAACCCATGAGAGTTGGTTCTGCTTATGTAGATGTCACACAGGTATTATCTAATGCTTTTAATGTTTTAGTTTATTTGATAGTAGGAACAATAATTTCTATAAAATTAACATTTTTTGCTATATTATCGGCTTTCATTCTAACTGTTGTTTTTTCTTTTTTAAGAATAATTGCTAGAAGATTAGGAGAGAAGGATACGATTTTTTCTGCAGACCTTCTTGAATCAGTAGGTAATAGTATTTCAATGGCAAAATACATTAGATCACATGGTCTTTTTAAATTAATGCGTAAAAACTTTTTTCTACAATTAAACAAAGTAAGAAAGAATCAATTTCTTTCAGCAATTAATGAAGGAGTTTTTCATGCAACATATGAGTATGCTTTTGTAATTTTAATTTTGTCTGGATTATTAGTTGCCACAAAATTTTTGGATTTCCCAGCAAGTTTAGTTTTATTAATGAGTTTATTGCTATATAGAATTTTTCAAAAAGTTAAAGTTATGCAGGATCATTTACAGAGATTAAGTAAAAATTTACCTGCATTAGATGCTATTGAAGATGCTATGGACTCTGCGGATAAAGAAGAAGAAATTTGGGGTGTAAAAGAATATAAAGGGTTTAATAAAGTAATTTCTTTAAAAGAAATTCAAGTTACTTTAGGTGATAATCAAATTTTAAAAAAGCTCAGCCTAGATATAAATAAGAATTCAATTGTAGCTTTTATTGGTCCTTCTGGAGGAGGGAAAACTACTATTGCAGATGTTGTTTCAGGGCTCATACGACCAGATCAAGGAAAAGTTTTGATTGATAAAGAAGATTTATATCGATTTTCTGAGAATTCATGGAAAAATAATTTAGCTTATGTTTCTCAAAGTAGTCTTTTTTTTAATGATTCTATTAAGAATAATTTAACTTGGGGAAATAGTTCTCTGACAGAAGAGGAAATTATTGAAGTATCTAAAAAAGTTTCGTCTCACAATTTTGTTGATGGAATGCCAGATAAATACGAAACAAACGTAGGAGATTTAGGTTCTAGATTATCTGGAGGAGAAAGACAACGACTTATTTTAGCGAGAGCATTACTTAGACATCCAGAAATTTTAATTTTAGATGAAGCTACTAGTGAACTTGATCCTTTAACGCAATCTGAAATAGTCTCAACGCTTGATAAATTAAAAGACAAAATGACTATTTTAATTATCGCACACAGATTAGAAACTATTGGAATTGCAGATAAAGTATATTTTGTGGAATTAGGTAATATTTCAGAAATTTTAGATCCACTTGATACCATTAATAAAGAAAGTAAAATGAAATCATTGTTTATGTCAGGAAATGAGAACCTTAACTAAAAATGCATGATCTTCAAAAAAGAGTAAAAATTTTGCAAAAAAAATTTGCAGAAAATGTGAGGTATCTTTGACTTAGATTTTCTATCTAAAGAAATTTCAAGAATTGAAGAAGAAGCTTCAAAACCAGAAATATGGAATGATCAAGAAAATGCTAAAGTCATAATGCGAAAACTTTCTCTAGCAAAAAAACGTTTATCTACATGGAATAATTTAGAGAAGGCGATTAAAGATCTTTCTGAAATTATGGAAACTTCTGAAGATTCTGAAATAGAGGATTTTAAAGAAGATTTTTTAGTAGAAATTCATCGTATAGAAAATACTTTAAAAGATTTAGAATTCAGTGAACAATTATCTGGAGAGTATGATTCTTCTCCAGCAATAATTTCTTTAAGCCAAGGAGCAGGAGGTGTAGATGCACAGGATTGGACCTCGATGTTAATGAGAATGTATTTACGATGGGCATCTAGTAAAGGATTTGAAACTGAAATATTGTCTAAAATGACAGGTGAAGAGGCAGGTATCAAGAGTGCCCTGATTAGAATTAAAGGTGATTATTCATATGGATACTTGAAGGGTGAAAAAGGCACTCATAGATTGGTTAGGCTTTCTCCATTTAATGCCAACAGTTTAAGACATACTAGCTTTGCTTTAGTCGAAGTGATGCCTGAGCTAGACAATACTGTTGAAGTAAATATCAATTCGGATGATTTAAGGATAGATACTTTCAAAGCTAGTGGTCATGGTGGACAGAGTGTTCAAAAGAACTCTTCAGCTGTAAGAATTACTCACTTGCCTACTAATATTGTTGTTTCTGTTCAGAATGAAAGATCTCAGAGCCAAAATAAGAAATTGGCAATGAGTATCTTGAAATCAAGAATTCTAGACATTGAAATAAAGAAAAAAGAATTAGAAAAAAATAAAATTAAAGGGGAACATATTTCTGCTGAATGGGGTAGCCAGGTAAGGAATTATGTTCTTCATCCATATCAATTAGTAAAAGATAACAGAACATCTTTAGAAATAAAGGATGTAAGAAGTGTTTTAGATGGAAACTTAGATGATTTATTAAGGTCTTATCTTAAGACTTTAATGGGGAAAAATTGAACTAAAATTTTGAGAATTTCGATTTAGATTGTAAAATTATAAATATGTTTAAAAATTTTAAAAAATCAAATTTAATTATTAATGTTATTTTAGCTGTATTTTTGATGATTGCTGTAACTTCTTGTGGCAGTGAAGAAAGTGCTAGTTCTGATCTAAATACTCCTATTGAGTCGACTGGTGATTCAGATAAAAAAATTGCCCCCAAATTGTTAGAACAAAAAGATTCTGATTCATTGAGTAATAAAGAGAAAGGTGGAGTATTAAAAAGACTTTGGGCAGATCCAGCTACCCTAGATCCACATTTAGTTACTGATACTACATCTGCGGGATTGGTAGTTGAACTATTTAGTGGTTTAGTTAGTTTGAATTCTTCATTGGAAATTGTTCCTGAATTAGCAGAATCTTGGGAGATTTCTGACGATGGAAAAGTTTACACTTTTAAATTAAGGGACGGAATTTTATTTTCTGATGGTTCTCCTATTACCGCTCGTGATTTTAAATGGTCTTTTGAGAGAGCTGCTCACCCTGATACTGAATCTCCTGTTGCATCAATTTACCTAGAAGATATTGTTGGTTCTATGGAAGTTATCGATGGAGATGGTTCTATCACAGATATTTCAGGAGTAAAGATAATTGATGATTCTACCCTACAGATAACTATTGATGCTCCTAAGGCTTATTTTTTGGCAAAATTGACTTATCCAACTGCTTATGTTCTGAAAAAAAATAATGTAGATCAAAACGGAGATGATTGGACTGATTCTCCAATAGGAACAGGACCTTTTGTAATGTATGAGTACAGAATTGGAGAAGTTTTAGTTATTAGAAGAAATGACTACTACTGGGGAGAAAAAGCAAGGTTAGATGGTGTGGAATATAATTTAGCTGGTGGACAAGCAATGTCTATGTATGAAAATGATGAAATTGATATTACTGGTGTTGGATTAGCAGATTTAGAAAGGGTAAAGGATGTTAATGATCCTTTGAATTCTGATTTGGTTTCAGTTCCTCCTTCTTTTACAGTTTCATATATAGGTTTTAATGTAAAAGAGCCTCCATTTGATGATTTGAAGTTCAGATTAGCTCTAAATTATGCAGTTGATAAACAATTAATTGCATCTCAAGTTTATTCAGATTTAGTTAAGCCAGCTTATGGAATATTACCTCCAAATTTTCCAGGTTTTTCTTTAGATATTTCTGGAATAGAATATGATCCTGATAAAGCAGCTCAGTTATTATCAGAATCTAAATATGCTGATGCTTCTACTAGACCTCCTATAGTTGTTACAGTTCCAGGTACAGGAGGTTCTCCTAGTTTAGATATGGAAGTAGTAAGTGATATGTGGGACAGAATTTTAGGAGTACAGATAGAAATTCAACAGGTTGAATGGGCTACTTATTTACAGGATTTACATAGAAGAAGACTTCAGGTTTGGGGAGGTTCTGGGTGGCAGGCTGATTATCCTGACCCTCAAGATTTTATAGATATTCTCTTTCATACAGAAAGTACTAATAATCATGGAAATTATTCTAATACTGATGCAGATAAATTTCTGGAAGATGCTCGGACTGAACAAGACATTTACAAAAGAATTAGTCTTTATAACAAAGCAGAACAATTGATTATAGATGATGCTCCTTGGTTACCTATGTGGTTTGATCAGGAAGGTCTTGCTCTTATAAAACCATGGGTTAAAGGTTTTAATTTTACCCCTATGATTGTTCCTAAAATGAAAGAAGTATACATCGATAAAAGTTAGATAAGTGGGTTAAGTATGTTTTATTACATACTACGTAGGATAATTTGGACTCCAATTTTATTATTAATAATCACTCTCCTGGTTTTTGTTATGGGTCAATATGGACCAGGGGATCCTGTAGAAGTTCAATTGGGTCAAAATTATTCAGAAGAAAGAGCTCAAAGAATTCGAGAAGCAAAAGGATTGAATGATCCTCTTGTAGTTCAATATTTCAGATATGTAAAAAATGCTCTTAAAGGGGATTTTGGAGAAAGTTACAAGTATCCTAGTAAAACTGTATCTGAGTTGTTAAAACCAAAACTGGTAGTTTCAGCAAAACTGTTTTTAGCGTCAATATTTATTACTGTTCTTTTAGGTATTCCCTTAGGATTCTTTTCTGCTTTGAAACAAGGATCTTGGATTGATCCTTCGGTAGTTGCTACTACGCTTGTATTTTATGCTATGCCTGTTTTTCTTGTAGGGCCAGTTTTGATAATTATATTTTCACTAGAATTAGGCTGGTTTCCGGTATCTGGATGGGGAGGTTTTTTTGACAGACGAATGATTTTACCAGCAATCACAATTGGTATTCCTGGAGTAGCAGTACTTACCAGGATAATGAGAGCTAGTACTTTAGATGTTTTAGGAAATGAGTTTGTTAGAACTGCAAGAGCGAAGGGTCTTACAAATTTTGTTGTGAATTATAGACATGTTGCAAGAAATGCTTTGATTCCAGTTGTAACAATTTTGGGGTTTTCAATTGCTGGAATGTTAGGTGGTGCGTTAATAGTTGAGTTGATATTTGGAATACCAGGAGTTGGAAGATTTGCTTTAGATTCTATTTTTTCTAGGGATTATCCAGTAATCATGGCTTTAACTTTGATTGGAGCAATATCTTTAGTAATTGCTAATTTAATTGTAGATATTTTTTATGTGATTTTGGATCCAAGAATTAGATATTGAGAAATAAAATGGATAATAATAATCAAGATAATTTAACATACAGAAGTCCTTTAAGAATTACATTTACAAAGTTAATTAAGAAAAAACTTGCTGTTGCTTCAATGGTGATGTTATTAATTCTTTATGGGTCTGGTATTTTTGCATCTGTTCTATCTCCTTATCCATATACTGAAACAGATTTGAAAAATACTCAACAAGGTCCATCTCAAGAACATTTTTTTGGAACAGACAGATTAGGTAGAGATATATTTACTAGAGCCTTATGGGGTATCCAAACTACAGTAATTGTTACATTTGTGGGCCTATTAACTGGAAGCTTGATATTAGGTGTCAGCTTAGGTTTAATCTCAGGTTATTTTCAAGGAAAAATTGATTCTCTTATCATGCGTTTGGGAGAAATAACATCTGCTTTCCCAGATATTCTTTTAATAATTCTACTTGCGGCAACTTTGAGGCCTAGAATAGTAGATTTTGCTAGAACTATTGAAGAAAAATATGGAATCACAGGTTTAATTTCCTCAGGTTTTATTGATTATGTTGTAATAGGATTTGCTTTACTTCCATTAAGTTGGTTTGGAATGATGCGTTTAGTCAGAGGTCAAGTTTTAAGCGTTGTAAATAGTGAATATATTGAATCAGCGAAAGCAATGGGAGTTTCTAGGACCAGAATATTAATTAAACATGTTTTTCCTAATATATTAGGTCCGATAATAGTTTCTGCTACTTTTGGATTAGGAGCTGTTGCTGGAACAGAAATTATTTTGAGTTTTTTTGGTTTAGGAGTACAACCACCACACCCAAGTCTTGGTATTATGATTAGTGAAGTAACTGGTCGTGGTGCTGCAAGTGTTTCTGTTTTGAAAAATCACCCTGAACAGCTTTTAGTTCCCATAATTATAGTTTGGTTATTGATATTTTGTTGGAATTTATTGGGAGATGCACTAACTGATGTGTTTAATCCACGTTCGAAATGATTCTCTATAAGCCTTTTCTGTTTGAAATAGTTCTATCAGACAAATTATATCTAGTTTTATGACCTGAAAAAAATCTTTCTAATTCGTCAATCATAATTGAGAAAAATCTTGGATGACAAGCTCTAGTAACTCCTGCAATATGAGGTGATAGAAAAACATTTTTCATATTTCTTATTGGAGAATCTTCTGGTATTGGTTCAGGCTCAAAAACATCCAGTGAGGCAATAATATCTTTTTTTGATAATCTTTTAATTAAATCTTCTGAATTGAAAATTGCTCCTCTTGAAACATTAACTAGTACTGTGCCAGGTTTAATTAGATTCAATTCTTTTTCCCTGATCATGTTTTTAGTTTTTGGGGTTAATGGAGCAAGGCAAATTATTACATCTACGTTTGACAATATATATTCAAGTGATGTTTGTGTGAAATCAAATATATCTGCAATCTCTGAATCTAAATAAGGATCATAAACAAAATTAGTTGTTTTAAATGGTTTTAGAAAAGTTAATAATCTTCTGCCTATATGACCACAACCTATTAAACCTACTTTTCTCTCCCAAAGTTCTCCAGATTCAAAACCAGGGTCACCATCCCTAATACCATCTGGGAAAACGGTTTTTCCTGCTATAAGATTTCTGAAATGTTCTCCAGCATTTTTCAATCCTAATATACTTAAACCTAATGCCCATTCAGCTACAGGGTATGATGATCCATGAGTAGTATCTACAACATTAATCCCGTTTTTAAAAGAAGATTCTAGATCTATTCTTTGAGAAAATCTATCGCCTTCTAGCTCACCAATAAATTTTAAGTTGGGACAATTTTCTATGACATTTTTACTTATTAAAGGAGATCCGTGAGAAACAATTAAAGCATCTAAGTTTTTTGTGAATTCTATTAATTTTGTTTCTGATTCTTTGGAGAACGATGGATGATTATCCCAATCAGAACTCTCATTAAATTCTTGCCATGTAAAGTTAGCAAAAGTTATTAGGCGTGATAAATCAGGATCGATAGTATATCTTTGTCTTACCTCTTTATTGCAAACTAAGCCGATATTTGGATTTTCTTTCTTCATATGTAAAATCTATAGTAATGAATTTTAATTTTTCAATTTAGAATTAATTTATTGATTTTAGATAAAAGGACATTAACAGTAAAGTGGAATTTAATTCTCGAAGATCTAATGTGATTGCAAAAAATGGTGCTGTAGCAACAAGTCAACCATTAGCAGCACAAGCTGGATTAGAAATATTGAAAAAAGGGGGGAATGCAGTAGATGCTGCTGTAGCCACAGCAGCTGTACTTAATGTAGTTGAACCTATGTCTACAGGGATTGGTGGAGATGTATTTGCTTTAGTTAGAAATTCAAAAGATAAAACTGTGAAGGCTATGAATGGTAGTGGAAGATCTGGATTATATGCAAATCCGAATTTTTTAAAACAAAAAGGTTATAATGCTATTCCTAAATCAGGACTTCAGGGAATTTATTCTGTTTCAGTCCCAGGTACCGTTCATGGATGGGAAACACTTTTAAATGATGAAGGTAATATGACATTAGAGGATGTTTTGAAACCAGCAATACAATATGCTTTTGAAGGCTTTGGTGTATCTGAAATAATTGCAAATTCATGGAATAGTTCAGTTGATAAAATTTCTATAAATGGACCAAATGAATTTTTACCTTTAGGGAAAGCCCCTAAAGTAGGTTCTCTATTAAAACTACAATCATTAGGCGAAACATTAACTAATATTAGTAAAAAAGGCTCTGATGAATTTTATCAAGGAGATACAGCGCAGAAAATTATTAAATTTGTTGAATCTTTAGGTGGATGGATTACAAAAGAAGATTTATTGAATCATACCACTGATTGGGTGGAACCTATTCATACAAAATATCGAGATGTAGATATTTGGGAATGTCCTCCAAATGGTCAAGGTATTGCAGCTTTAATTGCTTTGAATATTATTGAAAATTTTAATATTTCTGAGTTTGGATTTCAAACTGTAGAAACATTTCATCATTCAATAGAAGCTATGAGGTTAGCATTTGCAGATTCTCTACAATATGTTTCTGATCCTGATTTAAGTTTTGTTCCAACTAATGAGTTGATTTCTAAGAATTATGCTAAGTCAAGAAGCAAGTTGATTAGCCATAATCAAAGACTTAACGATGTTAGTTTTGGAAATCCTATTAATTACAGTGATACGGTCTACATTTCAGTAATTGATGCAGAAGGTAATGCTTGTTCTTTAATTAATAGTTTGTATGAAAGTTTCGGTTCTGGATTATTAGTTCCAGGCACAGGAATATTTTTGCAAAATAGAGGTTCTCTTTTTTCTCTGGATGCAAAACATCCAAATTATTTATCTCCTAAAAAACGGCCATATCATACTATTATCCCTGCTATTGCCACCAAAGATGAAGATTTATGGCTTAGCTTTGGTGTAATGGGAGGATTTCAACAGCCACAAGGCCATCTTCAAGTTGTGATAAATATGGTGGATTTTGATTTAAACCCTCAACAATCATTAGATGCTCCAAGATTTAGAGTAGATCTAGATACGGATACTGTTTGGTTAGAAGATCAGTTGTCTGAGCAAATATCCAAGACCTTAAAGAAATTTGGTCACCAAGTAAAAATGATGTCCGGAGAACAGAGGATGCAATTTGGTGGTGGTCAAATATTAGAGAAAAAACCGGATTCTGGATTAGTTGTAGGGGGCTCTGATTCTAGAAAAGATGGATGTGTGGTGGGCTGGTAATTCATGAAAATAGGGTTTGTTTCTCCTTATGATTTTAAAAAACCTGGAGGGGTAAATAGTCATATTAATGGTCTTGCTAATGAATTAATTAATAGAGGACATTCAGTAAAAATTCTAGGTATTGCTTCAGAAGATTTTAAATTAGAAACGGGAGTCGAATTTATAAATCTTGGAAGTTCTTTTTCATTTGTGTCTAATGGAACAGTTTCAAATATTTCATTGTCACCTATAGTTCTTTGGAGAATAAAAAGAATTCTAAATAAATTAAATTTTGATGTTCTTCATATTCATGAACCCTTAGCACCTTTAGTTTCCTTAGGAGCATTATTGTTTTCTAAATCTCCTGTTGTAGCTACTTTTCATGCATCTAGTAAAAAAGTTTTAAAATATAAATTTATTAGCATGATATTTAAGTCAACTATAGAAGAAAAAATAAAAAAAAAGATTGCGGTTTCTCAAGAAGCATTTAGAACAGCTTCGACTTATTTGCCAGGAAAATTTGATATTATTCCCAACGGAATTGATTATCATCACTTTGCTGATAATAATTTAGAGAAAATAAATTTTGAGGAACAGAAAAAGAATATATTATTTTTTGGAAGGAATGAGCCTAGGAAAGGAATTCCTATACTTTTAAAAGCTTTTTCAATTCTTAAAGCTAGGAATAATAATTATCGCCTGATTTTATCTGGACCAGGTACAGATAAAATAAATCCAATAGAATATGTGGATGAAAAATTTTGTAATGATGTTGTTTGTCTTGGAGAGATAGACTATAATTTATTACCAAGATATTTTTTTTCATCTGATTGTTTTTGTTCACCTGCTACTGGAAATGAAAGTTTTGGTATAGTTATATTAGAAGCCATGGCTAGTTCTTTACCTGTAGTAGTATCGGATATATCAGGTTATAAAGATTTACTTCTTAATGGGGAAATGGGTGTATTATTTGATAATGGGGACTCTAAAGTATTAGCTGATAAATTAGAAAACGTTATTGGTAACTCAGAGTTAAGTGAAAAGTTTGTGAAGAAAGGAAAAACTTATTCAAAAAAGTTTGATTGGGAGAATTTAGCTCCTGAAATTTTGGAAATATATCAAGCTGTGAAATAAAAGGAAAAAATGGATATTGAAAATATTAGAGATTCATTTAGGTCTATGTTGACAATTTATTTAGAAAATCCTGTAGCTAGTTTTTTGTCTAAAATTCACCTAAATCCAAATAATATTACCTTTTTAGGGATATTTTCTGGATTAGGTGCTGGGATTTTTGCGCTTAATGGAAAATTTTTATTTGCCGGAATATTGATTTTTGTTAATGGTTTTTTAGATTTAATGGATGGTGCATTGGCCAGAAAATTAAATATGAAAAGTAATAGAGGTGCTTTTTTTGACTCTGTTGCAGATAGATTAAATGAAGCAGTAGTATTGATAGGACTGGGAGTATTTTTTCTTAGAACATCAGAAGAACCACTACTTCCTGTTACTTTGGTATTGATTTCTATAACTGGTTCTATGATGACCAGTTATATGAGAGCTAGAATGGAAGGGTTGGGAACTCAAGGATCTCCTGGATTTTTTACAAGGCCTGAAAGAGTTTTTGTTGTAATGGTTGGTTTATTGTTGAACAGACCCTTGGAGACTTTATGGATTTTGGCTGTAGCTACTTTATTAGGATCAACCCATAGGTTTATTTCAATATGGTTAAGATTAAAAAATAGTTCTGATTGATGAAAACTCTTAAGTCACTATTCATAATTTATTTTTTCACAGTTCTCTTTGGCACTAACGTCATTCTTGCAGATGAACTGTCTTTAGTTAATGATTCTGGGATGATAAGTGAATTGCCTAACGGATTGACTTTTTTTGTTGATGTTAATGATGAAAAAGAAATATCGGATATAGCTGTAAAATTTAGAGTCTTAGATAGAAGTGCGGTTCAATATGATTATTTTGATTTAAAAAAGTCAAAATCTAATAATAGGAAAGAATATTATTTTAATACGACTGCTGGAAATAGTTATATTCCTCCTGGTAGTTTAATTGAATATTATTTTGAGATATTTGATGCTGATAATAAATCTATAAAAACAGATCCTGTTGTTTCCAGAGTCTTAGATTCTAGATTCGAATGGGATTCTGTAAAATCGGACAACATAGAAGTGTTTTTTCATGGGCCCGTAAGAAAAAGAGCATTAAGAATTTTAAAATCAGCAGAGGATTTGAATGCACTTATGAAGGATATTTTAACTTCTTCAAAGTTCAATAATATCGTTGTTACGATGTACAATAATAATGCAGAAATGTTTGATGCTATCGTGCATAAGAGTAGTAAGCAGTCTAGAGAATTAATTACTGAAGGCCAGGCATTTGATAGAGAGAATGTTGTCTTGGTTCAAGGCGCAGGTAGAAGATCTATTGGAACTGCTACTCATGAACTTACACATGTGTTAGTTGCTAGAGCATCAAAAGGATCCCTTTTAGGAGTTCCTCTTTGGTTGAATGAAGGTCTAGCAGAATATGGAAATCTTGATTCTGGACAAAGTTATGACAGATTTCTTGAATGGGCTATAGATACTGAAAGATTGATGCCATTTACATCACTTAACAGATTTCCAGGAGAACCCAGTTTAACAATCGTAGCTTATGGACAATCAAAAAGTTTTGTTGATTTTATTATTAATAAATATGGTGCAGATAAGATTCAAAAAATCCTAGATCAACTTTCTGAAGGGAAAAGGATAGATGGAGCTTTGGAGTCAGTTTTAGGATTAGATTTAATTGAATTGGATAACTTGTGGAGAAAAAAGATTGGGGCTAAACCACTTAAGGTTACAAATACTGAAATTAAACCTAAACAAGGTGGTACAGTTCCTGATTTGAAGCCATATTCGTTAACTCCAGAGCCAAAAGATTTAAAATTAACTGAAAAAATTCAAGATGATGAAATAGTAGAGGTACAAGAAGAAATTGTACGTGAAAGTTCTACTTGCAACGCATCAGGTGGAAAAGGTATTGATGTTTCGTTTTTATTCTTAATTGGGTTAATGATAGTCAGATTACTATTTAGAAGATCTAAATTGGTCTTGCCCAAGAAAGTATTTTAGATAAAGTTCCGCCTAAAATTTCGCTTTTATCTTTTTCAGAAACAAAATCACAATGTGTCCTAAAATTTTCCAATGTTTGTCTATATGTAGTAGCTAATTTTGCTACTGGGAAATCTGAACCCCAAACCATTTTTGTCCCAAAATTTTCATATGCTTTTTTGTATACCCACATTGTGTCTGAATAAGGGTATTCCCATTTGCTTGGAGAATCTTGAACATAATAAAAACCGGACAACTTCAAGAAAATATTTGGAAGTTTAGAAGATTCCATTACATTGTTGATATTTTTGTAGGGCTCACTTTCAGTACATTTTAGTCCGGCAAGATGATGTGAGAGTATAGGTAGTTCAGGATATCTTTCAGCAACTTTTCTAAGGTAAGTATGATGATGTGGTGCTCCTGCAATACTGGCAATTAATTTCCTTTCATTAGCGATTCCAAAAAAATCTTGTCCATCTTGAGTATCCATCCATGAACCGTCATCATCTCCGTCTAAATAGTGTGTAAAACCTTTAATAGGCCATTTTTCTGATGCCTCTTCTAATCTTTTTGCAGCTCCAGGTTTATGGTAAGTATCTGACCAATTACTATCTACATCTGCATACTGATGAATTTTGCCGGGATATTTTTTTACATTTTCTGCTAAATAGTCATTATTGTTCGGATTATGCCAGATTTGGGCACACACAACAGTTGCTTGATCAACTTTGTTTCTATCCATTTCATAAATTAGTTGATCTATGTTGCCATGAGTTTCAGGATTTGGAACTCCTGGTTCATCTGGATTGTGGGAATTTGCCGATTGATATGGCCAATATGTCCATGAGTGGCAGTGACTATCTATAATCATAATTTCTCCTATTGTTTAATACATGCATTATATTGTGGTAAATGATAGTTTAATTATCAAGTTTGTTAATTTAAAAACATATTTTCGAAACATTTTGTTAACAAATTATATATACAGTCAAATTTTTACAACTATTGAATTGAAAATAAAATTTTAAGGAGGTTTTATGGATACAGGTCATATTGCTTGGATGCTAGTAGCGTCTGCATTGGTGCTATTTATGACTCCAGGTTTAGCTTTTTTCTACGGAGGTTTAGTAAGAGCTAAAAATGTAGTAAGTACTATAATGTATAGTTTCATGTCCATGGCAGTTGTTAGTATTGTTTGGATATTGTGGGGCTACAGCCTAGCATTTGGAGATAGTTTAATAGGTATAAATGGTAGTAGTTTGGTAGGTGACTTCAAATTTTTTGCTTTAGCGAATATAGGTGCAGGAGGAGATGGGATTCCAGATTTACTATTCGTTGTTTTCCAAATGATGTTTGCGATTATTACACCAGCTCTTATTACAGGAGCTTTTGCTGAAAGGTTTAAGTTTTCTACTTATCTAATATTTTTAGTTTTATGGATAACTTTAGTTTACGCTCCTATTTGTCATTGGGTATGGCAAAGTGATGGTTGGTTGTTCCAAAGAGGTGCATTAGACTTTGCTGGTGGTACAGTAGTACATCTTAATGCTGGAATGGCTGCAGTAGCAGCTGCATGGTTGGTTGGGAAAAGAAGAGGAGAAACTGAAGGATTATCTGCTCATAATGTTCCTTTCGTAGTTTTAGGTGCAGCTATACTTTGGTTTGGGTGGTTTGGATTTAATGCCGGAAGTGGATTAGCTGCTAACTTTCAAGCAGTGAATGCATTTTTGGTAACTAACACAGCAGCAGCAGCAGCTATGTTAACTTGGACAATTGTGGGATATATTCAAACTAAGAAATTTAGTGCAGTCGGATCTGCTACTGGAGCAGTTGCTGGATTGGTTGCTATTACTCCTGCATCAGGTTTTGTGGATGCTAAAGGAGCATTGGCTATTGGTGTTACAGTAGCTTTAGTTTGTTATTTTTCTGCTAAATTTATGGAAAATTCCCGATTGGATGATGCTTTAGTTGTTTTTGGAGTACATGGAGTTGGAGGTCTTTGGGGAGCATTGATGACTGGAGTTTTTGCATTGGAAGCTATTGGGGGAACAAAAGGACTAATTGAAGGAAATGGTGCGATAATGTTGGAACAAATTTTTGCTGTTCTAGCCACTGGTGCTTACTCTCTAGTTGCTACTTTAATAATTCTGAAAGTATTGGATGTTATTCCAGGCTTAGGTCTTCAGGTTGCAGAACAAACTGAATCTGTTGGATTAGATGTATCTGAGCATGGGGAAAGAGGATATGTTCAGGATGGTGCAGACTAAGTTCTAAAGATCAAGCTTTAAAATGTCTTTAAAAGATATCGGGTTAGAGAAATCTTTCTCGATATCTTTTTATATTATCCTATTTAGAATCACTAATTTCTTTCTTCTAGTATAATAAGGATATTAATTTAATCCTGTTAGGATAGAAATGGTCAAAATAGAAGCAGTAATTAGACCTGAAAAAGTAAGTTTAGTAGTAGAAGCTTTAGAAAGAGTTGGTTGTGGTGGATTTCATCTTCTGAATGTTACTGGAAGGGGGAACCAAAAAGGAATAGAAATATTTGTGGGAAGAGGGACATCTTCTGCTACAAGATCATCTTTACCAAAAACTCTTGTTGTGACAGTAGTTCAAGACAGAGATAAAGATAAGGTGATAGAAGCATTAATAGAGGCAAACAGAAGTGGAGAAGAAGGACGAATAGGTGATGGGAAAATTTTCGTATCTCCAGTTTCTGAAGTTGTAAGAGTAAGAACTGGAGAAAAAAATAATAAAGCTTTATAAATTTTGAACTAAAATTTTATTTAAAGATTGACAATAATTATTTTAAATATTTACAATTCCTCGAGTATGATGCTATTTTTCAGAGGTAAAGGAGCGTAGCTCAGCTGGCTAGAGCGGCGGTCTCCAAAACCGCAGGTCGGGGGTTCGAGTCCTCCCGCTCCTGCCAAAATCCTAATATTGGATACAATCGGCAGATTGTAGCCGAGGTGTTGGAATTGGTAGACAAGCAGCGTTGAGGGCGCTGTGCCCTTATGGGCGTGCGAGTTCGATCCTCGCCCTCGGCACCATGTAGGATAGCAGGAAATATTTAAAAATTTGGCGACGTAGCCAAGTGGTTTAAGGCGGGGGTCTGCAAAACCTCTATTCGGCGGTTCGAATCCGCCCGTCGCCTCCACTTATTTAAAGCCGAGGTGGTGGAATGGTATACACGAAGGACTTAAAATCCTTTGCACCTAGTGCATGCGGGTTCGACTCCCGCCCTCGGCACCAAATATTCATGATTGTCTGAATTTATTCAAACTGATATTATCCTAATATTAATAAAATCAGGTTCAGGAGACTTTAAATGTCAAATAATCCGAAATTATCACGAAATTTATTGGTTAAATCTTTTTTGATAGGTTTTTCTTATTTGTTTATTTTTGCATGTGCTGCAGGAGAAACGGAAGTAGTAGAAGTTATTAAAGAAGTACCAATTGAAAAAGAAGTTATTAAAGAAGTAGAAGTTGAAAAAATTATTATTGAAGAAAAAGCAGGCGAAACTATTATCAAAGAAGTGATTGTTGAAAAACCAGTTACTGTTGAAGTAGTTACTGTTAAGGAAAGAGAAAAGGTTATCACGATTACTCCAACAGCAATTCCTGGTGGAGGAGTAGCAATTTCAGTCGATATGTCTGATTTTGTTTTTAAATCAAACGAACCTAATCCTGTTCGAGGCGGAATACTTCGAATGACTTTTGGTGTTAGTGTTAAGCATACAGATCATCATCAGATGCCTGTAGCTCAGGGTGCTGGACCTCATAACTTTACCGTAATGTATAACGGTCTTATAAGGATGAATCCAAACACGGGAATGACTACCATAATGCCAGACTTGGCAGATAAATGGGAAATTTCTGCTGATGGAAAGATATACAAATTTCATTTGAGAGAAGGCGTGAAATGGCATGATGGAGCAGACTTGTCTGTAGATGATGTTATTGCAACTTTCGAAAGAATTGTTAATCCTCCGGATAATATAGCTATTGGAATTCAATCTTTATTTACAGAGATTGATACTATTACAGATGGTGGAGACAACTGGGTTGTATTCAATTTGAAAAGACCAAGTGCACATCAATTTAATGCATTTACTATGTTGAATGCGACAATTCTTCCTAAGAAATGTCTAGAAGACAACAATTTTGATGTTAGAGAAGTTGTATGTCCTGGAACTGGACCATTCAAATTTGTTGAATATATTCCTGGTGAATATATGTTGTTTGAAAAGAATGAAGATTATTGGAATCCAGAATTACCTTATGTAGATGGTATAAGAATGATTCATGCTGGTGGAACTGCTAGAGGAGTGAACGTAATAACCGACGTTGCTGACTTTGCATGGAATACATCAGAAGATGGATATGCTCAAGCTCAAGAAGACGACAGAGTTCTATCCAAGAGAATGCCTAACACAGGTAGTAATTACTTTGGTTGGAATAATGCAGTAGCTCCATTCAACGACAAAAGAGTCAGAAGAGCTATTCATTTAGTTATTAACCCTCATAACTTTAATAGAGTATCTTTGGGTGCTACTAATCCAAGTAGATGGATTCCTACTCTTGCAGAAGGTGCAACTCCAGAAAGTGAATTTTTCAATCTTGCTGGATACAGAGATGATAATGCTGCAGATATAGAAGAAGCTAAACAACTTATGTCTGATGCAGGATATCCAAATTGTGAAGGTTTCCCAGTAAAAACTATGGTTGGATATAAACCTGACGGAGCACTTCCTGTTGCATTCATGGATATGATTAACACTAATCTTGGATGTGATATACAGCCTAGAGCAGTTGAGAGAGCATTGGTTCAAGATCAGTACGCAGGTGCTGCATTTAATGCTGGAACTGAAATTGTTCAGCATTTAGTTCCTGTTCAAGCGATCAAAAACTATACTCCATTTATGCTAGGTTTATATGGAACGGGTTCTTCACAGAACTTTACCAATTACTCAAACCCTGAAGTTGATGCGTTGTTAGACACAATGCTGGGTGAACTAGATCCAGATGCAAGAGCTGCATACACTCGTCTAGTACAGTCAAAACTTGATGAAGATCCTCCTTTGGTATTGGTTGGATTTGACAGTCACAGAGCTGTTTGGGGTCCTCATGTTCATTTCCCAATGGACATTAGAACTCAGAGTATCTGGGGTCGAGTTGACACAATATGGATGGATAAAAGATAAAACTATTCTGTTATAAGTTAATTAAGTCGGCGCTTTCTTAAATAGTTAGCGCCGACTATTTATTTATAAAATTTTAAAATATATAGTTTCTATATGAATAAATATATTTTCAGGAGAATATTAATTGCTATTCCTACTTTGATAGGAGTAAGTATTCTTATATTTTTTATTATGCGTATTCTTCCAGGTGATGTGATAGATGCAATGGTTACTGATGAAACAGGATCTTTGGTTTTTACTGAACAGGAAAGAGAATCAATTATGGAAAGTTTAGGATTGAACAGGCCTGTTCATATTCAATATTTAAGTTGGATGAGAGATGTATTTACTGGTGACTTAGGTTTTTCATTTTGGACAAAAATTTCTATAGGAGAACATGTTAGACGTAGAGCACCTATGACTATTGAAATAACTGTTTTGTCCTTGCTGATTTCATGGGTTATTGGTTTGCCGGTAGGTATATTAGCAGCTGTATATAGGAATAGTATAGGAGATTATATTGCTAGAGGAACAGTAATTTTATTTTTGGCTATCCCCTCATTTTATGCTGCTTTAGGATTTTTGATATTTTTTGTTTTGGTGTTTACTTGGAGGCCGCCTGTAGAAGTGATTTTCTTCTGGCAACAACCTATAAAAAGTTTATATGTTGCATTACCTGCTGCAGTTGCTATAGGTACTGGTATGGCAGCTGTAATTGCTAGAATGGCAAGATCAAGTATATTGGAAATTATCAGAGAAGATTATGTGAGAACAGCAAGATCAAAGGGATTATCTAATCGTGTAGTAATAAATAGACATGTACTTAAAAATGCTCTTATCCCTGTAATTACTATCTCAGGATTGCAATTTGGGAATTTATTAGCAGGCTCCATTGCAGTAGAGACAGCCCTTAATATTCCAGGGTTAGGATCTTTGTTAGCGCAAGGATTAGCAGATAGAGATTGGATGATTATTCAGAATATGGTTTTAATTTTTGCATTTTCATTCATTATAATTAACTTAATAGTTGATTTGATTTATTCATGGGTTGATCCGAGGATAAGATATGACTAATGTACGTAGGAATTTAAGAGTAATTTATTCAAATCCTCTCACATTATTTTCTGTAATAATTTTAATAATTATGCTTACATTGGCTATATTTCCTTCTCAAATAGCTCCGATGGATCCACAAAAAGCTCACTATAAAGCTTTGAGATCACCTCCTACTAAAGATCATGTTATGGGTACTGATTATGCCGGTAGAGATATAGCTAGCAGAGTAATATATGGAGTGAGGACTACATTAATCATTGCATTTTCAGCAGTGATTTTATCTAAATCTATAGGTTTTGCTTGGGGGCTTGCTTCGGGATATTTTGGAGGTTGGTTTGACTTAATAACACAAAGAATAGTCGAAGTAATGTTATCTATCCCTGGTTTAGTTTTAGCTTTATTATTGCTTGCTGGCTTGGGTAGTGGGAAGCTGACTGTAATTGTGGCTATTGCTGTAGGAGGAATAGCGGGTACAGTTAGAATAATCAGATCATCTACGTTAACAGTAAAAAATTTAACTTATGTTGAAGCTTCTAGATCAATGGGAGCACATCCAGTTCGGATAATTTTTAAACACGTAGCTCCACAATGTGTTGCCCCTTTACTTGTAGTTGCAAGTATTAGTTTAGGTGGAGCTATCTTTGCAGAAGCTGCATTAAGTTTTTTGGGCTTAGGAATAACTCCTAACGAGCCTACGTGGGGGAATATGATGTCAGTTGTTGCTGAAAATTTCCTTAGACCTTTATGGTGGATAGCTGTATTTCCTGGGTTATTTTTAACGTTTACCATTATGGCATTTAATTTAATTGGAGACGAGTTGAGAGATAGCTTGGATCCAAGATTAAAAGGTGAAATCAAAAATGATTAATAAGATAATTTGAAATGACTAATAATTCTGAAAATTTACTTAACCTTAAAAACCTTAGAACAATCTTTAGAACTTCTGAGGATCCAGTTATAGCTGTAAATGATGTTTCTATAAATATTAATAAAGGAGAAATTGTTGGAATTGTAGGAGAAAGTGGTTGTGGTAAGAGTGTTACTGCGCTTTCGATAATGAGATTAGTCCCTAACCCTCCAGGAGAAATAGTTTCTGGAGAAATATTACTTGAAGGAAATAATCTTCTTTCAATAAATGAATCAGAAATGGAGAAAATTAGAGGAAAGGAAATTGGAATGATTTTCCAAGAACCCATGACCTCTTTAAATCCTGTATTAACAATTGGAAAGCAGATTACTGAAATATTGGAATTGCATCAAGGTGTGGATCCTAAAGAGGCTATTGCTGAGGCAGTAAGACTATTAACTATTGTTGGCCTTCCTGATCCAGAGATTAGAGTAAATGAGTATCCTCATCAGTTGAGTGGAGGTCAGAGGCAAAGGGTAATGATTGCTATCGCATTAAGTTGTAATCCAAAAATTCTAATTGCTGATGAACCAACTACTGCATTGGATGTGACAATTCAAGCTCAAATTTTGGAATTAATAAAAGATTTAACAACAAAAATGGGAACTGCAGTAATTTTAATTACTCATAATCTTGGAATCCTAGCACGTTATGCAGATAGGATATATGTAATGTATGGAGGCCATGTTGTTGAGTCAGGAAACATTATGGATATTTATAATAATCCTAAGCATCCCTATACAGTGGGATTATTAAATTCTGTTCCTACATTAGAAGTTAATTCAGATGTAGATTTACCAACAATTCCTGGAGAAGTTCATGATTTGTCTTCAATAAAAGGATGTGTATACAGAGCAAGATGTGTGAAACCCACAAATGATTGTAAAGAAGGAAAAATTGAAATGGGATTGATAGAAATAAAACCAGGACATTGGGTGGACCAATGTTGTGTTAATTGTAAATAATTGTTTTAAGAAAAGGTGTAGGAATTAATAAGTGAAAAACAAAATTATGATTAAAATTGAAGATTTGAAAGTTTATTATAATTCTGGTTATCAGAAGCTATTTTCAAACAGGAATGAAGTTAAAGCTGTGGATGGAGTGAATTTAGAGATCAATTCTGGTGAAACTTTAGGTTTAGTAGGTGAAAGTGGATCTGGTAAGAGTACTATTGCTAGAGCGGTATTAAGATTGGTAGATCCAATTAATGGCAAAATTTTTCTAGAGGATGAGGATTTGCTCAAATTGAAATCATCAAAGTTACGTAAAAAACAGAGAGAAATAGGTGCGATATTTCAAGATCCCTATAGTTCTCTAAATCCTCGAATGAAAGTTAAGGATATTATTTCAGAGCCATTAAAAGTCCATGGTGTTTTAAGGGATCCTAGTGAGATTAAAAATACTATAACTGATTTATTAGAAAAAGTAGGACTGAACTCAGCCATGGCAAATAGGTATCCTCATGAATTTAGTGGTGGACAAAGACAGAGAATAGGTATTGCTAGAGCTATAGCTACAAAACCTAAATTAATTGTCTGCGATGAACCTGTATCAGCTCTGGATGTTTCTGTTCAGGCTCAAATATTGAATTTATTAAAAAAATTACAGAAAGATACTGGAATTACTTATCTTTTTATTGCGCATGATTTGGCTGTAGTAAAATATTTGAGTTCAAGGATTGCAGTTATGTATTTAGGGAAAATTGTTGAGTATGGTGAAACAGATACATTATTTTCAAATCCTCAACATCCTTATACTAAAGTTTTAATTGATTCTATTCCATCTATTAATCCACAGCTTGAAAAATCAAAACCCAGAAATATTATTCAAGGAGATATTCCTAGTGCTACGAATCCTCCTTCTGGATGTGTATTTCGAACAAGATGTCCAAAACCAACTAATGATTGTAAAGAAGGAAATATTGAGATGGGATTGATAGAAGTTAGCACAGGTCATTGGGTAGATCAATGTTGTATAAATTGTAAATAATTCTAAAAAAAAAACTTAAAATTTATAGATAATAAAAAAAACATTTTAATGAAGGAGCTTTTATGGATAAGCCAAATATAATTTATATTCAATCTGACCAACATAACCCTGCAGTCACTGGATGTTATGGGGATCCTGTAGTTGAAACTCCTAATTTAGATAAATTAGCTCAGAATGGAACAATTATTACAGGAGCTTATTGTGCTTCTCCTATTTGTGTTCCATCTAGAATGTCTGCAATTACTGGTAGGTATCCTCATGAAAATAAAGTTTGGACAAATGATCAAATTTTAGATTCTGCAATTCCTACATATGCTCACTCTCTTGGTGCTAATGGATATAATCCTGTACAGATAGGAAGAATGCATTTTAATGGAATTGACCAATATCATGGTTTTTCTGAAAGATTAGTAGGAGATCATTCAAGAAATTATAACGGTTCTCCAAGACCTCCAGGAACACATGGTGATTTAAATGGAACAGCTGGTCCTAGCAGATTTAGTTTAGAAAATTCAGGAACAGGACAAACCGCATATGAAATTCATGATGAAGTTGTTGCAGAAACTGCTGTTGAATATATCAATGATTTAGGAAAAACACCTGCGAAAGAAAGAAAACCAATTTCTCTATCCATAGGATTAATGTTGCCCCATCAACCTTTTATAGCTAGAAAAAAAGACTATGAGAAATATGAAGGAAAAGTAGGGCTTCCAAAAGTTCCTGCTGAGGCTTTAGAAGATTGTCACCCGTATATTAAATGGTGGAGAGAAAGAACAGGTATAGAACAAGTTACAGATGAAGAGATAATGAGATGCAGAATTGCTTATTGGGCTTTAGTTGACAGGATGGATAATCTAATAGGACAAATTTTAAATGCACTTGAAGTAAATGGTTTTATGGAGAATACAATGGTTGTTTATACTTCAGACCATGGAGAACAGGTTGGAGAACATGGATTATGGTGGAAGCAGACTTTTTATGAGAATGCATCTAGGGTTCCAGCAATAATTTCTTGGCCTGGTCACTTACCTGGAGGTCAAGTTTTAGATAATGTTATAAATCAGTTTGATTTAATTGCAACAATGCTTGATGCTTCTGGATCTCCAAAACTTCCTAGATCGAATGGAAGAAGTTTATTGAAATTATTAAAAGATCCTAGAAATACTGATTGGGAAAATTTAGCTTTTTCAGAATATTGTATGGATGATGCTGATTATTTTTCAACATCAAGTAACTTGGGAGGATTGGACATTCATGCTATGTCAGGTGGAGTTCAAAATAGAATGATTAGATATAATGAATATAAATTGAATTACTATAATGGTTTTGAGCCTCAACTTTTTAATTTAAAGGAAGACCCAGATGAATTAAATGATTTGGCTAAAGACAAATCTCATGAAAATATAAGAAAAGATTTAACAAATAAGGTCTTGGAAAATTGGGATCCGAATGAAATTGCAGAAAAAATGAGAGTTCTTAGGCGAGAGACAGAAATCAAGAAGGATTGGGGTACAAAGATTGATCCTGATGACTCTCTGAGATGGGATCTTGATCCATTGAAGGATTCCACTCGTTTAGATAATTGATTATGAAAGCTTTAATTCTTGTAGGCGGTTTAGGCACTAGGTTGAAACCGATTACGGATTCTATTCCTAAACATTTAATACCTTTGGGTAATAGACCCTTGATTTTTTACGTTTTTGACAAAATTATTGATTCAGGTATTAAGGATATTGGTTTAGTTGTTTCCCCAAACAACAAATCTTTTTTTCAAGATTCTCTAGATCACTATGATAAAGGATTAAATATTTCAATAATTGTTCAAGAACAACCTTTATGTGTTGCTCATGCTGTATCCATAGCGAAAGATTTTCTAAGTGATGATAGTTTTTTACTTTATTTAGGAGATAATCTTTTTAAAGACAATTTGAAAGTGATAGTAGATGATTTTAAGAAAGGTTCATCTGATGCATCTATTGTATTGAAGAAAGTAGAAAACCCTTCTAGTTTTGGAGTGGCAGAAAGAGATAAATCAGGACAAATTATCAAAGTTATTGAAAAGCCTCCTAATCCTCCCACTGATCTAGCGGTAGTAGGAATATATTGTTTTTCTCCGATAATTCACAAAGCTATAGGAGAAATTAAACCTTCTACAAGAGGAGAGTTAGAAATCACAGATGCAATTCAATATTTACTGGATGAAAATATTGTTATTTTAAGTACTGAATTAACTGGATGGTGGCTAGATTGTGGTACTTTTGATGATTTATTGTTGGGTAACCAAAAAGTCATAAAAAAAATAATCCTAGATCTAAAAAATCAAAATATTCAATTTCCTTATGGATCAGAGATTATTGTAGGAGAAAATTCAAAAATTATTGATAGTGTTATTGAAGGTCCAGCTATCATAGGAGAAAATTGTTTACTGCAGAATTCGATTATAGAAAAAAATACTTCAATTCAATCTAATTCAATTGTGATTAATTCTAAACTGCAAAATTCAATTTTGATGGGTAATGTGAAAATAAAGAACATAAATTTAATCTCGGACAGTATTATCGGGAATCATTGTAATATTGAATCAAAAAAATCTCATAAGGGGATTTCTAAATTAATATTAGGGAACAATTCAAGTAAAATTTTGGATTAGTAAAAGATTCAAAATTCCATTAATAATTATCTATGTTTATAATTCATCATACTTCTTAAAGTTGATTCAATTACAGAGAATAAAAAATATGTCTATAAAAATCAGTCTCGGTTTACCTGTATTCAATGAAGTGAAATTTCTAGATTTAACTCTTCAATCAATTCTTACTCAGACTTATGAAGAATTTGAATTGATAGTTGTAGATAATGCTTCTTTCGATGGAAGCTATGAATTACTACAAGAAATTGCAAAGAATGATACAAGGATAAAACTTTTCAGAAATGAAAAAAATTTAGGAGGATTTGAAAACTTTAATCTTACTTTTAAATACTCTTCAGGGGATTATTTTATGTGGATTGGAGCTCATGATATTTATGAAAATGATTATCTTTCTTTATTAATTGAAAAACTTCATAAGGAGAATTTTTCTCATGACCTCATATTTTCTAACATTTCTAACATTGATCATGAAGGAATGATTATTCAAAAAAAGAAAGTAGTAGGATTTGAATTTAATAACTCAAATTTGATTACTAGAATGATTAAATTGCCATGGGTTCTTAAAGGCTCAGGTGATATGGTAATGGGGCTTTTTTCTAGAAAAGCTTTAGAAAGAACAAGTATATTTTCAGAAAATGTATTATGGCCCGATAATTTATTAATTCAACAAATTGCTTCGATGGGGAATATTGCACGTGTGGAACAAGTTTTAAGAACACGAAGATATTTTAGGGACGAAAAATTTGATAACTGGAATAAAAAATATATTAATTTGGTAAATAGATATAAGTCTTCAAGAGGTGAAAGGAAAATTGGAATCATGTTACGTCTTCCAATATTTTCTATGTTTTTGTTAATTATTTATCGAATAGGGATTGTAAATATGTTAAGAAACCCTTTAATGTTATTACTCTCTTTATATATAGCAACTATATATCTGTGGAAACATAGGGTGCCACTATGGATAGACCTCAGGATGTTATTTTCTTCAACTTAATATTCTTAAATATTATAAGTATTTTGAAATATTGGTTATAATTTAATATATAGATTAATAAAAACAGTAATTTTTTATTCAAAATTTTTTGCAAATTTTATATTTTCTTTATATTTTTTTGAGAAAATATGTGTAATGAAAAATATATTTTTTAAGGTGTTTACAAGTGTCTACAAATGATCTCCAAAAAATTATAAATCAAGGTAAAAGTACTAGAAGAAGGTTCTTCTATGTGTTTATATTAATTATTTTATTGATAGGAGCTGGTGTTTATTCTTATAATTCTTCAAGTTTCGTAAAAGAATTAATTGGAAACCCCTTCTCTGACCCTGAATCTTCTTCAAATAACCAAGAATTCACAGTAACTAATGGAAGTTTATCTGATACTTTAACTAGTTCTGGAAGTGCAGAATCTAAGGTGTCTATGGAATTATTTTCTTCAATTTCTGGAGAAGTTACTGAGATGAATGTTGATGTTGGTTCGAACGTTTCTAAAGGTCAATTATTATTAAAATTAGATGACACTGATGGTTTGAGAAATGTAGAAAATGCTGAATTGAAACTTCAACAATCTAAACTTAATTTGGAAAAAATTACATTAGATCCAACTAATTCTGAAATAGTATCTGCTAATCAATCCATAGCTTCAGCTGAATCTCAATTAATTAATGCAAAACTGACCCTTTCTAAATTGGAAGAACCTAATAAATCTGATATTTCTTCAGCGGAATCTACAGTTGTGAAAGCAAGATTGACTTTGGATAAAATTAAGAAAGATTCGGTTTCTTCAGAGTCTGAAATGTCTTCTGCTAAAGCTACAGTTTTACAGGCTGAGCTTACTCTTGATCAGATTACAAATCCTTCTCAATCAGACATTTCATCTGCTGAATACACTGTGACTCAATCTGAGGCTAGTTTGAATTCTACGACAAAAAAAATTAATACCTTTTATGCGAGTCTTTTAGATGCTCAGAATAATTTTTGCGAAGATATAGATGATGTTAAACCCCCGGTTTGCAATACATCCGATATACCATTATCTGAATCATTGATTACAAGATTATTGAATGAAATAGAACGAGAAAACACTCCTTCTGCAATTCGTGTATCAAGAACCAAAACATTTTTAGATGCAAATAGTTCGTATCAAAATTCTCTTAAAGATAAGGAAGTTGCAGAGTCGAATTTAGAATCAGCAAAAGCAAAATTAGATAATTTGCTTAATCCCAGGAAAAGTAAGATTGATCAAGCTCAAGCTTCTTTGGATTCAGCCAGACTAAAGTTAAAAGCTTTGGAAGATTCTTATGAAACTGATTTGGAAGATGCTCAATTTTCATTAGAAGTTGCAATAGAAAAGAGAGATTTATTGTTGAATCCAAAAGAAAGAGATTTAAATCAAGCTAAATCTTCTATTACCAGTGCGGAAGCTGCTTTACTAAGTGCTAAAGCAAAATTAAAAGATCTAATTGATGGAGCATCAACTACTGATATATCTATTCAAGAACAGAATGTTAAGTTGGCAGAGCTTGTATTAGTTGAAGCTTTAGATAAATTGGAAGATTATAAATTAATTTCTCCGATTGATGGAATTGTTGGACAAATTAATATTGATGTAGGAGACAAAATTAACTCTTCTACATCAATAATGATGATTTCTGACCCTAACTTAGTAAGAATTGATTTGACTGTTTCTGAAACAGATTTAATTGGATTGAATGAAGGTATGTATGGAATTGCATTATTTGATTCTCTTCCTGGCCAGTTTTATGTGATATCTATAAGTAATGTGAGCCAGATACCAAAGGTAACTCAAGGAATAGTAACCTATCCTGTTGAATCTGAAATTCTTACTGGACAATCCTTAATGCAAGCTTTGCCAGAACTTATGAGACTTGCTTCTGGACTATCAATGACAGGTGAACTAGGTAATTTCTCTTCCATGATGCCAGGAGGAGGTATGGCTCCTGGAGGAGGCATGGGTGGCCCTCTTGGGGGAAGTGGTGGTAGAGGAATGCCTGACATTGATATTGATTGTGCCCAAAAAGCTATTGGAACAGACTTAGATTTTTCAGATTTTAGAAGTTTGGGAAGAGAGAATATTGAAAAATTAAGAAATTCAGGATGTATGTCTAGTCCTTCTGGTCCTCCAGGAGGAGGTATGCAAGCAATGATGGAAACTCTACTTAATCCTTCATTACCTCCTGCAGGAATGACAGCTAATGTAATTTTATTGAAAGGGATTAAAGAAAATTTACTTTTAGTCCCTTCCAAAGCTATTTCTAGAAGAGGAAGAGATGCCTTCGTTAATAAAAAAATTTCTGAAACAGATATTGAAGAGATAAAAGTTACATTAGGAGAATCTGATGGTACTAGAACTCAAATTCTTTCAGGTGTAGAAGAAGGAGATACTATAATATTAATTGTAAATAAATCAACTGGAAATCAGCAAGAATCAGAAGTTGATTCTTCTAATCCTCCGCCTCCACCTGGAGGAGGCATGAGAGGAAGAGGAAGTTTTGGTCCAAGATGATCGAGCTCAATAAGTTGACTAAAATTTATAAAACTGATGCGGAAACTGTTAATGCATTGAATTCCATAGATTTGTCTATTTCTTCAGGTCAATTTTTATCAATAATGGGTCAATCTGGTTCAGGAAAAACTACTCTAATGAATATTCTTGGATGTTTAGATAACCCTTCTTCAGGAAAATATTTAATAAACGGGTTAGATGTTTCTTCTTTGTCCGATGATCAGAGGTCCATGTTAAGAGGAGAATTGTTTGGTTTTGTATTTCAAAATTATAATTTAATTCCTCGGATGAGTGCTCTCGAACAAGTTGAACTACCACTGATGTATCAAATAAATAATCAAGATAGGAAGCTAAAGGCAGCTCAAGCTTTGGATTCAGTTGGTTTGGCGGATAGAATGCATTTTAACCCTAACCAATTATCAGGAGGTCAGCAACAGAGAGTAGCTATAGCGAGATCTTTGGTCGTAGATCCTCAAGTTATTTTAGCAGATGAGCCTACAGGGGCTCTTGATTCTAATACTGGTGAAGAAATTATGGGTATTTTCAAAGAATTAGTTGAAAAAAAAGGAATCACGGTAATTTTAGTAACCCATGAATCACACATAGCAGAGTTTGCTTCACGAGTAATAACTCTTAAGGATGGATTAATAATAAGCGACAAGAAGGTTTAAATTGCGATTTTTAGATGCTTTGAAAGTATCAATACGTTCAGTAAGTGCTAACAGATTAAGAAGTGGTTTGACAGCGTTAGGTATTGTTATTGGAGTAAGCTCTGTTATTGTTCTTATGGCTATAGGACAGGGAGTTCAGAAAGGAGTAATAGAAAGACTACAGGGACTTGGAACAAATCTAATATTTATTAATCCTGGGGCTTTCGAAGAAACATCAACAGGAAGAAGTGGAGGACCAGGAAGCGGACTTACTTTAACTGTTAGTGACGCTGAAGCCATTGAAAATGTAGAAATCCCAGGTGTTGTTGGAGTAGTTTCACAGATTGATATAAATGCCCAAGCAATAGCAGGATCATTCAATGAAGGTGTTGGGATTGTTGCCACAGATGATATGTATAGTACTGTTAGAGGCTTAAATATAGATGAAGGACGTTTTATTACACAAGAAGATGTAGATAAAAAAGCTCTAAATATAGTTTTAGGAAACAGAGTATCAGAAAAATTATTTCCTGATGGTTCTCCTTTGGGGAAGATAGTAAGAATTTCTATTGGGCCAGGTGGTTTTATCTCATTCAATTTTAGAGTGATAGGTACTATGATTTTAGAAGGTTCATCAGGTGTGCTGAGTCATGATGATAAGGTTTTTATTCCTGTGTCTACTCTACAAGCTAGAATTAGATTTATACGTAATCCCACCGGAGAGACAAATGTTTCACAGATTAGCATTCAAACTAGTGATGATATTGATCAAGAAAATGTAAAGTTAATTACTGAAGAATTATTAAAAGCTAGACATTCAGTTTCAGAGCCTGATTTTGTTATTCAAAGTCAGGAAGATCTTATTAGTGCAGAAAAGGAAGTTGCAGCTACATTATCTATTTTATTAGGTAGTATTGCAGGGATATCTTTAGCTGTTGGGGGGATAGGAGTAATGAATATTATGCTTGTATCTGTTACTGAAAGGACTAGAGAAATAGGAATAAGAAGAGCGGTAGGAGCTAGAAGTAGAGATATAGTACGTCAATTTGTATCTGAAGCTTTAGTTCTTTGTTTACTTGGAGGATTGATTGGAATCTTATTGGGAGTGGGACTTTCGGTATTTGTTGATGGTAAAAATATAGCGGATATGGATGTGATTACTGTAATTCAACCTTGGAGTATTGGAATCGCTTTTTTGGTTTCAGGAGGTGTAGGATTGCTTAGTGGAATATATCCAGCTTTTAGAGCTTCAAAGCTTGATCCAATAGTAGCTTTAAGAACAGAGTAAATTACAAAAGATCTCTTCTTTCGAAAAATCTTAAAGATAATAATATTAAAATTAAGCTAGTGATTATGAATATGCTCCAATGCCATTCATGAAACCCATTTGCTAAAGGATTACTAGATTTATAATAGTGAAATAAAGAGAAAAATTTAGTGAATTCTATAGAATCTACTAGCGGAGCTATATTGGCTATTAAGTAAGATGCTATCCCTATTATTGAAGCAATCCCTATAGATTTTGATGGATTTCCAGTGAGTGTTCCTACTAGTACAGATATTAATCCAAAAGTAACACTCATTAATCCAAGTTGAATACAAATTGCTGCAAGTTTGGAATATGATATTTCCAATCCGAATATTAGGGTAGCTAACACGTAACTTAACCAGTGTATAGCGCAAATAAAAATAACTTTAGTTGTCATTGAAAGTATTTTTTCTAGAAGAAAGCGGCGCCTGGAAATAGGAGTTGATAGAATAATGTCTAAGCTTTTTATGTTTTCTTCTGCTGCACTAGCTTTACTTGATGATGAAACTGCTATTCCTATTACTATCAAGGGAGCCATAATAGTGAATATTTGAGCATTGAGGAATCCTTCTACAGTACTTAAATCAAGACCTCCTGACCCAGCTATGAACTGGCCTAGTGAATCGGGCAAACTGTTGATAATTGATTGGAATTGATCTAAAGGAATCTCTGAAATTACGAACATTATATAAATAGCTAGAAGAAATATTCCAATTGACCAATATAGTAGAACATTTTTAGAGTCTCTTAATGATTTCAAGAAAACATTATTTAACATTGATTAACCCTTTTGTTCTCTATAATATGAGAGGAAAATATCTTCTAGATCTGGTTCAATAGTTTTTAAATTTTCTATTTCATGATTCGCTAATTCTTTAATGAACTTATCTATGTTTCCTTCAATATCAAAGGTATATTTATTTGAATCACCTGTTACTTTTGAGATGCCAATGTTTTTTCTAAATTTATCCACATCAAAATCTTTAGAAAATTGAACCTCAATCCTATTAATACTTTTTTTCTTTAGATCTGCCATTTTATCTTCTGCAATTATTTGTCCGTTTTTTATTATTGCCACTCTGTCACATAAAGTTTCAACTTCAGGAAGAACGTGAGATGAAATAAATATAGTTTTACCTTGATTTTTAAATTCAAGTACTAAATCTTCGAATTCTTGTTGTTTTAATGGGTCAAGTCCACTTGTTGGTTCATCAAGTATTAAAATCTCAGGATCATGACAAAAAGCTTGAATAATTCCAACCTTTTGTTTATTTCCTTTTGATAATTTTTTTGATTTTTTTGATAAATCTAAATCGAACATAGCGGCAAGATTTTTTAGATTTGGTATCTTATTTGATTTATTTCTTAAGTGGAGTATATGGCTAATATACTCTTCTGCGCTTAAGTTATCATAAATAGAAAATTCTCCTGGAAGGTAACCTATAAGATTTCTGATTTTTATATAATCTTTTTGAGAATCTAATCCTTTTATAGTTATTTTTCCTTCAGTGGGTTTTATGAAGTTCAAAATACTTCTCATTGTTGTGCTTTTCCCAGCTCCATTTGGACCAATTAACCCAAATATTTCTCCTTTATTAACAGAAAAAGAAATATCAGATACAGCTAAAAATTTACCATAATATTTTGTAAGAGATTCTATTGAAATTATTGAATTCATGCTATTTGTGTTTTTTAATCAGAATATTTATATGAAGATACTCCAGAAAAAGCTTTCCAAATAATTATTACTACTAAAATGGAAAGTATCCCTCCCAATATCATTGTTTTCTCAGCTCCGATGATATCAGACATCACGCCAACTTCGAAATGCCCAATGTTATTGGCAGTCATAGCTGCTACTGAATGAAAACTAACTGCTCTTCCTCTCATTTCATTAGGTGTAGTTAACTGAACTATACTTTGTCTAGTAGTCATTCCCACAGCATCCGAAGCTCCCAATAAAGCAATAATTATGGTTCCTATAATTAAAGATGATGCTAAACCGAAAAATATTAATAAAATTCCATATAATAATGTTGCATATAGAACAACTATTCCTTTAGATTTTATTTTGGATGTGAATAAAACGAAAAAACTTCCAAATATTCCTCCTAAGGAATTTGAAGCAGTTAGTATTGTTACTGCTCCTGCTCCTCCATTGAAGAGTTTTTTAGCTAATAATGGAATAATTTGTCTATAGAAACTAAAAATAGTTACTCCAAAATCTAAGAAATATAACCCTGGAAGTATTGGATGTGCCTTAACGTACTTAAATCCAGAAACGATATTTTTCAGAGGTCTGATTTTTGTATTATTTTGATGGATTTCAGTATTAGTTTTAATCAATAGAGGAGTCAACGTTGCAGGTATAGAAATAAATGTCGCTAATAAAAATGCATATGGGATAGATAGATTTATAACTAATAAACCAAAAGCTATAGGAGCAAGAATACTGCTTGCTTGCATTGTAGCTGTATTGGTAGTTACGGCATGTAGCAAGTATTTTCTAGGAACAACATTTGCAGTTAATGCTGATCTAGATGGATTTCCTAATACTAATGTTATTGAAAGTATTCCTGTTGCTAAATATATATGCCATGGAACTAAAATATTCTTGAATGATAAAATTGTGAGTATAGAAAGAACAATTAAGCTGAATGATTGAGTTAAAGAGATTAATTTTTTTCTTTGTAAAAAATCAGCTAATACTCCACCATAAAGAATGGCAGGTATCTCAGCAGTTAACTGGATTATTCCAAGAATCCCTAGCTGCAATCCTGATCCAGTAAATTCATAAAGCCAAAACCCTGATGTTATCACTCTTATTTGCATAGTCAGTCCACCTAACATGCTACTAATCCATAAAAGTCGATAATCTCTAAATTTAAATGCGGACCAAGGTGCAATTTTTAGTTGTTTTTGATTCATGAAATCGAGATATCAAGTTTCTTGAGAATTTCATTAAGCATAGAATCTAACTGACTTTGATTTGAAGATTCACAATAGAATCTTATTAAAGGTTCAGTTCCTGATAATCTCAGAGCTATCCAATCTCCATTTTCAAGATTTATTTTTAGTCCGTCTGTTTGATCTAGTTTCGTTATCTTGTTTCCGCCGAAACTAGATATATTAGGCTCTTTAATGAATTGTCTGATTTTTGGGGTACTCTCCTTTTCCTCAATTGGGATGTCAATCCTTTTATAAAAATGATTACCTAATTTCTGATTAAGACTTTTTAGTAAATTTGATGGCTTCTCTTCAGAATAACTAAGTGATTCTAATAATAGGAGAGAACTCATGATTCCGTCCCTTTCAATCAGGTGATCAGAGTATGCAAACCCCCCGCTTTCTTCTCCGCCTATAAAAGAACCTGAATCTTCCATCAATGGAGCTACGTATTTGAAGCCTATTTTTGTCCTTAAAGATTTTACTTTATGAAAAGAGGCCAATTTGTCTACCATTGAACTCATTGTAATGGTACTCACTATAGGGCCTTTATTTTTCTTTGCTGTTACATGGTCAGCTATAATACAAAATAAGTATGGTGTGTCTATGTAATTTCCATTTTCATCTATAACCCCTAATCTGTCTGAATCTGCATCGAAAGCTAAACCTATATCTGCTTTTTCATCTTTTACAGCAGTGGAAAGATCTAATAAATTCGATTCAATTGGCTCAGGCTGTTTAATTCCAGGGAATAGGGGGTTTCCCTCATTGTTGATTTCTTTTATTAGGAGATTTTCTGTGCCCAAAATTTTGGGTAATATTCCTGAAGAGGTACCATGCATGCAATCTGAGATAATTTTTATGCCAGATGACTTAATTTTTTCTACATCTACTAATTTCGTTAAATTTTTTATGTAATCTTTTAATGGAGATATTTTAGTAATCAATCCTCTTTCTTCAGCTTTTTCAAAATCTATGTAATTATCAATTTTTTTGTTTGATTTTAAATTTGAAATTTCTACTTCGATTAAATTTGCTTCAATTTCGGAAATACTTTTTCCATTTGAATCTTTAATTTTTATTCCATTCCAAATTCCAGGATTATGGCTTGCAGTGACAATAATTCCATAATCTGAATTGTTTTTTGAAGTAGTGTAGCTTACAACAGGTGTAGGAACAGGGGAGCTACTTAAATCTACTTTTATTGAGTTTTCAGCTAGGATTCTTGAAATTAAAAGAGCAGATTCATTTGATAAAAATCTAGTGTCATAGCCAATAGTTACTTTGAAATCTTTTAGGGTTTCCTTTGGTTGATTCTTTATATGATTGGATAGTCCTTCTGTTAGAAACTTGATATTTTCCAGTGTGAAATCTTCACCGATTATTCCTCTCCAACCATCAGTTCCAAATTTAATTGTTCCCAATATTATTCCTGATAAATTATTTTAGTTTTGCTACTTTATTAAGTTTTTCCCAAGGAAGTTCTAAATCATTTCTTCCAAAATGACCATAAGCAGAAGTTTGTTGATAAATTGGATTTCTAAGTCCTAAGTCTTGAATCAGACCTCCTGGAGTCAAGTCAAAATTGTCATTTATTTTTTTAACAATTTCACTTTGTGGAATTTTGTTTGTACCGTGGGCATCTACCATAATAGAAATAGGTTCAGCCATTCCTATTGCATATGATAATTGAACTTCCATTCTAGAAGCTAATCCTGCAGCAACACAATTTTTTGCTACCCATCTAGCACCATATGCTCCTGTTCTGTCAACTTTAGTACAATCTTTACCTGAAAATGCTCCTCCTCCATGCCTACAACTTCCTCCATAAGTATCAACAATGATTTTTCTACCAGTTAATCCTGCATCACCATGAGGTCCACCTACTATAAATCGTCCTGAGGGATTGAAAATAAACTTAGTTTTAGCATCTACTAAACCACTAGGAATCGTTTCTCCACATACGAATTCCTTTAATTGTTCTTGAATTGATTCTTGATTGACTTTTGGAGAATGTTGAGTGCTAATTACCACTGTGTCTATCCGACTAGGGGTTCCATCTATATTGTATTCCATAGTTATCTGACTTTTCCCATCTGGTCTAAGCCAATTTAATGTATTACTTTTCCTTAATTCTGTAAGTCTTCTCGTTATAGAATGAGCAAGAGATATAGGTAAAGGCATATATTCTTCAGATTCGTTAGTAGCATAGCCAATCATCATTCCCTGATCTCCTGCACCAATTCTTCTTTCTCCTACTTCTCTGTTTTCCAATGCAATATCAACACCTGCCTTTATATCTGGACTTTGTTTTCCTAGAGCAGTGATAACTTTGCATGTTTTTCCGTCCAAACCCACTTCTTCATTGTCATATCCTATTGAAAGGATTGTATCTCTAGCTATTTTTTCAAAGTTTACATTTGCAGTGGTTGTAATTTCTCCCAATAAAACTACTAAATTTGTTGTTGTAGCAGTTTCACAAGCAACTCTAGCATTAGGATCTTCTTTCATAATCGCATCTAATATTGCATCTGATACTTGATCGCAAAGTTTATCAGGATGACCTTCGGTGACGGATTCTGAAGTTAATAAATATGTTTCCATTATAAATTCTCCTGATTTGACCCAGTTCCTATTTCCCAACTGTTGAAATAATTAATTTGTTTTTCCTTGAGAGTATCAAAATTCATATTCATGGAATTTATTTTTAGTGAAGCTATTTGCTTATCTACTTCTTTAGGAAGAACATGGACTGTTTTACCTAAATGAGAATGGTTTTTAGTTAGATATTCACTTGCAAGAGCTTGATTTGCAAAGCTCATATCCATAACACTAGGAGGATGCCCTTCTGCAGCTGCAAGATTTATAAGTCTACCTTCAGCAAGAACAAATATTTTCTTTCCTGATTCTAAAGTGTGTTCTTGTACATTATTTCTTACAGTTCTGGTACTTTCAGTCATTTTATTTAAAGACTCAAGATTTATTTCTACATTGAAATGGCCAGAATTGGCTACAATTGCACCATCCATCATATTATTGAAATGTTCTTCGTCAATAGCATGTAAGCCTCCTGTTACAGTAACAAATATGTTCCCAATTTTTGAGGCTTCAGTCATTGGCATTACTTCATGACCATCCATTATAGCTTCCAATGCTCTTACTGGATCAACTTCACAAACTATTGTTCTAGCACCCATACCCTTAGCTCTAGAAGCCAATCCTCGTCCACACCATCCATAGCCTACAACTACAAAGTTTTTACCTGTAATAAGAATGTTTGTCGCTCTAATAATTCCATCTAGGGTGCTTTGCCCAGTTCCATATCTGTTATCAAACATATGCTTAGTATCTGAATCATTTACAGAAATTACAGGAAATTTCAATTTCCCTTCTTCTGATAATGCTCTTAATCTAATTATTCCAGTAGTAGTTTCTTCCATACTACCTATCATATTTTCAAGACCTAGATGATTACTTGAGTGTAATTTTGCAACTAAATCAGCTCCATCATCAATAGTAATATGTGGCTTTTCTTCTAAAACAGCCTCTAAATGATCATCATAAATCTCTTCTGATTCTCCTCTTATTGCATAAACAGATATGCCTTGTGAAACTAAATATGCAGCAATATCATCTTGAGTGGACAAAGGGTTAGAAGCACACATAAATACCTCAGCTCCTCCTGCTATCAATGTTTCTACTAAGTTTGCTGTTTCAGCTGTAATATGAAGACAACCAGAGATTCTTTTTCCTTTTAGTGGTTTTTCTTTTAAGAATCTAGATTTTATTGATTTAAGAACAGGCATCTCTCTTGAAGCCCAATCAGCTCTCAAATTTCCTTGATTTGCTAGATTAATGTCTTTGATGTCGTGTTTGATGATTTTGTCTGACAATTTCTACTCCTTTTTTTAAAATTTTATCTGACTCATTAAGAGGTTCTTTCTTTCTTTTATATCGTTTTGGGACAAATTTAGTAAACGGGTTAATCCAAACTCTTCTATGCAAAAAGAAGCCATTGCTGTCCCTGTTATGCAAGCTTCTTTATAATTTTGTTCTGTTAAATTTTCTACAGTTGATAAGTATCCCATAAAACCACCTGCAAAACTATCTCCTGCACCAGTTGGATCAATTACTCTATCAACTAAAACCGCAGGCACAAAAAACTTTGTTTTACCGTGCGAATACATTAGACCGTAATTTCCCAACTTTATGACCATTCTTTTGACACCCATGGAGTATAAATCGTCTATACAATTTTTCAAAGAATTTTTATTAGTGAGTAGTTTTGCTTCATTTTCATTAATTATGAGCACATCGATTTCTGGAAATAATTTTCTTACTTTATCAGGAGAATTATTTATCCAAAAATCCATAGTATCTAATCCAATTAATTCTGCTCTCTTTGTCATTTGATTTATTAAGTCTAGTTGATGTGAAGGATCTCCATTTGCTAGAAAGAGGTTAAATTTTTCTTCTGTATTTTCATCTTTTGAGAACAGAGTCGGTTTATAAGAATCTAGTACATTTGATTCTCCTCTAATTATGCTATTACTTAATGTTATTGCATCATTAGGTGACTTTGATTCATATTTTCCTTCCCATCTGAATGTTTTTACATCTAAATCTACAATGCCATCAATATTTATACCTCTAGAAGTTAATGTTTTTAAGTCAGAATGATTAAAGTCATTTCCTATTGCTCCAGTTACTATGACCTCATTTGATAAGTATGATGATGATATTGCAAAGTAAGTAGCTGAGCCTCCAAAAATATTTTCTCTTGACCCAAATCCAGAGGTTATAGAATCATACGCAATTACACCCACAACTTTTAATTTCATCTACCTTCCTCTAAAGTCCTTGTTCTGAAGGAAAACCTTTTTCTATCCAAGTAGGGGTACCATCATCAATATTAAAGAGACGTTCTTCAGGAATACCTAAAGATGCTGCAAACTCACAAGCCAAGCCACTTCTAGCTCCAACGGCACAAATGAATAGGAGTTTATCATTTTCAGGTAACTCATTTACCCGAGTAGTAATTTGATCAACAGGAATTAACGTAGCTCCTTTAACGTGACCTTTAATATATTCATCTTCCCCTCTTACATCTATTACTACCCCTTCTTTATTTTCAAGAATTTTATTTGCTTCTTCAGAAGTGATTCTTGTATAAGGTTCATTCTCATTTTTTCTAGGCATTTTTTCTCCTGATTTAAACTTTATTAAATCTTAGTAAAAATTAATTCTATTTTGAAGTAAGAATATTCAGAATAATAAGCTTATAAAAGTGATTTAGGCAAGGATTTTAGAAATTAACAGTTAATTTATTAGTAATATCCGTTGACACTAAGTACTAGTGACTATAGACTTAAACAGTTCTTTTTCGAGAACGATTTTAACAACTGAATAGTGGAAAGAATTAAAGACGTCAATTAAATGAAGAGTTTGATCCTGGCTCAGGATGAACGTTGGCGGCGCGCTTAATGCATGCAAGTCGAGCGAGGGAATTTTCTTCGGAAAATATACCTAGCGGCAGACGGCTGAGTAACGCGTGAGTAATCTGCCTTTAAGAGGGGAACAACTGTGAGAAATTACAGCTAATTCCGCGTAATGTCTAATGTCTCAAGATATTAGAAGAAAGGATTAAGGTAACTTAATTCGCTTTTAGATGAGCTTGCGTCCTATCAGGTAGTTGGTGGGGTAATTGCCTACCAAGCCGAAGACGGGTAACTGGTGTGAGAGCACGAACAGTCAGAGGGGGACTGAGACACGGCCCCCACTCCTACGGGAGGCAGCAGCAGGGAATCTTGCACAATGGGCGAAAGCCTGATGCAGCGACGCCGCGTGAGGGATGAAGGCTTTAGAGTTGTAAACCTCTTTTCTTAGGGAAGAGCAAGGACGGTACCTAAGGAATAAGTCACGGCTAACTACGTGCCAGCAGCCGCGGTAATACGTAGGTGGCAAACGTTATTCGGAATTATTGGGCGTAAAGGGTCCGTAGGCGGCTCAACTAGTCTCATGTGAAATCTCTTGGCTTAACCAAGAAAGGTCATGAGAAACTGTTGGGCTAGAGATCATTAGAGGGAGATGGAATTCCAGGTGTAGTGGTGAAATGCGTAGATATCTGGAGGAACACCAATGGCGAAAGCAGTCTCCTAGGATGTTTCTGACGCTCAGGGACGAAAGCGTGGGTAGCAAACCGGATTAGATACCCGGGTAGTCCACGCCCTAAACGATGAATGCTAGGTTTATAGGGGCTTGCCCCCCGTGAGCCGGAGCTAACGCGTTAAGCATTCCGCCTGGGGAATACGGCCGCAAGGCTAAAACTCAAAGGAATTGACGGGGGCCCGCACAAGCAGCGGAGCGTGTGGTTTAATTCGATGCTAAGCGAAGAACCTTACCAGGGCTTGACATATTCGTGGTATGCGACCGAAAGGAAGCAGACCCTTCGGGGAGCGAGTAC
>PVBE010221994.1_pt1 | contig 46483 bp, 43 predicted proteins | sample 1631181 | NCBI WGS metagenome assembly PVBE01 (sample SAMN08397723, study PRJNA350692) | Marine metagenome, whole genome shotgun sequencing project. | isolation source: water | place: Pacific Ocean | collected 2012-04
CGTCTTTTGGCAGCTCCGGATCATGTTGATCGAGTGACGGCGCCATATCGTATACGGGAACTTGAACAACTGATGGAGCCCGTGTTTTCAACGACTGCTCGATTCGCATCGCGGTCTCTGATGAAATGATGTCGTGACCACATTGCCGGCATCGGTCGGCAGGTACGTTTGCCAACACCACGGGGTTGCCGTCCAGCACTTGCGCCATCGTATACATGCCGGCGTCAAATTTCGTTCCAAGGCAATCAGGGCATGTCATTGTGCTCAACCCTCGCCACACCGCAGGGTATTACTCTGCTGAGAAGCCTCTGGCATCGTGCGGCAATAGTGCGTGGTCAACGACCAGATTCTTGGGCTGCGGACTCTGAATGACACATATTATTCGCGCAACCTAATCTGTTTATCGCCACAAGGGCCAGAGCACCACGTGGGCCGGCGGGCTCGGGCTTCAAAGCCGGCCCGGTAACCCGTCTTCCTGCCGTTGTCGGTTTTCGCCAAACAGCCGATGAATCTTTTACTCGGGTACCGACGCCATCATTGGCTCGATGTCGACGAGCTCTTTCACGAGCAACGCGAGATTCTTCATGGCGAAGGGAAGGTTCTCGTAGAAGTCGGTGTTGGATGATTCGTCGGCAAGGTCGCTGATGCCGCGGATCTCGACGAATGGAACGCCAGAGAATTCGCACGCCCGCGCTCCACCGGCGCCCTCCCACGCGACCGCGACTGCGCCCGTCGCGTCGACGATCTCATTGGCACGCTCAACACCCATGATGCCCTCGTCGCCGGACGCCACGGGTCCGAAGTGGATATCAAACGGCATCGCGGCAAGCGACCCGGCCGATCCGATGGCGCTCAGATACGCGGGGTCTCCGTCGAAGCTAGGAAGTGGAGTGGATCGGAGCATGCGGTTGAAATCGTGTTCAACCGTCCGCGTTGCGACCACGACATCGCCGATCGCCAGGTTCGTGTCGAGCCCGCCCGATGTGCCGACGCACAGCACGACGGAGACATCCGGAATCGCGTGGATCAAGTGCTGCGTCTGGACGCCGAACTGCGCCTTGCCAAGACCGCCTTTGCCGACCGTGAGCCGGCCGTCGAAGTAGGCGTTGCCTTCCAGGCGACCCAGCGCAGTAGGTTGGCCTCCGAGTCCCATTGCCGCCAAAGCTTCCAGGAACGAATCCAGCTCCAATTGAGTCGGCACTACCGCCAACATCGTCATAAGATATTCCTTTGTTCGCTCACCAAAGATCGCCATTCGGACACACGTGGTCTTGAGTGATAACCCATCCGTGCGAAATCACAGCCGGCTTTTGTTCGTCGCGCCTTGCCTGTGAGATACTGCCGCTGGCAACCGGCATCGGAAATTCTAACCCATCTTGCCCGCTAGTGATATGGGTCCGGCGCATGACCATTCTCGAGGTGTGGCGGGCGCCATATCGACCAATGGAGACACAACCTGAGACGAATCGTCCGCATCGATGCTCCCGCCGTTTTGTTGCTTCTCGCCGTGTGTACTTGGACATCTCCTATCTCATCGCATCGGGCGTGACCAAGGCCGAACGAAACGAACAAGAGGACAACCTCGAAGCGTACGGGGTCGACTACGAGACGATCAAGTTCGAGTCACGGCGCGGAGACGTCACCCTCGACGGTTGGTACGTGCCGCCGATGGCCGAGCAGCCCGTTATCATATTCGTTCACGGCATCGGCTCGGTCAGGACCGGCGACGGCCTCACCGATCTCGCTGCGCGGCTGCACGAGCAGGGGTTCGGCGCGCTGATGTTCGATCTCCGAACTCACGGCAGCTCCAGCGGCGACAAGATCTCCGGCGGCTGGCACGAGCGATTCGACGTTCTGGGCGGCTACGACTATCTGCTGTCCCGTGGCATCGATTCCGACGACATCGGCGTACTCGGCATGTCGATGGGCGCGGGCATCGCCGCGCTGGCCGCCGCCGCCGAGCCCGGGATCGAGGCGTTGATCTTGGACAGCCCGTATGCGAAAGCATCGGAGCTGATCGCGCAGGAGACGGCCCACAACGCTCCGTTTCCGGAGTGGTTCGTGCCATTGTTCGAGCCCGGGGTCGACATCTTCGCGGACCTGGTCTTCGACATCAACATCGAAGGCCTGGCGCCTGAAGTCGCCGTGGCTGAGCTGAGCTATCCGCTCACGGTCATCTACGGGTCCGAAGACACGAGAATCCCCACCGACCACAGCCAGGGAGTCTACCCGCCGCGCCTCCAGGGAGCCTCGTTTGGGTCGTCGAAGGCGTCGAGCGCACCGACGCATTCGTCGAGCACCCGGACGAGTACTCGCGCCGAGTGGCCGATTATTTCTTCGACCGGCTAAGCGCCGAGTAGCTCGCGTATCTTGTCCAGCGCCTGGTCCGGCGCGACCGTGACGGCATCATCGCTCGTCCGCAGTTTGATCTCGACGACACCCTGCTTCAGATTACGAGGCGAGACGACCACTCTGATCGGCAAGCCGATGAGATCGGCGTCGTTGAATTTGACGCCTGGCGACTCAACTCTGTCATCGAAAAGAGGCTCAAGGCCTGCCTCGGCGAGCTCTTCGTAAAGCGATTCGGCCGCCGCGACGACGTCTTCCTTGTCGGCATTGAGCGCGACCAAGTGGACGTCGTATGGAGCGATCGGCTCCGGGAAGATTATCCCGCGGTCATCGTGGTTCTGTTCGATCGCCGCGGCCAGCAATCTGCCAACGCCGATGCCGTAGCATCCCATCGAGATCGGATGATGTTCGCCGTCGCTGTCGGGGAACGTCGCCCCGAACACCTCGCTGTAGAGTACGCCGAGCTTGAACACGTGCCCGACTTCGATTCCGCGGCGCGTCTCCAACGCGGTCCCGCACTCGGTGCAGGCGTCGCCTGCCGCCGCCAGTGCGATGTCGGCGACTATGTCGGCCGAGAAATCTCTCGGGTAGTTTGCGTTCCTGAGGTGGTAACCTTCTTTGTTGGCGCCAACCACGAAGTTCGATCCGAGCTCGATGGAATCGTCCGCGACAACGTGCACGCCTTCGAGCCCGACCGGCGAAGCGGATCCCGCCACGATGCCTGCCTCTCGAACCTCGGCTGGGCTCGCCAGTCGCAGGTCGGTCGCGTCGAGTGCGTTGTGAAGTTTGATCTCGTTCACCTCGAGGTCGCCACGGATCACGATGACGCTCAAATGCCCGTCGGCCATGTAGAAGATTGCCTTCAGTGTTTTCGAACTCGGGATGTCGAGAAATTCGGCGAGCGCGTCGATTGTGCCGATGCCCGGGGTAGCAACTTCTTCAGTCGACAACAGGTCTTCGTCTGATTGCGGGCTCTTGCGAAACGTCGCCTTCTCGGCGTTGGCGGCGTATCCACAGGAAGGGCACAGGATGATGGTGTCCTCGCCGGTCTCGGCCAGCAGAATGAACTCGTGGGAGTCTTTGCCGCCGATTGCACCGCTGTCGGCTTCGACCATAATCGCGTCGAGGCCGCATCGGGCGTAGATGTTCTTGTACGCCTGGACCATCGCCTGGTAGCTCGCGTCGAAGGATTCGTCGTCCGCGTCAATACTGTACGCGTCCTTCATGTCGAACTCGCGGACCCGGATCAGGCCCCCGCGCGGGCGAGGTTCGTCTCGGAACTTGGTCTGGATCTGGTACAAGCGCAACGGCAGATCGCGATAGCTCAGGACGTTCGCCTTGACGATATTGGTCAGCAGCTCTTCGTGCGTCGGGGCCAGTAGATGCCACCGATCGCGGCGGTCCTGAAGCCTGAACGCGTCCGGACCGTATGCCGCGTCCCGGCCGGATTTTTGCCAGATCTCGCGCGGCTGGAGCGCCGGCATCCGCATCTCCTGGCCGCCGGCGGCGTTCATCTCCTCACGGATGATCTGCTCAACTTTGCGAAGCGAGCGCCAGGCCATCGGCAAATACGCGTAAACCCCGGCGGAAGCCCGGTAGATCATGCCAGCTTTGAGCATGAGGCGGTGGCTGGGAAGTTCAGCCTCGGCGGGGTCGTCTCGCTGGGTCTTGCCGAACATTTTCGTAACGCGCATGTGTCATCTCACGTCGACTGATCTTGGGGCCGGAAACGAAGAATAGGACAAGGCTAGCAACTTAGGGCGCAGGTTTGCAACAAGACTCCGGCAAAGAAGATGAAGACGCTTTCGACTTCAAAACAACCGTGGTGATTCGAGGCCGCAGGGCTACCCTTCGATCTCGGCCGTTGCGCGGTCGACCTCTTCCATGAGCGCGGTGAGCATCTCGGCCTCGGGCACGATGCGCGCCTTTTGGCCCTTGCGGAAGATGACCGCCCGACCGGCGCCGGCGGCGATGCCGACGTCCGCGTCTTTCGCTTCTCCGGGCCCGTTTACTTCACATCCCATGACCGCGACCTTGATCGGAGTCTTCGTCGCCTTGAGGAGTTCGTCGACGGCATTGGCGAGCTTGACCACGTCGACGTCCGCGCGCCCGCAACTCGGGCAGGCGACCAACACCGCGCCCTCTTTCCTGAGCTCGAGCGACTTGAGTATCTCGAAGCCGGTGTAGACTTCTTCGCGCGGGTCGTCGCTCAGCGACACGCGAATCGTGTCTCCGATGCCGTCGTACAGCAGCGTGCCGAGTCCAATGGCGCTCCGGATGCTGCCCGACTTGGCGGTGCCCGATTCGGTCACTCCCAGGTGGAACGGGTAGGGAACGATGGTCGCCATTCTTCGGTAGGCCTCGACGGTCGTGTCGATGTCGAAAGCCTTGAGCGATATCTTGATCAGGTCGAAATCGAGGTCTTCGAGGATTCCGATCTCCCACAAGCCCGTGGCAACCATGTGGTCGACGGCCGAATACGATCCGCCGTCGGTTTCGGACACCTTCGGGAGCGCGTTCACGCCGTCCGTGTGGCGCGACAGGCCGCGGGTTTTGCCGATGCCGCCAACCGGCGGGAGACTGCCGAAGTTCACCCCGATGCGAATCGGCACGGATCTGGCTTTGGCCTCGCGGACGACGGTCTCGACCTGGTCGCGATTTCGGATGTTGCCAGGGTTGAGTCGGAGGCAATCGACGCCGCTCTCGAGCGATTCGAGGGCGAGTTGATGATGAAAATGAATGTCCGCGACGACCGGGATGCGCACCTGCCGTTTGATCTCGGCGAGCGCCTTAGCCGCTTCCATGTCAGGCACGGCGCACCGGATGATCTCGCAACCGGCTTCTTCCAACTCGTGAATCTGGCGAATCGTGGCGGCCACATCGCGCGTGTCCGTCTTGGTCATGGACTGGACGGTGATCGGGGCGTCGCCGCCTACCTGGACTCCGCCCACGTTGACGGCCTTAGTCGGCCGGCGCTTATTCATTCAGATATCCCTCCCACAACAAAGAGGTTACCCGAATGCGCGCCTGGGCTCAAGGTTATCGGAAGAAGCTGTCGCCGCTGAGTATTCGCACGATGTCGAAGTAACTGATTACAACGATGAAGCCGATCATCAGCGCGAACCCGACCAGGTGCACGAGGCCTTCTTTCTGTGGCGATATCCGCTCGCCGCACCGCACCCATTCGATGATGACGAACATGAGGCGTCCGCCGTCCAATGCAGGGATCGGAAGAATGTTCATGATCGCGAGGCTGATGCTGATCAGCGCCATGAGTTCGAACACCGGCGATATGCCGGCTTCGGCAACCTCACCCGTGACTCGAGCAATTCCGATGGGCCCGGCCAACCCTGGGTCGGGGCCGCCGGCGAACCAGCGGGCGAAGCCGTTTTTGGTGATCTTGAGGACATCGCCCATCCGTCCGATTGCAGACGGCACGGCGTTCCACACGGGTTCTCGGCGCTTGACGATCTTAACGTTCGATGTCCCGACCATTACGCCGATGGAGCCTTGCTCCATCGTATCGCCGATCTCGAGTTGACCGTTGTAACGCCCGGCCTCGTGAAGTGTGATTTCTGTGTCGGGATCAGTGACGGTCTCGACGACGGTGAAGTCCGGCGGATTAAGCCGCGGAACGACTTTGACCGTATCGATGACGGAAGAATCGAGCGACATGCTGAGACCGCTGACTATCGGCCCGCGCCGGACCGAGATCTCGATCTCGGAGCCGAGCGACGCCATCACTCGTTCGATGACTTCGAGATGGTTGTCGACCCGATCGCCGTCGACCGATAGGATCGTGTCTCCAGGTCGAAGCCCTGCCTCCGCGGCAGGGGAGTTCGGAGCGACTCCGCTTATCATCACCGCTCCGACCGCCGTATCGCGGGGCAGAGCGAACAGAAGCGTGAAAATGACCAGCGGCGTCAGGATGTTCATGAACGATCCGGCCGCCAACACCACGGCGCGCTTCCAAACGGGCTGGCGAGCGAAGCTTCGCTCTTCGGTCGGATCTTCTTCGCCGACCATCCGAACGAATCCACCCAAGGGGAGGAGGTTGACGGAATACAGCGTCTCGCCGCGACGGACGCCGAACAGCTTGGGCGGGAACCCGAAGGCGAATTCGGTTACTTTGATCCCAAACCACTTGGCGGTTAGGAAGTGCCCCAACTCGTGAACAAAGATGAGCATCCCGAGGATGGGAAATATCAGCAACCATGTCGGTAGCCCGAACACTCTACGCCCCCACCAGTCCAACCACTCTTTCGTTGGCGGTTTTGCAAGCTATGATGATGTCGTCGAGGTCCGGGTCCGCGACGTTTACGTGCCCGCGGAGCCCGTCGGTGATTACGTCGTCAATCTCCATGAAACCGATTCTGCCAGCGAGAAAGAGGTCGACGGCGGCGTCGTTCGCGCCGCTCAGGGCAGACGGCCACGTTCCGCCGCGCCGGACAACATTTATCGCCAGATCGAAGCACGGGTAGCGTTCTGGTTCCCAAGGTTCGAAGGTCAGCGATCCGGTGGCAACGGGATCGAGTCGTTTAATGCTGGCGTTGGCGTGTCTCTCCGGGTAGAGGATCGCGTATTGGATAGGCAGTCTCATGTCCGGAGGACTGAGCTGCGCCTTCACCGATCCGTCGGCGAACTCCACCATCGAGTGGATGACACTCTGCGGATGCACGACAACATCGATATCGTCCCAGTCGACGTCGAAGAGCCATCGAGCCTCGATTACCTCGAACGCCTTGTTCATCATTGTCGCGGAATCGACCGTGATTTTTTGACCCATCTTCCAAGTTGGATGCATCAGCGCCTGTTCGGGCGTCACGGAATCAAGGCGGTCCAACGAGGTGTTCCGAAAAGCCCCGCCCGATGCGGTGATTATCAACTTCGCGACTTTGCTGTCCTCGCCACGAAGGCACTGCCATATCGCGTTGGGTTCGCTGTCCATGGGCAGAAGTGAAACGCCTTTGGCCTTGGCCTTGTTCGCAACGAGCTCGCCCGCCATGACGACAGTCTCTTTGTTGGCGAGCGCGATTGACTTGCCGCAATCGATGGCGTCCAAAGTCGGCGCCAGCGCCACATCTCCTGTGGTGGCGGTCACGACGACGTCGACGTCGTCATGGCAAACCATAGGGTTGATGTCGGTTTCCTGGCAGCCGTTCGCCGACAACGAAGCCATCTCTGCGGGCGACCCGTTGCACGAAAAGAAGCGCGGCGAAAATTCGTCGATCTGTTTCTTCAGGAGCTCGACGTTACGATTGCACGCCAACCCGAAGACATTCAAATCGTCGGGAAAGGATCGAACAACGTCGAGGGTTTGCGTTCCGACCGACCCGGTCGAGCCCAGCAGAGCCAGTGTTTTGGGTTTGGCGCTCATGATACAAAATGATACACGACGACTAGGTTCCACACAATTGAGTCAAGCCTATCCCAGGTGCCGCCGTGACCCGGCACTATCGAACCGGAGTCCTTCGCGCCGGCGTTTCGTTTCATCTTGGATTCGATGAGGTCGCCCGCCTGTCCCAAAACGGCGAGCAAGACTCCGAACGCAATGACCGCGGCGATGGAGATGTCGATGGAAACGAGAGCGTTGGTAATCAGGGCGACGACAATCGCTCCGACCAAGCCGCCGATTGCCCCTTCCCATGTCTTGCCGGGACTGATCGACGGCGCAAGTTTCCGTCTCCCGATCGCTCGGCCAGCCGCTAACGCGAACGTGTCCGACGCGAAAGTGACGGCCAGCAAGAAAATGAGCCAATCTAGCCCAGAGTCCAGCCCTCGCAGCATTGTTCCGTGCAACATCGTGCCGCCGACAAACCCAGCCACGGCCAATGTCGACACGACCCGCCGTACTGCATTGACATCGGGCGCCGCCATCATTAGCCAGCCCAGTGACCCAAGTGCAGTCACTGTCGAGGCGACGCCCAACACGTTGAACGGGGTGCTCGAAGGCGTCACGTAGTACGCGTACATTGCTGCGCCGGACGCCAGGGCGGCGGCAACGGGACCGAGTGGTCGGGCGTCCCATCCCGTGGATACGCGGGCCAACTCGAGCGCCGCTACACCGGCGAGGACGGCGACAGGAAATGCGAACCAAAGCCCTCCCGCAACGAGGGAGAGCAGCAGGACGGGGATGATAACCGCCGACGACACGAGACGCAGGGCCATGGCTATGCGCCTACCTGAGTCGCAAGAGCGTTTTCGGATGAGGGCAGTTCGTCGCGGTCATTCGATGCGGCCAAACCGCCGTGACCTGTTGCCGTAGGCTTCGAGGGCGCGCCGGACTTCGGCGGCGTCAAAGTCGGGCCACAGCACCTCGGTGCTGTAGTACTCGGCGTAGGCGGATTGCCAGAGCAAGAAGTTGCTCAGTCGCATTTCTCCGGCGGTGCGGATAACCAGGTCGGGATCGGGCATGTCGTGGGTGTATAGGTGGGACGCGAACAGCTCGCCATCGATCTCCTCAGGGCTGACTCCAGCCGCCACGATCCGCTTGACCGCCTCGAGTATCTCTGCCCGTCCGCCGTAGTTGAACGCCACGGACAAAGTCATGCGTGTGTTGTGCTTAGTGAGTTCGATGCCGTCGCCAATTGCCGAGCCGAGGTCATCGCTCATGCGGTCGAGCGTCCCCAGATGGCGAATGCGGATCCCTTGCTCGTGCAGGTTTGCGACCTCGCGAGAGATCGCCTCTTGAAGGATCGCAATCAGCGCATTGACTTCTTGATCAGGGCGGTCCCAGTTCTCGGTCGAGAAAGCGAACAGAGTCAGGTAATCGACGCCAGCGTGCGCAAAGGCCTCGACGACCTGCCGAACGTTCTCGGTGCCGGCCCGGTGTCCGTTGCTGCGATTCTTGCCCCGGCTGGTGGCCCAGCGGCCGTTGCCGTCCATGATGATGGCAACGTGATTCGGACCGGACGCAGCCCGATTCGTCTCGGCGTCGTCGACGAGGTCCGGTTGTTGAGCCTGAGACGCGGATCGGCGCCTCAAACCTCCATGACCTCGGCTTCCTTTTCGCGCTTCAGTTGGTCCATCTGTTCGATGAAGGAGTCGGTTACCTGCTGCAAGTCGTTCCGGGCGCGGCGCGATTCGTCTTGCGACAGGTCGCCGCTTCTTTCCAATCCGCGGAACGTTTCCAAGCTGTCGCGCCGAACATTGCGCACCGCAACGTGGCCATCTTCCACTTTTCGGCTGACCACGCGCACGAGCTCGCGCCGCCGCTCTTCGGTAAGAGGCGGAATATTGATGCGAATCGCGTTGCCGTCGTTGTTTGGCATCAAGCCGAGATCGGATTTCATGATGGACTTTTCGACTTCTTTGAGGCTTTGCTTGTCCCACGGTTGAACCATCAGGGATCGAGCCTCCGGAACGGAGATCGAAGCGAGCTGGTTCAGCGGCGTGGGTACGCCGTAGTAGTCGATCATCAGGCTCTCGACGAGGCCCGGCGAAGCTCGCCCAGTTCGGATAACCGCCAGGTCACGCTTTAGGGCATCGACCGAGTTCGTCATGCGAGTTCGAGTGTCCGACAATACGTCCGTAGGGCTTGTCATTTTCACACGCTCCATTAGCTGATGTGGTTTGGCAGTCGAGTGATCGGCGATGGAATTCGGGGTATTGATCGATCTCCGACAAGGCGGTAAACCCGCTTTGGTCCGGCGAGTCTAAATGGGTTTTTCGGCGCCCACGAACGTGCCAAGTTTCCCACCGTTCACGAGCTTGACAAGATTGCCCGGTTTGAACAGATCGAATACGTTAATGCCGAGATCGTTGTCCATGCAAAGCGACAATGCCGTGCTATCCATTATTCCGAGCCGTTTTTCGAGAGCTTCGAAATATCCTACATACTCGAATTTCTTGGCGTTCGGATGTATGTGGGGGTCCGCGTCGTAGATGCCGTCGACATCGTGTTTGGCCATCAACAGCATGCTCGCGCCGATCTCGACGGCCCGCAAAGCAGCGGCAGTGTCTGTCGAAACGTAGGGGTTGCCGGTTCCGGCGGCAAACAGAACCACTCTGCCTTTTTCAAGGTGTCTGATCGCTCGCCGCCTTATGTAAGGCTCCGCGATCTGAGACACGTTGATGGCGCTCTGGGTTCTAGTGGTAATGCCGTGGCGTTCGAGTGAATCTTGAAGGGCCAGCGCACAGATGATGGTCGCGAGCATGCCGGCATAGTCAGCGGTTGCGCGATCCATGCCCTCGGTTTCCGCCTCGGCGCCGCGCCATATGTTGCCGCCGCCTACGACCACGCCCATTTCAACGCCGAGGACGACCGCCGAACTTATCTCAGATGCGATGTAATTCACGGCTTCAGGGTCGATGCCGTAGCCTCGCTCACCTTTGAGCGATTCGCCGCTGACCTTCAGAAGAACGCGGCGAAATGCCTCGGAATCCGCAGCTTCAGAACTCATTCGCCGAGAGCGAATCTCGTGAATCGGCGGACCTGCACGTTCTCTCCGAGCTTGCCGGCTGCCTCTCGAACGAGATCTTGAACACTGAGTGACGGGTCTTTGATGAAGGGCTGCTGAAGGAGGCACACCTCTTCGGCATTTTCTTGGTCGCCGTCCGGAATGTCTGAAACATCGACATACTTCGGAGCCATAGCCGCGACCTGCATCGCTAGGTTATGGGCCAGCGCCTTGAAATCGTCCGTGCGCGCCACGAAATCGGTTTCGCAATTGGCCTCGACGATTGCGCCGATGCGACCACCGCTGTGAATGTAGGATTCAACCAAGCCCTGGTTGGTCTCTCTCGTGGATTTCTTGATCGCCGATGCGATTCCTTTGGACCTTAGAATCTCTTCGGCCTTCGCGATGTCGCCATCCGATTCTTCAAGAGCGCTCTTGCAGTCCATGATCCCTGCACTGGTCAGGTCTCGCAGCGCTTTGATCGTATCGATGTTAACTGGCATGCTTTGTTGTTGCTTCCTGTGCGGTGAGTAGCAGGCTGCGTGATGCTTATTGAGCCGCCGGCGGTGTTTCTGCCGCGGGGGGCTCGGGTTGTGCCGGTGGTTCAGCCGCGGGAGCAGGCGCCGCAGGTTCGGGCGCTTCGGCGACCGGCGGTGCGACCGCTTCCGGCGCCGCAACGACAGGCTCGGGGGCCGGTGCGGGAGGCGCTGCTTCGGGTGCACCCGCGACCGGCTCGGCGGCCGGTGGCGGAGCTACAGCTTCGGGTTCAGTCGTGGGCGGGGCGACCACGGCAACAGCAGGTGACTCGGGGACAACCTCGAGATCGGCGTCAGGATCGTCGAGAGCGATCTCAACTTCCGTCGTCTCGATCTCCTCGCGCCGCTGCTGGCCTTCGAGGATCGCCTCGGCAATCTTGTTGGTGACCAATCTGATCGACCTGATCGCGTCGTCGTTGCCCGGGATGGGGTAGTCGATCAGATCCGGATCGCAATCCGAGTCGACGAGCGCCACAACCGGGATCCCCACTCGCCGCGCTTCGGCAACCGCGATGTGCTCCTTGCCGACGTCGATGACGAACAGCAAATCCGGCATGGTGGTCATCGCTTTGATGCCGCTCAGGTGTCGATTCAGCTTAGTGATCGCCAGCTCGAGCTTTAGGGATTCCTTTTTGGTCACGCGGCTGAAGTCGCCCTTAGCCTTGCGAGTTTCGAGTTCGACCAGGTAGTCGATGCGCGACTGGATGGTCTTGAAATTCGTCAGTGTGCCGCCGAGCCACCTGGTTGATACAAAGAAAGATCCACTGCGTTCGGCTTCGGCAATGATCGTGTCTTGTGCTTGTTTCTTGGTGCCGACGAGCAACACTTTGGCGCCCAAAGCGACGCTGTCGGAGATAAACGAAGCAGCTTGTTCGAGCATCCAGAGGGTTTTCTGAAGGTCGATGATGTGGATGCCATTTCGGTGTGTAAAGATGAACTGGCGCATCTTCGGGTTCCAGCGTCGTTTCTGGTGTCCGAAGTGTACGCCCGCCTCCAGCAAGGACTTCATTGTTATTGGCCCTTGTGGGGGCACGGCTGCTTGCGCAGCAGGCCGTCGTTCAGGTACTGCCGTCTCGACCATATATCTTCCCTTCCTGGAAACTTAAATCGCCCTCATGAAACTTGCAAAAGGGCATCTTTAACACTCTTGGCGTGCCGCCGAGAGTATACCACACGCACATTCGGCCCGGCAAACGTCGTCAGGCGTCGGTCGTGACTAACTGAACAACCGCAAAACGATCACAGGGACCAACACGTCAGAAGCGGCCGGCGCCGATGTCTGAACCGCTACGATTATACGGGTTCAATCGCCCAAAATCTCCTCGCGAACCTTGCTCCATCTGAGGGCGTCGACGATGGCCTGTTGCACTGACAAAGTCGCGCGCCAACCAAGAAGCCGCTCGGCCAGATCGCCGCTAACGTAGGCGCCCGCCGTGTCTCCGGGCCGTGGCGGCGCGTCGGCTTTGGCGATTTCGTGGCCAATCGCTTTTTCGAATGCGTCGACCAGTTCTCTCACCGTGACGCCCAGACCAGTTCCGAGATTGATCGCGACGTGACCTTGGCTGCGGTCGCCCGCCAATTCGAAAACGCGATCAAACCCCTCGATCGCCTTCACGTGTGCCTGCGCCAGATCCCATACGTGGATGTAGTCGCGAACGCCGGTTCCGTCCCGTGTCGGCCAGTCGGTTCCCGTGATGTTGAACACGGGCCTGCGTCCCATCGCGACATCGACCAGCATGCCCAGAACTTGACCAGTGGCCTTGCCGTGCGGACCGGAACGGAGTTCGGGATCCGCTCCGACCGGGTTGAAGTACCTCAGAGATATGCCACGCACGTCGCCGGTTTTGCACATGTCTTCCATGAGCATCTCGACTATCATCTTCGTTCGAGCGTACGGGCTCTCCGGCGCCAGGGCCGCGGACTCGTCGACGAGGAAACCTGGCGCCTCGCCGTACACCGAGGCCGAGGAGCTGAACACCAGTTTGCGGCATCCCAAGTCGTCCAGGTTTCGGAACAGTTCGAGCGTTTTGCCGACGTTGTTCACATAGTAGTCATACGGATGCTCGACCGACTCGGGGACCGAGATCAGCGCGGCACAATGGACCGCGCACTCGATGTCCGGATGTTCGCCGAATATCCGAGCGAGAAGCTGCCCGTCGGCGATGTCGCCTTCGTAGAAGGGCCTATTCCGCGCCAGGGCTCGGTGTCCGACGACCAACGAATCGAGGACGACAGTCTCGTGGCCTCGGTCTTCCAGAGCGGAGCCAATCGTGCTGCCGATGTATCCGGCCCCACCGGTAATCAAGATTTTCATGTTTCAACACCTGGCGTCTGAGAATGGGATTTCGATGTCGCGATTCAGCATCTGGGCGCGCAGCAAAGGAATCGGCGGCTCGCCAAATGAAAGGGCACGGTCATGAAACTCGCGCAGGGAGAAATCGTCGCCTTTCAGGCGTCTGTTTTCGCCTCTCAACTCGAGGAACATGAGTTTGCCCAGCGTGTACTTCAGATATGATGGGTCGAACGTGCCGCGCGTGGCCTCGACTTGGGCGGGGGTCTCTTCTAAGAAAGCGTGGTCCATGAAGAACCTGGCGGCCTGGTCGACCGACATCGAGCTTGCGTGCATCTCGATCGCACAGATCAAGCGACAGTTGCGCATCAACGCTTCTTGAAGCTGGCCGATTTCTGCGAACGGGTCTTGGTCGCCGAACCCTTCCTCGATCATCACCTCCTCGACGTAATGCGCCCAGCCTTCAGCGAAGGCGTACGACCAGAACGTTTTGCGCACCGACGACTCGACGGCTCGCGAGTGCAGGTATTGGACGAAATGGCCCGGATAGGCCTCGTGAACCGACATGCTTCGGAGGATTCCGTACGAGTAACTCGTCAGCCACTCTTCCTTTTGTTGAGCGGTCCACTCGTCGCGGGGAGGCGTCACGTAGTAGTAGGACTCCGTGGCATCGGTCTCGAACGGACCCGGCGTGTCCATCGCGGCGAACGACCAGTCCATAAACGACGGCGTTTTCACGACATCGCATCGAAACTCTGTCGGCAAGCCGATCAAGTAGTGTTCTGAGATGAACGTCCGAATCTCTTCGAGCAAGTCGGCGGTTTCGGGCAGCAGATTGTCCGCGGTCGGGTGCAGGCACGCAGCCGATGCGACCACGGCGCCCACGTTGGCTTCTCGGTCGACGGACTTCGCAACGGCCTCAAGCCGCCGTTCATTTCGGGCCAAGTCTTGCCGGCCCACCCTGAGCAACGTATCGAGATGCGTGTCGACCATCTCGGAGATCGCGAGCAGCTTGGCGAACAGATCGGCGCCGATCGCAAAATCCTCGTCCGCCGACGCAGCCAGAGATCTCATCGACTCGACGAATTCGTCGACCGCCTTCGCTGCCAATTGGCACTGATCCATGACGCGGTCGTACGCGGGCGTGCCCTCGAGTTCGGCCACCGCCTCGGCGATGTCCCGCTCGTAGAACTCGGCCATCCCCTGGTACGAGTCTATCGCCGCATCCAGCACGGGTCGGGCGGCTTCGCCTGTCGCAAGATGAGTCGCCAAGTCGCGGGTGACGCGCGGGACTTGGGAGAGCGCGTTCGCGAGAGCGTCCGCCCTCGTCTCGAGCGGAGCGTAATTTCAAAGGATGTACGGGCTGGGGTCGATCTGCCACAGCATCGCCTCGGGATTTGTTGCGTGTACGCGGAGTTCCGTGTAATCGAGCAATTCCCGTTTGAGATTGGCCGCGAGGACGGCGTGATCGAACCGGTCGTCGTCGCTCAGCGATCCGAAGGGTACGGCCTCGGGAGACGCCCGTTGGCCCTCGACGTCCGCGACACGCGATCGGATCGATAGAGCCGATAGGTCCGACAACCCGCCGTCGTATTGGTGCAGCCCCAGCGCCGCTGCATGGGCCGCGTAGAAGTCCCGATGCGATCGGAGGATTCGTTCGGAAATCGATTCGAATGGCGAGGTCAATTCATGCTTAATCCAACGCGGAATGTGCAGTCAAGCTAATCCTATCGCGTAGCCCAACCCCAAACAAGCGCCGCAGGCGTGCGTAGAGCGTACTTACCAGGCGTCGGCAACGGTTCACAAAACGAATGGAGCGTGATAGTCTGCAATGCATCACAATCCAGAGCGGACTTTGGCGTCGCACAGGGGACCAAATCGAGTGACTCACGAACCGCCCAAAAAGGACGATTTCGCCCAACCGGCCGAGCCGGCGAAATACATCTGGATGTCCGGAAAGATGGTGGATTGGAACAAAGCGCTCATCCACGCGACGATGCTCGGTTGGTCGTCCATTTCGATGGTGTTCGAAGGCATTCGGGGCTACTGGAACGCTGACGAAGAGCAGTTAAGCGTGTTCCACCTCGACGCGCACCTGACCCGGCTGATGCGTTCGATGAAAGTGATGCGCATGACGTCGCCATGGTCCGTCGATGAGCTCAGGTCCGCCATCGTACGTCTGGTGAGCTCCAACGAGTTCACCGGAGATTGCTACATCCAGCCGATCGCATACTTTGGCGACGGCACGCCGGGCTACTTGCCGGCAAGCGGCAGGCCGGGCGAAATCTCGATCTTCTCACGGAAGTCTTCGTCCGTGTTGGGCGAGGGATCGACGATCACTTGCGGTGTGAGCTCCTGGACTCGAATATCCGACAACGTGATGCCGCCGCGGGTGAAGGCGATAGCCAACTACCAAAACAGCCGATACGTGGCCGACGAGGTCAGCCTGAACGGGCATGATTTCGGCATCATCCTGAACCAGCAGGGCAAAGTGCCCGAGGTGTCGTACGCGTGCATATTCATCGTCCGTGACGGCGTCGCAATTACGCCGCCGCTGACAGCCGGGATTCTCGAAAGCATCACGCGCGATGTCGTGATCGAGCTTCTGAGGGACGAGCTCGGCGTGCCGGTCGTCGAACGCGAGGCGGACCGCACTGAACTCTACATCGCGGACGAGGCGTTCATCTGCGGGACCGGCGCCGAAAGCCAAGCGATATCAGAGATCGACCGCTACCAGATCGGCGACGGCGGGATCGGCACGGTCGTCACGCGATTGGAACAGCATTTCCACGATGTGGTCAGAGGCAGGGTCGGCGACAGATCAGACTGGCTTACCGGCGTCTACTGATCCGTCATCCGGCCTCGCACAAAACGCAGGACTTGAAACGAGCAACCTAAGGGGGATCCGACAGTGTTTTACGAATTCCGTACGTACGATCTGAAGCCGAGATCCGTTCCAGTTTTCGAAGAGCGAATGGCCGAGAGCTTGCCGCCAAGGCTGAAGCTGTCCTCGCTCGGCGGATTTTGGACGACGGAGGTGGGGCCGCTAAACCAGGTCATCCACGTCTGGCCCTACGACGACCTGAACCAGCGAGCCGACGTCAGGGCGGAAGCCGGTTCAATTCCGAATTGGCCGCCGAACAACAATGACATCGTCGAAAACATGAAGACCGAGATCTTCATTCCGGCGCCGTTCATGACTCCGCTCGGCGATCGAAAGATCGGCCCTATCTACGAGATGCGCACGTACAAGTACGACCCAGGCGCCATTCCGCAGGTGCTTGAGGCATGGGGCGCACGAATCGAGGAGCGCGAAAAATACTCGCCACTGGCCGGAGCCTGGTACTCCGAAATCGGTGGCTTGAACCTGTGGGTTCACCTCTGGGCGTACAGCAGCTTGGACGAGCGAGCACGAGTTCGGACTGAGACACGCGAAAACGGGGTTTGGCCGCCGCCCGGCAGCGCTACGCCGTTACAACAAGAGAACAAGATTCTGACGCCGTTCGGATTCTCACCAATGCAATAGATCGTCCGACATTCGGGATTCGGACCTACTCGACCCAAACAACCTTGAACCAGGAGGCACTCAATCGTGGCAACTGCAAAACTCACAGGCGAGGAACTGGAAGAGATCAAACAGATGGCCGCCGACCACTTCTGGCCACACGCGAGGCCGGCAGGGGACATGTCGGAAGAAACCGGCCTGAAAGTGGTTACCGATGCCCAGGGCATCTGGGTAACGGATGCCTCAGGGAAGCGCTGGGTCGACACGCTGTCCAGCATGTGGCTCACCAACATCGGGCATGGCAGAAAGGAAATCGCCGACGCGGTGCATCAGCAGATGACCGAGATTTCCTACTCGCCGGGCGGGACCGTCAGCCCCGCGACCGCCAGGCTGGCAACCCGGGTGGCCGAGATGGCGCCCGACAAAGATTCCCGTGTCTACTTCGTTAGCGGCGGGTCCGAGGCCGTCGAGACGGCTTTGAAGATGGCCAAAAACTACCACAAGAACAACGGCGAACCGACCCGGTGGAAGGTGCTAAGCCGTCGCGGCAGCTACCACGGTGCAACGATGGCGTGCACCAGCCTCGGCGGCGGCGGAATCGCAGCGCCGATAAACTTCGGCCCGTTGATGCCAGGCAACCTCCACGTGGCGCAACCGGACGAGTACCGGTGCGTCTACTGCGCCGACAAAGGCGGATGCAACCTGGAGTGTGCACGGGACGTCGAGCGCACCATTCAGCACGAAGGCGAGTTGTCGGTGGCCGCGTTCATCGGCGAACCGATATCGGCCGCGTCCGGAATTCACGTGCCGCACCCCGATTACTGGCCGACGATCCGCGAGATCTGCGACCGGACCGGCGTGATCATGATCTGCGACGAAGTCATCACTGGTTTTGGCAGGACTGGCACGATGTTCGCCACCGAGCACTGGAACGTCCAGCCGGACATCTTCACCGTTGCCAAAGCGCTGACCAGCGGGTATCTGCCCATCGGCGCGGCTGTCGCCAGCCAGAAGATCTCTGAAGCCTTCATGGGCGACGACGACAAAGTGTTCAGGCATTTGCTCACGTTCGGCGGGAACCCGGCGTCCGCGGCGGCCGGCAACGCCAACCTTGACATCATGATCGGCGAAGGCATGGTCCAAAACTCGGCGGACATGGGCGACTACCTTTACGAGCAGCTCCAGACGCTTTACGAGCACCGCATCGTCGGCGACGTTCGCGGCGGCATGGGACTGCTTTGCGCGGTCGAGCTCGTGAAAGACCGCGACACGAGAGAGAAATTCCCCAAAGAGGCCGAACTGCCGAAGAAGATCAATCCGTTGATGGACAAATACGGTCTGATGGGCCGCGCGGGCGACGTTATTTCGCTCGCGCCGCCGCTGTGCATCACAAGGGACGAGGTAGACCACCTGGTCAAAAGCGTCGACAGCGTTCTGACTGAGTTGGAGGAGACTCTCTAGCCACCGGCGAAAATCGAGCAGCAAAGAAAACGACCGGAGCGTTCGCACTCCGGTCGTTTTTGATTCTCGGGAGATTGGGCCGAGCCGCGTGGGCGGTGCAGTCGACGAGGCGCCGGCGTTCCTAGTCGGGCCACGGATCCAGGATCAGAGACACCTCTATGGTTTTCCTGTCGCGGAATATGGAGAGTTCGATCTGGTCGCCGGGCGATTTGGAGTTGAGGTAGCTGACCATGTCCTCCATCGACTCGACCGGCGTGCCGTCGATCGCGGTGATCACGTCGCCGCGGTCCTGCGCGCTTATGGTCCGAAACGCGTCCAGACCGGCTTTCGAGGCGGGGCTCGGTTCAACTACTTGAGTCAACAAGATGCCCCTCGGCAATCCTCGTTCGTCGCTGAGCTCCTTCGTCACGTCGCCGCCGGCTATCCCGATCCAGGGCCGGCGAACGTCTTCTCCGGTCATCAGTTGAGGGAGCAGATCCCGCAGGGTGTTGGACGGAACGGCGAAACCAATCCTGAAGTCGGCCAATGGATTTCCCAGATCGGGCGTGCGCACCGATGACGCCACACCGATCGCATCTCCATCTGCGTTGAGCAACGGTCCACCCGAGTTGCCGGGGTTCAACGCGGCATCGGTCTGAATCATGTCAGGGATCGGCCTGCGCAAGATCGATGTCGGACCTCGGCCGGTCCCGCTGACGATGCCAACGGTAATCGAGTTGAATTGCCGGAAGGGGCTGCCTATTGCGACGGCGAGCTCGCCAGGTCGGACTTCCGAAGAGTCAGCGAGGACGAGCGGTTCGATTCCTGCTACTTCGGCGGCGTCCACTTTCAGCACCGCAAGGTCGTCCGCCGCGCTGGCGCCAAGCGACCTCGCCAGCACTTCGCGTCCGTCCGAGAACCTGACGTACAGATCGTCCGCGCCGTCGACGACGTGCTGATTAGTGACGATATGGCCTTCTCGGTCAATCAGGAACCCGGAACCGCTTTCGACAGCAGCGCCGCGGGATGAGCGATCGCGTCGGACGTTGATCTCGACGACCGCCGGAGCCGCTCCATCGAAAAGCGCCGTGAGCTGGTCTTGGTCGTAAAGCGTCGAAACGCCGTTGCCTGTCCATCCAAGCGGTGAAGCAAAAATCAACCCCAGCGCGAATCCGGTCGCGATGCCCATCGCCAGCATCGACCAAAGAACGGTCCTGGTCGCATTGGGCGGCTTTCGGATCTCCACCAGTGGTGCGGATTCATAGCCTTTGTATCCTCTGAATTCCATCAGCACTCCAAGGCGATCACGGTTAAAGCATTGGTCTTCCGGCGAAAGGGCGTGAACCGATTAGATGGTCGTGTTCGTGGCAGGGATGCAAAACATTGTCCCTTTTATGATTATACGCTAGGCTCCGCAATAAGTTAGGCGGCCCCCTCAATCTGTTGGCGTCTCGTCGCATCTAAACGTTCGAGACGATGCGGAACAACACCATTGCGTTGTGCGAACAGACAGTGAGGATGTGGATGAAGATGATGAGAAAACCAGCGCTCGCCGTCATGACGGGCATCGCCTTGGTGGCGGTGGCCTGTACGAGCGGCCAAACTACCGACGCAGGAGATGGATCGGCCCCAGGGGCGCCGGCCGCGGCAATTGCGGCGACGGCTCCGACGCCATTCCCGACACAGGTTCCCCCACCGCCGACGCCTAAGCCCGAACCGACCATTGAGGCTGCTTCGGCGCCCGTGGTGGACGGAACCGCGACGCCGGCGCCGTTGGCTCGCACATCGACGCCGACTCCGACGCTTCCTGACACAGGGAAAGCGCCCTCTCGCTTGACCAGGGGATGGGCAACTGACTTCACCAAACATTCGGTCGATTGGGACGAGATCATATCGGGCGGACCGCCGCGCGACGGAATTCCGCCCATCGACGAGCCCGAGTTCCTGGACGTAGCGGACGCGCCGCGTTACATGACCGACAGCGCCCCCGTTCTCAGCCTCGAGATCAACGGCGAGGCGAAAGCGTACCCACTGTCGATCATGATTTGGCATGAGATCGTCAACGACGTGGTCGGCGGCGTTCCCGTGTCGATTACGTACTGCCCGCTCTGCAATACCGCAATCGTTTTCGATCGGAGGGTTAACGGCCAGGTGCTCGATTTCGGCACTTCAGGAAAACTTCGAAACAGCGACCTAATCATGTGGGACCGGCAAACCGAATCTTGGTGGCAGCAGATAACAGGCGAAGCGATCGTCGGTGAATTGACGGGCACGGTGCTTGAATTTATCCCCGCCGCTCTGGTGTCCTGGGAAGCGTTTGCCAAAGCCAACCCTGAAGGGTTGCTTCTGTCCCGCAGAACCGGATTCAACCGCGACTACGACGGCGGTCCGTACGGCGGGTACGACACCATCGGCAGCGATCCCTTCCTTTTCTTCGTCGATATCGACGATCGCCTGCCCGCCATGGAGCGGGTCGTTGGAATGACTGTCGACGACCAAACAGTCGCTTATCCATTTGTGATATTCGAAGACACAGCCGTCGTGAACGATGTCGTCGGGTCTCAGGACCTCGTCATCTTCTACGCGTCGGATACGCTGTCAGCCTTTAGAGGACCGGGTTATTCGGCCGCAAAAGAAATCGGGTCCACGGGTGTGTATGACCCGAATCTGGACGGCCAGAAACTGACCTTCAGGCAGGACGGATCGTCTATCGTCGACGACCAAACCGGGTCGTCATGGACGGTTCTCGGTGAGGCGGTCGATGGACCTCTGGCCGGGAAATCGCTCTCTCCCATCGTGCATGCGAATCACTTCTGGTTCGCGTGGTCGGTCTTCTTCCCCAATTCCGATTTGAGGTCAGGCCAAGACGTCACCGGATAGACAAAACGCCGGCGCACAGCGCTCGGTTGACGGCGCTGATCGCGGTCGACGCGATGGCCGCGCACGAAAACCGCAACTTGCACGAACCCGGTCGCTCTGATGTTCTGGGCAACCGGGTTCTTGGTTGGGGCTGCCAATGACTGATTGGGCGCCGAACGAAATGCGCGCCACCCAACTCGATCGCTACGTACCGGATCCGGTCGGGCGATCAGAAGTCTCCGCAACGGGGCGACGATTGCTTTCGAACCGGTGGCAGGCCCAACGACCGGCCCAGTAATGTCGGCGATGCCAGAGAATTCAGTGGTCGTCGTGTACGACATGCTGTCACCCGAGCCTCGAAGCGAGACTGACCCAACGTCGCTGATCTTCGAACTCCGGAGGCGATTGAGCCTGGAGGACGTGGTCGAGGGATTGGTCGAATATCGAGCGAACATGACCCAGGGAAAGCCGCTCATCCTGCCACATCTTCGTTAGTTGGCCGATATCCCTCTCGTTCGTCGAACGTCTCACATGCGAAGCGAAGCTTGGCAGCGTCGTTTCCCCTCGACATTGCGTCAAGCATCGGGTTCGGATGGATTGACCACTCGACGGGCAGTCGCTAAAATTGACGATAGGCGAAGGATTAGCCAGCGAGGAGTAATATATGGGTATCATGCGTAATTTCGGAGTTACCGAGTTGATCATCATCCTCGTCATCGTGATGATCATTTTCGGCGTCGGCAGGCTTACTGAGATCGGCGGCGCGCTTGGCAAGTCCATCAGGGAGTTCCGAAAGTCGTCAGAGGGCGTCGAGGAATCGGTGTCCGCATCCGACTCAGATTCCGACTCGAAACAGCAATTGGGTCAGGGCAACTCCTAGGGAGAGCCAACGGGGCAGCAGCCCCAAATAGACCAATGTACAAAGGACGCGGTTATCGCCGCGTCCTTTTTTTATTCTTGTGATTCCATGTTCAGACTGGGCTTCCGTCGCCCTCTTGCGGCAAACTTGGCCAGCCAGATGCTGATCTCGTAAAGAGCGTACGTGGGGCCGGCGATGATGGCCTGGTTGATCGGGTCAATTGTCGGCGTGATCAGCGCGCCCAGCACAAATGCGATGACGAGCGCCCATCGGCGGTTGCGCGCGAGGAACGATGGCGTGACCAGCCCGATCTTGGCAAGGAAGAATATCACCACGGGCGTCTCGAATATGATCCCCATCCAGAAGAGCAGCCTGAGCATCAGGTTGACGAAGGTGCCGATCCGTATCATCGGTGTAGCCACGTCGTTGCCGAACGTGAGCAAGAATTTCACCATCGGCGGAAACAGCACTCGATATCCGAACGACGCGCCGATCATGAACGTGATCAGAGTCGCGGGCAACAACGCATATAGGTACCTTCTCTCCGCCTTGTTCAGGCCAGGCGCAATAAACATGACCGCCTGGTAGAGAACGAACGGCAGCGAGGCAAATATCCCGACCATCAATGAGGTCTTGGCGGCGATGCCGATGAACTCCGTCAGGTCGGTGTATATGGGCTTGCCGTTGGGCATGTCGACGAAACCCTCGGCCGGTCCCAACAGCAGTTGCAGAATCTGCTCGTAGAATACGAAAGCCACGACCGTCGTGACGAGCACGGATACGGCCGCAAACGTGACGCGACGCCGCAGCTCGAGCATGTGGTCGCGGATCGATTGGGGACTGTCCATCACGGCGTTGTGGTTTCGCTTGGGGGTTCTTTGGGCGGCGCTTGATCGCCGGATCGGAACGAAACCGGTCCGTCGTCGCTCTCGGATTCCTGGGCGTCGTCAGCGTCGTCAGCATCGTCACTTGAGGACTCTTGCTTGGCGGTTTCCGGCGCGGGCTTTGAACTTGCCGCGGGCTCGTTGCGGGCGAGCCGCTGCGAGTCCATGTCCAGAATCTTGATGTCGTCGTCTTCGATGACCACCTTGGGCAACTCGGACATGAGGCGCTTGCCCTCTCGGGTCGCTTTCCCCATGAGCTTGGCGGCGTCAACCATCTTGTCAGGGCCGACGAAAATGAACGCGACAAGCAAGACCAGCAGGATTTCCAACGGTCCCATGCCAAGGAAGTTCACCGATGCTCCTCCGGATCGCTCACGGCGACTGTCACTCCCGTACCAGTCGTGAACGCTCGATTTTCGCGATGAAGGGTTGAAGCGCCAACCAACTCGGTGGTTGCGGCCTCAATATGGTCATCAACTAAATAAGCCGTGCTCAACGCTCCGCGGGATGTTGAGCAAATGTCCATGGTGAGCCACGCACCCATCCGTTCGCCCCTTCGGAGATCTCAAGGCAGGCTCTGAGCCCGTCGAAGGGCCGCCCACACGCAAGAGTCGCTTGTGCCGTTACGGTCATTGACCCAATATGTGTTGCTCAACGTATTTCACCATGCTGGGTGGCCCGGAGAAAAAGAATCGTTTGGGGTTGCTCAGGCAACAAGCCGTGTTCAACGACCAGATTCTTCGTCCTTCCGCGCTCGGAAGGATCAGAATGACACATTTTGGGCAATGCATCTTAATTATGTTTATCGCCTTCAGTCCGACCCTGTGCAGCCATTTTCATACCGATGACACATTTTCTTCAATGCCACTTGTTTTGTTGATCGCCTTCGAGGCAACCAAATCCACTCGATTTCGTTCTACTGCCAGCGCAACTCGCAGTTGCCGCACTGTCCGGCATACGGTACGCTGCCTCTGGGTTGAAGCTGAACGTTCGCGCCAGCCGTCGACAACAGTCTAACAACTGTGCACAGCGGCAATCCAACGACGTTCGGATAGCACCCTCCGATTCTTGTCACCGGCAGGAACTCGCGGTCCTGGATGCCGTAACCGCCGGCTTTGTCGAGACCTGAGCCAGCGAGTACGTACGCCGAGACCTCTTGTCGCGTATACTTGCGCATCTCGACGTCGGTCCGCGTCACCTCCGAGATCGGAGCGGCGCTAGGGCTGTTGCGGACGGAGACGCCGGTCAAGACTTGGTGGACTTTGCCGCGGAGTTGATCGAGCATCAGTCGGGTTTCGTCAGCGTCCGCCGGTTTGCCCAGGATCTGGCCGTCCATCACGACGATCGTGTCGGCCGCCAAAACTACCGCATCTGCGTCTTGGTCAGGCGCGGCTTCGCATTTTTCGAGTGCCATTCTACGAACGTAATCGATAGGCGACTCGCCCAGCAGCGGCGGACCTTCCTCGTTGGTCGGCCGGACTTGGGTGACCTGGTTGCGCACGCCTTGCATGATCTCCACGCGTCGCGGGGAGCCCGATGCCAGCAGGATGGGTGTCACGCCAGGTGTTGAACTCACTGCCCGTCACCACTCCTCGTCCAGGGTCAGCGTCGCCAGGCACTCGACGTGATAGGTCTGCGGAAACATGTCCACCGGGTCGACGCTGTCCACCGAGTACCCGCCCCTGACCAGGACGTCCAGATCCCTGGCAAGACTCGGCGGGTCGCACGATACGTATGTCACTCGCCGAGGGCGGAGCTCGAGCAGTGCCTCCAGCGTCCCAGGGTGACAGCCTACGCGCGGCGGGTCCAGAACGACGGCATCCGGCGGGCCGCCGAGGCCTTGCTCGTCGACGATCGTCTTCAACGCATCCTCGGCCCTGGCTTCGATGAACGTGACGTTGCCCAGGTCGCCGGCGTTGATCTTGGCGTCCTCGATGGCCGAGTGAGAATCTTCTATAGCGATTGCACGCGCGACGTGAGGAGCAAGCAAGATCGCGAACACGCCAACGCCGGCGTACGCGTCTACGACCGTTTCTCGGCCGGTTAAATCGAGGCGTTTTCGGACATGTTCCATCAACGCCTCAGCTTGGGCAGTATTTACCTGAAAGAAAGAAGGGGAGGCGACTCGAAACGGCCTTCCGAGAAGCTTCTCGACATAGTGCGTCTGGCCAGACGGCAACGTGATCTCCGGATTCCGAAACGTGGGCTGAATTAGTCGATCGCCGGTGTTTGCCCCGATCCTGACCGACAGGTTCGTCGTCTCGCCCGTCCGGTCTTGGAGCTCGGTAATGGCATCGTTGATGCCCTCGCCCATCAGCATGCATCGGTCGACGCGAACGAACCGCCGGGTGATCCTGTTCGAGAACCCGAGCTGTCCGCCGAACCGAACCGTGAACCTGGCGTGGTTTCGGTATTGGAACTGGGATGGCGCGGGCAACGTGGGCGACACGGCAATCGCGGACAGGGCAGGGTAGTTCCGCAAACGCCCGGCCACCGCGTCACGCTTCAGCTCCAGTTGCGCGTCGTAATCGATGTGCTGCCACTGGCACCCGCTGCACGGCCCGTAGTAAGGGCATGGCGGCGCGATCCTGGACGAGGAGGCACGAAGAACGTTGTCGACCATCGCGGAGACGATCTTCTTCTTTCGTCGCCGATACCGATATATTCTGGCGACGACTCGCTCGCCGGAGATACCGCCGAACACGTTGATCTGCTGATCTTCGAATTCGGCCAGCGTGTCACCGAGCTCGCTCATCTCTGTGAGTTCAAGCTCCGCGGTCTCTGTTGCACGGTCCGGCCTTGCTCTGTTCGGCGCTAACGTCATGTGCGGTTCCGGCGACCGATCTGCCACGCAGAACCACGCGGCGAATCCAGTGACCTTTTTCATTTTCCGGTCAGCAACAATGGATGAACACACCCGCTGCCAGCGCTCCGATTCGCGACGGGCGTTGGCGGCTTAACTATAGCACAGCCGTGCCTGACGAACGGTTCGCGTCAGGCAGGTTTGGTATGATTGTCGGAAACGCATGACGGGGAGGGCAGATGGCGGTCGAACGAAAGCTCCCGCAGTGGCTCAAAGTACAGATGCTGGGCGGCGCGAACTATCTCGCGCTACGTGACGTTCTGAAGGCCGGCAGCCTGAACACGGTGTGCGAAGAGGCCCATTGTCCGAACATCGGCGAGTGCTGGGAATCCGGAACAGCGACGTTCATGATCCTCGGCGACGTCTGCACCAGAGCCTGTGCGTACTGCGCGGTCGCTTCAGGCGTGCCAGGCGCGCTGGACCCGCTGGAGCCCGCCCGCGTTGCCGACGCCGTTGAACGCATGGAACTGGCGTACGCGGTGATTACGTCGGTCGACCGCGACGACCTGCCGGACGGCGGCGCATCGGTGTTCGCATCGTGCATCGCGTCAATTCGAAAGCGCGTCCCGGCTTGCAAGATCGAGGTGCTCATCCCTGACTTCGCCGGCAGTCCGGAATCGCTCTCGGTCGTGATGGCCGCGGGACCGGACACGCTCAATCACAACATCGAAACCGTGCGCCGCGTGTTCAGCCGGGTCAGGCCCAAAGGCGACTACGATATGTCGCTGGAGTTGCTGACGCGCGCGAAGTCGACGGATCCGAACGCGGTCACCAAGTCCGGCATGATGGTCGGCCTCGGCGAAACGTGGGACGAGATCCTCGACACGATGGCGGATCTTCGCGTCGTCGATTGCGATCTGCTGACGATCGGCCAATACCTACGGCCATCGAAAAAGCAAACTCCGCTGGCGAAGTGGTACACGCCGGGCGAGTTCGACGAGCTCAAAGTGGAGGCGGAAACGATGGGCTTCAAGGATGTCGCGTCAGGCCCATTGGTGCGAAGCTCATACCACGCCGACCGGCAGCACGCCTCCGCGACCGCGAGCAAGACAGTCGACATCTAGACTGCGTTGTCGCACTTTAGCGGTGAATCGATGGCTCGACCGGATGATGCGCCGCGCTTCTCGTCCCTGTCCCACGTCGGTGCACTCTGACGACAACCCACCGAGTCGAGCCGGCGCCTTCGCGCAAGGTCGAGAACCGTCCTAGCCCAGCGTGCTACACTGGCCGCTGCAATCTGAAGCATCGACTACACCTACGCAGTACAAATCGGAGAGCATCTTGACGTCCACGACATCGGACACAACCAGTCATCCACACGCCTCTCACTGGGGCGCTTTCACAGCCGAAGTGCGAGCGGGGAAGCTCGTCGATGTAACGCCGTTCGAAAAGGACAGCGACCCGGCTTCGTATCTTAAATCGATTCCGGACGCCGTTCATTCCGAGGCCAGGATAGCTGAGCCGGTCGTACGCAAGGGATGGCTCGAAAGCGGCCCCGGCGGCAACCGCGAGAAGCGGGGAGCCGAGCCGTTCGTCGCAGTTTCCTGGGACAAGGCCATCGAGCTCGTTGCCGAGGAGTTGAAACGCATCAAGTGAGACTTCGGCAACGAAGCAATCATGGCCGGCTCGTACGGTTGGTCGAGCGCCGGCAAGCTCAACCACGCCAGGAACCTAATGCGGCGGTTCATGAACTGCTTCGGCGGGTTCACCGCTCAAGTGGGAAGCTACAGCACCGCTGCGGCAACGACGATCATGCCGCACGTGGTCGGAACCGCGCTGGCGGCCCTAATCGGCATCTCTTCGTGAAGCATCGTTGAGAACACCGGCCTCATGGTCTGCTTCGGCGGTTTGCCGCCCGGCAACATGCAGGTGGCGGTCGCAGGGGCCGGCAACCACGACTCTGTGTCGTGGCTCCGTCAAGCTCGAAGCAACGGCTGAGAGTTCGTAAGCATAAGCCCGATTCGCTAAAACACGGCTGATTTTGTCGAGGCGGAATGGCTGCACCCGCGACCGAACACGGATACGGCGGTCATGCTCGCGCTGGCCCACGTGCTCGCGGCTGAGTCGCTGCACGACGAAGACTTCCTGAAGAGCCATTGCGTGGGCTACGAGAAGTTCGAATCGTACGTGCTGGGCAAGACCGACGGCCGGCCTAAGTCGCCGGAATGGGCCGCCGAGATCGCGGGGATTGATCCCGAAGCGATCCACAAACTCGCACGGCGGATGGCGGCGAGTCGCACGATGTTAACCTCCACGTACTCGCTCCAACGGGGCGATCACGGCGAGCAGCCGTTCTGGATGGTAGTCGTTCTGGCCGCGATGCTTGGTCAGATCGGATTGCCGGGCGGCGGGTTCTCGATGGGGTACGGGTCGATGGGCGTCAACAGGAACGCCGCGACCGACTTGGTGGCGCCAGGCTTAACACCGGGCCGAAACCCCACAGACAACGCGATTCCGGTAGCCCGGATATCGGACATGCTGCTTCATCCCGACGAGCCGTACCAGTTCAAGGGTTCGGATCTGGTCTAATCCGACATCAAAATCGTTTACTGGTCCGGCGGAAACCCGTTCCACCATCACCAGGATCTCAACCGGCTCGTACGCGCCTGGCGGCAACCTGACACGGTAATCGTCAACGGGCCTTGGTGGACGGCGACCGCTCGGCACGCCGACATCGTGCTGCCGGCGACAACCACGCTCGAACGCGACGATCTCACCTCGAGCGGCGGAGATCGGTTCATCATGGCCATGCACAAGTCCGTCGAGCCGGTCGACAAGGCTCGCAACGACTTCGCCATCTTCCGCGAGCTCGCGGATCGACTGGGAATCGCGGACGCTTTCGACGAAGGCCGCGACGAAGCCGGTTGGATACGCCATCTGTACGATCTGGCGCACGATTTGTCGGCCAAAAACGGCGTCGAATTGCCGGATTTCGATACGTTCTGGGAGCAAGGTTACGTGGAGCTTCCGCCTCCGGCGAAACCTTTCGTGTTGTTCGAAGACTTCCAAAACGATCCAGAAGCGAACCCGCTGCAAACGCCCAGCGGCAAAGTCGAGATATTCTCGGAGACGATTGCCCTGGACACCCCGTGTAGCAAGAGCCGGCCGAGTGGCTTGGCAGCGAGGTGGCATCACGGTTCCCGTTGCACATGATCTCGAACCAGCCGACCACCCGCCTACACTCACAGATGGATCAGGGCCGAACGAGCCGGGATTCGAAGATCAACGGCCATGAACCGATCACAATGCATCCCGCCGACGCTGCCGCAAGGGGACTAACCGACGGCGACATAGCGCGCGTCTTCAACGAACGCGGAGAGCTCCTGGCCGGTGCGACGACGTCCGACGACATCCTCTCCGGAGTAGTGGCGCTGGCGACCGGCGCTTGGTACGACCCGCCGGAGCCGGGCAAGGCGGGAACGCTGGATAAAGGCACGTCGAAGCGGGCTCAGGGTCCGTCGGCGCAGAGCGCGTTGGTGGAGATAGAGTGTTACGACGGCGTGGCACCGGAGATCACGGTGTTCTCGCAGCCAACGATCATCAGGGAGCCGTAAACGCCATCGGACGCGGTGCAAGGTGTGGCGACCTGGGCGCGGTCGGAAAGATAAGGCGGGCCGCTTAACAACGACACACACCGCCAACCCGCGGGCGCGTGCTTCAGGGCGGCGTTGAATTCAATTCTGTTTCGAAAAGCTGGAGGGGTTAGTCGGAGGAGGGGAGCTTCCTGGGCTGTTGAACGTCCATTTCAGCGTCGTGGCACTGAACGGCGCCCTCGCCCGCTTTGGTGCATAGAACCATGGTTCCGCACACTTCGCACTGATATCGCCTACCAAGCTGGTTAGCCATCTAAACACTCCGCCTCTGGGAACTATTGCGTTCTGCAGTAGTTTCCGAACGTATCGCTATGTCTTCTTCGTCATGGGCTCGCCGCAGCAAATAACCGCGCCTTCGTCTGAGCCTCGCGTGACGACGAATTCCGAGCCACACTTCGCGCATGAGTACCGCTTTCCGGTTTCTGTTGCCAAGGTTCCTACCTCTATGCTTTGAGCAGTGATGCACGATTATAAGCATCACATCCTGATCGCGTCAACGCATCAACGCCCACAGATATCGGAATTTTGATTCACGGTTCCTGTCACATGTGGAGATTCGGGGCATTGGCGCACGATCCGGAGCTTAACCTAGCCCTTCTCTCGCGGCGGCCATGACTCGGGCCGCGGCGTCATAGTCCCGTCGGCCTCCTCGCAAGATCGGCGGAATGATGTACAAGTTCGTGAATCCAGCATCGACATACTCTCGAACTGCCTGCAACGCGATGTCGTCTCCGGACCTGCCAGCGTCAAGGTCGTCGGTTACCCAGGTCGGAATATCGGCGAAACGCACCCCGTCTACCGACATGATTTGTACGCCGTGGAAAACCGGAGCGGCCAAATCTTCGCCGTACTCGCGAGCGTAGCCGTCAAACAGCCGTTGGGACATCTGTGCGTCGAACGTTGGCTGAGCCAAGAAGAACTCCGCTCCTGCTTCGACCTTGCGCCCCGTCAGCGCGACTTCCGCGCCCAAGCCGCGAGACAGATCGATTGTGGCGCCGACGCAGAATTTCGTCGGCTGGCGCAGCTTCAATCCACGGAAGTCGACGCCAAGGTTCAGATCCTGAATCAGCGCGATGAGCTCGGCGGGACGAACGTCGTTAACCGTGCTGAGACGTTCTCGATCCCGATTCATCAACGGATCGCCTTGGACGACGACGACGTTCTCCAATCCGAGCAGTTGCGCGCCGAGCAGCAGGCTTTGTATCGCGATCAAATTCATGTCGCGCGTCGCCAGCGTGAAGACGACGTCTTGGCTCATGCTGGACTTGATCCAGGCGGCGACTGCAACCGAATTGACGCGCACCGACCTGCCGGGGTTGTAAGCGATCGAAACAAAGTCCGGGTCGAGCGCGGTCGCGCCGTCGAGCAGGACGGCGTCGCCCCCGCGGGGAGGGGAGAAGTCGCAGATGAAACTCAGTTGGCCGTCGCTCGATTTCGCATGATCCGCAATGTTCGCCATCGGACACTCCCAAGATTCGGCCATGGATGTTGGCTCAGCCTTCCGACCGCAATGTTCGATCGAACGCCGCGTATTGTACCAACTCGCACCTCCTGCAGATCGGATCGGCGTCGCAGTTGATGCGCGATCAGTTCGTCGGCCGTTGCCAAATTGGCTGTCAGACGGCCCTGGCTGCACTTTTTCAGTTCGTTCCCGAGGCTCGCAACTCGGCAACAAAAAAAGGGCCGGCGTCCAACAATGAGCGCCGGCCCTCGTGATTCGACTTTAAGTCGGGACTACTTCCAACCCAGGGAACCGTCCTTCTTGGGCAGAAGCGAGACCCGGTGTCCGCTAGGGCACTTGTATCGCTCTTCACGGACCTCGCGCCGCTTGCCGGAAAGTGACGACTGATCCATGTCGCCGCCGCAGAACGGGCACTTGACCCCGTATACGACCCGATTCCGGATTCGGCTAAGTCGAACGTGCGCGAGCGTCTCCGTCAACGACGGGAACTCGCCGACATAGCGAAGGATGAATCGCGTCCCGGCAGCCACAACGCTCCGCTCCTTGCGTTCGGCGGGCGGCGAATAGGTGTAGTCAGCGTATCCGCATGAAAGACATTCTGGTTCGTGATATGAGATCACAAGCGCCGATCGGCAGCGCGGGCACGTGGTTTGTGGCTTAGGTGTAACCTCGATGGCAATTGATGCGACCATTGTGTTGCTCCCCCTCATGTTTCCCCGTGTGGGTCAGGCCTCGACGGCTGAGATCAACGGTGACGCGCCACGACATCCGCCGCCGTCGGTCGTCGCGGCATCGACAGGAACGCCAAGTCCCGCCTTCTTCACAATGCTTTGCGACCGAAGACCATATACCGATTGTTATCGCCACTCGCCCAGGGTAGAATCGTTATGAGGAGAGCTATTCCTTCTTGGAACATCGCCGCAAGGCGGACCAAGAGGGCGCACGTCTCCCAAGGACGATTTCTACTTTGCCGAATTCTCGCCGAGCGCGCCTCCGACGGGAGCCCCGGTTAACAGGGAAACAACGACTTCGCGAAGTTCAGATCTTTGTCGTACCCCGCCAACACAGTCCCTCGGAAAACGCCAGAGTAGCGTCTGCGCCCGAAACGGCTGGACCAAGTCACCCGCATCTTATACTTTGTTTATATCAAAGTCAATATCTTTTCGAGGCATCTTGAAAACCATTTTTCGGGAACATTCCCAGTGATCGGCCACTTCTGGTTCGAGATGGCGAGTGTGAACAGGTGTATTCGAAACGCGGCTTGTCTGAAATCTTCCCGGCGACCGAAAGCGCCAAGTGTGTGGCAATCGTCGGGTAACGACTGACGGGAGCGCGAATGAACGACGATGCGGTCAATGAGTTATAAGCCACCGATCGAACTGGCAATCTAATCTTGATACTATTCCAATATCTCGTTTAGTCAATCTTGCGAACCGTGTCTTGGAGGTTACTGTGAACGTCACATGGACCGTGGCCGATGCGTTCAGACAGGACCGCCTGGGCGCTTACGGCAATCAGTCGATCAGGACGCCGAGCCTGGACCAGCTTGCGTCCAAGTCCACGCGGTTCGATCGCCACTATGCCGGCAAATTCCCGACGATGCCGACGAGGGCAGATCACCCCACCTGCGGATACTAGGTGTCGGTCGTCGTTTCTCAAGCGCCTCAGGCGAAGGCGACTCCGCGCCTCGCCTGTCACGACGTTGACAACTCAGGACCGGGCCTCCTATAAATAAAGCATGAACGCGAAGATGTCCGAGCTATACAATCTGAAGGACGAACGGCGCTAACTCGCCAATCTGATCGCCGGTGACAATCTGATCGCCGGTGACAAGGAAACCGCAGTCGAGCTTCTCAAAATGTTCGTCGAGTTCATGAAACAGACGAATGTCGCCGGCAACCTGCTCAATCCCAGGCCGGAATTGAGTTTGAAGCAGCGTCTGCAGATTTGACGCCAAACCCGCTCAATGCTATATTCCCAGCGGCTTGGGAAAAAGCCGATTAGGGCACAGTCAGGAGATCATCGATGCCAACCAATATCATTGTCTGCGCAAAGCAGGTTGTCGATCCGGAAACCCCCGCATCCGCTTTTCGGATCGACGCGGACGCCAAGCAGGTTGTTCCTGCCCAGGGCGTGCCGCCGGTAGTGAACGGATTCGACGAAAATGCCGTCGAAGCCGCGCTCAAGATCAAGGATGCAGGCGCCGAAGCCAACATCACCGTGATCTCGGTGGGGACGGGCTTCGTCATGGACGTCATGAAAAAGCCGCTGTCGATGGGCGCGGACCAGCTTATCCTCGTCGACGACCCCCAGGTCGCCGACCTGGACTCGTTCGCCAGCGCCAGCGTTTTGGCCGAGGCCATTAAGAAAGCTGGCGAATACGACCTGATCCTCTGCGGCAGACAAGCGTCCGACTGGGACAACGCAATGGTGCCGTTGGGCGTCGCCGAGATGCTCGGGATTCCGTGCATCACCCTCGCCCAAAAGATCGAGTTGACCGACGACGGCGTGTCCGTACAACGGGCGATGCCGGATGGATACGAGGTCGTGGAAGCGTCGTTGCCAGCGGTCGTGACCGTCAGCAACGAACTCGGCGAACCACGGTACCCAACGCTCAGGGGCATCATGCAGGCCAGCCGAAAGCAGCCAACCGTGTGGTCGGCATCGGACCTGGGATTGGGCGCGGACCAATTGGCCCGTAAACTCGATCTCGCCGAACTCTTCGTGCCGGTGTCGGACCAGGAGTGCGAGTTCATCGAAGGCGAACACGAAGCCGACGCGGGCCGCCAACTAGCTCTGAAGCTTCGCGAAGCCAGACTCATCTGATTCCGATCGTTCGTCCGGTTCCGCCGGAAGGCGGAGCGCGCGAAACCAAGACTTTACGGCTGGCACGCACAAACCGGCGGCCAGCCAGAAAACAGACATACTCGGATAGGAGACGACCATGCCGGGAATACTCATCCTGGGCGAAATAGGAAACGGGGCCCTTGAATCGATTACCGAAGAATTAATCGCCGTCGGGCGGTCGCTTGCCGGAGACCTCGGCGAGCAGGTCGGCGTCGCTCTGCAGGACGAGGCGCCAGGCGACCTCGCCAGCGGCGCCATCGAACTCGGCGCGGATCGCGTTTACACGGTGGCGGATCCATTGTTGGCCGACGCCCAGCCCGACGCGCAACTATCGGCGTTCGAGCAAGTGTGCCTGCAGACTAGCCCATCGGTCGTCCTGATAGGGCGAACCCCGCTGGGTCGAGACCTAGGTCCGAGATTAGCCTTCCGCCTGGGCGTCGCCGTTGCGCAGGACTGCGTCGAGATCGGCGTCGACTCCGGCAGCGGTCGCGTAGTAGCCATCCGCCCGGTGTACGGCGGCAGTGCGGTGGCCCGCGTCACGTTCCCCGGCGACGGGATTCAAGTCGTCATCGCTCGACCCAAGACCTTCGAGGCGCTCGAGGCCGATTCCAGCCGGTCCGGAGACGCCGAAGAGCTTTCGGTATCGATCGACCCAAGCGTAATCAAGACCAAATTGGTCGAAACCGTGACCCAGGAGGCCGAAGGCGTTAGACTGGAAGATGCGGACATCGTCGTGAGCGGCGGTCGAGGCATGGGCGGACCAGACCCGTTTGAGAGTCTGTCCGGTTTGGCCAACGTGTTGAGCGGCGCGATGGGAGCATCCAGAGCAGCTTGCGACGCGGGATGGCTCGATCACAGCCACCAGGTCGGGCTCACCGGCAAGACGATCACGCCGAACCTGTACATCACGGTGGCGATCTCCGGGGCGAGCCAGCACATGGCCGGCTGCTCCGGCGCGAAATTCATCGTCGCCATCAACAGAGACAAAGACGCCAATATCTTCAAGTCCGCGAGCTACGGAGTTGTCGGCGATTGGAACAACGTACTGCCAGCGTTCATCGAAAGCATCAGGGAGCTGGTGGAGTCCTGATTGGAAAAGGGGGTCGCGGCATGGAGGGGAATTTCCTGTTCGACATCGATGAGGTGATGCGCAACGTCGAAGAAGCTGAGGTGATGTCTCTCTTCTTCCCCGCATTTCGAAAGTCTCTGATAATCGACACCCGCACAAATTCGACCGACGGGCCGATGGTGCGGCTGATGTCGATGGCCAACTCGCCGCAAGAGCGAGCCCGTTCGATTCGCCGGCTCCGGCCCGGGTTCCCGCGTTTGCAGAACTTGGTGCTGATTCCGTGGCAGCGTTACGTCAGCAGCCTGATCGAGCTCGGCGTGTGGGGCAAGGTCCTCGCACGCATCGAGGCGACCGGCGACGACAATGCTGTCAAGGCGCTGGAAGCCGCACTCGACGAACTGCGAAAGATCGAGCGCGATGAGCTCGTGGCCGCGATCTCGGGCAAGAGTTACCAGACGATCTGGTCCGCGCGGGACTGAAGCCGCGTCGCCGCCGGGCACCACGCAGTCGATGCTGAAGATAACGCCAGCCGCCCGCAAAGAGCTCAAGCGCATCGTCGACAACCGCGAGATGGAAACGGGCCAATGCCTTCGGCTCGCCATACCTCCGGCTTGGACCGGCGCCGGTGATTTCGGCATCGTCGTCGACGGCGAGAAGGGCAATGACCGCTCGGTCCTGGTCCGCGGGGTCAAAGTTCTGCTGCTTGACGAGCGCTTGCTCGAGCGACTATCGACCTCGAAGCTCGACTTCAAAGTCACCCCCCAGGGCATGGGCTTCACGCTGGACGTGTACTGACGGCCGGCCGCTCATATGCCTGACTTCAACACCGAACCGTCAAGCTGTCCGCTGTGTCTGGGCGCGAGCGTCGCCCGGATTCATCGGTCCGACGACAAACACGGGGTCCGCGAGTTCTGGATCTGCGCGACCTGCGACCTGATCTTCGTCCCGAAGGCGTTCCACCTGAACTTCGAGTCCGAGCGCGAACGCTACCTGATGCACGAAAACGACCCCGACGACCCGCGATACCGCGATTTTTTGTCCCGACTCTGGGCCGTCCTGAAGCCGATCCTTCGCCCGAGCGACGTCGGCCTCGACTACGGCGCCGGCCCCGGCCCCGCACTGGTCTCCATGGCCCGCGAGGACGAGTTCGACATGAGCGCGTACGACCCGCACTTCGCACCGGACGCCACCGCGCTCGACCGGACCTACGACTTCATCACGTGCACCGAAACCGCGGAGCACTTCGCCTCGCCCGCGGAGGAGTTCGGCCGCCTGACGAGTCTACTTAAACCCGACGGCCTCCTGGGCGTCATGACCTCGATGCTCGACGAACGCTCCGCCTTCCCCTCCTGGCACTACCACCGAGACCCCACGCACCTCGCCTTCTACAGCACGATCACGATGGTCTGGATCGCAGCACGTCACGGCCTCCACGTGTCGGTCCCCACGGCAAACGTGGCTATCTTCAGCAAGGGTTAGTGGGGCAACGGCCAGGTAGAGTCGCGGTGAACAACGAACCCAAGGGACCCGAGGGACGTCAGGGACTGAAGACCGAACGGCCCCTGTCAACCGGCTCCAGTCGCCAATGGCTCGGTGGCGGTAGCGCTCGCGATTCGAATCATGGGCGGGTCTGACGGCCCAAACACCTCATGGTAGAATCCGGTTGACGTAGAACGACAATGAAATATCCAACGTGAGAGGTGATCCAATGCAGCGCACCGCGACAAGCACCCAAACCGAAGCGTTGAGCTTCCCGAAGCCCGGTGACGATTGGCCGGCGATGACGCCGTCCGATGCGGGGATCGACGCTGACGGGTTGGCCGCGGCGATAGCGTATTCTCAGGACCCGGCGTTCGCTGGGCATCCGCCCGATTTGGGCGAACATCTGGCGACTACCACCGGCGCGAAGCGTCATGACGACGAGCTGATCATCGGTCCGACGAAGACCCACGGGCCGGTCACCGGAGTCGTGCTGCGAAACGGCTATCTCGTGGCAGAGTGGGGCGAGCCCCATCGGGTCGACATGACGTTCAGCGTTACGAAGAGCTTTCTGTCCTCGGTGGCAGGGTTGGCATGGGAAGCAGGGTTGATTCGCGATGTCCACGACCGCGTGGCCGATTACGTCGACGACGGCGGTTTCGACTCGGCGCACAATCGCAAAATCACGTGGGACATGATGCTGCGGCAGATCAACGAGTGGGACGGCTCGATCTGGGGCAAACACTACTCGGCGGCGAATCCAGACGACGTCGTGCGACCGACTGAAGAGCCCGGGACGGTCTACGAGTACAACGACGCTCGGGTGAACCGACTGGCCCTCGCGTTGCTTCGGGTCTGGCGCCGGCCGTTGCCCGAAGTGCTCAAAGAGCACGTGATGGACCCGATCGGAGCGTCGGACACGTGGCGGTGGAACGGGTATCGGAACTCGTACGTGATGATCGACGGGCAGCGCATGCAGTCGGTTAGCGGGGGAGGGCACTGGGGCGGCGGAATGTGGATCACCGCCCGAGACCAGGCACGGTTCGGACTCATGAGCCTAGCTGGCGGAACCTGGAACGGCGCGACGATCTTGCCCGACGAGTGGGTGAAGATGGCGAAGACGCCCACCGAGCTTAAGCCGACCTATGGATTCATGAACTGGATGCTGAACACCGATCGCGCGCTGATGCCGAACGCTCCGGACGATGCGTTCTATCATTCCGGCGCCGGCGCGAACCGAATCCTGTGCGTTCCGTCGCTTGGTTTGGTCGCCGTGTTGAGGTGGGTTGGACCGGATCACTTCAACGGGTTCTTGGACAGGCTCGTGCAAGCAGTGCGCTAAGCCATGTTGAAATTCGCACAAGCTTGGTGCTCGGTCGAGCGGCCGTCTAGTGCGCACTTGCGTAAGTCAGCGTAACGTGGTCTGTGGACTCCAGGACGGGCCACAGACGCTGTCCAATCGAATGGAACCGGATGCTCTATTCCGGCCGAAGGTGAAGCGGTCAACGGCCCGGCGGGCGACGCTTGCTGCGGCCGAGATGTGCGCCGAGGATACTCGCCTACGGCTCATGGGCTTGCTCGCTGCGGACTCCGCTCTCAAGGGAGGCTACACACCGGGCTGCAGCAATATCGATATGCATCTCTACTTGGTCGATGCAGCCTTCCACATCTGGACCACAGGGTCGATCTGGCCGCTCTGCGGTGACCCGTCCCCACCTCGGCCTGCTCAACTCTCAATAATCGCAACCTGTTGGCATGTCCGCCGGGGACATCAGGGATGAAGAGGAGATGGGGCCAAGCGTGCGACAGGCGCCACCCCGCTGGATAGCATCAACCCGTCAGCTTTGAACGAACTCCTGCGCCGCTTCGACGAGCCGATCAACATTGCAGTTGGGGGTCGCCGCCGCCAAAAGCGGGATGTTGAACGTGCTCTTGAGTGGGAGTGTACTCTTCTACAACCGGCTCACCAAGTGGGAGGACAAGCTCGTAGCTCCACGAATCAGGCGTGTCTGCGAACTGGTCTCTGCCGATACGGAGAACACCTGATGCCCATCCTCTCGGTAGCCCTAGACGAGAGCCCTTCACGGTAAGCTGGCGCTCCTCACCGGCTGGGATCTCCCAGTATGTGCCTCCTGTGTCGTCGGTCTCGTAAGCTGTCGCCAACAGCCTTTCTCGGATTGGCAGGGCTTCTGATGGCTTCGCCCTGTTCTGACAATCGTGGACGGAGGCTCCCTCCGACAAAAGGAGTATCGATGATTTTGTCGCGCACGCCACGGTCCCACCTGAACGTGACCAGCCCGTTTTTAGGACCCGATCCAATTTGCTCGAAGACAAAGAACCGGACGGGTTTGTCGGTCGAATTGCCGATGTATCCCTCCACTAGCACCTCCTCTCGTTTCTTGTCTCGCACCAGCTGGTAACCGGTTCTATAACCCGCCCGGTAGAAGACCCGCCTGACCGCCAGGGTGATGCCATTCTCGACGACACTCTGATCGATCTGATAAACGTCTATCGTGTACCTCGGTCCCTGAACGAAAGAGAACGCAAAAATGCTCCCAGCAATCAACATGCCGATGCCTCCCACAACGACGATAAGGCTGGCCAGCCGGTAAGGATCTCGCAACATTGCTTCGTTACCCCTATGGCAGGCGGACGCCAGCCAGGTTTCCCAGGCGTTTAGGAATCGAGGAAAGATAACACAACTACTACTGAAGCGCTCGGATATGTCGGGAAGCCCAGGATGTTTCAGCATACGGAGGACGGTGTAGCGTCCCCGTCTCCGATTCTCCACGACCTGGAGGCATCGATATTGCGGCCCGACTTCTTGACCTTGACCAACATGCCACACCAACTTGTCGGTTCGTCCTGAGTCCCGATGCAATCGGGATTATGTCCGCGGCACAGACAATGCATGGGACAGTATCGGCTTCAGAAATGTCGCCATTCTGATCGTTCCGCGGAAGGATCAGAATCTCGGGCCGCACAGGAAGGCAAGTCTCGCATGGAGTCAGATCCTTCGCCACGGCTCAGGATGGCAAATCGTGTGCCGTTGCTTGGGAGTATGTCGAACGACCCCGAGGTACGATGCTTCGCGACGTGACCAAGGCTATCCACGCGTACTTACTGGAATGCCGCCACAGCCTAGCACTGAGTCTGCGTTCCTCAATCCTTACCCTGTTCTACACAATCCTACCCGACGCTTGGTGGATCGACCGGACAGCATTGCTCATCTCGCGCCTCAGCAGCGCGGGCGGCGGCGGGGCCACGTGGGTGTAGCCGACTCCGAGTTCCAGTAGCTCTTGCGGTCCGAGCGGGAACGCGGGGTGATTCATCGGTATCTGCAGCTTGGCTTTGCCGACTTGCTTGACGGTCTCGGCGATCTCCTCGACCTGAGCTCGCAGTCGCGGATCGGCCGGGTCGGTAACGCCGAGCGTTTGCGACAAGTCCGTCGGGCCGAGCGCCACCAGATCGACGCCGTCCAGCGCCGCGATTTCAGCGACCTCCGAGATGGCGTGGGCGTCCTCGGCCATGACCGATAGAAGTATCTCTTCGTTGGACGTTCGGACATGATCGGTCCAGCTCACCGTGCCGAATCTAGCAGCACGCGTGCCGCCGGCGCCGCCCCGATCTCCGACGGGCGCGTACCGCACGGCCGCGACGGCCTGCCTCGCGCCGTGGACGCCGTCGACGTGCAGGATTATGATCCCTTGCGCGCCCATGCCCAGGATTCGCAAGATGAGCTTCTCGTCGTTGTCCGGCACGCGCACGATCGGCGTGATTCCGACGAGTTCGGCTGCGGTGATCATCCGTTCGATCAACCCGAGCTCGAAGGACGTGTGTTCCATGTCGATGAAAGCAGCGTCGAACCCGGCCAGACCAATGATCTCGACTACCTGCGGATCGGCGAGGCTCACGTACGTGCCCCGAGCGAGCTTTCCTTCTCGCGTCAGCTTCTTGACTCGGTTGGGTTGCATGCGCGTTCTCCAGGTTGCGTGTCGGATTCATCGGCGAGTACATGTCCGGCGCAACAACCAGTCAACGGAGCGAACAACGCTCGATGGAGTGACCGCAGCTATCCTTCGCCGAGCCTCAGGATGCGCTGCAAGGCTATCCGGCGAATGAACACGATTACGCCAACGATGATCAAGGCGAACAGCACCGCCATCGCGGAGTAAGCGATCGCCAACGCGGTCCAATCGACGTCGACCACGAACGGCGGCACCACTCTGGTCCCGATGTCGTCGTGGCCGAGGAACGGCATTATCAACTGGCTGAGCCTTCCGCCCATCCACGTGCCCAGCGCCATTCCGACGACTATCAACAGCACCTGCTCGAGCAGCACCAGCGAGATCAACTGCCTCATCGAAAAGCCCATCGTTCTCATGAGCGCGAACTGGCCTTCGCGAGCCCGCGCCGAGACGTAGGCGTGCACCAGGAATCCAGCGCCACTGGTCGCCAAGGCGGCCACGAATGCGATGACCAGCAGCGCGCTCCAGCCGGATTTAGCCAACGGATCGACCTGCGTGTCGGCGATCCGTTTCTCGCGGTTGTCAACGAAGCGGCTCCTGTACGGGGAGTCTTTCAGTCCCTCGACCAGTTCCAGTCGTTCGTCGCCGGTGTTGTCGGCGGATAACCATGCTTCGTTCACCCAGAATTCGCCGGCGATCGGGTCCAGGTTCGCGAACCGAACCAACGAGGTTTGGTCCGCGATCAGGAAGTTGTCTCGGTCCGGATTCATCGTCGGAAAGAATTCGACGACATCGTACAAGCGAACTCGCACCGAGTGACCGCTGAGCGCCACGATCATCTCGTCGCCGAGCTCATAGCCCAGAGCGTCGAGAAACGAGCGGCTCGCGAGCACGGGCAACGACGGTGTGCCAAGACCGACCGCGATGCCGTGGGTCGTCCGCGCGTCGTCACTGGTCCACGAGAACTTAGCGTGTCCGAGGTCTTCGCTGTATGCGCCGGCAACCAGATTGTCGGTGCCAGCCGCCGGGCTGACATGAAGTATCTTCCACTGATCAATGCTGTCGAACGGCTCGAGAATGGTCGTGTCGACCTCGCCAGTAGCCCTGCCGTTTACCATGCGCATCGTCAGCGTCGATATTTGATCGATGGTGACCGAACCGCGCGGCACCCGCTCTCGGCCCGGCACTGCGTGAATTCCCAGCGACACCAAGCTCAACGGCTCCGCGGACGGGGGACGCGACATGAGCGTCGATCCCAGGACCGACATCGTCGGTGAATTCAGGTTGCCCAGGAAATCCCTGGTACCCAACGGGCCCAGACGATACGTGTAATACCGGTCGTTGGCGTCGCGCACTCTTGCGCTGACGTAGACCTCCGGCTCTGGGTCCGATGCCTGCAGCGTCACGCTCAGGAACGCGGCAAACCTCGGCAGATCGATCCCGCCTTGCGGAATGGAAGCGCCAAGCGCCTCCACCATCTCCGTCAACGGCTCGCTGGCGAAGTCGTCCCGCGACCAAGCAACATCGCCGAAGGTGTCCCCGTCGACGCCCAGGACGATGAACGAGTCGTTGCCCGGGTTGGATGCATCGACTCCCCGGCCACGATACGCCGGACTCACACCGTCGACTCCCGACACGCGGTCGTACCGATCGACGAACGTCGCCCGGAAACGGCTATTGTCGACTCTCACACCCTCAACTCGAACGTCGCTGCCGGTCGAATAGAACACGCGCTCCAGGTAGCTGCGTTCGAGGGTGGCGACGAAGCTAGCCGCGAACACACCCATGCTGGCGGTCAGGACCAGCAACAGCGTGAGTCGGGCGTAGTGGGTAGGCTCTCTCGCCATCTGCCAGAACCCCACGGCGATCCCGACGGGCAGCCATGCGCCCAATAGGCGGCTCGTGAGCCCCATGACTACCGGGAACAGGCGCAACAGCACCATCGCGGCGGCTATTAGCATGACCCCGGGAACCGCCAACAGGAGATCATTTACGACAACCTCGCCAAGCAGGTCGCGTCCCAACACCGAGCCCTGCTCGTCGAGCTGCCGCAGGAACAATACGCCGACTCCCAACAACAGCAAGTCCAGGTAGTAACGGTGAAAGAACGGCCGCTGCGACGGGCGAGCCGACTCAAGACGATGTCTCGTAACACTCGCGCGCGAAGCTTGTACGGCCGGAATCATCAGCGCGAAGAAGCTAAGCGCGCCACCCGCGGTGCTCATGAGGTACGCGCCGCGCGTTATCTCGACCGACATGAACGTATTCTCGGTGATATTCGAAAACATCGGCGCAAACCCGAGCGCGCTTATTCCGATCGCCGCCAGCACCGGTCCGACCGCGAGGGCCAGCACCGAGATCGTGGCGCCCTCGAGCACGAACACGGCGAGTATCTGCCCCGGGGTTGCGCCCCGGCTTCGCAACAGCGCGATCTCGCCTTTCTGTTGCTCGACCAGGAGTGAAGCGAGCGTGACGACGTAGTACAAGATTACGACTGCGATCAAGATCAGGAACACCAGCATCGGCGACCGCGTGAAAAAGAGCCTTTCGTTGTACTCGCTGAACACGCGCAGCAGCCGAGTAGTAAGGTGGAAGCTGAGGTCGTCCTGGCTGACGTTCTCCCGTGTGGCCACGATGTCAGACGCGGCTTGTGCCGCGTTTTCGTCGTTGAGCCGCTCTGGGATCACGTCCAGTAGCCAGGCGTACGTGCTGCCGTCGTCATCGATGGTCGGACTCAGAACGTTCAGAAATGTACCCTGCGAGATGAAGAGGGGCAGGGCCCGGACCGTCTGCGACACGTTGGATTGGAGTGCGCGTTGGTACAGGCGGGAGAACTCGTCCTCCTCGTCGTTTCGCTGGAACAAACCGGTGATCGTCACACGTACGAACGGGATTTCCGTTGGCCACGTCGGCACAACCGACAGCCGGTCGCCTATCGCTACTTCGAGCATCTCGGCCGCGTCGGACGGCGCGATCGCCTCCAGTTCCGGAGGATCGCCTGGTGGGTTGACGAATCCTTCGCGGGGCAGTCGGCCACCTGGCATCATCGTCGTGTACTCGTCGAACCGCGGCGCGAATGCAAAATAGCTACGGCGATCATCGCGCCCGGCCTGACCTTCTTGACCCGTCCCCGTCAGGAAGAACGTGGACGTTTTGACGGCGCTGACTCGACCATCGACAAGCCAACCGAGCTGCGAGTCAAATTCGCGTTCGGTTATCGCGGCAACCCGTTCGTAGTCGGAAGTTGACGATAGCGTAAGCTCGGCGGCCGCCAAGATGTCCAGTTGATCATCGGTGCGTTGGTTAAGCGCATGCTTCAGCGCCAGATCGCGAAGAGCGTCCAGATAGATGACGGTGCTGGCCATGATCGCCGAGGCCAAGAGAACGCCGGCGACGACGGAAGAGAGTATCTTCCAGTGTACGCAGGCACGTTTGGCGACGAGCGGCCAAGCCGAAATGAGCCTAGACACGATACGATACATCAGGCTCTTATGGGTTCGATTGTTATCGTCTTGATCAGCTTTCAAGCCTCGATGCGGTGTCGGAATCCCATCGGAACACGCTGCGGTTGATAATGAACAGCATCGTCGCGAACGTCGCGGCGACGCCAATATAGAACACCGAGAGCGTCAGCCAGTCGATGACAACAACTATAGGCGGCAAGACCTCACCGCCGCTTTCGGCAAGCGAAACGAGCGGCGCCATCATCGAGCTCATCCGCAAGCCGGACCATGTGCCGAGTCCCATCCCAACGACGGCGATCAGTAGATGCTCCAACGCAAGGAGGCCAATCATCTGGCGGTGAGCCAGACCAAGGGAGCGAACCACTCCGATCTCGCCTCGGTTGCTGTCGGAAAAGAACAGCAGATAAGTGACGATGCCGGTCAGCGCGGTGAAGGCAACGACGGCCAAGGCGACCAGCGTGACCGCTCGCCACCCCGCCGTGACGAGCGGGTTGAGATCGAAAGACTCGGAGATAGACTCTCTGTCGCGAATTTCTATTCCGGGCCGGGCCATATCGTGGATGCGGTTTCGAGTATCAGCATCCGTAATTGGAGACAGCGAGACGAAGAATTCGTTCGGCCCCCCAGTTCGCTTGGGATTCCGCACACCCAGATGTCTGAGAAGTTGATCGAAATCGGCCACCAAAAAGCCCGATTCTCGTTTCTCCATTGTCGGGAACAATCGGACCGTATCCTTGATACGCATCGGCACCAACCGCTCATCCATCGACAGTATGAACAGGTCGCCCACCTCGGCTTCCGTCGTTTCCGCGAACGATTCGCTTACCACGACCGGAAGCGGCCCGCCACTGGGGCTCTGGTATATCCCCGGAACGGCGTTTCGATTCTGTTGGCTGACGCTGTACTTCACCGCGTTCACCCCTTGATGCGAATCGGTCGTGGCCGCAATCGCGCTTTGCGATTCTTCGAACGACGTGGGCATCGGCTGCCAACGGCTCACTCCTTCGAAATCGTCGAGGACCTCGACGAGCCCTTCGCCACCGATGGTTGCGTGAATGTCGTCCAATAACACGGAGTTGGGGGCGCCGATTAGCCGTTTCCGCGGGATCACTTGAATCGCGACCAGACGCAGCGGCGCCAGCATGTCGGCCGGCAACTCCGACGTGACTAAGGTCCAGTCACTTCCAACTTCGCCTTGCGGCAGAGCTCGCATCGTGTCGTATCCGTCCTGGACGACCAATTTGATCGACAACCCTGGCGTCGACTCTCCAAGTTTGGCCCAGACGCCGATCTTGGTGCTCCCCGTGGGGATGACCAGCGGTCTCGGCGGCGCGTACGGTCGCAACGCTTGCATGACGTCGTCCAGTCGTGCGTCTGAAAAATCGTCGCGATACCATGAGATCTCGCCGAACTCCAGCGATCGTACCGAAAAGACGTCGAACGAGCCGCCGAACAGTTTGCCGCTTCCTCTGGCGCGATAGGCTGGTGAGACTCGGCCCACGCCGGGGATGGCTGCGAGATCGCTTTCAAGCGCCCGCGTGTTGACCGGCACGCTAATGGACACACGGGCATCTGCCGCGATCTCATACTGAATTCGCGCTTCGTCTCTCGCGTCGAGCGTCGTTCCCATCGTTTGAGCGAGGGTCGCGAGTCCGGACACCAGGACCAGCAGCAAGATCAGCCACGTGTACTGGAGCGGGTTCCTGGCCATGCGCCACAGAGCCAACGAGACCCAAACAGGCGAGACGCGCGCGTACGATCGCAGCAGGATGAAAGCGATCTGCCCGGGAACCGCCAAGCTCAGCGCGATTGCAGGAAACATGAGGACGATGGATGAATCGAGCGGCTCGACCAGGAAAAACACCGCAATCAACGGGACCTGCATGACGAGCCACCAGGTTCGCCACCAAAGCCGCCGAGTTCGATATCGAGCCACGTATGCCGCCGCGAACGCGATCACCGGCGCCACGGATCCGATCCACGCGGTTGAGTCGTCGTTCAGCAGGTCTCGCGCGATTATCCCTGAGACCAATGCCACGACGGTCACCGCGACGATTGCGTGCAAAATGACAGGCGACTCGCCGCTGATGAACTTGAGCACCAGCGGGAAAACCCGCGAGAACAGCAGAGCCACGACCACCATCAACAGGACTGGCGCGAGCAGCAGCGTCTCGTTGACTTCGACGTCTTCGAACAGCCCGCCCGCCACGAGATCGCCTCTGGAATGCAGCTCCCAGAACACGATTCCGGCCACGACCATCACCGCAAGGTCCAAATAGTTTCGATGGAAGAACGGTACAGCCGGAGGCCGCGACGATCGTAGTTTCAATAAGACCAAACCGGCTTTCGCCGACGCCACCGACGGGACGACGAATATCGCGAGGCACAACACCCCGACGCCGAAGGCGACGAGGAACGGCGCAAGCCCGGTCTCGACAGGCAGGAAATCGCCGCCGGTCAAACTTTCGAAGTGGGGAAGCTTGCCAGCAGCCGCGATGCCTGCCAGCGCCAGGAGCGGGGCGACCGCCACCGCGATCACGGTCACAACTAATCCCTCGACGCCGTAGAGCCGGATCATACGGGGCGTGCTGATGCCGCGCGTTTTCAGCAGCGCCAG
>PVBE011736965.1_pt1 | contig 46462 bp, 44 predicted proteins | sample 1631181 | NCBI WGS metagenome assembly PVBE01 (sample SAMN08397723, study PRJNA350692) | Marine metagenome, whole genome shotgun sequencing project. | isolation source: water | place: Pacific Ocean | collected 2012-04
CTAAGTTGGAAATGGCTGACTTTGGCATCACCCAGTTCTTCTTCGACAGCCGGGACTATCGGCTGATGGTCGATGAACTTTCCGACTTGGGTTGCACAACGCCGGTCCTGGCAGGTGTGATGCCTGTGACTAACCCGGAGTCGGTAAAGCGGTTTGCGAACATGAACGGAACACGCACACCCAAGGAACTCTGGAACCGTCTGGAGGCGGCCGATGCGGACGAGCGCCTGAGGATTGCATGCGATCAGGCAGCATCCATGATCGACGACCTGGTCGAGATGGACGTACCAGGTATACACCTGTATTCCCTGAATGTTCCAGAGGCAGTCGAGGGGATCCTTGATCGCCTGGGTGAAGGGTACTTCAGCACTACCGGCTGACCGCTCGGACCCGGTCTGTAGGGCGAAATCCCGGGGCTGGGACTCGACCTGCTTGTGGATAGGGTCGCAGCATGGGTGAAAACATCAAGATGAGTTCGGACGGCACGCTTGTCGTCCCCGAAGAACCGGTTATTCCCTTCATTGAGGGCGATGGCACCGGTGTCGACATCTGGCCGGCAGCCAGGCTAGTTCTGGATGCCGCTGCCGCCAGGCACGGCCGCAGTGTCGACTGGCGCGAGGTGCTGGCCGGCGAAAAGGCCTACGACGAGGTTGGCGACTGGCTTCCACAGGAGACGATCGAGGCATTCCAGGAATGCCTGATCGGAATCAAGGGTCCGCTGACCACACCAATAGGTGGGGGCTTCCGCAGCCTCAACGTGGCGATCCGCCAGATCCTGGACCTGTACGTGTGTCTCCGCCCGGTTCGCTGGTTCAAGGGTGTGCCATCACCGGTGAAGGCACCCGAACTAGTCGACATGGTCATCTTCCGTGAGAACACCGAGGACATCTACGCGGGTCTCGAGGTCGAGGCAATGTCGCCAGAGGCGCTCAAGCTTCGTGGCCTTCTCGAGGACGCCTTCGGCTGGAAGATCCGAGAGGACTCCGGCATCGGCATCAAGCCCATCTCCAAAACAGGGTCGCAGCGGCTCCAGCGGGCTGCCCTCGAGTACGCCGTAGCCAAGGGCAGAAGACGCGTCCACTGGGTGCACAAGGGAAACATCATGAAGTTCACTGAGGGCGCCTTCCAGAAATGGGGTTACGACCTAGTCCGCGAGGAGTTCAGCGACGTGGCTGTCGGTTGGGCTGACTGTGGTGGCGACTCCGGCGACAAGATCCTCGTCCAGGACGCTATCGCCGACATCGCCCTCCAGCAGGTGCTCACCCGTCCCGGGGAGTTCGATGTGATCGGAACCATGAACCTCAACGGCGACTACCTGTCAGATGCCCTGGCCGCCCAGGTTGGAGGCATCGGAATTGCCCCCGGTGGCAACGCCAACTATGTGACCGGGCACGGGATCTTCGAGGCCACACACGGAACTGCACCCAAGTACGCGGGACAGGACAAGGTGAACCCCTCCTCGGTGCTGCTCTCAGGTGTCCTCATGTTCGAACACATCGGATGGCAGGAGGCAGCCGACGACATCGTGGCTGCCCTCGAAGCCACCATCGGCGAAAAAGTCGTTACCTATGATTTTGCCCGGCAAATGGAAGGAGCCACTGAGGTGAAGTGCTCCGAATTCGCCCAGGCGATCATCGATCGACTTTGATCTGGATGCCTCCCACTGCGCGTGTTGCTCCATAGTGGCGTGTCCCTTGTCGCCTGAAACGACGGCTACCGGCGCCATAACCACTGGAGGCCACCAACCACCGGTCTCCTCGACAGCCTCAAGTGTCTACCGGCGCGGTTGGAGCCTTGTGAGGCGGTCGCTGCATGCCCACCCGTGGGCCCACACCGGGGGCATCGCTGGTGGCACGATGTTTGCGACAACGGTTGTGGGGTTCACGATCGTTGTGGGTCGGGTCACAGACGAGGTGATCATTCCGGGTCTTGACAATCCAGGGAGTATCAGCGGCCGTGGAATCTGGGTTGCGATGGCTGTGATCGCTGTGGTCGGGTTGATTCGAGGCCTTTCGGTGATGGTCAGGCGGTTCTTCAACTTTATGGGGGCAATGCTGACTCAGCGGACCTGGCGTCGTTCAATCGTTGATCGCTACCTAGACGTACCGCTTGACTTCTTCCGAACACGGCCGGCAGGAGAACTCTTGGCCCATGCTGATGCTGACATTGAGGCAGCGTCTTCGATGCTGATGCCACTGGCGTTCGCAGTGACCGTAGTGGTGTTGGTTGTCCTAGCTGTTGTGAGCCTCCTTCTCGTTCATCCACTCTTTGCCTTAATCGCCCTTTTCTTGTTTCCGACCTTGGCCCGGATCAACCAGATCTATACGAGAGCAGTTGAGGCACCTGCTGCGCGGGTTCAGGCCATGGTCGGAGAGGTCTCAGCGGTAGCCCACGAGAGCCTTGAGGGGGTTCTCGTTGTGAAGACGCTCGGGCGGGAATCAGATGAGGTCAAACGCCTGATGGAGGTCTCCGAGCTGTTGCGGAGCGAACGTCTCAAAGTGGGCGCGATCAGGGGCCGGTTCGAGCCCATTCTTTTCGCTCTGCCTGGACTCGGAGTGTTGGTGCTTCTCCTAGTCGGAGTTTGGCTCGTGGGCCGTGGGGCCGTGACGGTCGGTGAGGTGGTACAGGCTATGACCCTGTTTGGCATCCTCTGGCTACCAGTCCAGATCTTGGGATTTCTGTTCCAGGAGATGCCGCGATCAGTAGTGGCCATGGACCGAATCGACTCGGTACTGAGTGTGGAATCTGAGTGTCACCCGGATCCAGACCGCGTGTTGGTAGCGGTGCCCACTTCGGTGGGTGTACTAATCGAGGGAGTGTCGTTTGCCTATCCACACGGACCTGTTGTGCTCGACAAACTTTCATTGCAGATTTCTCCGGGTGAGGTAGTAGCCCTCGTAGGTGCCACGGGATGCGGCAAGAGCACCCTTGTCAGCCTCATGTCCGGAATGATGCCGCCTGATTGTGGTCGCATAGCTATAGGAGGAGTTGATGTCTCTGGCCTGGGTCCCGACGGGGTGGCCCGGCTGACCGCACCGGTGTTGCAGGAGACCTTCATGTTTGCCGACACGCTCCGATCGAACCTGATCCTCGATGCCGAGGTATCTAGTGACGAGGTTGACAGAGTGTTGAAACTTGTTGCAGCCGATCGCTTTGTTGCCGAGCTGCCAGATGGGCCCGACACCGTCCTAGGAGAGAGAGGTGTGACACTCTCTGGAGGCCAGCGCCAGCGACTGGCGATTGCAAGGGCCCTGTTGCGTCATCCCCGCCTGCTAATGCTCGACGATGCCACCTCAGCTGTGGATCCGGTCGTGGAGGCAGCCATTCTAGAGAACCTGCGTGCCCATCGGGGGAGGACCCTCGTTGTGGTGGCACACCGCCTTGCCACCATACGCCTGGCTGACCGTGTCCTCTTCATGCACGGGGGTCGCATTGCCGCAGAGGGAAGCCACGAGGAACTGCTCTCCGTGCCGGGGTACTTGGCACTGGCGCGTGCTTATGAAGAGGCCATGGGGTGAGTAGTTTCGACGGTCACGATGTTCTCGGGCCTGCTGAGAAACCGGAGCCAAGAGCTCTTGACGACATTGCCGATGCAGGAGCCCTGTCTGTTCTAAGACGAGGTTTGGCAGCATCGCCCGAGCTCCGTGCAGGTCTTACCCTGTCTGTTCTCATGACCCTCTCGGTTGCGGGAGGCAGGCTCATTGTTCCCCTTGTCATCCAGTTTGTGCTGGACCGGGGCTTCATCGGCGGGACCGTACGCCTTGGCCTGGTCCTATCGGCAACTGGGGGAGCACTAGCTCTGACTACAGGTTCAATCTTTCTGGGTCAGGTTGTTTACAAGCGTCTCGTTGGGGTCGCCGAAGCCGTGTTGTTGGGCCTTCGTGTTCGGACATTCGCGCATCTTCATCGGCTTAGCCTTGCCGACCACACCTCCACGAAAACCGGCGTCCTCACAGCTCGGGTCACGAGTGACGTCGAGGCCCTTGCCAAGTTCGCACAGTGGGGGGCTATTTCCTGGATCGTGAACTCTGTGCAGATTGTCGCTGTCGTCGTCGTCATGGCCGCCTACTCCTGGCAACTGACGATTGTCACAGTTCTCGTGCACCTTCCACTCTTGCCGGTCCTACGCGATATGCAAAAGCGTCAATTGCGTGCCTATGACCTGCTCCGCACACGGGTGGGTGAAACAATGGGTGTGCTAGCAGAGGTAGTTCACGGAATCGAGTTGATCAGGACGTACGGTCAGCGCGAGACGGTCCGCCGTCGCCTCCACAGGGTTATCGATGTGCAGTACAGGCAGCAGATGCGTGCCGCCAGGTACTTCTCGCTGGTGCTTCCCTGTACTGACATCTTTGGGGTTGCTGCAGTTGCCGTTGTGATCGGCACCGGTGTCCATTGGGGATCAGGCTGGGGTGTCACTTCGGGTGAGTTGGTGGCATTCGTGTTCCTCGTCAACATGCTCATACAACCGATCAATTCTCTTGGAGAAACCCTCGACCAGACCCAGACCGCCCTGGCAGGGTGGTGGAAGATCCTGGACGTATTGGACACCAAAGTGGAGGTCGGCGAACCACCTGCAGCTGACATCAGGCCGCTCCCTCCGGGGGCACTTCCAGTGGCGGTTAGGGGCGTAGAGTTCTCCTACAGGGGTGCCGACAGGGTTCTACACGGGATCGACGTGGACTTGGAGGCTGGCTCCTCGGTTGCGGTGGTCGGTGAGACGGGCTCAGGGAAGACCACATTCGCGATGCTGCTTGCCCGTTTGGCTGATCCGACGGTTGGGCAGGTAATGCTCGGCGGCATCGATCTGAGATCAGTTTCAGCCAATGACCGTAGGCGATCGGTCCGGATGGTTCCCCAAGACGGATTCCTCTTCGATACCACGATCGGTGAGAACATCAGGTTCGGCCTTCAGGGGTCAACGGAAGCCGATGTTCATGCCGCTGTGGTCGAGCTCGGACTCGGAACATGGGTAGCAGGTCTTACAGGAGGGCTTGATACCAGAGTAGGAGAGAAGGGCTCGTCGCTGTCGGTCGGGGAGAGACAATTGGTCGCACTGCTCAGGGCCCAGTTGGCAGACCCGGGTCTGTTGATTCTGGACGAGGCGACCTCTGCAGTCGACCCTGATACAGAGCAGACCCTCGAGCGTGCTCTTGAGCGTTTGGCTGAGGGCCGCACCACCGTCAGTGTTGCTCACAGGCTCTCAACGGCAGAGCGGTCCGACCTGGTTCTCGTGTTCGACGACGGCCGGATCGTGGAGAGCGGCCCTCACGTCGACCTGGCTACAGCTGGTGGAATCTATGCCAATCTTTACGAATCCTGGCTGGGAAACACGCGCGTATTGGACTCCTGACACCAAGTGTGACCTGGCCATCGTGAGCCCTTGGTCACAGGCACAGGCGGCGGTACCGCTCCAGTGTCTCGGTACCCTCGGAGGTAAGCCACAGGCCACCCAGGAGTATCCGTGTCAACCTCACCTGTTCGTGTATCGGTAACCGGTGCAGCCGGTCAGATCGGCTACAGCCTCGTTTTTCGCATAGCCAGCGGTCATTTGCTGGGTGCAGATCAGCCGATCTGCCTGAGCCTGCTCGAAGTAACACCTGCCATGGGAGCACTCGAAGGTGTGGCTATGGAACTGGATGATTGTGCCTTTCCACTGCTGTCTGACATGGACCTGAACGATGAGGCGGATATCGCATTCGATGGCACTGAGATCGCCATATTGGTTGGATCCAGACCGCGCACGAAGGGGATGGAGCGCCAGGACCTGCTCGAGGCCAACGGGGCCATTTTCACGGTCCAAGGACAGGCCCTCAACAGGAATGCCGCCGCCGACCTTCGGGTGCTCGTAGTCGGCAACCCAGCAAACACCAACTGCCTGATTGCTATGAACAACGCCCCCGATGTTCCAGACGAGCGGTTTACGGCGATGACCAGGCTTGACCACAACCGGGCCTTGAGCCAGGCGGCAAGAAAACTGGGTGTGCCGGTGAGCGATGTCTCCAGAATGACTATCTGGGGGAATCACTCAGCAACCCAGTACCCGGATCTGTTCCGCTGCGAGGTGGGCGGATCGTCGGTTGCCTCGGTGATCGATGATCAGGTGTGGCTGGAGGACGAGTTCATCCCGACCGTCCAAAAGCGTGGTGCGGCGATCATCGAGGCGCGTGGGGCCTCCAGTGCGGCTTCAGCCGCAAATGCTGCTATTGGTCACGTACACGACTGGGTACTCGGGACGCCGGACAGTGACTGGGTGTCGATGGGTGTGCCATCAGACGGTAGCTACGACGTCCCTGCGGGACTGGTCTCCTCGTTCCCGGTGACCTGTTCTAGAGGGGCCTGGTCGGTGGTCGATGGCCTTGAGATCGACGACTTTTCGAGGTCTCGCATTGACGCCTCGGTAACCGAATTAGTTGAGGAGCGCGACATGGTCAGGAGCCTCGGTCTGATCTGACAGCGATGGTTCACCGGCCCTTGTTGAGATCTTCTCGAGTGCTGGCGAACAGGCTGCCTAGGGTTGCCAACACGCTCTGGTTTGCTGTGAGCAACCGCGGGTCACCACCTATATTCAGCTTCCCGTCTACAGCTGCCCTGAGTGGATCTACACGTCCCGCATGCAGCTCTTCGGCGGTCGCCGCATCCGTACTGAACCACACATCTGGGGATGACACGTTGCCGGTGAGCACACGGATCTGGTCGCTACCAATCACCATGTACCAGGACGGACCGTCGGTGACCCGGTACTGAATGGTGATGGGCAAGTCCCCGGTGCCTTCGGGTACCCCAGGGTGTTGAGCAGCGATCTCATCGAGTGTCGCTATCCACTCTGGTGAGAGGTAGGCGGCAGCGGTCACCAAAGCAGCCTAGATGCAGACTCGGGGCTACGGTCCGGTCTGTGGTTCTAGTTGCAAGTGGAGAAAAGACCTATGGCTTCGAGCCGGTAAGTGGCATTTGGCGAAGGTTGGAGGGTCCCGAGGAGGTCCTAGAGCTCATGGATTCTGGTGCCGACGGGGTTGTAGCCGTCGTGCGGGATGCAGGGGCAACATTCCTCTCACCGATCTTTGACGAACTAGCCGGTGTGGTCTGCACAGGAGGGACCATCCGAAGCCACATCGGGATTGTCAGCAGGGAGTTCCGGGTACCTGGCATCGTGGGTGCCGAGATCCTCAACGAACCCGCCGACGACACCCATGTTGAACTGGACGGCACGGGTGAAGTTGGAATCGTCCGGGTGGTTGGTGGGGGCTGATGGCTGGTAGTCCACTTGAGCGGGTTAACAGTCTCTTGGAGGCGATAAACCCTGTATCAGCCCGGCTGGTTGCGGAGCGAACCGGCTACTCGTCACAACTTGTTCCCGTGACCCCGTACGTCGCGGTGTCTGTAGTTGAGGCCTTCCACAGATATCCGGATGCGGTCAAAGCCATCACAGCGGCCATGTCTCCGGAGGAGATCGGGGAGGCCGCGCGGAAGCCGGGCTGTCAGGCCAACTCCGTGTTTCTGTGGGGAGTTGCGAACTTCTGGCTACTCGGGCGCAATGTAATGAACATGGTCGATCCGTCCTTGGACTCAGTGGACCTAGCCCACACCGTGTTGGACTTCTGGGCCAGGGTGTCTCAGGCATACAGGGGAGGGGGACAACTCCATGCAGCAGACGCGGGGAACCAGATAATGGTCCTGGAACATCCGGACCTCGAGGCTCTGGCGGAAGGAACTATTGGCCTTGACAGCCAGCGAAGGGAGAGTGTGAGACGCCTAAATGCCACACTCATCAACCACCTTTTCCTCCTCTATTTCGATACTAGAGTGGGTCACGGTGACACGGGGCCCTATCACTTGCCCGACGGTAGGACGATGCTCGTCAGGGACTACCACAGGCTTGGACCCAGCGACTTCTGGTGGTCTGGAGTCGCGGCAGACATGCCGTATTCGAGCCTCACGGCAGCCCTCGTTCTGGACCCACAGGTCGATGTTGCCATCAATGACTTTGGTACCGCGATCACCAATCCCGAGAACTACCTTGAGAACTTGATTGGATTCGGACTGTTCACTACTGACAGCGGATCCCTCGTTCCTGTGTTGGAAGAAGAATTCCCCGTATTGGCCGATGCGGCGAGGCTCGCACAGCGGCAGCACTACAGGGATATTGTCGCAATGGACCGTGACGACAAGATCGCCTGTGGTGCATACGTGTACTTCACATTCCTGAGACCGTTTGCCGAGATTGCTGGGGTGGCCGACACTATTGACTGGAGTTGCCCGCGCGACACCCCTGATGACATCTATCAGATGGTTACCGTCGATGCGGATCCGCCGGAACGGAGTCCTGACGACGTTCCTTACCCCCTCTACCAGTGAATGTGTAGGACCAGATGAGAGTCCCGGACGGAGTAGACGAGTATCGCCACGATCCCACCCCTGACCTGTTGTGGAACGAGTCGTATTATCTCGACTGGTTTAATGCCGAGGGTAAGAGTGGTGGGTATGTTCGCTTGGGCCTCTATCCGAACCTGGGTGTTTCATGGTTCTGGTGCTGCTTAGTGGGAGAAGGCCAACCAGTTGTCCGCGTTATCAACCATCAGGTACCCCTGCCAGAAGAATCGGGGTTGAAGGTTCGGTCTCCGGGCCTAAGGGCCGAGATGGTCGTGGAAAAGCCCCTGGCACGCTTCAGCGTCGGTGTTGACGCAGATGGCATTGCTGTAGACAATCCGGCTGATGCTTACGACGGTGGTTCCACCGGTATCCATGGAAACAAGGTTGCGGTGGGTGTTGACCTCATCTGGCGAACTGACGGTCCAGTAGACCCACCTGAGGGAGCTGATCCGTGGGCGTTCTACTACGGGTTGTCCACCCGTTACGAGGTGCCGTGCCGAGTAACCGGTGAGGTGATGGTTGGTGATCGGCATTCAAGGATTGATGGATGGGGTCAACGGGATCACTCTTGGGCCGTTCGTGACTGGTGGACCGATGGTTGGATCTGGTTTTCCGGACGACTGGACGATGGTGAGCGCTTCCACGCAGTCGCTGCTGTGGGTCGGGAAGGGGGTATCGGTTACTGGTCGACTCCTGCAGGGCTAATGGGAACTTACAAGGTGACATCGAGACCGGAGTCGGGACCGGACGGCATCCCTACTAGCGGGAAGGTGACCCTTGGTGAGGTGACATTTGAGTTGAGACCTGTGGGTTGGGCGCCAGTACTGCTTGTCAACCCCGATGACGGTTGTGAGTCGAGGCTTCCGCGTGGCCTCATGGCGGTTACGACCGATGATGGTCGCAGGGGCCATGCCTGGGTGGAGTACAACCAGCCACAGGTTGGCTGACTCAGGATCGGCGACGGGTTAGGGCGTCAAGGCCGAGTACTACAATCATCGCTGCGATTGCGAGCAGCAGGGGCACAAGTGACTCCGAAATGGTCGGCCAGTCAAGGACTGCACCCGGGGCTGTCTTAGACCCATTCCTGCCTATCACACCGACACCATTGGGCCATGGCCAGAGAACCCTTAGAGAGCCAAGCATCAGTCCGATCAGGGCAGCTAGAACGAGGTCGTGGTGGTGCTCCAGGAGGCGTTTAAGCAGGGTTGAGAACAGAGCAAGGCCGACGACGGCACCGAGGCCAAATAGGGCTAGGTCGCTCAGCACTCTTTCATCGACTGCTTCTAGAGCGTGGTTGTACATTCCGAGCATCAACATGATGAAGGCACCCGAAATTCCGGGAAGGATCATTGCGCAAATGGCGATCGCTCCGGACGCGAACAGGACAAGAGCCGACGGATTCGCTACCGGGCCGGCCTGCCAGCCCAGGGCCATGAAAAGGACGACAGCGACTAGGGAAGTCAGGCCCACCTGACCACGAGTCCAGGATTTGGGTAGCCGCGCAGTGATCAAGATCGAGGCCAGAACAAGTCCAAGGAAAAGTCCGGCCATGGGCTCCGGATGGTCGATGAGGCTGGCTTCGATTGGTCCTGCAAGTGCCATCACCGCTATGACCACACCGGCCAGCAAGGAGAAAAGAAAAGTCCATTCGATGGCCCTTGCATAGGTCAACGAGCCGCGAAGGTCGTACCGGAGAAGAAGGCCCAGTGACTTTGCTCCGTTGCTGACCGAACTGATGAGGCGTTCGTAGATACCGAGCAGGAGGGCAATCGTCCCACCCGACACTCCCGGGACCACATCTGCTGCGCCCATGCACATACCGCGGAACAGGTGTACCGCCATGCGGCGGCATCTGGTCACGTGCCGCTGTCCGCCGCGAATGGTGCGAGTGCTTCAGCCAACTCGGTCGGGGCCCTGGTCGGCCTACCGTTCGAGTTGGTTATCGCCGCCCGGACTTGTTGGGTGGCCATCACCTCGGCATCCCGGAGAATTCGTTGGTGCCAGATCGAAGATGCCCGGCGGGTCTCGACCACTTTGGTCTCCACCATGAGCGAGTCGCCGGCCTCGACCGACTTTAGAAAAGCGGTTTCAATGTTGGTGACCACGAATCTGTAGCCCCGTTCGTCAAGATCGCTGAGGCCTAGGCCAACCGCCTCTAACAACTCGATTCGACCAGTCTCGAAGAGTTGAACGTAGACCGAATGGTTGAGGTGCCCGTAAGGGTCCAACTCGTAGAAGCGGACTTTCACTGGATGTAGATGGACTGGCACCCGCGTGACGCTAGTGCGTTGTTGCCCGTTGCCCGTCGCCATGACCGGGTCAAGACAGAAATTGCGTGGTTAGCCTCTGCTCCCATGGCCGAGGAGATCAAAGTCGACCTGTTCGTTGAGGTCTTCGGTGGCGATGACGCCGAACCGGTATTGCTCATCTCAGGTGCAGACGCCCATTGCATCCGTTGGACACCAGCACTTGTTGAACCTCTTGTTGACGCCGGTTACCGCGTGGTTCGTTTTGACAACCGGGACAGTGGGCTCTCAACCAAGGTTCCCACCAATATTGGTTACACCCTTGATGACATGGCGGCCGATGCCCTATCGGTACTAGACGGTCTCTCAATTGAGTCAGCCCACGTGATTGGACGGTCTATGGGTGGCATGGTTGGCCAGGTGTTGGCCCTCACAAATCCTGAGAGGGTTCGGTCGCTGGCCCTTTTTTGTTCATCACCGGGGCTTGGTGATGAACGGCTCCCATCAGCAGATGAATGGTTAGTCGACAAGATGGCCGAAAGGCTCTTTGCTCCGCTCCCCGTGGAAGAGGCCGAGCGGGTTGCCTGGATCGTCGAACAGGACCGCCTCTTTGTAGGCCCTCGCTATCTGTTCGACGAGGAGGCATCTAGGTCCATAGCTGAACTAGAGGTTGATCGCTGCTGGTACCCGGAATCGGGTCACGGTCCAGCTGTTGGGGCCTCACCATCACGCCTCGACAGGCTCAGCGAGATCACTGCGCCAACACTCGTGGTCCACGGTACAGCGGATCCGATCTTTCCAGTCGAACATGCGTTGGCACTGGCTGACAGAATCCCCGGAGCACAGCTCTGGTTGGTTGAAGGCCTGGGACACGAGGTTCCTGATGCATGCATCCCGGACCTCATGCCAATGCTCTTGCAACACCTAGCCGCTTGAAACACTACGCAAAATTTCTTCCGTCTAAGCCAGATTGGAGTCGGTTGGTGAAGTTGGGTGAGGTCAGCGCTGGCCAGACAGGGCCCGGTTCTTTACCTTGGCTTTCACGTAGTCACGGTTCAGGTAGGCGATGAAGTCGAGACTTATCTCCTTCGGGCATGCCTCGTGACACTCACCATGGTTAGTGCAGGAACCGAAGTAGGACTCCATCACCTCGACCATCGCTTCGGTACGACTCCAGCGTTCAGGTTGGCCCTGTGGCAAGAGCGCCATATGGCCAACCTTGGCAGAGGTGAATAGTTGAGCGGCTGAGTTCGGACAGGCAGCGACGCATGCGCCACAGCCGATGCAGGCAGCTGCATCGAAAGCCTTCTCAGCCGCCTCCCTGGCGACAGGTGTGAGGTTGGCGTCAGGAGCGGCGCCGGACCCCACCGATATGAAGCCGCCACTCTCGATGATGTGGTCTAGCGGCGATCGGTCAACGGCAAGGTCACGTATGACGGGGAAACCCGCTGCGCGGAAAGGCTCGATGACGATCTCGTCTCCGTCTTCAAATTCACGCATGTGGAGCTGACATGTGGCCGTGGCTTTCTGAGGGCCATGAGCGCGGCCGTTGATCATCAAGCCACAGGTACCGCAGATGCCTTCACGGCAGTCGGATTCGAAGACAATCGGTTCCTCGCCGCGGTCGTTGAGCTGTTCATTGAGGAGGTCGAGCATTTCGAGAAACGACGCGTCGGTAGTTATCTCTTGAGGGTGGGTTTCGAACCGGCCCGGGGCATCAGGGTTTTCCTGTCGCCACACCTTGATGGTGACGGAAATTGTGTCGTTCACGTCCAGCTCCTACTTGTAAGAGCGCTGTGAGAGCGCGACGTTGTCGAATGTGAGCTCCTCGATGTGGCGTGTCTGCGCTATGTCGGGACCGTTCCACTCCCAAGCAGCAACGTGGGAGAAGTTTTCATCATCACGTCGGGCCTCTCCTTCAGTGGTCTGGTGTTCCTCCCTGAAGTGGCCTCCACATGACTCCTCGCGCTCGAGCGCATCGCGGGCCATTAGCTCGGCCAGGTCGAAGAAGTCGGCAACTCTTCCCACCTTCTCGAGAGACTGGTTAAGTGTGTTCGCGCTTCCGAGGACCCGCACATCTCTACAGAACTCTTCGCGGAGGGCTGGGATGTCTGACAGGACTTGTCTGAGCCCCCTTTCGTTTCTGGCCATTCCGATGTTGTCCCACACCATGCGCCCCAACTCGCGATGGAAGTGGTCGACTGACCTGGTTCCGTCAGTCGATAGCCACCTACCGGTTTCATCTTCGATTCCCGCGATCGCTGATGTGAAAACCGGATCATTGGTTGGTACGACGGGATCTCCCAACAGGTCGGCTAGGTCGTCTCCGATCGTGTATGGGAGGACGAAGTAGCCGTCGGCCAGACCTTGCATGAGAGCACTGGCACCCAGGCGGTTGGCTCCGTGGTCGCTGAAGTTCGCCTCACCGATGGCGTACAGACCCGGCACATTGGTCATCAGGTGGTAGTCGACCCAGAGTCCACCCATTGTGTAGTGGCTGGCGGGGTAGATACGCATCGGTGTCGAGTAGGGGTTTTCTCCGGTGATGCGCTGGTACATGTCGAAGAGGTTTCCATAACGGGCGGCAATCGCATCGTGGCCATCGCGTTCGATTGCTGCTGCGAAGTCGAGGTAGACACCGTTGAGGAGTGGTCCTACCCCGTGTCCAGCGTCGACAACCGTCTTTGCATTGCGTGAAGCGACATCTCTAGGGACGAGGTTTCCGAAGGCCGGGTACTTGCGCTCGAGGTAGTAGTCGCGCTCAGCCTCGGGAATGTCGCCTGGCAACCTTCCTTCATCCGATGCTGAGGGAACCCAGATGCGGCCGTCATTGCGCAGGGACTCAGACATCAACGTCAACTTGGACTGGAAGTCGTCACTGGCCGGGATGCACGTCGGGTGGATTTGTGTGTAGCAGGGGTTGGCGAAAAGGGCCCCCCGCCGGTGGGCCCTCCAGGCTGCAGTGACGTTGCACATCATTGCATTTGTCGACAGGAAGTAGACGTTGCCGTACCCACCGGTGGCTAGGACCACGGCATGCGCGGAGTGGGGAGTGATCTCGCCTGAGAGCAGGTCCCTGGTGACGATTCCACAGGCTCGACCGTCCTTGACAACTACGTCGAGAAGTTCGGATCTGTTGTGGAGTTCTACGCTGCCGGCAGCGACCTGTCGCATTAGCGCCGAATAGGCACCCAGTAGAAGTTGCTGACCAGTCTGGCCACGTGCGTAGAAGGTGCGTGAGACCTGTGCTCCTCCAAATGAGCGGTTGTCTAGGAGACCGCCATAGTCGCGGGCGAACGGCACCCCCTGCGCAGTTGCCTGATCGATGATATTGACCGATACCTCCGCGAGGCGGTGGACGTTTGCCTCCCGGGAGCGGTAGTCGCCGCCCTTAACGGTGTCGTAGAAGAGGCGATGGACGGAATCACCGTCGTTCGGGTAGTTCTTGGCACCGTTGATGCCGCCCTGGGCGGCGATGCTGTGGGCCCGACGCGGGCTGTCGTGGAAGGTGAAGGACTTGACCCTGTAGCCGAGTTCGCCAAGGGTCGCTGCGGCGGATGCCCCGGCCAGGCCGGTGCCGACAACTATGACCTCAAACTTGCGTTTGTTTGAGGGGTTGACCAGATTCATGGAGAACTTGTGGTTTTCCCACATGTCAGCAATCGGTCCGTTAGGGACCTTTGGGTCCAGCAGAGGAGTGGGGGTCGGTTCCATTAGTGACCTTCTGCCTGCTCAGCGAGACAAACCAGGCCAGTGCTGTCATTGACGGGGCACGGCCGGTTGTCCTCGTTGATAAGGCCCGTCTGGGTGAGGATTGGAAATGACAGGTTGCCAACCAGGATGAGTCCAGCTATGCCGGTTGCTAGGCCTCGCCGTAAGTGGTTGTAGCGGGGGTTGTTGACACCGAGGCTCTGGAAGATCGACCAGGCGCCGTGGAAAATGTGGAGGGCCAGGGCGACGTTGGCTGCCACATAGAGGGCTGCCACTGGGAGGCTTGCCAGCGAGGTGGCCACGTTGTGGTATGGATCACCTCGGACAAAGTCGGGACCGAGCCACCATCCCCAGGTCAGGTCGGCAAGGTGGAATAGTAGGTAAAGCGCGATAATCGGACCGGTCCAGCGCATCGTGCGACTGGCATAGGTGGCGGCTATGTGGTCCCGGCCACCGGCGTACTTCTTGGCTCCGCTCATTATTCCGGAATCCTCGCTGGAGTGGCGGCTCATGTCCTTAAGAGTGATTGCTGCGTGCAGGTGGAGGGCGAACATCCCTGCGAGGCCGAAGCGCATTAGCCAGAGAATCAGGCCCTTGGGGACGAGGCCACCACCTAGGGTGCGGAGGGTCTCCGCATACTCATACATGCGCGCTGGACCCTCGTACACGTGCAGGTTGCCCACCATGTGGATTAGGACAAAGCCGACCAGGCCTATGCCTGTTAGGGCCATGACCCACTTACGTCCGACAGCACTCTGGTAAATGTTGAGTGGAAATGGCCAGTTGCGCTTGTGGGCGCGTACCGGTTGCACCCGATAACGCTCGCGGATGCTTTGCACCATCGCCTTCTCCGGGTTCTGGGGCGGTCGGGTGGGTTCCCGGCCTGCCTCAGAAGGTAGCGGGGAGATCCGGCGTACGCGCGCTTTGGGCGGGGCTTGGGTGGTCAGGTGTCACAGGAGCTGTTGGTCAGCCCCGGGTCATCGTTCCGTTATCGAACACGACCCTGTCTGCGACCCTCGTCTGGAAGAGGACATCGTTGTCATCTGTCCAGATATGGATATCCAGGGTTTCACCAGGCATTACGGGCGATTTGAAGCGACCTCCCATGTTCAGGAAGCGGTTCGGGTCGGAGTCACAAGCACCGTGCAGGAGGGCGCGGCCGGTAAAGCCGTAGGTGCAGAGGCCATGGAGTATGGGTTTGTCGAAGCCGGCCATTGTGGCGAACGTGGGGTCTGAGTGAAGTGGGTTCCGGTCGCCGTTGAGGCGGTATAGGAGGGCTTGGTCTGTTCGTGTGTCATAGGAGATGATCTGGTCAGCCGGTCGGTCAGGCAGCTCCCATGTGTTTGACGGGCCGCGGTCACCTCCCCAGCCTCCCTCACCGCTGATGAACAGGCCTGATCTGATTGACCAGAGGGGGTTTCCATCAGTATCAGCTACATCGGCTTCGATGTATACGAGCGCTGCCTTTCCCTTGTCGTAGATCTCGGAAACCCTGCCAACTGAAACGGCGGTTCCCTCGGCTGCTAGTGGTTGGTGCAAAGTGATGTGTTGTTCGGCATGGAGCAGCGCCGCCAAGTTGAAGTCACCAAAGCCGGGCCTGTTCCCGCCGCCCATTACCACGACCTGGGTAGGTAGGGCAGCCTGAGTTACCTCGTGGCTGTTTTCCGTGGTGAATTCCAACTCAAAGCCAGTGGGGTCGGTGATCCCGGCACCGACGCCAAGCGAGTAGAGCAGGCTGTCTGCGGAGGTCCAAGAAAACTCGGAGGGCTCACCTGTGGTTCCTGCTGCATCCGGGTCGATCGGCATCTCATGCTCCTAGGTTGCTGTTGTGGGCAAGACGCTATTTGACCCCGTGAGCCGGAGCCAACAGCGGGTCGACAACTCCTACTTACTACGGTCTTGACATGTTGCGCCCCGACGGAGGATGGGTTCTGTGAGTAGCAGCGACCAGCATGATCCGTATCCGGGCCTTCTTCGGATCGAGCCACTCCGGAAGTGGTTCGATGAAGTTGGATTGGGTCGGGGATCCGACATCAGTTTTGAGCGAGTGGCTGCTGGTGAGTCCAACGAGGTGTTCGTGGTTCGTCGGAGTGGTTCCACCTGGGTGTTGCGACGGCCATCTGCAGTTCCCCTATCAGTGGAGGGGGCCAACAAGATAATGGCCCGTGAATACCGCTTTCAGGGTGCACTGGCTGGTTCAGGAGTGCCACATGCGAAGCCACTGGCCTTGTGTTGTGATACCTCGGTGACCGGAGCGGTCTTTTACGTGATGGAGTTCGTGGACGGGGTGGTCCTCGCTGATCCGCCAGCCGAGGAGGTTGGTGGTGAATCTGCTGGGCGCTTGGTGATGGAACAGATGATTGACGCCCTCGCTGATCTGGCGGTGATTGATGTGGACAAGGTAGGAGTCTCTGACCTCGGCAAGCCCGATGGTTTTCTAGAACGTCAAGTTAGGCGGTGGCGCGACCAACTTGATGGCTACAGCAGGCGGGATCTTCCCGGCATCGACGGGGTCGGGGATTGGTTAGAGGAGAATCGACCGACGGGGATGCGACCGGGGATTATGCACGGTGACTTCAACCGCCACAACATGTTGTTTACGAGGGAACGTCCGACCCGTTTGGCAGCGGTGCTGGACTGGGAGAATGCCACCGTTGGTGACCCATTGATGGACCTGGGTTACTTGCTAAGTAGTTGGCGACCAGACGATCCAGGCCTTCCCGTGCGTGCCGAACTGGTAGGCCGCTGGTCAGACCGCGCGGGACGTACGCCTGAGGCTCTCGGCTGGTATGCGGTCATGAGTACTTTCAAGCTGGCCTGCATGCTTGAGGGGGTCCGAGTCCGCCAACTAGATGATCCGACTCGGGAGGTGACACCATTCTTGGCTGACACTGTGATCGAACTAGTTGCCCGAGCGGCTGTGTTGATCCATGAGGCTGACACCTGGTGAGCCGGAATTGGCCATGAATGCGGGTTTTTCTCCTCCACCCCTTGCTTTTATAGGAATGACAGTGGTGTAATTACACCACTGGGGTCCGTTGTGGGCACCAGACCCACGAGTATGGGTTCAGGCAACCGTCCGAGGGACCGGGCGACGGAAGGCAGAACAAGATGGGCATCTTCGCGAAACCAGACCTAGACATCGATTGGCAGGAGTATTCGAACTGCCTCGGTGTCGATCCAGATCTGTTCTTTCCCGAGCGTGGCGCGAGTACCAGGGAGGCCAAAGAGGTATGTCGTGCATGCGTGGTCCGAACAGACTGTCTCGAGTTTGCACTCCAGAATGGTGAGAAGTTTGGCATCTGGGGAGGTATGAGCGAGCGAGAGCGTCGTCGCATCAGGCGTCAACGTGCTCTTGAACGCGCGGCGGCTGTTGCGCAGACGGGCTGACTCACCTTCGTAAGTGGCGGTTAGAGTGATGGTATGAACGTTTTCGCATTTCTTAGTACCAACGAGTTGCTTATTGTTCTAGTAGTGGGCGTCGTGCTGTTTGGCGGTAGCCAAATCCCGAAGCTGGCACGGAACTTGGGCCGCGCCCAGAAGGAACTCCAGAAGGGCTTGGCAGAGGGGGCCAAGGAAGTCGATGCTGCAGATGGAGACTCTGAGGCCAACTCAGACTCATGACTGATGCAGTCACCGAGGTTGAACCCCAGCCACCGGTGGGCGATGTCACTGTCGTCTACCTAGGGCCTGTAGCCCCCCATTGGGAGGTCAGGTCTACCTTCGGTGACCGCCAGTTGATTGAGTCGTTTCGTGACCGCATCAGCGCACGTCTCATGTTGCTGCCGCCCCACGACCCACAGTTCCGACGCAACCGTGAGCGCATCAACCGTGATGCCGAACGGGAGAACGTGTTGGTTTTCTGGGACCTCGGCTACGAGGAGGAAGAAGAGGCCTGAGCCTCACCTCTACAGACGCGACAGCAGCCCCGACTAGGTCGGGACCACTGCCGAGAAGGGGGCGTTGAGGGGGCCGCCCCCGGCTGGCGGTCAGGCCGCTGTGGCTGCGACCTCTCGCCGTTGCCTGCGTATCCGTCGTCGTTGCCGCTCAGAACAGCCACCCCAGACTCCGTGTTCAACCCGGTGGGTGAGCGCGTACTCGAGGCACTGTTCTAAGACCGGGCAGCCGGCACAGGCCTGTTTCGCTAACTCCACCCCCACGCCGTCGCTCGGGAAGAAATGTGACGGATGAGTGTTGGCACATCTCGCCCGGGTCATCCAGTTGTCGTGAAGTTGAATTGTTCCCATGGGGCCCCGAATCTGTTATTTCCTGCTTTCGGTACGCTATTCATCTCATATGGCACCGAAAATTGCCGTAAAGGATCGGTGAAACCAGCCAACTTGAATATTGTTCACCTCGCATTCAGCGTGAGATAACACGGGACACCTAGGTTCATAACGATGTCTGAGACGAGTGAGGTCCCACTGACAGGTAGTGGGACCAGTGACCGGGGGGCAGTAAGGCTTCCGACGACGGCGCGAGCTGTGTTGGTGGTCCTCCTCCTTTACCTGTTCCTGACAGGGGTGAGTCTGCTCGGAGATGGGTTCAAGGGCCTTGGCAGGGACTTCGTGGACGGCCTCTTTGAGGGGGTGTCCAATCCGGTCGGTGGCCTCTTTGTGGGCCTTTTGGCAACGGTCTTGGTCCAGTCCTCGTCGGTGTCGACCTCCGTGATCGTTGGGCTGGTTGCCAGCGGTGTGGTCGGGATTGACGATGCCGTCCCCATGGTTATGGGAGCCAACCTGGGTACGACGGTTACCAACACACTCGCCTCCCTCGGTCACCTGCGCCGTGACCACGAGTTCCGTAGGGCCTTTGCCGCTGCCACGATCCATGACTTCTTCAACATCCTGGCGGTGCTCGTATTCCTGCCCATTGAATTATTAACCGGGTACCTGTCCCGATCGGCAGGTTGGATCACTGACATGGTCATTGACAGCTCGGGTGCTTCATTCAAGAGTCCGCTGAAGACTGCGGTGAAAATGCCGGCAGGTTGGGTAAAGAGTTGGCTCTCGGACCTGGGTGCCAGCGGGGACTTGAAGGGTGCCCTGATGATTGTCACCGGCCTAGCCTTCATCTTCTTAGCTCTTGCATACATAACAAAGAACATGCGCCTGTTGGTTGCCAATCGCGTCGAGCTGGCGATCAACAGGGCCCTTCAAGCCGGTTCGGGATTCGTAGCGATCATGATTGGAATGGTCATTACCGTTTCCGTCCAGTCCTCTTCGATCACAACGTCGGTGCTTGTGCCTCTGGCCGCATCGGGGGTACTGACTCTGCCAAATATCTATCCGGTGACCCTGGGTGCCAATGTCGGCACGACGATCACAGCAATGTTGGCTTCCCTGGCCACCGGTAGTCCGGCGGCGGTTACCGTCGCGGTGGTGCACACGCTGTTCAACATCAGCGGAATCATGCTCTTTTATCCCATCTCGGCACTGCGCAACCTTCCGATCCGTCTGGCAGTTGCCCTAGCTGACGTGGCGGCCGAACGCCGCAGTGCAGCCCTTCTCTATACGATCGGCGTGTTCGTAATCCTGCCATTAGCAGGAGTAATGGTCCTCCGATGAAAGTCACACCAAACCTTTGGGGAAGGAATACACAACTATGGTTATGAGCTTTTTCCGTGGCTCTACCGAGTCCGGCTTCGATGCCATCGATGCCCAGGTGCAACGAATGGTTACTGATGCGCGCCATACCTTCGACCTGGCAATGAACGCGATAACTGGTGGTGCAGTTGAGACCGTCGCCGAAGATGTAAGGCAAACTGACCGCCAGATCAACGTCACCGAGATGGAGATACGTAGGGCGCTGGTCGTCCACGCTTCGGTTCATGGAGGTACCGACACACCTGAGGTTCTGGTGGTCATGAACATGATCAAGGACCTGGAGAGGATCGGCGACTACAACAAGAACATCTTCGATATGGCCGAGGAAGGTGTGTCCTTCGCCGGATCAGACTATGTCGACAGCGTGCTCGCCTATCGTGATGAAGTATCGACACGAATCGCTCTGTTAGGCGAGATTCTTTCGGTTCGAGACGAGGACCGTACCCGCGCCTACATCCAGCGTGGCGACGAGTTGCGACGCGAGTTCGATGACCACATCAACGATCTGATTCACTCTGCGGATCCCGGCATAATGGCTGTGCCCCGAGCTCTGCTCTACCGCTTCCTGAAGCGTGTCTCCGCCCATGCACTGAACGTTGCTTCGGCAGTGATCATGCCCGTGGATCGACTCGACTATTTCGACGAAGCCGACGACACTCGAGGCTGATGCTGGTGGAGTGTCCATGAAGGTGCTCGTCACAAACGACGACGGCATATCCTCACCGGGCTTGGCCGCTCTGGCTGCAATGGTCGTCGATGCTGGAATGAACCCGGTCGTGGCGGCTCCAGCCCAGGACCACAGTGGTGCTGCAGCGGCCCTAGGACCTTTGGCTGATCCTTCCAGAGTTGTCGTGGACCAGGTGGCAATAGGCAGTCTGACTGCCCATTCGGTGCATGCTCCCACGGCACTGATCGTCATGTTGTCAATGCTCGGAGGGTTTGGAGAGCCACCGGACTTGGTGTTGTCTGGGATCAACAATGGACCCAACACAGGCCGTTCTACGCTCCATTCAGCAACCGTTGCAGCTGTGCTGGTGGGTGGCTACTTCGGTCGGTCTGGTCTGGCAGTAAGCCAAGTTGTAGGAGGTCCTCAGCTCTGGTCAACGGCTACGAGAGCGGCTGAGCCATTGTTGGCATGGCTGCGAGATGCGCCCTCACCAACGTTGTTGAACCTCAACGTTCCCAATACCGGTCACGATGAGATAAGGGGTCTGAGACAGGCAGCACTGGCAGACGTGGGTGGGGTTCAGACCGTGATCGTTGGTCGCGACGAGGGGGGGATAGACATCGACCTGATGAGCACGACAGACTCCCTTCCCCCCAATGTCGATTCTGCCCTACTCCGAGATGGTTATGCGACGGTCAGCGCTATGGCGCCACCTACCGCCATCGATCTTGAACTTCCTACAGAGCACTGGTGGATCGCTTCAAGCGGGTCTGAAGCCGGATCGAAGCGGATCCCAACAGCCTGAACTAATCACCACTGTCAGGAATTTAGATTACAACCACGAACTTGGGCGGCCCTGAGGGTAGGTCCCGTAGCCTTAGAACGTGGACACAGAGGATCTCTCCACACCTCGCTCTGTAGCTAGCCCGTTTACAAGGCTGGCTCGTACCCACGCGTTGGGGGCGATGTCAGACGCCATGATCGCTGTTGCTCTAGCAGGCTCAATCTTCTTTTCCATTGACCCTGACGCAGCGCGATGGAGAGTCGGCCTATACCTGGTGCTCACTATTGCTCCATTTGCTGTTGTCACTCCACTGATCGGCCCTCTAGTGGATCGGATTCGTGGTGGCCGTAGGGGGATGATCCTGTTTACGGTGCTTGGTCGAGCGACGCTCGCATACCTCATGGCAAGGCACATTGATGGCCTACTCCTGTTTCCCGAGGCATTCGGTTTCCTGGTGCTACAGAAGGGTTATTCGGTGGCCAAGAGTGCGGTCGTTCCCAAGCTCGTGAGGTCTGACTTGGAATTGGTCGAAGCCAACTCAAAGTTGGCGTTGCTTAGCGCAATCAGTGGAATGGTTGGTGCCGGCATCGGTGGTCTGGCGACGCTCGGTGCGTCTTCGTGGGCTGCAAACGCAGCGCTGGTTGGGTTTGTGGTCACGGCTTTGTTCGCCGTCCAATTGCCGCGTATAAGGGTGGCGGATCAGCCAGTTACGGCAGGCGAGCGAGCCGAGTTGCGACAGGCCGGGATCCTCCTAGCTGCTTCGGCGATGGCGATACTGCGCGCAGCGGTAGGTTTTATGACGTTTCTCCTGGCTTTCGAGTTCAGGGGTGGTGATGAGGGCCTCAGCCTGGACGGTCCCGGGAGGGCTGTAGGAGCGGCGGTCGGTGTAGCGCGTGGGCAGGACATCTTGGGGAGTCCCGGCGCTCCTGTCTGGCACTTCGGAGTGGTATTGGTGTGTGCCGGCTCGGGAGTACTCTTCGGTGCGTGGTTTGCACCGCGCCTTCGGCGGACTGCCGGTGAGGAGCGAATTATTACCGGGGTTCTCGTGGCGGCGATGCTGGGCGGGGTGTTGGCCAGTTGGCTGGGCTCACTTCATGGTGCGATGGTCCTGGCTGTAGTGGTGGCGGGTTCGTCAGCTGCAGCCAAGTTGGCGTTTGACTCGTTGGTCCAACGTGATGCACCCGACGCCAACCACGGTCGTTCGTTCAGCAGGTTTGAGGGTCGATTCCAACTGAGTTGGGCTGTGGGCGCCTTCGTGGCAGTCGTGGCTCCACTGCCGGTAGAACTCGGTTACGGGCTTGTAGCCGTGGGCACCGGATTTGCTCTTGTCTGGTACTTGGCGGGGTCACGGGCAGCTGGCAGGGTGGACACACCAATTGACCCTGAACGTCCCGATGGCCAGCTCGGCTTTTGGAACCGGGAGAGTGGCGACCAGCCTCCCACGACCGCCTAGGCCCCTAGCGTCTCCAGGCTGTCGGGGTCATCGTCTAGGTCTATCCGGGCCAGCCACAGGCCTGGAGCATCAACTTCATTTGGTGTGGGAAGGTGGGCCTTTTCTGTCCAGAGTCGCTTCAGGGCCTCAGGACTGGCCCGTTCGACCACCCCGGATATGAAGTTGTTGCCACGGTCGATCTGTTTCTGGGTCAGGTTCAGGCCCAGGATACGTTCAACGAAACGATCGGCTCCGCTGGTCTCAACCCGCCGTCGCCGCAGTGCCTCTGTGACCATCGGATAGGTCGAAATCAGGCGACTGCCGATCTCATCCATCACGTGGTCCACGTAGCCGATGAGGACAGCAACAAGTGATTCGATCCTCGGTAACAGGGCCTCCTGGTCTGGTGATCTGACCGCTCCGAGGAGCATTTCAGGGTCCAGTATTTGCTGTAGCTGGGTGATGGAATCAGGTCCAGCCATGAGGTCGATTTCACCCAGATGTTGTTGAAGTTCTGTGGGGTCGTTGTGGAATGCACCGGCGTGGCGGATCAGGAGATCTGTGAGGGAGTCACCAACATGGGGGACACTGAGCACACTGTGGTGGGTTAGTTCATGCAGACAGACCCAGAGCCGTAAGTCGGCGGCCGGGATACTCCAGTCGGTGGCAAAGGCCTCAATGCTGGGGACGATCAACATGACACGGTCAGCATCCGGTGAGGTCGGGTCCCCGGGGATTGGGAGGTCGTAGCTGCCGAGGCTTCGGGAGCCGAGGCGACCGACCATCGTGCCCGTCGTCAGGCTTGACATTAGTGGGGCGATCGCTTTCACCAGGCTGGATATCCATGCAGACATAGGATCGTTTCCAACTTCAGCCTCAGGTTCGTGATGAGTGTCAGGGGCGGCATGGAGGGATCCGGATACCCGTTTGAGGAGCGGTTGGAGCGTGTCGACCATGCGGGCTGTCCAGACCGCCTTGGTGACAGGTTCGATCGTGACGGATCCCTTCCTGCCGGCTGGGAGCCCGGTTCGGTCGGCGACGTGGAGCTCTGCGACCCGTGCGAGGGATTCGTATTCCATGCGGACAGTCGGGTCCACGTTTGGTTCACTTTCACCACCAGTCGCAATGGTCACTGCTAGCTGGCGTGTCGCAGACGCGTCCGTTCCTTGGCTCTTCATTGCATGAAGAACTCCTTCGAACATGTCACCGAAGGAGCCACCGAAGACCTGGCCCATGACGTCATCGATGGAGGGATGCTCATCATCAGACTCGGGCATCTCAGGCAAGTCCATAGGTGCATCGTAGGGGCAGTTCGGGGGGTGCTCACCTCGGTTGGGCCTCTTCATCGGTTTGTTCTGACAGGCTGCCGTCGATCAGTGGGATGGTGGTCGTACCATGACGACGATGTCATCCATGGCACCAGTCGACTCCGACACGTGGCTCGGCCTTATTGAGGGAATTCTCCCAGTCGAGGAGGCTCTCGCGTGGGCCGGCCGGCATGACTGTGGTGCTGTGGTCCTGTTCAGTGGGAACGCTCGGAACCATGCTGAAGGTCGCACTGATGTGACCAGACTCGTCTATGAGGCTTACGAGGAACAGGTGGTGCCGAGACTTCAGCGTGTCGCTGACGAGGCTCGTCGGCGGTGGCCTGCGGTTGTTCGAATTGCCCTCTTGCACAGGATTGGGGTGGTGCCTATCGGGGAGGCTGCTGTGGTTGCAGTCGTGTCCTCTGCTCATCGCCAAGCTGCATTTTCGGCAGGGTGTTTTTGTATCGATGCTTTGAAGGCAACCGTCCCCATCTGGAAACTTGAAACATGGGACGGTGGCGAGCATTGGGGAATAGGGGCTCAACACCTCGTGGACCTCGACGACCTGGAATGGCCTCCTGGTGCCTCGGTACCTGTTGATACTTCCGGCGGCCAAGCATGAACTCCAGCCTCGTGTTCCTCCTTGGAGCCATCATCATGGCCAGCTTGGGATCAGTGCTGATCTGGCTATTGAGCCGTCCCAAGAAACACAACCTTGACCCTGACGAGTTCCGGAGGACCCTGCGGCAGTTGAACCGTGACCAACACCCTGGTTCGCACAGTTCCAGTGCCGTGCAGATGATCGCTGACGAGGACGCTGATAGCGGCGGGAGACCTGTCTGAGATGGCACGTGATCTAGCAATCGACCTCGGCACAGCGAACACCCTTGTCTATACGCGCGGCGAGGGTGTTGTTCTGGCCGAACCGTCGGTAATTGCAATGAACGAGCGGACTAGTGAGGTCCTGGCGATGGGCCGTGATGCCTGGAGGATGATCGGTAGGACGCCGGCTCACATAGTTGCCGTCAGGCCCCTCAGGAAGGGAGCTATCACCGACTTCGACGTGACCCAACGGATGATTCGACTCCTCCTGGAAAGAGTCGGGGTGAGTCGGTTGAATCGACCCAAAGTCCTGGTGTGTGTTCCCTCCGCAATTACCGCGGTTGAGCGGCGAGCGGTCACTGAAGCTGCGAAGAACGCCGGGGCAGCAGATTCCCAGTTGATCGAGCAGCCACTTGCAGCTGCGATAGGAGCCAACCTGCCGATCAGTGAGCCAGTCGGCAACATGGTCGTCGATATCGGTGGCGGTACCTCCGAGTCGGCTCTGTTGTCCCTCGGGGGTGTAGTCGCCATAGAGGCCCTCAGGATCGGATCATTCGATATAGATGCTGCGATCCAAGCTCACGTGCGTAGGGAGTACGGCGTTGCGATCGGAGAGGTGACGGCAGAGGAGATCAAGTTGGTCTGCGGGTCAGCCTCTGAAACGCCGGGTGAAATGCGTGCCGAGGTTCGTGGCCGCGAGCTTGTCAGTGGCCTTCCAAAAACGATTGTCCTCACTCCGGCTGAGATCCGCCAGGCCATCGATGAACCCGTCTCAGCAATCATTGACTCAGTGGTCTCATGCCTTGCTCAGGCACCCGCGGAGTTAGCACAGGACCTGCTCGTGCAGGGACTGCACCTGGTAGGTGGTGGCAGCCTCCTCAGTGGTTTCGACAAACGCTTGGCAGATGAGACCGGCATTCCAGTTACCCATGTGGAGGCCCCCATGGAATGTGTAGTGCTGGGTGCCGGTCAGTGCATCGAGTCCTTCGAGGCGATGAGGGCCATGTTCATTGATCCCAGGCGTTAGCGATCGGGTGCTACAAGACTCGCTCCTAAAATGTGCACCTTGGGTCTCAGGGCCCCCCATTCAAGTGAAGAACTAGTTAAGTAGCGAGCATGATTAGGTCGATTCAAGAATCTCGAGCTAAGCCTCATTGAGGTGAGCGAGAATGGAGCTGCAGAAGTTGGGTTTTGCACTCTGCTATGTGGGTGCTACGTGACCTATCGTCCCAGAAGGTCCTCGGCCGCCTGCCTCACCTGCCAGTCCCGGTCCTTGAGTGCTACTAGGAGGGCGGCTTCCGCTCTGGGATCATCGAATGCGGCAAGCGCTAGAACCGCCCGACGTCGAACCGGTGGTCGGTCCCCTAGGGCTGTCAGCACAGCTGGGAGGCCAGCGTTGTGGGCGAGAGAGCCGAGGGAGGCTACGGCTGCTTCGCGACAAAGGGCATCTTTGTGATCGGTAGCAATGCAACAGAGCAAAGCAACCGTCAGCCCGGCAAGATCACTTCTCTCTCCTGCAGCCCAGCAAGCAACTTCTGTGACGCTGGAGTCATCGTCTGATAGAAGGGCCACCAGACCGTGGCGTCCGGCCGGATGGACCGTAGTGACGACCACCTCAAGTGCCCGTCGCCGAACCTGAGGCTCCGGGTCGGCGAGGGATTCTTTCAACTCCGTATCGGTGATGCAGCCGAGTCTGTGGAGTGCACCGATGGCAGCGGACCGGACCGATGGCTCCACATCTCCAAGGCATCGACGGGCTTCCGCTGGGTGTCCCAAGTGCCCGGCCAGGATCACCTGCTGGCGGCGGAGTGCACTTTCATAGGTCGGAGGTGGTTTGGTGTGCTCGTGGCGGGGCGTCACCGTTCAGCCGATGGCCTGTTCGAGTAGGAATCCGGCTCCCATGACCATCAGGCCGATCACAGTGGCGAGGACGATCCCACCGATGACCACGAACCCTGTCAGCAGGATGACTGAGCGCAGCCTGTGCCACCAGCGTATTCGTGCCCGTTTCCCAATCAGCACCTTGTGGGGCGGATGGAACCACAGGCCAGAGAGGGCGGCAGCACCCCATTGTCGGTCCACGGCGTACTCGTACTTCTGTTGTGTATTCATGATGGCGTGCCCCATGACTCAGCGGCTGTCATGGCAGGCTGGGTGCTACCAGCCCTGTGGAGGGTCTGGTACGAGTTGTCGAACCTTGGGCCATCTGGATGTGTACCACGAACATGGCAACGAGGATGAGGCACGGGAACAGGTTGGTTACGAGCATTGTGAACACAGCAGACGACAGACTACAGCCGGGTATTGATCCAACCGGTGGCGCCCCTCGACATGTGAAGCCCGTTGTGGCAGTTGGCCTTCTCCTCCTAGGCCTGATGGCCGCGGCACTGACATTCGTGAGGTTGCCGTACTTCATATTTCGACCAGGCACCGTTAATGCACTGTCTGAACGCATTGTCGTTTTCAAGGGCGAGAGCTTCCCGGCTTCCGGTGAGGTGTACTTCACAACGGTCCAGCAGGACTCGACAGTGAACGGTTGGGAGTACCTGTGGGCAACCGTTGACGATTCCAGCCTGGTCGTGAACCAAGAAGACGTGCTAGGCGAACGGAGCCGCGACGAGAACCGAGAGTTCAACATCGAGTTGATGCGGGTGTCTAAGTCGACCGCTGAAGCCGTTGCGTTAAGGCACCTGGGCCTTGATCCATTCGTGGCAACAGGTGTTGGCATGGCCACTGTGCACGACCCTGCCGCTGAGTACCTGACCACCGATGACGTGATTGTGGCAATAGATGGCATTGCGACAATGCATGTTGAGGAATTGGTGGCTCTGGTCAAGGGGCGATCTCCGGGCGATGAGATCGAGATCCTCGTCGAGGACTTGGACGGAGACAACCTCAGGACAGTGGTCGTCGAACTGGCTGCCCGTGAGGACGATCCGACCGTCGGGTTCCTCGGTATCGGTCCCCAGACACGCTGGGAGGACGTAGATGACCTTCCAGTTGATGTGGGGATCCGGACTGACAAGGTTGGTGGAAACTCGGCTGGTCTAGCCCTAACCCTGGCGATTCTCGAGGTCCTGACACCCGGCGAGTTGACAGCGGGCCTGCGGGTTGCGACAACCGGCACAATCGACATCGATGGTGTCGTCGGCCCCATCGGTGGGATCAGACAGAAGGTATTTGCGGCCCGTCAGGCCGGGATTGACTTGTTCCTGGTTCCCGAACACGAGGCATCTGACGCTCGGGATGTGGCCGGCGACCTTCGGGTGGAGGGTGTCGGGAACCTGGAAGACGCATTGGCGGTGTTGGCCGAACTTGGTGGCAACGCCAACACTTTGGCACTTCCATCTGCTTCCGGGTAGAAGTCGGCTAACCGACACGCTTGCCCGTAGGGCCAAAATCAGAACCGGCGTTAGGCTACGACGATGCGCCCTGAGGATGCACCACCACCACGTCCCCGCCCTATGCCCCGTAGGGGAAAACGGGTTGGGTCGGGAAGGTTCCGGTTCATGGCGCTCGGAGCAGTGGCCGTCTTTTTCATTGGCATGGTGTCGTTGCGGGGACTGGCCAGCTTCTACACAGACTTTCTCTGGTTCGACTCTCTTGGCCACCGCGACGTGTTCACGTCGGTACTCGGTGCCCAAGTGGTCCTCGTCGTTCTCTTTGCGGTGCTGTTCTTCGGGAGTCTCTACGGGAACCTGGTCATTGCCGAGCGCCTGGCCCCAGCCGTTCGGCCACCCGGGCCCGAGGAGGAACTCCTTGTTCATTACCACCTCATCGTGGGTAGTCGCGGCAGGTTGCTACGACTAGGGGTGTCAGTTCTCTTCTCGCTGATTGCTGGCTTCGGAGTGTCAGACAAGTGGCAAGAGTGGCTTCTCTATACCAACCGCGTCGACTTCGGCATCGAGGATGCCCAGTTTGGGCGTGACATTGGATTCTTCATTTTTCAACTCCCGATGCTCACCTTTGTAGTCGGATGGCTCTTCTCGACTCTCGCCGTGACTCTCGTCATTACGTCCATTTCCCATTACCTAAACGGCGGTATCAGGTTCCAGACGATCGGCGAAAGGGTTAAGCCTCAGGTGAAGGCCCACCTTTCGGTATTGCTCGGCGCTATAGCCCTAGTGAAGGCCGCTGACTACTGGCTGGCCAGGTTCGAACTGACGACCTCAACCCGAGGGGTTGTTGACGGTGCCTCATACACGGATGTCAAAGCCGAACTTCCTGCAACCAACCTGCTGATCCTAATTTCACTGCTGGCTGTTGTGCTGCTTCTGGTGAACATCCGACGCCGCGGTTGGGTACTGCCGACGTTGGCCGTCGGCCTGTGGTCGTTTGTGGCGCTAGTCATGGGTGGCATATACCCGGCCGTCATACAGGGCCTCAGGGTTGAGCCTGCCGAGTCCGAAAAAGAGGCTCTCTACATCGAACGAAACATTGAAGCGACGAGGACCGCCTACGGCCTTGACGAGATTCAAGAGGTGACGATTGACGATTTTGACACCGAGATCACAGCAGCGGACCTGAGGTCAAATGTCACGACGGTGCAGAACATCCGAATATTGGATCCGCTTATTGTCCAGGCAACCTTCGATCGCCTCCAGGGCGAGCGTGAGTTTTACCAGTTCAGCGAAATCCTCGACGATGGCCGGTATCAGGTTGACGGTGAGACGGCCCAGGTGATCCTTGGTGTTCGCGAACTGGACCTCAACACGACTCGCTCATGGGAGGCCCAACACGTTGCATTCACACACGGCTACGGCGCGGCGATGGCGCCGGTTAGCCAGGTGAAGGGCTCCGGAGACCCCAACTTCATTATCGGAGACCTACCGGTGGCAATCGATGACGGAGTCGACGTGGTTCTCGACACTCCACAGGTCTACGTCGGGGAAGGCCTTGAGGGCTATGCAGTCGTCGGTGCGAGCCGAGACGAAGTTGACTTCACCGATGAGAACCAAGAGACCAGGGTGATCCGCTATTCCGACATCGGAGGCGAGGGAGGTGTTCAGATCGGGTCGGTCTTGCGCAAGTTGGCCTTCGCCCTCAGGTTCGGTCAGATAGAGCCCCTGATATCCAACTTCATTACCGACGATTCCCGGATCATCTACGTGCGCGACGTACGTGAGCGAGTCGAGAAGTTGGCTCCATTCCTCCATGTCGACGCCGATCCTTATCCTGTGCTCGTAGACGGCGGGATCTACTACATAGTCGACGGCTACACGACCACCGACAGGTACCCGTACTCGCAACGTGCCCCGGTTTCGGACCTACCGGGAACCAGCGACCTCCGCCACAGGCTGAACTATGTGCGCAACTCGGTCAAAGCGGTTGTCGACTCCTTCTCCGGTGACGTCACCTTCTATGTTTCCGATCCTGACGATCCATTAATTAGGGCCTATCAGGGTGCATTCTCTGGCCTATTTACACCGATGTCGGAAATGCCACCATCGCTGGCCGGGCACCTTCGCTACGCCGAGGACCTCTTCCGGATCCAGACTGAACTCTGGGGCGCCTACCACGTCGATGACACCGAGAACTTCTACCAGCGGGCAGCAGAATGGGCTGTCTCCCAGGACCCGGGCCGGACCGGGCAGGGTGCCGCCAACCTGACCGTCAGGGACGAACAGGGGATTCCATCGGGAACCAGAGATGCACGGATGGCGCCTTACCGCACAATGGTCGACCTTCCCGGCGGAGATCCCGACGGAGCTGAGTTCGTGATCATTAGGGCATTTGTTCCGCTTGATGAAGACGATGCCCGCAAGGAATTAGCTGCCTACATGGTGGGCCGAAGCGACGGCCCCAACTACGGGGAGGCTGTCGTCTTCCGTCCACCGACATCTAACTTTGATGGTCCCGCCCTGGCCGAGGAGCGGATCCGTAACGACGAGGAGGTTGCAAGCCTTCAGACCCTGCTAAGCCAGCGTGGCTCGTCAGTGCTGTTCGGTGAGTTGCTGCTTGTACCGATTGAGAACTCAATTTTGTACGTGAGGCCACTTTATGTGCAGGCCGAGGGGGATAGGACCGTGCCTGAGTTGGAGCGCGTGATCGCCTCAGTTGGCGAGCGAGTCGTAATGGCTAACTCGCTCAAGGAGGCGCTCGAGGAGTTGACCGGGGCTGACCTGAGCGACCTGTTCGGCGGAGTTGTCGCACCAAAACTGGCTGAAGGTAACGGTGAGGAGGGTTCCACGGCAGCTGATTCTGCTGACAAGTCAGCTGGTATCCCCTCAGTCATCGTGGACGGCGTGGCCGAGATCGTGGCCGAGATTGAACGGCTTCAGGCTGGTGCTGCAGGTGCGCTTGCCGAAGATCCGGCTGATTGGCTGGAGTTCGGGCGCATCCAGGCCCGCATCCAGGAACTAGTGACTGTCCTGGCTGACTACGCCGACTGATCCGACAGACGGGTGAGTCTGGCCATGTTTTCCGGTTTTTCTGTGGCCTAGTTTGCCGGTTGCCAACCACTGGTGCGTCGGCTCCCAGGAGCGCGGGCTGGTGAGTCTGCGCTTAGGTCTTCGAAGGCCTCGTCGTCTGCAAGGGAGGGTGTGGAGGGGTCATCTTCGAAGGTGAGCCCAGCCTGGTTTCCCAATTCGGCGATTCTGCCGCGTAATTCCACGGTCACTCTCGACAGCTCAGCGGACAGGCGGGCTGCGTGGAGGCGTAGTTCCATCACAGCGTCATCGTCGCCACTGGTGGCATGTTCCCCCAACGAATCGAAGCGGTTCTCCAAGGTGGAGACACGGTCTTCAACATCACGGAGCCCGTTGACGAGGTCGAGCAACATCTGGTCGGGAGCCAGGTCGGTCGACAGTCGCTCTCTTCTTCGTCGCACGGCTCGATGGTACTAAGTGCCCCCTAGAGGTAGGTGGCGCGAGCACAGCTTGTCGTTAATAGGTAGATGACCGTTGGGCCGACCCCTGCCGAGATCAACCTGTGGGTACCCTGCTGTCGTGCCAAAATGGTCCACAAGGCCGGTCCTCGCCACAGCTCTGGCCGCCATCGTCTGTATTGCACCAGGTTGTGCGACTGATCTTGGCCGGGGCCTGTCAGACGCTCATGACCCGGTGGTTGCTGCCCCAGTCACAGCACCTCCTCGAAGTTCCACTTCCAACGTGTCGTTCGCACCTCCGGCAGTGTCACCTGTTGGTTCGTGGGTCTTCCTCCCGGTGACCCCATCTCTTTCTATTGAGCGACTGACGGGCACGATCGAACCGGATGGAACGTTCGACATGGCGTTTCCGACTGTTGATGGTTTGGGTGTGGCTGCGGGAGTGGGTTCCCAACTGCGACAACCGGTGGAGCACGCTAGGGCCCTATTCGCAGCCGACCTGTTCGAGGACGAGTCGTCAGACATCGAGCCGAGCCACCTTTTTGGTAGCGGAGTCGTGTCCCTGCTCGACACTCGGGTGGTAAGTGTCGAATATGACCTGACCGTTGAATGGGGTGGCGCTGCCAGTGGAGACCAGTGGGTAGCAGCGGTTGTAGTGGATCTTGCTGATGGCAGCCTTTTGGGTCCACTTGACGTCTTTTATGACGACAGCCCATGGTTGGAAACTCTCGCGAGGGTGGCTAACGCCGATCTGACGGAACGCTTTGGCAAGGACGTGGTTTGGACTGAGGGCCTGGCAGTTGAAGCATCCAACTTCGAGAACCTTGCCCTCAGTGCAGACGGGGTAGTCCTGTTATTTGATCGCTACCAGGTAGGTCCGGGTGTCCTTGGGGCTCCAAGGGTGACCGTACCGTGGTTGGAGATCGGAGAATTTGTCGATCCGAACGGTCCTGTTGGGTACCTAGTCGGTGGTTGAGCCTTCTTGGTTCAGTCGAGTCCAAGCCTTACAAACTGTTCACTAGGGGCTTCAACTTCGATGAGGGCGTGGCGGAGCAGGGCCACGTAGTGGTTGGAGCGTGCTGAGTCTGCTAGATCCTCGGATTCTTCACTGTCGGAGGTGTCGTAGAGTTCCGATTCTGCTCCAGCAGTCTGACCTGCAAGGTAGACAGCACCGCTGTTGAGGTCATCGGCGGTGAATGGCTGTCGGATCACTGGGATGTCACTTCCCGGCATGCGGTCGAGTGTCGCCCTATCGTCAGGTCGGGCAAGACTGAGTCGCGGAAAGGCGTGGACGGGCATTGTCGACCACCTGTTTGACCAGACACTTACGTCGGTCCGTTCACCCTCAACCCCGCGGATGTACTTACCTTCTCTATCGATGACGTTGACTTCGCGTCCGAAATAGCCCTGCAGGAGATACTCGTGTGCCGTGGGTCGGGTTCCCTCGATCACACCTCGGAGCGAAACCCCGTGTGTGCGGTGCTCAATCTCAAGGTTGAACAGGTCGGTGAGTGTGGCATGGACATCGACGCTAGTGGTGAGGGCATCCCGACTGCCGGGTTCGACCCCGGGCCACGCCACGAGCATCGGGATGGCTCCGAGCAGGTTGTAGATGGGGGACAGGGGCTTTCCGAACATTTCATCTCGTTCGCCTAGGTAGTGGCCATGGTCCGTGACTAGGAACAGAGCAGTGTCATCCCACAGACCATTGTTGTCCATGGAGTCCAGGACTTTCCCGAGCCAGTGATCGATCATCGACAACTTGGCTCCGTAGTTGGCCCTCAACTGCTCGGCCTGATGTTCTGTGATGAAGCCTTTCTCAATCACGTGGCGGCCATAGGGCGGCCATATCTGAAGGGGTTCGTCGCGCTGGTCGTGATAGCGGTAGGCCCAGCGCTCGGGTGTGTCAAACGGCTCGTGGGGGTCAAACTCATCGACGAACAGGAAGAACCTGTCATGATGTCCGGCATTCCGGTCAAGCCAGTCTGCAGTCGCCTGCATGGTCCGCGGTCCGGGAAAGTCGGCCTCATCGCGGAACCATGTTCTTGAGGTGTCGTAGCCCCTGTGTACCCAACCCTCTGTGGCCGGCAGTGCGGGGGTACCCACCCAAGAAGGATCCTCTCTGAGCCGCCATGGGTCGCCCTCGTGACCCCTTACGTAGTCCCACATCCCAAAGTCGGTGTGGTAGTTCTCACCACCGGTCTCAAAGAGGTGAGGGTGGTCGGTGATGATGCCGGTGGCGACACCGTGCATTCGCATCTCGCGGGCGATGTTGGATTCCCAGATCTCGATAGAACCCCACGGTCTCCATAGGAAGTCCCAGGCACCACAGAGGATGTCGTGGCGTGCAGGCATGCACGGCAGTGAAGCCGAGTAATGACGATCGAAGCGAAGTGAGCGGGCCGCAAGCCTGTCAAGGTTCGGTGTTTCGAATTCAGTGCCTCCATAGCAGCCCAGCATTCGCCGGTTGAGGCTGTCGAGCAGGATGACCACGACGTTGCGTGGTCCCGAACCGTCGATGAACGGCTTTGGTTCCGGCGTCGCGAACTGGTCGGTCACCTGAGTCAACCGGTCGGGGGTGGCGGGCTGATTTCGATGACGTCGGGTCGGTCGGCGAGTTGAAGTAACAGGTTGTCCAACCGGGGTACTGCAATTCCCCACACCACCACACTCGTGCGGCGGATGTCGCCCTCATCGGCTGTCTCGATCATGCTGAGGCGTCCACCGGAGTCGCCCACTTCGGAGATGAGGGTGTCAAGGGTGTCGTGGCCCCCGAGGTGACTGATATCGAGACGGCGCCGTGAGCGGGGAGAAAGTACGTATGGCTTCAGTGGACCGAAGGCCAGAACCACGATGAGTGCCATTGCTCCCGATGCAACCGACACCAGGTAGAGGCCCATACCTGCGGCTACACCGAAGGCCGCCGCCATCCAGAGCGTGGCAGCTGTGGTGATCCCCGTGATCGTGACACCGCTACGGATCATGGCGCCAGCGCCGATGAAGCCGATTCCGGTCACCACCTGAGCTGCAATCCTGGAGGGGTCGTTTTGAACACCCACCACGGCGAACGCTCCGGCGATCGTGAACAGTGCTGCTCCGAGTGCTACCAGGGTGTGGGTGCGTAGTCCGGCGGTCTTGTGACGGGTCTCGCGTTCGAGGCCGAGCACTGCGCCGAGTACCACGGCCAAGGCAAGTCGGGCAATCAGTTCCAGTTCTGTTGGAGCGGTCATGGCTCCAAGCATGGCACCTGGTCTGCTGGGTGGCTACCAGCGACTGCTGGCGGTCAACTCTTCGACGGGAAGGTGGATGTCGAACTGCTGGCGCACGGCATCATCCACAGCGGGTGGGATGTGGGAGGGGAAATGTGTTGAGAGCACATTTTGGACGTGCTCCCGGGCCCGTTCGTCGACGGACTTGGAACCGGCGTCATACCAGTTGTCGGGGTTAAGTCGGTCGCCAACCTCAGGGTATAGATACTCGGTCTGCATCATAGCGAGCGTCTGGTCATGGCCCAGGAAGTGTCCTGGCCCGCGAACAACGTCATGGATCACCTCGGCCGACAGGGTCTCGGGAGTGACTTCAATTCCCCGAATGGAGCGGTTGATGGCTCCGAGCATGTCGTTGTCGATGACGAGGGCTTCGAACGAGCAAGCCAGCAGGCTGGCAAGCATCCCGGCTGACTCGTAGACGAGGTTGGCACCCGCGTGGCCCGCTAGGGCCACAGTGAGTCCCTTCTCATATCCGGCCTGGGCATCGGGCAACTTGGAGTCGGTCATGCCCGCGGCAACCCCTGAGGGAAGTCCCAGCCAATTGCAGACCTGGGCCGACGCTGCGTTGATTACAGCCTCCTCGCCTGATCCTCCGCTCATGGCACCTGTGCGTAGGTCTGACACAAATGGCCAGAGGGCCATGACGCAGGGGTGCCCGGCCTTGAGGAGGTTGACGCATGTCAGTGCCCCTAGGCACTCGGCGAGACCTTGGGCGAGTGATCCGGCCAGGGCAGCCGGTGAGGTGGCACCGGCCTGTCCGGCCGACACCAACTTGATCGGCATCCCGAGCCTGGTTTGGGCAACCATGCATCTGGCTGCTTCCTCAGCGAAGCGCAGCGGCGGTACGACAAAAGTATTGTGCGCCATACAGAAGGGTCGGTCGGCAAAGGCACCCTGGCGCTCGAGCATGGTGTCGAACATCTCGATCGTCTCGAAGACATGCTCGGGTTGGAAGAACGAGATACCGATCGGCTTGGTGGTGCCCATAGCTACCGCGTAGGCAGTGTTGAGGTCCAGGTCGTGGCTGTCGGCCATGTCTCTTGGGACGAGGGTTCGGCCGTGGAAGTGGATGTGGTCGAGGGTGTCGATGAGGCGGGATGTGTCATAGATGTCCAGGAGCGTTGACGGCCGGTGGGTACGGGTTTCGTGTTCCCAGATCGATACGGCCGCACCCGCGGTGCCGAAGTGCACTCCGCTGCCGCCGATGTCGATGGAGCGATTGTGGTCAAGGCCGTGCCAGGTGAATGTCTTGGCGGCTGTTGCAATGGCATGTTCCACGACTGAACGGGGGAAGAGGAGGCGCTGGTCTTCGTCCAGTCGACCTCCGGCAGCCGTGACCACTTCAATGAACTCCTCAATGGCACCGGCCATGCCGACGTCTTCGAGCAAGCACAGGGCGGTTTCGTAGACCTGTGCGCAGTCCGATTCGGTGAGGGGGATGTAGCGGCCACCGGGATAGCCGGGTTTCACAGCCAATTCGTACTCGGAGGGGCCAGTGACCCGGGCTGCGACCCGGGCGGCACGGCCACCGGACCTGCGTCGTGGCGCCTCCCCAGTGGTTGCAGTGTCGCTCATCGGGTCCCCCTAGCCTCTTCGCTTTTCGTTCAGGCTCTAAGCCGCTCGTTAGCCGGGTCGTAGGCCGGGCCATCCAGCACGGTCGCTATGCGGCGTTCGCCCAGCAGTCCGATCTCGAAAGTCGAGCCGGGCTCTTGGAACGCCGGATCGACATAGGCGAAGCAGAGTGACCTCTCTACGGTGTGCCCCCAAGCTCCGCTGGTGGTGATTCCCATGATGGTGTCGGTTCCCGCCTCGTAGACAGGCTCATTGCCCCGGCAGTCGGAGTCAGTGGAATCGACTTCGCAGTAGACGATTACCATGGTTAGGCCGGTATTGTCATCGCCGGCCAGTTCCCGTCGGGCCACGACAGCTTGACTCCCCAGGAACTCACGGTCGAGGGTCACGAAGCGACCCAAGTCTGCTTCGACGGGTGTGATCTCGGTGGTGAGTTCGTTACCCCAGGCCTTGTAGGCCTTCTCCAAGCGCATGGAGTTCATGGCGTAGGCGCCGAAGTGGACCATGCCGTGGGGAGCGCCGGCTTCAACAAGCGCCGCGTAGAGTTCGGGCATTCTGTCAATCGGATGGTGCAGTTCCCAGCCCAACTCCCCCACATAGGACATCCTCAGGGCGATACAGGGCAGGCCGGCGACAGTGATCTCTTGGCCTGTTAGCCAGGGGAATGCGTCGTTCCCGAGGTCAGCGTCTGTCAGGCCAGCCAGCACCTCGCGTGCTCGAGGGCCACTCACGGCCAGTAGACCCAGGCTGGTGGTTACGTCCGTGACAGTCGCCTGTTCTCCGGGATGGATGTGCTGCACGAGCCAATCAAGGTCGTGGGACTCGCCCGAGATCGACGAGTTCAGGTAGAAGCGATCGTCGGCCAGTTTGGTAATGGTCATTTCGCACTCGATGCCACCGAGGTCGGTGAGCATGTGTACGAGGCGGGTACCGCCCTGTCGGATAGGCAACCGATTGGCCGACAATCGGTCTAGCAGGGCGCCTGCATTGGGACCGGTGACCTCGAACTTGGCGAATGCTGTGAGGTCTGCCAGCCCCACGTGCTCCCGGACCCCGCGACATTCGTCGCCCACGGCCTCGAAGGCATTGGAGCGTCGCCACGAGTAGTCCTCGACAGGGCCGTAGTAGCTGACCCTCTCCCAGCCCCAGACGTCCTGCCACTGGGCACCACAGGCCTCGAGTTCTGCCCAAACCGGTGTCTTCCCAAGGGGTCGGCCGGCAGAGCGGTGTTCGCCCGGCATGCGAACCTGGTACATCTCGTGGTACTCGTCTGTTGACTTGTCGATCGTGTAATCAAGGGTCGCCCATGGTCCGAAGCGGCGTGGGTCCATCTCGCGGACATTCACCTCGGTTTGACCGTGCACCATCCACTGGGCCAGGTACCTTCCGTCGCCTGGCCCCTGAGCTACGCCTATGGACGAGCCGACGCACATCCAGTAATTGCGCAAACCCGGTGCAGGGCCCATGAGATATCCACCATCGGGGGTGTGGGTGATGGGGCCACTGATCACCTTCTTGATGCCGGCATCGCCGAACACGGGTATCCGCTGGGCAGCCAGTTCCAGCCACGGTGCTAGGACCTCGACATTGGGTGGGGTGAGGTGGAAGTGGAGGTCCCAGTCGACGCCGTCGACTCCGTAGGTGCGAGCGCCAGCCCGTTCGTAGGGGCCAACAAGGAGGCTGTCGATCTCGCGCCGGTAGTAGCACGATGCCCGGGGGTCGCGTAAGACCGGTGGTTCGAAGCCCAGTTCGACCATCTCGGGGAGTGTTTCGGTTATGAGGTATTGGTGGATCATCGAGACGATCGGGACCTCTATGCCAGCCATGGCTGCGACCTGGGGGCCGTAGTGGCCGGCGGCATTCACGACGTGGTCGGCAACCACCCGACCCTGCTCACCGTCGTGTTCAGTGATGATCTCCCAGCGTCCGTCAGGAAGCTGGTTCATGTCGGTCACAAGCGTGTGGCGGGCGATCTCACAACCCAGTTGGCGGGCCCCGACGGCCATGGCATTGGTGGCGCTTGTAGGGTCGGCCCAGCCATCGTCGGGGGTCCAAAGCCCGAAGATGACGTCTGAGAGGTCGTCGACCAGGGGCTGGTGTTCTCGGATCTCGGAGTGTCCGATGAGATGTGCCTCTACTCCGATTGAGTCGAGCATCCCCTTGACGTATTGAAACCAGTCAGCCTCATCCGGGTTGGTGGCTAGGCGGATAGAACCACAGGAGTGCCAGCCCGTGGACATTCCGGTCTCAGCCTCAAGTTGCTGGTAGAGCTTGACCCCGTGATCGTGGACCTTGGCCATGTTGAGGCTGCCGATGAAGTTTGTGACAAGGCCAGCTGCATGCCAAGTGGAGCCGGAACTGAGCTCACCCTTTTCTATCAGGAGAGTGTCGGCCCAGCCCTCGTGAGCTAGGTGGTAGAGGAGGCCGACGCCGAGGGCCCCACCACCCACGATCACACACTGTGTCTCATCACGCATCCGCCACCTCCTAATACTTCACAGGCGAGAAGTTACACCCCGCTGGCCTTTGTTGTAGTTGTTGTGGGCGGTCTACGGTTGTCCCCATGACCATCAGCGACTACCGGGCCGCACTGGTGACTGGTGCCTCGGCGGGCATCGGGGAGGCCGTTGTTGCCGACCTGTGTGCAAGAGGCCTGACCGTTCACGCCGTGGCCCGACGGAAGGACAAGTTGAAGGCGCTAGGTGTGGCAACCGGATGCACCACCCATGTGATGGACGTGCAAGACACCACTGCCATGGATGACCTGTTCGGCTCCCTCGGGGTAGACGTGCTTGTCAACAACGCCGGTGTGGGTCGGGCGATTCAGTCACTTCCTGATGCCAACCCGGCCGACATTGACCAGACCATCGGGACCAACGTGACCGCGGCTCTGCATGCGGTTCGTGCTGTCCTTGGGCCGATGATCAAGCGAGGGCACGGACACATAGTCAACATCGGCTCTGTTGCAGGCCTGTACCCGCTTGGGTCAGGTGTCTACGGAGCGTCTAAGGGAGCAATCCACCTGATGTCCACCAACCTGCGTTTGGAGTTGGCGGGTACCGGTATACGGGTGACCGAGATCTGCCCCGGGCGGGTGCGCACCGAGTTCTACGATGCCGCCATCGATGACCCTGACCTCCGGCACAGGTTCAAAGAGGCCGGCATCACCGAGATAACCAGTGAGGACGTCGCTGCTTCGATTGCCTATGCCTTGGATGCCCCCTGGTATGTGAATGTGGCCCGAGTGGAATTACAACCGATCGAACAAACCTTTGGGGGTGTCAACCTCGACCCCATGGAGGGACAGGGACAATGAGTATCGAAATGCTCTCCGGGAAGGTCACTGTCGTCACCGGTGGGGCCTCGGGGATGGGTGCAGCCACAGTGTGGGCCTTCGTCAAAGCTGGTGCCATCGTCACTCTGGTCGACAGGGACGAGGCCGGTGCCTGCCTGGTAGCCGAAGAGACAGGTTCATCCGTCATTGTCGGCGATGTCAGCGATCCGGATTTCTGTAACGGCACGGTCGACAGTGTTGTTGCGACACACGGCTGCATCGACGTCCTCGTCAACGCTGCGGGGGTGATCCATCGGGCCGATGCCCGGGACACAGTTGACGAGGATTGGCGGAGGGTGATGTCGGTCAACGTGGATGGTGTCTTTTTCATGTCACGAGCGGCGGTCCGACACATGGTCCCCCGGGGGTCCGGATCAGTCGTCAACTTCGGTTCTATCTGGGGCGGGGTGGGTGCGGTCGGGGTGCTGGCCTACTCCGCCTCCAAGGGAGCGGTGCACCAGATCACGAGATCCATGGCCCTCGACCACGCTGACCACGGGGTCCGCATCAACGCTGTGGCACCCGGAGAGGTCGACACGCCGATGCTGGCCTCAGGGCACGAAGTTCCACCGACAGCAGCCGACCTAGAGAGGCTGGCCGAGGAGACTATTCCTGTGAAGCGTCTGGCCCATCCGGACGAGATCGCCCGGGTAGCCCTGTTCTTGGCTTCTGATGAGGCGAGCTACATGACCGGTGCGATCGTGCCAGTGGATGGCGGATATTCAGCCAGCTGACCGTTTCTTCTTCGATCGGCCAAGAAAAGAGGAGAGTGATTTTCGTGGATGTTGTGTTAACCGGAACGGGTTCGCCGCTGCCTGACCCCAATCGGGCCGGACCATCGACACTCGTAAGGGCGGGTAAAACCTGCATCCTCATCGACGCAGGTCGTGGTGTCGTGATGCGTATGGCCGGAGCGGGACTATTTCCTAGTTTCTTGGCTGCTGTTCTCGTCACTCATCTCCACAGCGACCATATTTGTGCGTTGAATGATGTCATTACCACCCACTGGGTCATGTCCCAAGGCAGTGCCACACTGACGGTCTACGGACCAGCTGGGATTGCCCAGTTCGTCGAACGTCAAATGGCTGCGCTCGAGGCCGACATCGGTTACCGCATCGAACACCACGACCAGCTCACCGAGGGTCCAAAGGTCGATGTCATCGAGATCGAAGCAGGGGACTCATTCCAGGTCAATGACATCACCGTCTCGACGGCTCCCACTGAGCACTCACCGGCGCGACCGACTATCGGCTTTCGTCTTGAGCACGAGGGCAGTGTTGCCGCGATCGTCGGTGACACGCTTCCCTGTGATGGGGTGGACACGCTGGCATCGAATGCTGACGTTTACGTCCAGACGGTTATTAGGCGAGACCTGGTCGAACTTGTACCCATCGAGATGCTCCAGGACATCCTCGACTACCACTCGGGTGTCATCGAAGCGGCCCAGACTGGAGCCCGGGTGGGAGTCAAGCAGATTGTGTTCACCCACATGGTCCCGGCGCCGAGTCCAGACCAGTACTCGGAATGGGTCGCTCGTGCCGCCGAGCACTTCGATGGTGAGATCGTGCTCGGTGAAGACCTCACCACCATCACTATCTGAGTTCACTGTCCCAGAGTTTCTCGACAAGGCGGTGCATGCGGTCACCTTTGGTACTGCTGAAGCACTTTGTCGTAACGACGGGTCGACTCCAGGAAGTGGTCGTCGATGCGCCGGTATATTCGGTTCATGAACAGCTACTGGTGTGAGGCGGCATGGCTGGGCCGCGGGCAGGTGGAACCCGGCATCCTCATTGATACCGCGGATGGTTTCGTGTCCGCCGTTGTCGCCGGGGTGGCTGCGCCACCACCGGGTGCAAAACGGCTAACGGGCCTCACCCTGCCAGGCTTTGCCAATGCCCACAGCCATGCCTTCCACCGGGCCCTGCGGGGACGGACCCAGGCAGGGACCGGGACCTTCTGGACCTGGCGGGAGCAGATGTATGAGGTGGCCCGTCGCCTGGATCCCGACGCCTGTTATGCCCTTGCGAGGGCCACCTACGGCGAGATGGCACTGTCCGGTGTGTCGGCCGTTGGGGAGTTTCACTACCTCCACCACCAGCCCGACGGCACACCGTATGTGAATCCGAACGCCATGGGTGAGGCGATCCTGGCAGCAGCAGCCGATGTGGGCATCAGGATCACCCTGCTGGATTCCTGCTACCTGCACGGTGGCCTGTCGGCAGATGGGTATCTTCCGCTCGGGGAGGACCAGAGGCGTTTCGGGGACGGATCGGTTGATGGCTGGGTGCAGCGGGTCGAGGGATTGAGGTCGGGACTACTGGCACAGATAGGAGCGGCTGTGCACTCGGTCCGCGCCGTCGATCCGGCGGCGATCGCGGAGGTGGCGGCATGGGCTGAGGGCCGGGAGGCACCCCTGCACGTGCACCTCTCGGAGCAGCCGAGGGAGAACGAGCAGTGTGCTGCCAGCCACGGCTGCAGTCCCATCGGCCTATTGGCCGGGCTGGGTGTGTTAAGAGAAGGGCTCACGGCCGTGCATGGCACCCACCTGACACCGGCCGACGTGGGCCTGCTGGGTGCCGCCGGGGTCGGTGTCTGCATGTGTCCGACCACAGAGCGTGATCTGGCCGATGGCATCGGTCCTTCGGGGGCGTTGGCAGCCGCCGGTTCCCCACTCAGCCTGGGATCCGACAGCCATGCCGTTATCGACATGTTCGAGGAGGCGAGAGCCGTCGAGTTGCATCAGCGACTGGCGAGCCTAGAACGTGGCACCCACGGGGTCGACGACCTCCTGGCCATGGCTACCGTCAACGGTTACCGAGCACTTGGCTGGAGCGGTGGTGGGGTACTGGAGCCGGGCGCACTGGCCGACATGGTGACCGTGGCACTGGATTCGGTGCGTCTGGCAGGTGCTGAAGCAGAGACCGCAATGGCTTCGATCGTGTTTGCCGCCTCAGCGGCCGATGTCACGGATCTGGTGGTTGCTGGCGAGGTAGTGGTAAAGGACAGGGCCCACGTGTCGGTGGACGTCGCCAATGAGTTGGCGGAGGCGGTCAGGCTGGTCACCTCGTGACGTTGGTGGTCGACAGGATCGGCCTGTTGGTTCTTGAGGCGCCAAGCCACCACCATCTCGCCTACCGTCCGGGCGTGCCACTCGTGAGACAGACCATCACTTGATCCGTTCCGCTGCTCCGGCAGGTGGCTGGGTTGCCGGGTTACCTATGTACGACTGGCCCGAGGTGCGCGACGAGGTGGATTGCCTCTGGACGGCAATCACTTGCCGTTTACGCGAGGTCGGCGTGGATGCTCCATTGGAGCTTTGGAGGCCGGATCACGTATCTGAACTCTGGGTGGCTCCGAACCTGCTTGTCGGCCATGTATGTGGTTTGAACGTTGTGGGTTCGTTGCGCGGCCGGATGGAGGTAATGGGTGCATTGGACTACGGCGTGGAGGGATGCGAGCCTGGCGACTACCGGTCAGTTCTTGTATGCCGTGCCACCGATCCTGCGGACGGGCTGGAAGCCTTTCGTGGCAGGTGTGCAGCAATCAACGACCCGGAGTCGCAGTCCGGACATGCTGCCCTTGTGGATCTGGTTGCTCCACTGGCCGAGGATGGCAGATTCTTTGGTGGCATGGTCGAAACCGGTTCCCACCGCAAGTCGATCCGAGCGGTGGCCGAGGGTCGCGCCGATATGGCATCAATCGACGCTGTCGTATGGAACTTGGCGGCCAGTTTCGAGCCAGCAGCAGATGAACTGAGGGTCGTCTCCTTCACCGAACCGATGCCGGCACCACCCTTGGTGATCGGTTGGGCCCATGCAGGGCTAAGGGATACTGTCAACGGTGCCGTATCGGATGCAGTGGTGTCTCTTGACCCCGAGGTCCGACAACCACTGGACCTCTACGGCTACAGAATTAGGCCGACGGCCGACTACGAGATCCTTGCCCAACACCGAGCTAGGGCAGCAGTATTCGGTTGTCGGGTGGTGCCTTGATGTTTGCCGAGCGCATGAACACGTTTCACATGCAACTCGCTGAAAATGGCATAGACGTTGCGATGATCACCGATGATGACAGCGTCTACTACCTGACTGGCTACTACGACTACCTGCACATGGAGTTTGGTCGACCAACGATCCTCCTGGTATCACGTCAGGGTGAGAACCTGCTCGTCACGCCGAGCATGGAGGCGAACATGGCCGAAGAGGCAGCCCATGTCGACCGAATTGCCGTATGGAATGACGGCTCCGGAAACGAGTGGCGTCAGGAACTCCCGGAGGTGCTGGCCGGGTCGGGCCGGATTGGTATTGAGCCAGATCTCATGCCACCGCTTGTTCGCAACTTCGTGGACACGCTTGTCGACAAGAATCGCCTCGTTGACCTGACAGCCGTGCTTGGAGCAATGCGGATGGTCAAGTCGTTTGAAGAGTTGCAACTGGCACGTCATACCGGTCAGGTCGCAGACGCGATGATGAATGCTGGCCGTGCGGCCATCGGTGCGGGTGTGGTGGAGTTCGAGGTGGCGCTCGCAACTTCAGAGGCCGGCACCCGCAAGGCGGCCGAACTCCTCGACGCCCACTACGACGACACCTGCATGTCGCCCAACACGCACTTCCTCCAGATCATGGCTTCAGGTGGTGAGATCACCAAACCACACCACCGTGCCTCCAACAGGCTTATGCAGTGGGGCGAGCCTGTGTTCCTGTGTCTTTGTGGGATGACCAATTTTCACCGTTTCAAGCTGGGCTTTGACCGGACGTTCTGGATCGGCGAGGTTGTAGACGACCAGCAGGCTGAGATCTATGAGGTCGCGCTAGCCAGCCAGACTGCCGCTCTGTCCACTCTTCGCTCTGGAGTGACGGCTGAGTCGGTCCATGCGGCTTATGCCGAAGTCATCCACGAGGCAGGCTTCGACTATCCATTCCGTTGTGGTCGGGCAACTGGGTACAGCTTCCTCGAAAAGCCTGAGTTGGTGTCTGGGGATACCACCATGTTGGAGTCGGGGATGGTTTTGGCCATTGACGGATCAGTCAGCGTGGCGGGAACCTTTCGTGCACAGGTAGGTGACAGCTTCATCGTCAAAGATGACGGGTACGAACAGATCACACATCACCCGAAGGATCTCAACGACGTAGTTATCGTTAGTTGAGGAACTTAGAGATCTGATCGCACATGCCCGGGCCATGCGGGTGAGGCGAACGCTGTAGCCAACTTCTTGACGTAGGGTCGCCGGTCATGGGTCGAGAGTTTCGTCCGTGGTCGGTGGCAGCCCGCAATCTGTCTGAGCATGCCGACAACCCGATCCACACCGATGAAGGCGCCCGATCCGCCGGGTTCGGGGCGGCCTTGGTGGCCGGAACGACGTTGCACGCCTACCTGACTCGGCCCGTTGTCGAGGCGTGGGGGAAGGCCTGGCTGGCCAGCGGGACCTCGATCGTGGAGTTCTTGGCCCCGGTTGAGGCCGGCGACCCGGTCGACTGTGTGCCCATAGCTGACAAGAATGGTTCAGTGGAGGTTAGGGCTGAGGTCCGTGGCGACCTCCGAGCACGACTCGTGGCTCGACTTGGAACGAAGTCTGGCCAAGCCGCGATGGTGGAGGGCGACAGGCTGGACGACGGCCCGTTGACACCATGGCTAGAGAGGCTGGACGGTCCATGGACCGACTACGCCTGGCGGGCAGGGGACGACCTGGACATCTACGCCGATGAGGGCCTCGTACACCCGTGTACGTGGACAGCGTTGGCCAATGGCGTCATGGTCCGTCACCTTGTGGACGGTTCATGGATTCACACTCGGAGCCAGATCATCCACCACACGGTCGTACCAACCGGGGCCGCGGCTTTGGTTGAGGCCCGGGTGGCCGACAAGTTCGAGACCAGACGGGGCACTCGGGCGGTGGTTGACGTGCACATTTCGGTCGATGGCGTACCCGTGGCTGGTATCGTCCATGAGGCGTTGGTGTTGCTGAGACCCACCGACTTGTGACACCCACCCTGAGAAACTCCAGGTCATTGCTGGCCAGTTCGTCACCATGAAGTGCCTCATCAAGTCCGAAGAGGTAGACGAGGTGGTGGCCTTTCAGACCTTGGACATTTCCAGTCACATGATCGAGTTAATCGTTCCCGTCGATGCCGGTCACGCGATCTGGTGATCGCCGTATGCGTGTAGGCGCGTTGGTGGGCTCCCGTTATCCTCCCGTCTGCGGGGTGGAGCAGTCTGGTAGCTCGTCGGGCTCATAACCCGAAGGTCGCAGGTTCAAATCCTGCCCCCGCTACCAAGCGAAAGGCCCGGAATCTCAACGGTTCCGGGCCCTCCTGGTTATAAGGCCGAAGCGCCGATTTCGGTGTTTGTCACGCCAAAAGTCACAAGACCACCCGATCAGACTGTTCTGTGTCATCGCCGAGGATGAAGTCGGCCAGGGTTTCCATGGCCTCAACCTTTGCTCCGGGCAGCGTCCACGCGTATTCGCTGAGGTGATCGCGATGCTGCTGTGCCCGAGGATTCGAGACACATCGTGGA
>PVBE012439915.1_pt1 | contig 46460 bp, 32 predicted proteins | sample 1631181 | NCBI WGS metagenome assembly PVBE01 (sample SAMN08397723, study PRJNA350692) | Marine metagenome, whole genome shotgun sequencing project. | isolation source: water | place: Pacific Ocean | collected 2012-04
CACAGCGCCAAAGGTTACAAGCATAGCTTGGAGCGCATGTCGTTCCATGGGCCGACCCTCCATCCTGTTTTGTGGACAACTGCAAGATGTAGTGGTCGGCCCACCATTTGCAACAAAATACGGTAGAGAAACCGCAAAACTCTACGCTAGACAGCAGGGCATCCAATGGGTGAAGCGAAAGGGGCGGCGAACGGCCTGACGGAGCAGCCGCAACAGCAGGACTCGTTTTGATCTCGTCAGCGTGTGTCTCTACAATGGTGTGCAACGCGCCTGAAGTGGTAGCGGGCGTCGATATGGGAAATGTCGGTGGATGCGAGCCACAACCATATTCCAGAGAGACACGCGGCTTAGCAGGTTGCGGAAATGGCGGGCGGGATGCCGCGCCGGGCCTTGGGAGATCTGCGTCTTTCCGACGGAACGATGCAATTTGCGCTGCGAGATTTGTTGGCAACACTGGCTCGAAGAAGAGAAGGGCAAGATCGACCCGGCGCGGGAAGTCCCCGATCAACGCCTCCTTCACCTTGTTGACGAGGCCGCGGAGTTGGGCGTACGGGATTGGGCCTTTGCCGGCGGTGGCGAACCCATGATACGCGCGGATCTGATCATGGAAATGTGCGCGCACCTTCGCCGGCGAGGCATGAACGGATTCGTCATCACCAACGGAACCCGGCTATCGGAAGAGCGCCTCAAGGCCTTTGTCGATATGGGGTGGAGACGCTTGACAATCAGCCTAGACGGTCCCGACGCCGACACTAACGATGCAATCCGGAACGCCGGCACCTTCGAGAAGGCGACGAACGCGTTGAAAACGCTCAAGGAAATCAAGCGTTCGTGTCATACCGATCAGCCGCTCGTCGCCACCGCCACCGTCATAACCAACCGCAATTATGACCGCCTCGAAGAACTCGTGGCGTTGGCCGCCCAGCTTGGCGTCTCCTCGATGGCGGCGAATGTGCTGCAGAGCCGGGGAACGAAGTGCGCGGCGTTTCGCCTTTCCGAAGCTCAGCGGGCAGATCTTCCCCGCCACGTTGAAAAAGCCGTGGCGCTCGCCCGCAAATCGGGCATTGACGCCGGCTTCACCAGTCTTGTTACGGACCACGAAGCGCGGGATCCCGACGGTTACGTCCAGCAAACGCCCACCGCTCCGAATCAGGCGCGCTTCGAGAATGCGCTTTGCTTCGAGCCCTTCCTCTCCATCAACATTACCGCCCAGGGCGGCCTCGCGGGGCCCTGCAGCAACTTCTGGAGCGAGGAGGCGCAAAACATTGGGGATAGTTCGTTGGAAGAAGTCTGGTTTGGGCCATATATGGAGGCCACACGCAAGGCCATCCTCACGCACGAGAAACCCCCAGGCTACTGCGCGCAGTGTTGCTCGATCCTTGACCAGCGCACCAATGACCTTCGGGAAGGCCTGCGCTTGGCGCAGCGTTACGGCGGAGTTCTTCCCTCCGGCATCCTGGACGCCGCCAGAAGGGGCACACGCTCCCTGAAGCACCGCGGCCTACTTGGGGCCGCGCGCCACGCGTACAATCGCCTTCGAGTGCACGGCTAGTTCGGATATCTCACCGCAACTCCGCCGATTCGCCGTCAGCCGGGCGCTCCCTACTTGTCCCGCGCCACCGCCCGCTCCTTCGCCCGGGCTATGGCGGCTTTTTCAGTGCGTATATCGACCTTGGCAACGGGCCGCTTGATCATGCGCGAGAAACCATCCCACAGCGAGCGCGCCTGCGGTAAAGTCCGAATGTCCTTGAGAAGATTGAAAACAATCTTCGGCCGGAAATAGAACTTCCGGTGAGCTTTTCGGTACAGGCTGTGCAATTCCGCGTCCGATAAATCGGAGTAGCTTCGCACGAAAAATGGGCGACCGAAGTCGTCGTACTCCATGCGGGGATAAATCATTCCGGACATCACCAAGTCGTCATAGATGGCCGTTCCAGGCGTGGCGCGCAGGGGCGAGAACACGGCCAGATAGAGTGGCAGCGAACACGCCAATTCAATCGTCGCTTCGATATCTTCACGCGTCTCATCGGGGAAGCCCATCATGAACAGGCCGAGCGTACGAATGTTGCTGGCCCGGGCGATCATCTCCGTCTGCTCGCGGACGCGCTCGACCGTGAGCACTTTCTTAATGCTCTTCAGGATGCGGTTCGAGCCGCTTTCGATGCCAAGCGACAACCCGTAACAGCCGGCCCGTTCCATGAGCCGGACCATCTCTTCATCCAGCCGGTCGAGCCGGACGCCTTGCGGACAATTCCAGCCTATGCCGAGGTCGGCCTCGATCATCGCCTCGCAAAGCTCCATGATGAAGTCGCGGTAAAACGCGAAATTCTCGTCCACGACATCGATAGACCGCACGCCGTACTTGTCTCTCAGCAGCCGCATCTCGCCGATAACGCTCTCGACACTCCGCGTACGAAGCGTCCGGCCTGTGAGCAAATGCGCACCGCAAAATGTGCAAAGGTACGGGCAGCCCCGCGTAATCGTCATCGGCGCTGCCGGAAAATCTCGCGTCATGAACGAAAAACCGTACTTGTACTTACGCGGATCGATGAGATCCCACGCCGGCAAAGGCGACGAATCCAAATCGTCTACCAGCACCTTCTCGTTGTGGCAGACCTCGCCTTCCGAGTCCCTCCAAATGAGGCCGCCGATGTGGTCCAGTTTCGTGTCGCCATTCGCGACCGCGTCCAGCAACGGAACAAACCCCGGCTCGCCTTCGCCGCCGATAGCGTAATCCATGCCGGGAACTTGCTCGAAAAGCTTTTCCGGTTTCTCCGTGCTCGGGTGAGGACCGCCCAGAATCACGGCCGTGTCCTCGGAAATCGCTTTGACCTTGTCCGTCATGATGATGACGTATTCCATATCCGTCGTATACGCCTTCATCGCGGCCACATCCGGCCCATATTCGCGCACCGCCCTCTCGAAGTCATCCAAATCCAGTCCATCGCGCAGACAATCGAGAATCGTGGCCTCATGTCCCGCATTCCGCGCCAACGACGCAAGATAGCCCAGCCCAATATCCGGAGTCGTCTTAAAACGCTCGTCCGACCAAGGCGTAATAAACATGATCTTCATGACACAATATCCTCAGCAACTAGGCCGCTTCGGGCGGACTAGGCAAAAGGCCCACATGAAAGGCGAACACCGAAACCGAGCCAAATCCTTCCCAGGAACAGAGCTGAATTCCAGGCGCACGACCGCTACTATCGACAATCCAAGTACGCTAGTGTAGCACGATTAGGGGAGCGGGCCGGCGCTGGCGAACGGACGATTACGGGCGAGTAGCTGCTTAACTCGCAGTTCTAGCTGGGCAGCTTCGCTACTTCCTCCTCCGCATCGAGCAACCCGGGAAGCTCCGCCGAAGGCATAAAAGCGCCACCAGAAATGATCAGTTTCATCGCGTCTTCCACCGAGATATCGAGTGTTTTGATTTCGTTCGGATCGACGTAGAGCAGAAAGCCCGATGTTGGATTGGGTGTCGTTGGCAAGAAAATGGAAATCTGCGGAATGCCCGTGGTGCGCTGTACCAAGCCTTGCTCGCGGGACGTCACGAAGGCTACCGCATAGATCCCTTTGCGCGGGTATTCGACAAGGCAGACTTCCTGAAACACCGCGCCGCCGCGATTGATGAATACATCGCGGATCTGCTGCACGGCCTTGTATACGTTCTTGATGAACGGTATTCGGTTGAGGATCTGTTCGCCGTACAGAATGGTCTTTCGGCCAACCAAGTAGCGCGTGAAAAAGCCGGTTGTCAAGAACAAGCCGGCCGCGATCAGGAATCCGGTCTTGAATCCAGTACCAGGGACGTATTCGATTGTAGTGAGATATTGCAGCCGCTCGTACTTCTCCCCGATCGCGTTGACCTGCCCGTAAAGGCTTTCGATGATGCTCGCGACGCCGCCGCCAACCTTTTTGAACAGCCATATCGTCAGCCATACGGTGACAATCAACGGCATCCAGACCAGCAGTCCCGTCATCAAATAGAAGCGCAACTGCTTGAAATACTGAATCAGAAATCGAAACAACGGACTGGCTTCGCTGAGCTTCTTCTTTTGTTTTTTTTTGGCCATCATTGAGTGCGCGCACCTATGGCTTCATGGAGTCGCGGGTTCGATCTCGCCCAACACGCGCCCAAACCCGCAACAGCCCCTGCCACACGGGTATTTCATTGTACCTGATATCCCCGGCGCAGCCAAGAGGTTTCGCAAGACACACGCCGAAAAAGGGGCTAGCCTTCACAGATCCCAGAAGGTCTTGCGGCAGAAACAAGAAAAGGCTGAATCTAAACCCCCTCCCCGGTTTAGGGAGGAGCTGGGGGAGGGTCGATATTCTACAATTTACACCGGCACGAGGGTGCGGCACTCCTAAGAGACACCTGTGATCTCATAACTTCTTGTTGTTCAAAAGCACGAACGTGGAACCGCCGCCCCCGGCGGTCGACCTATTCCGGTAGCGACTCTCTTGTCTTTGCTTCAAGTGATTCCCTAGAATGGCCACTCGCCCTCTGGCACCGGCCCGGTTTGCATCCTATGGGAGTGAAAATTGCCCTCTGACTTCTTGAGGCGTTGGAGCGTTCTCATTCTTCCCACTCGCGTGGTCGGTTTCGCCACCGCTTGTTGCTTTTCCGTCGCATCCTTTTCGCAGGGCTTCGACGTTGTGTTTCGCGGCGGGGATGTCATGGACGGTGCCGGATCGCCGGCGTTTCGGGCTGATGTAGGTGTTGTCGCCGACCGGATCGAGGCTATAGGGGATCTATCGGCGGCCGCGGCGGACCGCATTGTTGACATTTCCGGGAAGACGATCATCCCGGGAATCATCGATCTGCACAGTCACGCGGACGAGAGGGACGCGTCTGCCGGCCTTCGCGCGAAAGAACCGAAGCGCCGCGCCGCGCCGAATTTGGTGAGTCAGGGCGTGACGGCGCTTGTCGCGAATCAGGATGGGCGGAGCCCGCTCAACATTCTAGGACAACGCAACCAACTGGCGGTTCGACGGTTCGGGCCGAACGCGGTGTTGATGGCAGGACACAACTCGCTGCGCCGCGCGGCGATGGGCAACGATGCGGAGCGTCCCGCGACGACTGACGAGATTCATGTGATGGCGGCCCTGTTGCGGACGGGCATGGAAGCGGGGGCCTATGGCCTTAGCGCGGGCCTTGAGTACGAGCCTGGGCGTTGGAGCGAAACGTCAGAACTTGAGGCGCTTGTGCGAGTCGTCAAGCCCTATGGCGGCGTCTACATCGTCCATGAGCGGGCATCGGGAAGCGATCCTGTGTGGTACATGCCGAGCCATGACGGGCCCGGCGCGCCAACGATGTTGGACTCGATAATGGAAACCATCGCCATCTGCGAGGCCACGGGCGTGATTTCAGTAGCGACCCACATCAAAGCGAGGGGCGAGGACTATTGGGGCCAAAGCCGGGCCATCGTGAACGCCATCGAAAGCGCGCGCGCGAGGGGCGTAAAGATTTTCGCAGACCAGTATCCCTACACTACGTCAGGGAGCGATGGTGTGTTTTCCCTGTTGCCGCGCTGGATCCTCGACGAGACGCGTCACCTGCGATTGGGGAACGAAAAGGATTTCGGCCTGGCGCTCAAACACATCTTGTCGGATCCAGAGAAAAACGGCGCCCTGCGCCGCGACGTGGAACGACAAGTTCGACGACGCGGAGGCGCGGAACATATCGTTGTGTTCGGCCATCCCGATCCGGGGTGCGTTGGACGGAGCCTGGCGGCAATCGCCGCGGCGAACGAGGTTGCGCCAGTCGAAATGGCCTTGCGTTTCCAGTTCGACGGATATCCGGATCGTTTCGGTGGCGTTCAGCTTCGCGGCTTCTCCATGTCCGAAGACGACATCGAATATTTTGTCGCGCAGCCCTGGGTGGCAACGGCCTCCGACGCGGGAATTACCTTGCCCACCGACGGCCTCGTCCACGCGCGTTTTTACGGAACGTTTCCCCGGAAAATCCGGGAGTACGCGTTGAAACGGGGTGTGCTTTCCGTCGAGCAGGCAGTACGTTCCATGACTTCTCTTCCCGCCGAAATCCTGGGCATGAGCAAGCGGGGCCGGGTGGCGCAGGGCCATTTCGCCGACTTGGCGGTGATCGACCTCTCAACGATCCGCGATACCACCACCTTCCTCAAGCCCCATCAATACGCCGAAGGAATCGAATACGTGCTGGTGAACGGCGTGTTCGTTGTGGATGGCGGCGAATTGACTTGGGCGCTGCCCGGACGCGTGCTTACGCCACGGAATTCGCAAGAAAGAAATTAGGCGACGGCGGAAGACGCGACTTCCTTTCTCAAGCGTTTCCGGTCTATCTTCCCGTTGGCGTTTTTCGGCAGTTCCTCGCGAAATTCGAAGCGCGACGGTATCTTGAATTTGGTGATGAATTTCGACAGGTGTTCGCGCAGGCTCTCCTCGTCCGTTTTCTGGCCGGGCGCGAACGCGATCACCGCGCAGATGCCTTCGCCGTAGGTGTTGCTCGGAACACCCACAACCGAGACTTCTGCGACAGCGGGATGTTCATATAAAGACTCTTCGATCTCGCGCGGCGAGATGTTCTCCCCGCCTTTGATGATGAGATCCTTTATCCGGTCGGTAAGGAACAGGTAACCGTCTTCATCCAGATAGCCGATGTCCTCCGAATGAAGCCAGCTGCCGCGTAACGCGTGGCGCGATGCGTCCTCATCCTTGAGATATCCCATCATCACGTTCGGGCCCTGGATGCAAATCTCGCCCAATTCGCCCGGCGGCAACTCGATTCCGGATTCGTTTTGAATGGATACCTTTACTCCAGGAATCGGGTGACCAACTGAGCCAGGCCGGAGCGACTCCGAGGCATGATAAGAGCAAGCGGTCGGCGCGCTCTCGGACATGCCGTAGCCGTCGAGGATTTTGCACTGGTACAACTCCTCGAACTTGAGGCGGACGTCGTTGGGCAAGATGGCACCGCCGCTGTTAATCACCTCGAGGCTCGACGTGTCGAAGCGCTCGCGCTCGGGCGCATTGATGAGGCGCACCAACATGGTGGGAACCGCCGAAAAGCGGGTCACCTTGTATCGTTCGATAGCTTCTAGGATTTCGGCCGTATCGAATTTGCGGTGAATCGACGCGGTCGCGCCGAAGATCGAGCAGAGGTTCATGATCATCACGCCGAAAGCGTGGCTCAAAGGCAGGCACAGCAGCGTGGAAGACCGTTCCTCCATCCGCTTAAACTGGGCTAGGGCGGTGTGATTGCTCACGATGTTCGAGTGCGAAAGCATAACGCCTTTCGGTTGCCCCGTCGTTCCCGACGTGTACAGGAGAAAAGCCATGTCATCGTCCGCGCGGTCGACATGTCCATCGCGCTCGTCGGCGCCGGCGATTGCCTCGTAAATATTCGAAAAGCCATCGGATTCCGATTCGCCGATGATGAGCCAGTGGCGCAATCCCTCCCCCCCCGCCGCGGCGCTACGTATGCGTGGCGCCAGCTCGGGAGACGTGATGACCGCGACGGCGTCGGAGTGGCCCATCACATACTTGATTTCACGTTCGCCGAGTTGTGGGGTGATCGGCACGATCACCGCGCCGATCTTCCAGATGGCCTGGAAGCAGGCCAGCACTTCGGGGCAGTTGTGCATGACCACAAGGACGCGGTCCCCAGCTTTCACGCCACGCTCGCGCAGCACGGTCGCAAGGCGGGCGCTGAACGTGGCATGCTCCACACTCGATACCGAACGGCCATCGGCATGGAAGGCGGTATAGTCGCCATACTTGTCAATACTGTCCAAAGCCAACTGGGCCGCGTTCATCGAGGAAATGTCCTTCCCAAAGAATACCAGGGAGCAAGTGGCAGAAAATCGGAACGGAAGGGTACTCGACAGAAAAGAAGGATGCAACTGGAACGCGGGTCGCGAGCCCTATTGATATAGGCCTTTCCCTATCGAAAATACGCGAGGCGTCTTACCGCGCCGGCTGGAAAGACAGGTCACAGCTGCAACCCGAGTTGCTTTTCAATGAGCCGAGCCACCCGGTTCCTCATCAGATCCGATCGTCATGTGGTAGGAAGTGTCGATGTTTCCCTTGAGTTCGTCAAGCGTACGTGTATACGGGGCCGCGCTTATTGGGTTCGGCATGTTCCATGAGTTCCTCAAGATGCCGGATTGTGTTCGGTGAGAGCAGCATGTCCGAAAACACATCACATACTTCAGCTGGAACATCCTCGAACACAAGTACGCCCTCTCCGCGCTCCTTCCGCACACCGGGCAGCATCTCTGATTCGACAGGGCGACTTTGCTTTCGCCCGCCTGTTCCGATGGTGTGCGCACGGCGTCCTTGGCTGCCGCGTAAACGCGGAGAGCCAAGGCTTCGATCATAACCTGCCTGGCTACTAGACACCACATGGAGCATAGCTACACGTTACGGAGGCCTCAGGTGCCCTTGAAAGGCCCAGGCTCCATCGTTTCCAAATGAAGCGCAACGAATCAGGGGGCACCTATCCCTTCTTGGCCTACGGGGCCTACTTCTATTTCTTGGCACCTCTGAGGTCGCCATACGGCGTGTCGCGCCAGGTGAAGGCTTCTTTGAGGCCCACTTCCTTGATTTTGTTTCTGAGTTCGACGGCGCTTGTGGTGCTCGCGTAGATGTAGTCGTAATCGGCGGCGGCCATGACGGAGGATTCCATCCCCATCGCTTGGTACCAGCGGTTCATGGCCTCCTTCTGAACGGCCAGGGAGTCGGAGGCCTGATTGGCGATTCGTTCGGCGAGTTTGGTGACTTCCTCTTCGAGCTTGTCGCTGGGGACGGCTCTGTTGATCATGCCGTATTCCGCCGCTTCGGTGCCGCTGATGACGTCGCCGGTGTACATCAATTCCTTGGCCTTCCTCATGCCCATAATGATGGGCCAGCCGCACGAGTTCCGCGGGTGTCCAAGCCCGCGAATGCCGGGGTGCCCGATCTTGGCGTCTTCCGCCGCGATGACGAGGTCGGCCATCATGGCGTATTCGCAACTGCCGGCGAGGCAGTAGCCGTGTACCTGCGCGATGGTGACTTTCGGGAGATTGAAGAGGAACATCTGGCGGCGCGCGCCATCTTGTAGATCTTGGCGGGCGGAGGTCATCCTGGACTGTGTGTGCTCGGGGCCCGATCCGCCTCCCGATAGGTCGTAGCCCGCTCCAAAGCCACGCCCAGACCCCCTCAGGACGACAACCCTCACATCGTCGTCCCAAGCGACTTCTTTCAACGCGTGCTCAAGTTCGGTCAGCAGTTCATGGTTGAGGGAATTTAATTTTTCCGGCCTGTTCAAAGTGATTCGACCGATCCGGTCTTGTGTGCCGTAGCGGTCGTAAGTGATCGTCTTGTACTCCATTGAAATTCCATCCTTTCGCTTTTGTCCTTGCCAACGGCGAGAATTGCGCACGCAACCCCCAATGTCGTCATCCTAGTGTATCGATTAATGCTATTTCCATCTTATCCGTCATGCTGAACGAAGCGAAGGTTCTCGATTTCGTTGGGCCTCTGGCGTATCGAGATCCTTCACTTCGTTCAGGATGACAGAAAACGCATGCTTTGCCTTGCTTTCAAGAGCTGCGCCAATTGTGAGTCAATGCACTGGCCCGGTTATCTCACCGGTTTTCGTGGCGAAACGGTGGAGAAGGTTGTTGTGTCGAGACTTATTCGAAGCAGGCGTTACAATGCAAGACCCGCGGACGGCAGCGTGGCGGGTCACGTCGAGAGCGAAAGGCGAGAGATTGAATGTGGGACCGTTTCAAGAAGGGGCGCCTTTCATTGCAACAGGGATGCCCCCGTTTCCGCGGACTTCTTCAAGGGTCGCAAAAAGAAGGCAAAATCGTTGACCGCGAGGGCCGTCCAGATGACGGATTCTCGGCCCCTATCTACCCGTGCTCATCCGTTGCGGACCGAACCGAGGGCGCCCTGTTCGCGAAGGGCCTTGAGCTCCTCTTCGCTCAGGCTCAGGTCTTCGGTGAGGACCTCATCCGTGTGGCCGCCGAGGCGCGGTGCGGCCTTGAGCTTCACTTCGCCCGCCGACATGCGGATAGGCGCTCCCAACATCTTGACCGGACCGAGGGCCTCGTGTTCGATGGTCTGGACGAAGCCGCGTTCGTTGAGGTGGGGATCGTCGTAAACTTCAACCGTGTCGAGGACGGCGCTGGCGGGAACCCCTGCGTCGCCGAGTTTCTTCATGGCTTCGTGTTTGGTGCGCGCACGCGTCCACACGGAGATTTCCTCAACCAACTGGGATTGATTTTGGTGGCGGCCTAGCCGACCCGCGAAGCGGGGGTCTTCAAGAAGATCGGGGCGTTCGATGGCCTCGCACAGTGTTTCCCACATCCGATCGGTTACGGCCATGATGTAGACGTAGTCATTGTGGCCGAAGGGCTTGCGGGGGAACATATTCACGATGGGGCCCAGACTGTTGCCCATGCGCGGCGCGGGCCGGGCATTCCACGAGCCGCCCATGGCAATCGCGGTTCGCATATAGTAGGTCATGGCTTCCTGCATGGACAGCTCGACGCGCTGGCCGACGCCGGTCCGCTGTCTCTCGATATAGGCGGCCGCGATGCCCAGCGTAAGCTGTACGCCGGTGCCCGAATCGCCAATGGTGAATCCGGGCCGGACAGGGGGGCCGTCCGGTTCTCCCGTTACGGACACCGCTCCCGCCGCCGCCTGGGACACCATGTCGTAGCATTTGTAGTGGGAGTGGGGGCCGTAATGGCCAAACCCCTTGACGCTGGCGTAGATGATGCCGGGGTGTATCGCCCTCAAGGTTTCGTAGTCCAGCTTGAGCTTGTCGATGGCGCCCGGACCGTAGTTCTCGACGAAGACGTCGTAATGCGGAAGCATCTCGAGCAGCACCTCACGGCCTTCAGGACTCTTAAGATTGATGGCCACGCTGCGCTTGTTGTTATTCCAATAGGCAAAGTACTCGGATCTGTCCGGATCGCCGGTCATGTTGTTGCGCCCAGGGTCGCCTCCATCGGGCCGCTCCACCTTGACGACATCCGCGCCGAGCCACGCCAAGGCCTGGGTGCACGAAGGCCCCGCTTCGTATTGGGTTACGTCTAGAATCCTCATCCCATCCAGAGCCGGCATTTCCAGTACTCCCTTTCAGTTTCGACCGAACCGCGGCCCATCTGCCGCCCACACGAGTCCTTGACTGTTCTCGCGTTAGGCGCATCCGCTTCCAAGCCATCATACCTGTAGGTGGAGATTCATGGGAAGTTGAAGGCGTCTGCCTTGGTTGTTGCGATGCCGCGCTGGGAGATATCCGGGTTAACTGTCCAGCGTCTTCCGGATCTCTAGGCACAGTTCTTCGAGCCCGAAAGGCTTCTGGATGAACGCACTCGCACCCGCGTTGATAAGCGATTGGGCCGACTCGTCCAAGTCGTAGCCGCTGCACAAGATGACCTTCAACGCGGGGCGGGCTGAGCGAAGCAACGGGAAGGCCTCCGCGCCACCCATAACGGGCATCGCCATGTCGAGCAACACAACGTCGATTTCCGCGCTGCGCTCCCGCGCGATGTCCACCGCCTCCCGGCCGTTGCTGGCGAGGAGAACCGTGTATCCACGATGTTCGAACACGGCCTGATTGATGGCGGCAACCATCGCCTCGTCTTCGACGATGAGGACTGTCTCGGTCCCTCGTTCCTCCTCCAGAGGAACCGGAATCGGCTCCTCGTTCGCTTCGGCCATGGTCGCGGGCAAATAGAGGTCGAAGCGTGTGCCTTTACCTAACTCGCTCTCGCCGTGGATTGCGCTGAGATGGTTCTTCGCGATGCCATAGACCGCGGCCATGCCCAACCACCGGCCGCCATTCTTGGTCGAAAAGTACGGCTCGTACACGCGGTCGAGTGTCTCCGGACTCATGCCGTCGCCCGTATCTTCGACCGTAAGACGGATGTAGTTCGCCACGTCCAGCCCAGGAGTACTGGCCGCCATAGCGTCGTCCACGACGACGTTTTCAGTGCGCACATGAATTTCGCCTCCGTCCGACGTGGCTTCAAAGGCGTTCAAAAGAATATTACAGATGGCCTCCGTGAGTTGTGAGGCATCCACCTCCGCGTTCCAGATTGAAGGCTTGAACTCGCGCGTCAATATCCGGGCGGACGGGTGGGCCCGTTTCAGTTGCTCTACGGCTTCGTCCGCCACCCGGCTCAGCGATATCACGCGGGGCCGGCACTTGTCGCCGCGCGCGAAAGCCAGGACCTGCTGTGCAAGTTTTCCCGCGTCCCGCGCGGCCGACTCGATTTCGTTCAGGCGTTCGATGGAGGCGTTGTCCGCGCCCCGCAGCATTCTTACCAGCGAGGCATTCCCTAGCACGCCCACCATCAGGTTGTTGAAATCGTGCGCGATGCCCTCCGGCCAGCGTCGCCACCGCCTCCATCCGCGCGGCGGCGCGCCGCGCCTTCTCGTCGCGCGAACGCTCGGTCGTCCCGGCGAGTTCGCACAAGATGAACTCTCAATTCCGCTGAGAAAATGCTGCCGTCCTTGCGCACACTCGCCGTCTCCAGAGCGGCATGGCCCTTTTTGCTCAATACCTCGACGACGGTTTGAAGTTCGCCACCGCGGTCGCCGGAGAGGAGGATGTTCAGAGGGGCGCCCATTAACTCCTTCGCGTTGTATCCGTGCATCTTCGCGAAGGGCCGGCCGGCGTAATTGATAGTGTCGCTTTCGGCCCGCACGACCGCGAGGCCCTACGGCGCGTCTTCGCTTTGGCTTATCCATTGGGCAAAAGACGCGGACGGCGTGGTCAATTCCTCCGAACCTGTCGCGATGAATCCCAGTGGTTCGCCATCGCCATCCCGCAACGGCGAGATACGGACCGTGCAGGGAACGCGCTCGCCGTCCGGACGAAGGAAATCGAATGGGAGGGGACTTGGACTCGTCTCGATAGCGGGATCGCACACCTCCTCGAATTCGTCTGTCGATTCCGGCGGTAAGAACTGGTCCATGCTCCGCCCGAGAATGTCTTCTCCCAGGCGATCCAGCGATCGTGCGAACGCGGAATCTACTTGAACGACGCAGTGGCCGCGGTCCTCGATCCACAAGGTCCGTTCCACGTTCGCGGCCGAATCCGGCGGCCGGCGCCGGCTATGTTCGGGTTCATTCACAATACGTACTTCCCGTCTCTGACAAAACCTTGCCAGAAAGAATGCCCACTGGCGAGCCGCGGAACAACCAGAAACGGCAACTCGAATGCGCACAGGTATATATGTTATGCCAGATAAAACCCGATATCTCGCCAATTTTGATGAATAATTTCAAGATTAAACAGAACACGCCTCAAATATGGTACAGAAAACAATTAAGGCTGTGCTTATAGGGATGTCCAGATCTCTGGCGGACCGGAAGAGGGTCGAGTCTGCCGACATTCGCCGGACTTCCGGATTCGAGCGACGGCCATCCACGCAGGTCGGATTGCAAAGCGGCAGCGATCAAGGGGATACTTCGTCCCGCCGCTTGCCGCCGCCAATGCGCCGCGGTCGGTCTGAGTCAACACGCGGAACGCATTCACGCGCCAACGGCAAGGGTCCATGGTTCAAGCGGAACATCTGAAGAAGACGTATCACGGTCCGCGGGGAAAAATTGTGGAGGCCGTGCGCGACGCCACGTTCGAAATTGGCGAAGGAGAGACCTTCGGACTGCTCGGCCCAAATGGCGCGGGAAAGACCACGCTCCTCCGCATGTTAGGCACGATCATCGCCCCCACGTCCGGCTCGTGCTGGATCGCCGGCGCAGACGCGGCAGAAGATCCCGATGCCGTCCGCCGCAATATCGGATTTCTTTCGGGCAACACGAAGCTGTACGGGCGCCTGACCGTACGAGAAATGCTGCGCTACTTTGGACGCCTCTACGACATGGACGACGCCGCAATCGCTTTGCGCGCCGAAGAGCTATCGAGCCTGCTTGGCATGGCTGATTTCTTCGACCAACGCTGCGAAACGCTTTCGACCGGGCAGACGCAGCGGGCTTCCGTCGCTCGCGTAATTCTTCACGACCCGGCCATCCTTATCCTTGACGAGCCCACCCTTGGCCTGGATATCATGTCGAGCCGCACAATTCTCGACTTCATTTCCGACGCCCGCGCTCGCGGGCACAGCGTCATTTTTTCGACACATTATATGACCGAAGCGGAGCGCCTATGCGACCGAATCGCGCTGATCCACGATGGCTCGATTCTCGCCTTGGGCACGAAGGAAGACCTCTACGGCCAGACCGGTAAGGATAACCTTCAGGACGCGTTTCTGGCGCTCGTTCATGGCGAAGAGGCGCCGGCCTGATGCGTTTCACCATCGTCAAGACCATTTTCTTCAAGGAAATGCTCGACACCCTCCGCGACAAACGCACTCTGATCGCCATGGTGGGCGTACCCATCGTCCTGTACCCCGCGCTATTTATTCTGATTGCCCAAGTGGCTCTCGTGCAGATCTCGAAGATCAAGGAGACGCCTTCGAAAGTCGCGCTCGTCACGGAAGAAATGGAATACATGTCAGAACGGATTCAGGAGATTCCCCTGGTCGAATTGCAGGCCGGGGAAGACCCCGAAGCCCGGCTGCTTGAAGGGGAATTGGATGCTATCGTCGTGGTCGAGGGCCCCATCGAGGAACCCCTGGCGTCGGGAAATACCGTTGATGTCGAGATTCGGTTCGATTCGACGGCGCCCGCGTCGAAGGAGGCGGCCGACCGGCTCGAAGTGGCCCTTCGCGAGCGCGGCCAGAACCTCCTCGCAGAACGGCTCGACGCCCAGGGCCTGCCCGAATCGTTCGCGACGCCGCTGGCCGTCGAGCGCGTCAACGCCGCGCCGCCCGCGAAGACGGCAGGCTCCCTGCTCGGCTCCATATTGCCCCTCCTTATGGTCGTCATGCTGGGCGTGGGCGCATTCTATCCGGCGGTCGATTTGACGGCGGGCGAAAAGGAACGCGGCACCTTCGAGACCCTTCTATCGACGCCCATCTCGAAAATGGAAATTGTCTGCGGAAAGTTCCTGACGGTATTTTCGCTGTCCATGTTTACCGGCTTCCTCAACTTGGCGAGCATGATGGCGACGTTGCTCTTTCAACTCTCGCAGATCGCGCCCGGCGGACAGGGCCCTTTGGACGCCAACCTCCTCCAAGTCCCACCACAGAGCGCCGGGGCTATCGTCATCGTTCTCGTTCCTTTGTCCTTCTTCATCTCCGCCGTGATGATGACCGTCGCGCTGTTGGCACGCAGCTTTAAGGAGGCGCAAAATTACGTCACCCCCTTCTTCGTGGCAATTACCGTGCCCGCCGCCGTCGTAGCTATTCCGGGCATCGATCTTTCCGAGGCCGTCCGGCTCATCCCCATCGCGAACGCTTCCTTGCTCTTCCGCGATTTGATGATGGGAACCGTTGCTATCGACACCATATTCGTCGTGTTTACCGCGACCAGCATCTACGCGCTTCTAGCGTTGGTAGTCGCCTCCTGGATGTTCCAGCGCGAGGAAGTCATTCTCTCCGAGGAAAAAGGAATTCCCCTGACCCTCCGCCGCTCTTCCTTTCAACCCCGCGAGTTACCCACCACCGGCCTATCGCTCAGCCTCTTCGGCCTAATCATGCTGCTCCTCTTTTACGCGGGAAGCTACGTCCAAGCGCGCGATGTCGCATCGGGCCTTGTCATCACCCAATACCTCCTCATCGCGGCGCCCATTCTTCTCATCCTGTGGTTCGCGCGCGTCAATCTCGCCCGCACGCTACAACTCACGCGCCCGCCGTGGCTCTCGTTGCTCGGAGTCGCCGTCATGATGCCGGCCTGGGCCGTACTCGCCGCGCAAATGGGCATCTGGCAAGAAATGGCCATGCCCGCTCCCGAAAGTTATCTCACCGAGATGGAACGAATCTTCACAGACATGGGTGAAGCGCAAGGATCTTTGACATTGCTATTTATTCTCGCCGTATCGCCGGGGATTTGCGAAGAGCTAGCCTTCCGCGGGGCTATCCTCTCCGGGCTGCGCGGCAAACTGCCTCCCTGGGCTTTAATCATCGTAGTCGGTGCGCTCTTCGGCCTGTTCCACTTGAGCGTCTACCGGTTCTTCCCCCAGGCGATGAGCGGATTCCTGCTCACCTACCTTGCGTTACGAACGCGCTCTATCTTCCCGGCGGTCCTGGCGCACATATCGCTCAACGGCATCCTCATCCAAATCGAGCGCGTCCCCAAGCCCATCATGGAAACACTCGCCGCGCCCACCTTCGAGCAAGACGGTTTCCGAATGGCCACAGTCCTGGCCGCGGCAGTCGTCCTGGCCGCGGGAATCGCGACCGTCGAGTGGAACGCGGGACGGCAGCCATTCTCCGCTCCGGCTCAACTCTCCTGAGGGTGAATGAATTGGTCGCTCGATATGTGCCGCTGTATTCACTTCGCAGTATCGTTTATACTCGCTAGCTAGCCCGGATATCTCACCGGTTTTCGTAGCGAGACGGTGGAGAAGGTTGCTATGTCGAGACTTGTTCGAAACCTTTCGGACGACAGCGTGGCGGGTCACGTCGAAGTCGAAAGGCGAGAAAAGTCTCGTCAGAGTGGCCTTATCCGCCGTCGCAGTAGAAAAGCAATGAGATATCCGGGCTAGTCGATCAGTTGTTTGGGAGTGCGAACATGCCGAAGACGAAATCAATTCCCGCGCGCAGCGGGGTCAAGAAAGCCGATACCTGGGAATTGGAGAAGCTGTTTAAGAGCGATGCCGCTTGGGGACGGGCGTTCGCGAAATTGGAAGGGCAGATCCAAGGTTTCGAGGCTTTTCGCGGAAAACTGGGTAAATCGGCGAAGGCCCTTCGCGCTTACTGCGATTTCGACGTGGAATTCGAAAAGGAGGCGGAGAAGCTGGGATCCTACGCTTTCCTGCGCGCGTCGGAGGATGTGGCCAACGACACCTACCAGGGGATGATGGGGCGTTACACCTTTATGGCCACGCGAGCCGGCGAAACGGCGAGTTTTATCGCGCCGGAGATTCAGGCCATCCCGAAAAAGACGATGGACCGATTCCTCAAGTCCGCGGCGCTCAAGGAGCACCGCTATCATCTGGAAAAGCTGATTCGCTTCAAGCCGCACATCCTCGGAAAGAAGGAGGAGCGCCTGCTCGCCATGCAGGGCGAAGTGGCGGGAACGGCCAGCAAGATCTTTGGGCAGCTCACGGACGCGGATTTCAAGTTCGGCTCGGTGACAGATGAGAGTGGAAAGAAAGTCGAGCTTACGCAGAGCTCCTTTCGCGTCCTGCTCGAATCGCCCAAGCGGGCCGTCCGCAAACAGGCTTTCGACAAGTTTTACAAGGTCCATGAAGAACATGCGAACACACTCGCCGCGGCGCTGAGTTCATCGGTGCTCCAGAATATTTATCACGCGCGGGTGCGCAACCACCCTTCGGCCCTCGAGGGCGCGTTGTTCGGCGACAAGATTCCCGTACCCGTGTACGATAACCTCATCGCGGCGGTGCGCAACAATACGGATACGATGCACCGGTACTTGGAGCTGCGGCGCAAGGCGCTCAAGCTCAAGGAGCTCCACTCGTACGACACCTACGTACCCATCGTAGACGCCAAACGCTCGCAGATTCCATATGCCAAGGCGGCGGATCTCGTCTGCGAAGCGCTCGCGCCGCTGGGCGATGCCTATGGCAAGACCCTGCGCAGGGGCCTCCACGGCCGCTGGGTGGACCGCTACGAAAACAAGGGGAAGCGAAGCGGCGCCTTTTCGGCGGGCGGCTACACGGGTCCGCCGTACATCCTGATGAATTACAAGGAGGACGTGCTCGACAGCGCGTTCACGCTCGCGCATGAAGCGGGCCACTCGATGCACACCTACTTCAGCGCCAAGAACCAGTCGTTTCAGTGTTACCAATACACGATCTTCGTCGCCGAGGTGGCTTCGACTTTCAACGAGCAACTTCTGAACGAGCATCTGATGAGCCAGGCGAAGGACAAGACGCGCCGGGCCGTACTGATTAACCGCGAACTGGAAGAAATTCGGGGAACAATCATCCGGCAGACCATGTTCGCGGAGTACGAAAAACAGATCCACGCCATCGCCGAGGCTGGCGAGCCGCTTACCCTGGAACGTCTCCGCAACGAATACCGGAGCCTCCTGAAATTCTACTTTGGGCTGGATTTTATTATCGACGATCCGCTTACCCTTGAGGGACTCCGCATACCCCATTTCTACCGCGCCTTCTACGTGTACAAATACGCCACGGGCTTGTCGGCAGCGACGGCGCTCGCGCGCGGCGTGTTGGACGGAGGCAAGAAGGATCGGGACCGCTACCTGACGTTCCTCAAGAGCGGCGGGTCGAAGTTTCCCTTGGAGCTTCTCCGCGACGCAGGCGTCGACTTGGAGAAATCGGGACCTGTCGAAAGCGCGATGGTCCACTTCAAATATCTTGTCGAAGAGCTCGAAGGGCTCCTTTGACGCCCGAGCCCGCGAACATGCTCCACGCTCCCAAGATTCCACCGGCAATCCACGACGCTTCAAACAAAGAGACTGGGCTGAGTCTTCGCGTGGGCGGGTTACCCGTATCGCTTCGTGGTCCCGGGCCAGTCCCATCCGGCCAGATCGAATCGGCGGATGGCTACGTCGAAGAGGAAGAGGATCAGGGCCGCCACTAGGAGGTTGGGCCACAGCGGTTTGCGGCTGGGCACGGCGTCTGACTGATCGACGTGGAGGATTTCTTCGAGCGGCGTGTTGAAGCCGCCCCCGGTAATCTCGGCGAGTTCGCGGAGGAAATCTTCGTTGGTGGCGAGGCGCCGGTATTCGGGCTGGTAGGAGATGGTGTAGCCGCGCGTGTATTCGGAGTAGACGTCTTCTTCGCCATCGCCCGGCGTGGTTTGACGCACCTGGAAAAGGTAACTGCCCATTTCTTCCATGGGGAATTCGGCTTCGTAACGGCCGGGCGCCGTCTGTTCGAGCGTTACATTTTCGAGCTCCAAGCCCGGTTCGACAATTTGCACGGTAGAATCGAGACCATTGACAAAGCGGCCGTTTTCGTCCACGTTATCCACCGTGATGCTGCCGCGATCGCCCCTGTAGGCGACGCGCGTATCGTTTCCCTGGCTTCGGGTAAAGCGCATGGTTCCACGAACGACCTGCGCCCAGAACCGAGCGTAATCCGGCCAGCCCAGCCAGTCGGCCGCCCATCTACTCTTGGCGTCAGAGGCGAACGCCGCCGATCGGCCCAAACCATACTGCCACAAGGCGAGTAGCGGGTCGCCCTTCTCGGTGACGAGAGCCACATCCGCGGTAGCTTTCGGCGTAGTCACGACGTACCCGAAGAGGAAGGGCGACGCCTCCCAGTCTATGGAGCGGATGACTTGGTTCGCCCGAAAAACCTGCGGCAGGTAGGGCTCCTCGACGAGCGACGATTTCGACGCGGTCATGGTTTCTTTCGTGAAAATCTGTGGGATGTCGTAAGGGTCGTTCGTGAAATAGTAGCGGCCACGACCCCAACGGGAGATATCCTGGAGCAACGCGGTATCCGCGCCTTCGCCTATGGCCACCGAGGAGACCGTGATGAGACCGTCCACCATGTTGTCCACGATCCCCGCGAAATCGCCGGGCTGCGACTTGCCGTCGGTGAGCAGCACCGTATGCTTGAATGTGGCGGGAACCTGAGTCAACGCGTCATAGGCTTGCTCCAGCGCAGGATGGATGCTCGTGCCGCCGCCGGCCTCGATCGTTTCAATCGTCTGCGCGATCCCGATTCTGTTGCCGGCGCTTTGCAGCTTCACGGCCCAATAGGCCGCGCCATCGAACGCGACCACGCCCACGTAGTCCTTCTCGCCAAGGAGCTCGAGCGCGGCAATGGCGGCTTCCTTCGCAAGGTCAATTTTTTCGCCTTCCATGCTGCCCGATTTGTCAATGGCGAGCACCATGCCCAGGCTGGGGGTGTCCTTCTTCTTCTCCGAGCGCACACGGACGGGCAACGCGTCCTCTACGGCGGTTTGGTAGTAGCCGCCGAGCCCGAAGGAATTCTCGCCGCCGATCATGATGAATCCGCCACCTAGATCTTCGACGTACGAACGGATCAGGTCCATTTGCTGGATCGACATTTCGGTGGCGGGGACATCCGACAAGATGAGCGCGTCGAAGGCGGCCAACTCGTCGAGCGTGGTCGGCATGCCCCGGCCTCCGCGCACTTCGACGCGCATGTTCTCAGCTCCCAACGCGCGGGCGAGGTAGCGCGCTTCCCGCTCCTCGCCCTCCAGCAGGAGAATGCGCGGCTCACCGGATACGTGCACGATGCCCGAAGCCACATTGTTGTCCACGAAAAAATCGGATTGGGCCGAGAGGCGCAACTCGTATTTCGTGAGGCCGTCGGTAGGTTCCGGCTCTTCGAAGGTCACCGAGTTTGCGCCCTCCTTCAACTCGATCTCTCGTTCGTCGATCTTGAAGCCGTTGCGAAAAAGGGCGAAATTCGCCTTCGTTTCGAGCGATGAGTGCGCCACCGCCGTAATCGAGAAGGTCTGCCCTTTCTTCACCTCGGGCGGCACGGCCAAGTCTTCAAGCAGAATCTCGTCGCGCTCCTCGGCTTCGTAGGGAATCGTATAGATTTGGATGCCCCGCGCGGCGGCCCGTTTTGCCGCGGAGAGCGCGTCGCCCGATGTTTCGTTGCCATCCGACAGGAGCACGACACGCTTCACGGCGCCGGCGGGCATGACCTTGCGCGCGAGAAGGAGCGCGGCTTCGATGGACGTTGCGCCCTTCTCTGTTGGAAGTATCAGGTCGCTGGGGAAAGCGCAATTCGCGTCGACGGGCGCGGCGAGATCGGCTTCGGCGGCAAACAGCCCGAGGCCCATCATGTCGGGACGGAACGCATGGCCGGATGCTCCGCTCCAGAATCGCCGCAATTGCTCCTGGGCAGATTGCGCGACGCTGCCGGATGTGTCGCCAAGGACGAGCACGGCGAGATCGGTCGATCGGCGGACCCACAAGGTGCTCGCGAGGGCAAGCACGAGGAGGACGATAACGCTGGCCCGGATGGCCGTCGAAATGCCGAGGAGCAGTTTCGAGCTGTCGAGGAGCGTGTACCGAATCAGCAGGATGACCGCCGGCACGATCAGCAACAGTCCGAAAAGGCCCGGAGATTCAAACTCGATGGGCATAGTGTGGTTCTACTCCACCAAGCGCCGGTGGAATAGGCCCCATTCCACCGCGATCAATACCAGGGCAATCAATACGAGAAAAAACCACGGCTCAAGCCCCAAACGGAAACCGTCCGAGATTTCGGGCAAGGGTCCCTCGGTAAGAACCGGCAAAGCATCCGAAGGCTGGATTCGGGATTCGCGGCGGCTGGCCATGTTCGCGGCGAAGAGGGGCGCCTGTTCGCCGCGATGGGTAACGGTACGGTAAATGCCCGCCCGGTCGATGGCAAGAAGCTTCGGTATCTCGCGCGCGCCGTCTGCGGATTCGCCGACTTCTTCGCCGGGCCGCAGGATCGAGAAGGTTTCCCCATCGCTGCCCTCGCGACGATGGACGCGCCGGGCCCGATCCTCCAGGTCGGCCTTGGTCAGAATGGCGCCAATGTCCAGCGAGTGCCAGTCTTCTCCTGCGTTGAACCCCTCCATAAACCGAATCGCGTTCGCCATCAGAATGGGATAGGCGACACGCAGAGGGAGGTCCGATGACATGGTATCGAAGGTCAGAACCATCGAATAGCGGCCTTCGTCATCGCCGAGAGCGAGCAACGTGTCCTCGAAAGACCGGATGAGCGGCGTGTAGCCTTCGGGCAGGCTGATCTGGCGCGCGGTCTCGATGGAGACATTCGCCAGGCGCAGATGGCGGTTGATGGGGTGCTCCCGGTCAAACTCCGTAACTACAGGGTCTTCCACCTTTCCCGTCGTGGCGGGCGCGATGAACGCTGGCCATTCGCCGATGTAGATGGCATGGCCCACGGGCGCGCTCGCGGGAGGCGCCCGGTCGAAAATGGCCGTGACCGAAGGGCGTTTCTCGGGCGCGGCACCTGGGAGCGCCTCATACATCAAGGGAGTCACAACCGTGATGGCCACGTCGTTATCCGTGGCCAGCGCACTCTGCAAAAAGAGATTGCCCTCGGTTACGAGCAAGACCTCCATCGGATTCGGAAGGGGCAGCACGGCGTAGGCCGTATTGTCTAGCTGGAAGGGGTCATCGAAATCGAGAGTCACCCGAACTTCCCCGCTCGAACGGCTGAACTGAGAGACACTCCTGATCTCCCGCGCTCCGGCCTCGATGGTCAATTCGCCCGCGTCGATGAGATCCGAACCGGCCCGAATTTCGAATGGAATGGTCTGCTCGTCCACCGTTTCGTTCGCGGCCTCGAAGAGGATCTCAAAGTCGCGGGCCGACGCGGGCAGGGGGCGCGCTTCGAAGGCGGTGATGCCCACGTTCTCCGATGCTTCACCCGTTCGCAGATAGGCGAATTGGGTTTGTTCCGGAACCGCGACCGTAACTTCGTCAAACGCGCCGTCGCTAATCACGTAGACATAGGTTTCGCGGGAATCCGCGGGCAGGTCTTCAAGCAAATCGAAGGCGTCTTCAAAATGGGTCGAGCCGTGACTCGCCTCCAAGCCCGCGATGGCGTCCAGCAGTTCCTTGTGGCTGTTCGTAAAGGGAATGACCACATCGACGGTGTCCGACACGGTGGTCAGCATAAGCGTATCGCCCAGCGACATTCCGCGCACAACGTTTTCCGCCAAGGCCGCAGCTTTGCCGAAACGCGTGCCGCCGTCTTCTTCGGTTGTCATGCTGGCGGACGTGTCCAGGAAAAGGACGATGCGCCGCGCTCCAAGCATGTCTTTCGATAACAAGGGCCGGGCGAGGGCCAACGTAAGCAGGGCGATGAACAGCAGTTGCAGCAGGAGCGATAAGAGTTTGCGCAACTTCTTGAACGAAATAACGCTTTGTTCGTCGCGAAGGATCTGGTCCCAGAACATAAGCGTGGAAACCTGCATTCGCCGCCGCCGCTGCTTGAGGAGGTAAAGCAGCAGGACTGGAATGAAGAGTCCGAAGAAAGGCAGCGCTATTGGTGTCACGAATCCCATGCTAACCCTGGGTGTGTATTGGTTTCTGTTGGTAGCGCGTACGCGCGCGAGTCATATTCTGTACGCGAACGCGCGAACCGCTTGGCCACAGAGTTCACAGAGAGATCCTCGTGATTCCTTCCACGAGCCGCTTCTCACCGAAATTGGCCAGCAATGCGCGCTTCAGTTGCGCAGCTTTCAAGTACGATAGCGTCTGAGCCATAGCAATTTCGGGGAGCCGAGTGACCCACTTCAACTCGATGATCACCTCTTGTTCCACAAGGACATCTAGCCGCTGACCCTTGATCGCGTGGCCCTTATAAACGAGATCCATGTCAACCTGACGCGAAGATTCGATTGATCTCGAAGTAAGCTCATGGCACAGGGCTTCTTCATGGATGGACTCCAAGCGTCCTGGTCCGAGAAGCCGATGCACCTCGATGACCGCGCCGATAATTTGTTCCGTGAGCCTATCGCCCATGAGCTCCTCTGTGCTCTCTGTACTACTAGCTTCAAGGATACTGAAATTGTTTTGCCTTTTTCACTTGACCCTCGACCTGTCATTGCGAGGGAGTCTTAGCGACCGCGGCAATCTCGCTTTCGCGAATTCGCCGGGCTGAAGAGATTGCCGCGTCGGCGGAACCTCCTCGCAATGACGGAAATGGGCAGTTCCTCATATCGGGAGTTGTCATGGTTTGGTTGTGGCTTTGCCGCTCTATGTCCTCTGTGGCAAGAAAAATACTATTGAAACAATTTCCCCCGCCGCAGCATGTGGATGATGGTGTCTTGAAAAAGGGTATCCGTGCTACAACGCACATAGCCGATCTCTTTGGATCGGCAAAATCGTTCGATGCCTTCGCAGTATTCGCTAAACGTCTCGCGGTATTTCCGCAACATGGCTTCCGTAAGCGTGACGTCGCGAAAGCGCTCCGATTCGCTATCCAGGATCCGCAGGTCGCCGATCAATTCGGGACGTTCTTCTTGCGGCGATACGACATGAACTATATAGGGTTCGAATTTCTGGATGCGCAGGATATTCAGCGCTCCGACCACGCCGTCCTTGTCGTACAAGTCGGAGATGACGATGGCTAAGCCACGCTTATGCTTGCTGGCGGCGAAGGATTTCAGCGATCCGTTGAGATTGGTTTCGCCTTCAGCCCTGCGCTCGCTGAGGAAATCCAACATGCGGAACACTTTTCCCCGGCTCCGGACGCGCAGCGTGTCGGAAGCGTGACGCGCCAAGTGCTCTGCGAAGGGCAGAATGTGGACCCGGTCCAAGCTGGCCAAGCCCAAATAGCCGATGGCCGCCGCGAGCCGGCGCGCATAGTGGAATTTATACGGCGCGCCAAAGTCCATCGAGCCCGAGCAATCGAGGAGGATGTAAATATGCAGATCCTCTTCCTCTTCGAAGAGCTTCAAGAAGAGATGCTCGGTCCGGAAAAACACCGACCAGTCCATGAACCGGAAATCGTCGCCTGGCGAATAAGGTCGGTGGTCGGCGAATTCGACGCTGATCCCCTTTTGTCGGCTACGGCGCTCGGCTTTCATCTGGCCGGACAGGATCTTCCGCGCGATGATGTGGAGGTATTCAAGCGCCTCCATGAAATGGTCCCCGAATACGGGGTCGTTGCGGTCGTCCAGATTGCGGGCGGTATCTGCCATGACAGCGAGTTAGGCCGCTACGGCTTTCGCCGACTCCAATACTTCACCGATGATCCTATCCGTCGAGATCTCTTCGGCTTCGCCTTCAAAGTTAAGGAGGAGGCGATGGCGCAACGCGGGTGTGGCGACGGCGCGGAGGTCTTCTTCGGCCACATTGAAACGCCGGTCGAGCAAGGCGCGAACTTTGGCGCCCAGGATGATGGCCTGCAGCCCACGCGGGCTGGATCCGTACTTGACGTATTTGTTGATCAACCCCGTCGCGGTCTCATAACCGGGGTGCGTGGCTTTGATGAGTCCGGCGGCGTAGACCTCGAGATGGCCGGCGATGGGCACGTCGCGCACCACGCCCATAAGCGTAAGGACCTTTTCTTCAGAGAGCGCCACGCCGGCCTTGGGTGTCTCGCGCTTCGTGGTGCGCCGGGCAACTTCGACCAGTTCAGCCAACGAAGGCTCATCCACATTCAGCTTAAACATAAACCGGTCAAGTTGGGCTTCGGGCAGGGGATAGGTGCCCTCCATTTCCAGGGGGTTTTGCGTTGCGATGACGAAGAACGGCGGGCCGAGGTTCATCGTATCGCCCGAAACGGTCACCGATTTCTCCTGCATCGCTTCGAGCAAGGCCGACTGCGTCTTCGGGGTGGCCCGGTTGATTTCATCCGCGAGCAGCACCTGCGAGAACACAGGGCCTTTTTGAAAGTCGAAATGCTTCTTGCCGTCCTCGTCTTCGACCACAATGCGGGTGCCGATGATATCGGAGGGCATCAAATCCGGCGTGAACTGGATGCGCGAAAAATGGCAATGCAACGTGTCGGCGAGGGTGTGCACGAGCAGCGTCTTGCCGATTCCCGGAACGCCTTCGAGCAACACATGGCCGCCGGACAGCAGAGACGTGAGCACATCTTCGACTAAGTGGGATTGCCCGACAATCACCTTGCCGATTTCCGCTTTCACATTGAGAAAGGCGTCCACAAAAGCCGCCGCATTGGTTTCAAATTCGCTCTGGTCGTTCACAGTATTCTTTTTCCTCAATAGTAGACAACGGTAGTCGATAACGAACGCGGACCGAGAGGATGCTGGCCACGCCCCATGCCGCGCCGGTGGCCGCCGCCTTCCGCGCCGTCCCGACGGCTCGAACGCTACTCTTCGTCGACCGGTTTAATGGCCTGGAAATACCGCTTCACGTGGAACCGGTGGCTCAGCAGAATCTCCTCGCGCTCGATAGCCTGCTCGGCCACCGCCGCGTATTCCGCGTACAATTCTTTCGTACTCAATTGGCTCTCCGCCTCGTCCGCGTCGCCATATTCTATTTTCGTTTCCGTCGGGCCGCCGCCGATCATGCCCTGGATTTTCAAGAGCTCCCGGTAGCTGTCCGCGAGGCGGCTGGATTCGCCGAAGGGGTCGCCCGTAACGCCCCGCCCGGCCTCGAGGCCGCCCTTCCCGATACCATCCATGTCGACCGTTCCTTGCTGGCCGTTCACTTTTCCCTGCTCAAAGCCGTCGACGCCCAGGGCCGGATCATCTTCGAGACCCTCTTTGCCCCCCTTCGGGGCCTGGCCCAAGTTGAACTTTCTCACCTTAAAGCGGTTGAGGAAATCTTTCATCCGCCTCAGCTTTTCCACGTTTAGAACCTTGCTGGCCATGGACTGCGCGGCATCATTGAAACTGGCTGGGTTGGGATTCTTGAGGGCCGCCGCGGCCCTCTCCAAGTCGCCCTTGAAGGTGGAAGCGTCAGGAAATTCTCCAAATTCCGCCGCAGTCTTCTCCATGCTCTTCGCCAAGCGTGCCATTTCTTCTGGCGTTATGTCCAGCGCGGCCATCTTCTCAGCAAGTTTCTTCAGCGCTTCAGAGGCTTCGGAGAACTCGCCCTTCTCAAGCGCCGCGGCCACGTCCGCCCCCACCTCAGCGACCTCAAACGGAGCGGCAAGCGAATCGACTTCGTTCTCAAGGTTTTCCACGCCCATCTCGGTCATCTTGCGTTGGAGTTGATCGTCCATGCGCGCCAATTGGATCATGACGTCGCGCTCCCGAATCTCTCCCTCTCCGAACTGCCCTTCAACTTCGCGGAGCATCTCGAGCACTGCTTCCAATTCTTCGTTAGCCGTTTCGGCCAGGGCCTCCTCGATTTCCTCCTCCAGCGCGCGCAATTCCGACAACTGATACTCGGTGCGGGCATCGACAGGCGCTTCGACAAACTCGCCGGGCGCGTATTCGGGAACCAGAAAACTCACGGCGAATGCGGCTATCGCCAGCGGCAACAACGGGGAAGCACCCGGCATTCTGCGTCCAAACAGCGCCCCGTAGTTCAAAGCCGACGCATGGCTGACCGCGTCTTTGACTTGGACGCGCCGAGCCTCGTTCAACTCGCCATCATGCAAGAACTCCCACGCGCTCGACAGGCGGTTCTTCAGGGAGGCCCTATCGTCAATGGTCAGAGCCGAACGAAAATGGGTGCCCAGCAGGGCCAACCCGAAGCAGAGGGGGGATAGGACGATAGCCAGCAAGGCAATCACTCCAACCGCGAGGGTCGCGCTGCTGCCGCCCCAGCGCTGGTCGATCGCGATGAGAATCGCAGCCACAGGGAGAGCAATGATAGCCGTCCGAACCGAGATAACCGTAGCCGACTGGGCAAAAATCTTCCGCCGCGCTCCTGAAAGCGCTGTCTTCAGCGTGTCCTTGTGGCTATGGGTATCCATAGAAGACTCCTTGGCAAAAGCAAGAAACTCCCAGGCGGCACTTCGTGTGGAATCTGTGCCGCGCGCCGTTGTGCCCCTTCAGTACTACCCAGAAAAGCGGGATAAGTTCCGCTGCGCGAGGCTCTTCGCCGCTCGTCGGACGGGCAAACGAGCATGGAGTATAGCAAAGCGCCTACTTGCGTTGCATGTTGCCTCGGCCGGATGCGCGGGATTGCCCGCGTTTGCTATCATACAGCGTCGCCCCCAAATCTGGGCGCAGCCCTTCAGTCATCAACGCCATACCTTAATCTGCACAGGAGCCACCTCATGACCGCGACGGTTGAGACCCATGAATTTCAAACGGAAGCCCGCCAACTCCTCGATTTGATGGTCCATTCGATTTACTCGAATAAGGACATATTCCTACGCGAGTTGATCTCGAATAGTTCGGACGCCTTGGACCGGCGCAAGTTCGAGGGAGTGCAACAGCCCGAGCTCCTCGAGGGCAGCCCTGAACTGGAGATTTGGCTCGAACCGGACGCGGACGCGCGGACGCTGACCGTTTCCGATCGCGGTATCGGCATGAACCGCGACGAGGTGATGGGGCTTATCGGCACGATTGCGAAGTCGGGTACGAAAGAGTTTATCGAGAAGTTGAGGGAGAACAAGGAGAATGCCCTCTCGCCGGATATGATCGGACAGTTTGGCGTGGGGTTCTATTCGAGCTTCATGGTGGCGGACAAGGTGACGATCGAGACGCGACGCGCCGGCGAAGAAACCGCGACGCGCTGGGAATGGAGCGGCGAAGGCACGTATACGCTGGAAGAAGTCGCGCGCGACGAACCGGGCACGTCGATCACGATGCACCTCAAAGAATCCGACGACGAGGACGGCCTGAGCGATTATACGGAGGAGTGGAAGCTCAGGGGCATCGTCAAGAAGTACTCCGATTTTGTGGCCTATCCCATCAAGATGAATGTGGAGCGCACGGAGGTCGAGCGGGACGAGGATGGCAAGCCGAAGGAAGGGGCGAAGGAAGAGACCGTCATCGAGGCGCAAACGTTGAACTCGATGAAGGCGATCTGGCTCAAAGAGAAATCGGAGGTCAGCGAGGATGAACTGGCCGAGTTCTACAAACACATTTCCCACGATTGGAATAAGCCTTTCGAGACGATTCGCGCGAAGATCGAAGGGACGCTCGAATACCGGCTGCTGATGTTCATCCCCGAGAAGTTGCCGATGGACCAACTCTACCGGGATGCGAAGTTTGGATTGCAGCTCTATGTAAAACGTGTATTTATCATGGACGACTGCAAGGAGCTGGTCCCCGAGTACCTTCGTTTCGTCCGGGGCGTAGTGGATTCGGAGGACCTTTCGCTTAATATCTCGCGGGAAATCCTTCAGCAGGATCGGCAGATTCAGCGGATGCGCAAGGGGATTGTCGGGAAAGTTCTCGATTCGCTCAAGGCCATGTTCGACAAGGACCGCGACCGGTACTCGGCGTTCTGGAAGGAGTTCGGGCGGATCCTGAAGGAAGGCATCTACCTTGGTGGCGAGAACAAGGACCAAATCTTGGGAATCGCGCTGTTCGATTCGACCGAGGGCGAGTCGAAGCCGACATCGCTTGCGGAATATGTGTTGCGCATTAAGCCAGAGCAAGACACGATTTACTACATGACCGGCGAATCGCGGACGGTTGTCGAGAACTCACCGCACCTCGAGGCGTTCAAGGAAAAAGAGTACGAGGTCCTGATTCTTACCGATCCAGTGGACGAGATCTGGGCGCAGTCCACGCCCGAGTTCGACGGGAAGAAGCTCCAATCAATCGGCAAGGGCGATGTCGAACTGGGCTCGGAAGAGGAAAAGAAGAAGGATGAGGAAGAGCGCAAGGAACAGGAGAAGAAGTTCGAGACGCTTCTGGAGTGCCTTCAAAAGAAGCTCGACGAAGTGGTGAAGGAAGTGCGAATCTCGAACCGCCTCCATACGTCGGCGGCCTGCCTCGTCGGGGATGAGGACGACCTTTCTCCGCAGCTTGAGGAAATGATGAAGTCGATGGGGCAGGATATGCCGAAGACGAAACGGATACTTGAGGTAAATCCGGGCCATCCTGTCGTCGAGAAGTTGCAGGCCATCTTTGAAGGGGATCAGAAGGCGTCGGAACTCGCGGATCACGCGGAGTTACTCTACGGGCAAGCCCTTCTCGCCGAAGGCGGACAGCTCGCGGATCCGGGGAAATTCGCAAAGCTGGTCGCGGATGTCATGGCGAAAGCACTGTAGGGGTTCTCTGGGGTTTTTTACCTTATCACGCGTCCGCTGAAAGCGTACAAGTCCACAACTCAGGACGGCCGTTGGCCGCAACCAAAACGTGGCCGCTCTTTACAGAAATATTGCCCATTCCTGCCATTGTGAGGGAGCGCGGCAGTCTTCTCGCCGCCACGCGGCCCCCGGACTCTCTGGCACGACAACTCGTCGTTGGCCAGACACCGATCAACGGCCGGAGTAGATTGCTTCGTCGTGCCTCCTCGCAATGACAGAGAAGGGTGTGAGTTGGCTTATCGGCAAGAGGCGAAACTGGATACGCCTATTTTGGTTGCGGCGGCGCTGCCGAGTTAGCCCTTGAGAGCGCCCATGGTGATCCCGCTGGTAAGTTGCCGCTGCAAAACGATGTACACGAGGAGCGTTGGAACTATCACGATAACGAGCCCCGCGAAGAGCAGGCCGAAGTCCGTCTTGTATTGGGCCTGTATGCTGACACTTGCGAGGCCGAGGGGCAGAGTCTTATTTTCGGTGGAATTCACGAAGACGAGGGCGAAGAGGTATTCGTTCCAGAGACCGAGGAAGTTGAAGATCGCGGCGGTGACGAGGCCCGGCTTGGCGAGGGGGAGCATGATGTGGCGGAAGACGGCGAACTCGCTGCATCCGTCGATGATGCCCGCTTCGCGGAGTGTGCCGGGCAGCGACTTGAAGAATCCGGTCAGCAGAAGGATCGTGAAGGGGAGACTGAAGGCGATGTAGATCGCGATGAGGCCGGATAGCGAGTCGTGCAATTGCACTTCCGCGCCGAAAGGCCCTGTTAGGAATGAGAGGCCGTTAGACATGCGCGTGAATTGAAAGAAGAGGGGCAGGAGTATGAGCTGCGCGGGGATCATCATGCCGCTGATGAGGTATAGGAAGATTGTGCGGTTGCCTTTGAAGGGAAATCGGGCTAGGGCGTAGGCGGCCATGCTGGATACGGCTAGAATCCCCGCGAGCGACAGTGTGGTTACGAAGACGCTGTTGACGAAGAATGTCCCGAAATGCGACTTGGCCCACGCGTTCTCGAAATTGGCCTTCGCGGAATCCCACGGTTCGGGCGCGCCGGGCTCCTCGGCGTAGGGGGAGCCGGTGAGGACCCACGGCGCGCCGAATGGGTTCTCGAATATTTCTTTTGAGCTGCGCAGAGAATTGGCGAAAACCCACAGCATGGGCAGGACGACGGCAAGTAGCCACGCGGATAGTAGGGCGTAGGTCAGGGCTTTCAGCGCGCGAGCCATCAGTATTCCAGGGCCTCCTGGCGCGAAAGCCGCAGCGTAACGAGAGTCGAGGCGAAGACGATGAGGAAGAGCATGACGGCCACTGCGGCCGCGTAGCCCACGTTATATTCGCTGAATACTTTTTGGTACAGGACCGTCGCCATGACGTGGGAGTCGGGCGTGGGGTATTGGTTTTCCATGACCCACACGGCGTCAAAAAATTTCGCGCAGCCTATAACCATAAAAACGAGCCCAACGGCGATGACTTCTCGGATCATGGGGAGGGTCACGAAACGGAACTGGTCTACGGGCGTCGCGCCGTCCAGCGTTGCCGCTTCGTAATACTCCTCCGGAATGCCCTCCATGGCGGCGAGGAAGAGGACCATGTAGAAACCGGTTGCGGTCCAGACGAGCATCGGTATGAGGGCGAAGATGAGTGTGCTCGAATCGATGAAGGAGACCGGGACTCTATCTTCTAACCAGTCGATCCCGACCGAGGCGAGGCCCCTATCCAACAATCCGAGAATGCCATTGAAGACGCCGAAGTCGCTGGTGCTGTAGAGCAGCATCCACAACAGCGCGACGGCCACGGCGGCGATGATGTTGGGAAAGAAGAACGCGATTCGGAATACGCGCGCGCCGCGAATCTTACGGTGGAGAAGGGCCGCGAAGAATAAGGCCAAAGCGAGGGTCAAGGTTCCGCCGGCCCCGGCCAGCAGCATGTTGTTGTTCAGCGCGGAGAGGAACAAGTCGTCGGCGAATAGGTCTCTGAAATTGCTGAAACCGACCCATTCCAGCTCGCCGAGGCCATCCCACTTCTGGACGCTGTAGACGAGGGCGCGAACCCCCGGCCATGCAACGAGCGCCGTGAACAAAAGAACGGCCGGAGAGAGGAACGCGGCTATGAAAGTGCGCTGCTGGCGTCGAATGATCAATAGGGTTCTCCATATTTTCCAGGATCGTACGGGACATGCGCGGGCGGATTGAAATCAGGATCTTCGAGAGCCACGGCCACCCCGTCATCCAGCGCCTTGCTGAAGTCTTCCGGGGTCATCTCGCCGCGCAACAAGGCGGAAATGGCCAAGCCCATATCCTGGTTGCGCCACTCGTGGAGCAAATCGCGCAAGCGCACGTTGAATATTCCCTGAGACGTTTCGATAACATCGAGCACGGAGCCGAGGGCGGGCGTCAGCGATTCGCGGGGCGTGGCCCCTTTAAGCGGCGAGATGACCCCGATGCTTTCCCCCATATCGGCCGCCTTGTCGCGCGACACCATATACTTCGCGAAATCGAACGCGTCCGCGGGATACCGGGCGTCGACCGGCACGAAGAGAAACTCCATGCCCTGTCCGTGGAGCATCGCTGGATTGCCCTGTCCGTTCGCCACCGCGGGAACCGTGAAGCAGCGCATCTCGAAGCCCGGCGGCGTAACATCTTTCATCTCGTTCTCCAGCCAGATGCCGCAGAAGATCATAGCCGCGTTCCCCATCACAAATTCATGTTGGCTGTCCGTATGCGTCATGGCCATGGCCCCGCGCTGAAAGTGGCCCACCGCAAGTTCCTGCATGAGGCTCGCCGCGCGGATCGCGTCCGGATGGGAAAAGGCGCCCGGCTCAAGATTGTTGATTCGGTTTATCGCTTCGAGCCCGCCGACGCGTTGGTACAGCGAAACGAGAGTGTTCCAACCGTAGAAGTTCGTGTACTTGCCCTGAAACGACAACGGCGCGATACCCGCCGCCCGAATCGCTTCGCACAACTCGAGGAATTCCCGCCACGTCTCTGGGGCCACCCAGCCGTTTTCCCGGAACATGCGCGCGTCGTACCAACATGTCCACACGCCGTAGGCCGCCGGGATCGCGTAGACCTGCCCGCCGCTCTTGAACATCTCCAACATGCCGTCGGCAAATTGGCCGCCCCACATGACTTCGCCACCATAACCGGGAGTTTCCAACGTCTCGTTGAATGGGATCAGTTTTTCCCGTTCGATGAGCAACCACAGCGGCAGGCGCTCGTCCAGGATGAGGTCGGGCGGGTCGCCGCGCAACAGTCGAGGCTTGATAATATCCGCCGTGCGCGGATCGCCCCAAAGTTCGACAGAGACGTTCTCCTTAGCCGCGCTGTACTCCCCGGCGATCTTCGTGTGCCATTGAATGCCGTAGCCGCCTTCAAAAATGGCCACCTCAAGATCGCGATGCGCATCCTTCTCGTTCGGAACCGGACGAAAGAGGTCGCGGCCGCAGAACAGAGCGGCTAGAGTGGACAACACAAGAAACCCAACGAGCGATCTTGGAGGCATGGGCAAGAGTGTAGAGGGGAGGCGGTGACAAGGCAAATGAATCCGCGAAACCGTAAGCGTACCCCCCCTCCGTGCTCTGGAAAACGCGTTCGGCATAAGTCGAAAGGATGTTGACGGAGAATCCCGCAAAACTCGAGGAAACGAGATGCTTCGGGAAATCTCTTTTTTTCAGGGCTTATGATTCGAATTGTTTAGATGTGGCCCGCGATCTGCTAGACCCTGGTTTGGACCCGGAAGGGGCTGGAATCACCTCTCTACTGAATGGGGCGAAAGCGAGCGGTCGGCGGGAATGGTTGGAACTGTTTGAGTCGTTTCAATCGGTGTCCGGGCTCTACTCGGAACGTGTCGATACCTCTTGGCCAACCCGCACAGTTGATAGCTCGACGTAGAATGGGTAAGGTACGCATGCTATTTATCCAGCGCTGGATTGCCGCTCCTCCAAACTGACGAGGTCATTTCAATGAATATGGAGATTCCATCCGAAGCTTTTGCGGGCGAAGCCAAGATCGAGAGCCTCCGCGTGGAACATACCGTTTTCTACGCGGTGCTGGAGCCCGAAGCGTCGGACGCGGGTCCACCTGCGCTGCTCCTGGCCCTGCACGGGTACGGCCAGGCGAGCAAGAGTTTCATCCGAAATTTCCGATGGCTGCGAGATAGGAATATTCTCGTTGTCGCGCCGCAGGGGCCCAACCAATTCCGTTGGGAGGAAACGGGGTCCGTCGGTTTCGGGTGGCTCGCCGAGCACAAGCCCAAAGAAACCATCGAAGACCAAATGACCTACATGCGCACGCTCTTCGAAAAACTGCGGGCGAATTATGAATTCGATCCGGAACGGATCTTCACGCTTGGGTTCAGCCAGGGAACGCCGGTGGCTTATCGCGTCGGCGCTTCGGACATCGCCAAGGTGCGGGGCGTTATCGCGTGCGCGGGAAGATTGCCGGAAGACGTCATCCGGCGCATGGGCACGTTTGACGAGTTTCCCGTACTGATTGTGCATGGGCGCGGCGATGAGTCGGTACCCATGTCGGATGCGAAAGAGGCCGAGGCCGTTCTGAACGAGAGCGGATTCGAGGTGCAGACGCATTACTTCGATGGATACCACGACCTCCCGCCGGACCAGGTGGATGCGATCGTGAAATGGATCGAGGCGCAGGGGTAGGGATTTCGGCTCCCCGCGTTGGTCGAGAGCTTTGGGTGGGCATATCCCGTCATTTGCGCTCCCGAAGAGCTACCGGAGGAATCGTCGTGCGAAATGGCCAGATCATTGAGAAAGTACGCCGAATTCGCCAGGAGCATTCGGCACAGTTCGATTATGATATGCGCGCGATGGTGGCTGACTTGCGTCGGCGAGAGCAAGAAAGCCCTGGCCGAATTGTTGATTTCCCCGCCAAACGCATCGAAGGGGGATGATTCGGGATCGTAATATTGCGGCACCAATCCGAACGCCCCGGCGACCGAGTTTCGCGCGTCCTTCTCTTGGTCAACGATACAGACTTCGCCCGATTCCCATGGCCTCGCGGCAGGCTTCCACGGTTTCGATGGTTACGGGGGTTACTTTCTGGGCGTTTTCGCGCAGGAACTCTTCGACGGTTTCGTCGGTGTTGCCGGGGGCGTGGAAGGCTTCGATGATCGGCGCGTTGAATCGGCTGACGTGCTCGGCCAGCGTAGTCTTGAGGTTGCCGTAGAACTTCTCGCCGCGCCGGTATTTTCCGACAAAATCGAGGTACACGTCTTTCGGGGCCAACAGGTGAAGAAAGAAGTATAGCGCGCCCACGGTGGCCGGCATTTCGGGGATCACGTCGTCCGGTTCGTTCGATTCGGTTTTCAGCGGCAACGGGTCCGTAGTCGTCGGGACGCCCTTAATCTTCTTGAGTACGAGCTTCGGATCGTCGAGCAATCCGAGATCGTTGTTGTCACTCTTGCCCATCTTAGCGCCGCCGTCAAGCCCCGGCAGGCGCACCGCCGTCTTCGGGACGGACCGGGGAATCTTGAGGGTTTCGCCGAAACGGTGGTTGAATTTCTTCGCGATATCGATAGCCATCTCTACGTGCTGGCGCTGGTCGTGGCCGACCGGAACGATGTCGGATTTTACGATGAGGATGTCGGTCGCCATGAGGATGGGATAGCCTAACAATCCGTAAGAGATGGGATTGCCATCCGGTCTGGACGTACTGTCGCCCGGCAGTTTGCTTACCGCGTCTTTATACGTGGTGCCGCGTTCGAGGTGCCCGATGTTCGTCATCATGCCGAGGAGCAGGGCGAGTTCGGTGGTCGATTGGATATCGCTTTGCCGGTAGATGGTGGACCGCTTCGGGTCGAGTCCGCAGGCGACATAGGTGCGCAACATGTCGAGCGTCTGGCGGTAGTAGTCGGTGTGTTCCTTGATGGTGGTCAAGGCGTGGTAGTCGGCCACGAAGTAGTAGCAATCGTGTCCCTCGTCCTGAAGGCGCAGAAAATCCTTGACCGCGCCGAAATAGTTGCCGTAATGCAGCCGCCCCGTGGGCCGAATGCCCGAGAGGATGACTGTGTTCTTTTCGTCCGTCATCTGAATGCCCTTGCTTATCCCAAGCGCCAATCCAAAAAGAGACCTCGTTCCCACAGTCCTCCGTGGGAACGCATGCCATGCAATCTTCGCCCGCGCCGCTTTTGTCTTGGACCCCATGCGTCTCGTATGCGTTCCCGCGCTGGAGCATGGGAACGAGAGGAAAACGAAAACGCTCGACAGGCCACAGAACGCACAGAGAGGTTCTCCGTGGCCCCTGTGTGCTCTGTGGCTTAAGATGGCCTCTACATCTTCTGCATCAAGGCCAGAAATTCTTCGTTGGACTTTGTCTTTTTGAGCTTGCCGACGAGCATCTCGGTGGCCTCGGCCACGTCGAGTGGGCTGAGGACTTTGAGCAATAGCCATATGCGCTGCAACTCGTCCTCGTCGAGCAGGAGTTCCTCCTTGCGGGTACGCGACCGATGCAAGTCGACGGCGGGGAAGATGCGCTTCTCCATCAGGCGCCGGTCGAGGTGAATCTCCATGTTGCCCGTGCCTTTGAATTCCTCGAAGATAACATCGTCCATACGGCTGCCCGTCTCAACGAGCGCAGTGGCAAGAATAGTCAGGCTGCCGCCTTCCTCAATGTTCCGCGCCGCGCCGAAGAAGCGCTTCGGGCGTTGCAGGGCGTTGGAATCCACGCCACCGGTGAGCACCTTGCCGCTCGAGGGCACGGTCAGGTTGTAGGCACGGGCTAAGCGGGTGATCGAGTCGAGAAGGATGACGACATCGCGCTTGTGCTCGACGAGGCGGCGCGCCTTTTCGAGAACCATCTCCGCCACCTTAATGTGGCGTTCGGCGGGCTCGTCAAAGGTGGAAGCGATGACCTCGCCCTTGACGGAGCGCTTCATGTCGGTGACTTCTTCGGGTCGCTCGTCGATGAGCAGCACGATGACGGTGCACTCGGGATGGTTCACGGTGATGCTGTTCGCGATCTTTTGAAGCAGGACCGTCTTCCCGGTGAAGGGCGCCGCGACGATGAGGCCGCGTTGTCCTTTGCCGATAGGCGCGATTAGATCGAGCACGCGCATGGCCACTTCCTTCGATTCAGTCTCGAGCCGGATCCGCTCGTTCGGATGAAGCGGCGTCAGGTTATCGAAGAGGATGCGTTCGCGCGCAACTTGGGGACTGTCGTTGTTGACGGCCTCGACTTTGAGCAGCGCAAAGTAGCGCTCGCCTTCTTTTGGGGGCCGCACATGGCCTTGAATCGTGTCGCCTGTGCGCAGGGAAAACTTGCGGATCTGCGACGGCGACACGTAGATGTCATCGGGGCCGGGCATGTACGAATAATCGCCGGAACGAAGAAATCCGAAACCGTCCGGGAGAATCTCAAGAGCACCTTCCCCGTAGATGGCGCCCGTCTTTTCAATACTCGCTTGCAGAATCCAGAAAATGAGATCTTGCTTCTTCATTCCCTGATCTTCGATGCCGAGCGTTTCCGACATTTCCGTCAGCTCAGGCATGGACATGTTCTTCAGGTCGACGATCGAGAGTTCGGGGCCCGTAATCTCCCCGATTTCCTCGTCACCCACATCCCGGTTGGGTCCAGTATTTCGGACGGGTTGCTGGCGGTATCGCGCCTGGTCCTGACCTTGGCCCTGTCCCTGGAGACGGCGCTGTTTTCCTTTGCCCTGCGCTCTTCCGCGCCCCTGGCCGCCCTTGCCCTGGCCGGAGTTTTGGCCGCCATCTGGGCGCCGTCGCGAACCGCCCTTTGGGCGGTTGGCTACTTTTTCAGGGCTGGTTTTCTCAGGCATTCAATAACCTCTCGTCTCCCACTGAAGGGGCTTTCATATTCCGAGACCGCCCGGCAACGGGGCAGGACAATCCGGGTTTTCTTGTCTAGGGGACCTCGTTCAGTGAATCTCGGCCCAGTTCAGGCCAATCCCCATGTCTACTTTGAGCGTCACTTCTAGCTTCAAAGCGCTTTCCATTACTTCCCTCATCGTTGTCGCGGTCTCGTCGGATTCGCCTGCCGGCGCCTCCACGATCAGTTCGTCGTGAACCTGCAAGACCATTCTCGACTCCGTGCCCGCCAATGCCTTATCGAGCCGAATCATGGCAATCTTAATGATGTCCGCCGCCGTCCCCTGCACCGGCGTATTGATGGCAATCCGCTCCGCCGCGCGCTGAGCCATGGTGTCGCTTCCCGTCAATGCCGGTAGATAGCGGCGCCGATTCAGCAGCGTGGTGACGTATCCTCTTTCTCTCGCCTCTTCCTTCGTTCGCTCCATCCAATCGTGTACACCAGGGTACTGCGCAAAGTACTGTTCGATAAACGCACCCGCTTCCTTATTGCTCACGCCGATGCTCTTCGCCAAACCGAACGCGCTCTGACCGTACAAAACTCCGAAATTGACAGCCTTCGCTTGGCGGCGCATGTCCGCCGTGACGTCGCTGTGCTCGACCCCGAAAACACGCGCGGCCGTTTCGCGGTGGATGTCTTCGTCGTTCCGGAAGGCCTCCTGCAACCGAACGTCGCCGGACAGGTGAGCGAGAACCCGCAATTCAATTTGAGAATAGTCGGCCGCAATAAGGCGATTCTCCGGGCACCCCGAAACAAATCCCTCGCGAATACGCCGGCCCAAGCCGGTGCGAATGGGTATATTCTGCAAATTGGGGTCGCTGCTGGATAACCGCCCTGTGGCGGCGACTGCCTGGTTGAACGAGGTATGGATCCGGTCCGTCACCGGGTTCACCATTTTCGGCAAAGCTTCGACGTAAGTGCCCCTCAGTTTTTCGAGGGTCCGGTATTCGAGAACCTTTTCCGGCAGGGGGTGATCCCTGGATAACTGCTCGAGCACTTCCACATCGGTCGAATAGCCCGTCTTCGTCTTCTTAGTGGGCTTCAACCCCAGATACTCGAACAAGATCTTCTGGAGCTGTTTCGGAGAGTTGATCGTGAAAGGCTCGCCTGCTAATTCAAATATTTCGGTCTTGAGCGCCTCGAGACGACTTTGGATTTCTTGCCGAAGACCTTCGAAGATGCCGCGGTCAATGGCAACCCCAGCCATCTCCATGCGCGCCAAAACGTGTAGTAGAGGAAGTTCAACCTCCTCGTACAGCCGATCCAACTCGCGCTCTTTGAGCACGGGCTGGAAGGCCTCCGCCAACTGCCACGCGATATCCGCATCTTCGCACGCGTATTCACACGCTTCTTGGATGGGGACGAAGTCAAATGTGACGGCTTTAGATCCCGTTCCGATTAACTGGGAAATAGGGATCGGCTTGCGCCGGAGGTACTGGAGGCTGACTTCGTTTAGATTATGCCTCATACGGGACGGATCCGTCAAGTACGAAAGCAGCATGGAATCGTCGGCAATCCCTCCCAGGTCGAGACCCGCCTGCGCGAATATCTCGAAATCGTACTTGAGGTTGTGGCCGATCTTGCCAATGGAAGGGTCTTCGAGGACCGGGCGCAGGGCCTCAAAGGCCTCGTCGACCTCCAGTCCTGTGACGGGTAGGTCATCTATGTACATGGCCTCGGGCTGATGCGAGACGGGGATGTAGAACCCGCTATTGGGGGCAAAGCTCAAGGAGATCCCAACGAGCCTGGCCCCCATGGCCTGAACGGATGTGGTTTCCGTATCGACGGCCACGGCGCCCGATTTGCGGATGGACGCGGCGACGGCGTCCAGCTCCTCGCGCGTGAGAATCAGGCGATAGTCCAAATCGGCCGGTTCGGAATCGGGCGAGAATTCCTCGAAGAGCTTCTGGAATTCGAGGTCCGCAAAAACCGCGGCTAGCTTCTCGTTGTCTAACGGCTTAGTCCGGAAGGATTCCAGGGTTGCATCCAGCGGAATACTCGTATCGATGGTCACCAGCGTCTTACTCAGGAAAGCCATATCCTTATCGGCGATGACCTTTTCTTTTTGCTTGCCCTTGAGTTCGTCCACATGCCCGTAGAGCCCCTCCATGGTTCCGTACTTCTCGAGGAGTTTTATTGCCGTCTTTTCTCCGATACCCCGGACGCCGGGAACATTGTCCGCCGTGTCGCCCATGAGCCCGAGAATATCGATTACGTGGTTCGGTTCGACACCATAGCGTTCCTTCACGCCGGCGGGGTCGTACCAGATGCCGTCGTCGCCCTTGTTGGGGTCGTAGACTTTTGTCTTGTCTGTTACCAGTTGGAGAAGATCTTTGTCTCCGGTAACGAGGACGGCTTCCAATCCTTCGGCTTCGGCCTGCCGCGCGAGCGTGCCCATGACGTCGTCCGCTTCCACGCCGGGAATGCGAAGAACGGGAATGTCGAAGGCCTCGACCAGTGTGTCGATCAGCGCAAACTGTGAGATGAGGTCGTCGGGCGTTTTGTCGCGGTTGGCTTTGTACTCGGGATAGATATCGTCGCGAAAGGTTTTGCCCGGCGCGTCGAAGGTCATCGCGATGTACGTAGGTTCTTCTTCGCGCAGGAGCTTCAGGAGGACCCGCGCAAATCCGAACACCGCGTTCGTGGGACGTCCCGATGAATCCCGCAAGTTCTTTATCGCAAAGTACGAGCGGAAGACGAAAGCCGTGCCGTCAACGATGTAGAGGCGGTCAGCCATGATCGGTTTCCTGGACCGTGGCGAGGATCTCGTGGGCGGCGCGCTTGGACGCTCCCGGTCCGCCGAGCTTTTTGCGGACCCCATCTAGGCCGTCGAGCATGGCTTGGCGTTCAGGGGAATCAGAGATCAGTTGTAGCGCGACAGGCACGATGATACTCGCCTTTGCCTTGTGTTGTATGAACTCGGGAACGACGGACTTTCCCGCCAGTATGTTGACCATGGCAATGAATTCGACGTGAACCAGCAGCCGCGCCAGCGCGTGTGTGACCGGCGTCACACGGTAGAGCACCGCCATGGGAACGCGGTAGAGGGCCGTTTCGAGGGTCGCCGTCCCGGACGCGACCATGCAAAACCGGGCGCGTTCGAGCAACGGTTGGGTTCCGCCCAGAGTCGTTTCCAGAGGGAAGGCGCCCGCAATGGCCCGAACTTGGGCCTCCCGCGCCGAATCGACACAGGGAACCGAGAAGCGAGTGTCAGGATACTTATTCCGGATGCCTTCCGCAACTTCCATCATGACCGGCAAGATACGCCGGACTTCCTGTTCGCGGCTGCCGGGCAACAGCCCGATGGCCATCGGATCCACGTCGGCCTTCTCGGCACCCGATGTGTCGAGATGATCGAGCAGCGGATGGCCAACGTAAACGCACGGCACCTCCGCGGCGTCGTACAGATCCTTTTCGAAAGGCAAGATGACGAGCATCTTGTTGACGCAGCGCGCCAGGGTTTTCACCCGCCCCTTCTTCCACGCCCAAACCTGTGGGCTGATATAGTAGACGACGGGGATGCCGAGGGCGCGGGCTTCAGTGGCGAGGCGAATATTGAAGCCGGGGTAGTCGATGAGGACGAGGCAATCCGGCCTGCTCTCACGCAAGCGGCCGACGGTTTCCTTGAACAACTTCCGAAGAAATCCGAAGGAGCGGACCACTTCGGTAAACCCCATGATCGCGCGGCCGGCGAGATCGTATCGCAGCTTCATCCCGGCCTGTTCCATCAGCGTCCCGCCGAGGCCCTCGAATTCGACATCCGAGTCAATCTCTCGAATCGCCCGCAAGACATTCGCGCCGTGAATATCGCCGGAAGATTCCCCCGCTGAGAAGAAGATGCAGGTCATGCGCAATCCCGAATGAAGTCGACCAGGCGTTCGGCAAGCTTGAGTGCCAGAAGCCCGTCATGACCGCTAACGACCGGCTTGCCGCGGTCGCGGACGCACTGAATGAAGGATTCCAGCTCCAGTTTCAACGGCTCTTCCTTCTTGACGTCGATCGCGTCGATCGAAATTGCGGACATGGGCGACACTCCCTCGGGCAGCGCGCCAGGCTGTTTTCGATATATCAATATTTCTTGCGCGGAGTAGTCTGTGGACACATACGCATTGTCTTCGAAAATTCGGATTTTGCGCATGCTTTCGACAGAGATACGGCTCGATGTCAGATTCGCCACACAGCCGGACTCGAATCGAACCCGGGCATTGGCGATGTCTTCGACGGCCGAGAAGACCGACACACCAACGGCATCGACGGACACTACTTCGGAGTCCACCAACGCCAGAATGATGTCAAGATCGTGAATCATGAGGTCGTGGACTACGCTGACATCGTGGCCACGGCTCGGGTAGGGACTCAGCCGGTGACACTCGATGAAACGGGGTTCCTTCACGGCTCCCCGCAATGCGAGAACAGCCCCGTTGAACCTTTCGACATGGCCTACCTGGAGGATGCACTCATTCTCAGTCGCAGCCTCGACCATCTCGCTGCCCTCCAGCGTCGAGGCGGCTATGGGCTTTTCGACGAGCACGTCCGTTCCCGCGCGCAGCAGCAGAAGAGCTACCTCTTTATGAAACGACGTTGGCACCGCTACCGATACAGCGTCCACGCCTGCCGCTAGGAGTTCTTCCGGGCTGGCGAAGCTAGCTGCTCCAAATTCGGCAGCAACCTCCTCGCCGCGCGCCCAGTCCGCGTCCACTATGCCGACAAGCGATACTCCATTCAAACTGTTGTACAAGCGGGCATGGTGGTAGCCCAAATGGCCGACGCCAATAACGCCGACGCGAATGGCAGACATCTTCTTCTCCTTCTAAATCGTATATCGCCGGACCCGATCAGTAGTCCCTTCCCTCTCCGGGGGGGCCTGGGGAAGGTCGAGCATCCACGAAGACCGAACGCTCGGGGCCGACGAGAGAAATTACCGATCAGCCCGGATAGCCGAGCGAGGCGCAAGCCGAGGCGCGCAAATCCCCTCTCGTTCCCACGGTCCTCCGTGGGAACGCACATCGTCATTCAAAACAGTTTGTGTAAAATGAAAAAGTGAAGATCTTCGCAATGTATTCCCACGGAGGACTGTGCAAACGAGAGTTCTGCGGGCAACGCGAACCCTATCTGCGACCTCTTGTCAACGCGAGAACGCCCGTGGAGATAGAGGTGCTCTTCTTTGGGCCGCTCCGCGTTACTAAGCAATTCCGCGAACAGACCTACGGGCAAATTGTACGAACGCGTCGCGTTCGTCACTGTCTTCGACAGATCGCTCGATTTCTTCCAGCGCTTGCGTCGTATTCAGTTCCGAGCGGTACATGATGCGGTACATCTGCTTGACGCGGGCGCGCGCGCCTTCATCCAGCCCGTTTCGGCGCAGGCCCACCGAATTGGGTCCGCAACATTTAACAGGATTCCCCTCAAGAATCATGAAGGGAGGGGCATCTTTTGTAACGCGGGCCATCCCGGCGATGAACGACATGGTCCCGAGCACGCATTCTTGGTGAATGCCGGTCAGTCCGCCGATGATGACTTTGTCTTCCACGTCGACATGGCCGGCAAGCGCAACGCAATTGGCCATGAACACCTCGTTGCCCACATGGCAATCGTGGGCGATGTGGCTGCACGTCATAAAAAGGCAACTGTCGCCAACGGTCGTAATCCGGTGATCGTCTTCTTCGCTCGACATCGTGCTCGCGCTAATCGTCACCGTCTCCCGGATCATGTTATTGTCACCAATCGAGGTCCGGCCGACGAGGCCCTCGCGATGCTTGAGGTCCTGAGACAGTATCCCTATCTGCGCGCCGCTGAAAATGCGGTTGTTCTTGCCAATAACGGTGCGCCCTTCGATGACGCAATGAGGACCGATGACGGTGCCTTCACCAATCGAGACGTGGCTCCCAACGATCGTGTAAGGCTGGACCTCAACATCGCTAGCGAGTTGAGCATCCGGGTGGACGATAGCGGTAGGGTGTATCTTCATACGCTCGTTGGGCCAAACTGAGGACAGAAGCTCCGCGTGGGAGTGAAGAATGGCACAGTGCCGAGCCAAAATCAAACAATGCCGGCATTCGATCCGCGCTGAAATGCGGGCGTAGCCGGTGAAATGCTGCAGGTCATCTCTCGCTGGGCCGCGGTGGGCGCGTGGGCCGCGTAGGTCGGGCGGGATTGCCCCCGCGCGGCGGCACCGGTCTTCCTCGCAACGTTGGGCGCGCGGGCCTCCGTGTTTCGGTTCGGGTAGGTGCGGGCCGCGGCGTAAGTTTGGGGGAGTTGTCCAGGCGGAGGCCATGGCGGCAGATTGGCGGACAGGCCCGCGGCTTGCCTTGGTGTCGACTCCACGGTCGCGGGAGGCAGCGCCGGCGGCCCGCCCGCGATGCCGAGGGCTTTATAGAACGCCTGGGCGAGTTCCGGTTCGCGGCGGACGGCCCCGTGCAAATATTGGGCCCAAGCGAAGGCGTCGGGATTGGCGGCCCACTGGGCGTTCCGACTTCTCAGGTTCCACATGGGCGCTGGATTTCGAAAAAGGTACTCGTCGAGCCCACGCGCGGCCGTTCCCAATTCCAAGCCGCCAGAGTAGGCTGTTTCCCACCACGGAAAAATCTCACTCCGCGCCTCGGGCATCTCCGCGAGGGCCTTGAAGCTCTCCTGTATCCCCTGCTGAAGGCCGGGGTCGGTATGAAAACGGTCGCGCAATGGTCGCAGGGCGTCCGGCATTCGCGCGAGCAGCGCCGGGTTGCGCGAGAAGAGCGCCGCATCGTCCGGGTGCCCACGGAGATAAGCAAGCGCCGGCCCCAATTCACGGCGCAGGCCGGGCCGGTTCATTTCGAGGCGGAGGAGGGTATCGACCTGCTCGCGGGCCTGCGAGTTGTTGCCGAGAAACGCGTTGTAGCACAGGAAGCGATCCCAGGAAGTCTTGTCCTTCGCCAAGGCTTCCTCGAAAGGGGCGGCCGCTTTGCGAAAACTCGGCAGCGCAGACATGTCCATGTACGTCTCTTCCGCAGCGCCGAAATCGCCTTCCGACCGCAAGAAGGATTGAAAGCCTTGGTTGAGGGATTACAGTTCGGGATTCCGTTCGAGGAGGCGCAGAAGTTCGCTCTCCTTCGCGCTGGCCGCCGGTGGCGATTCGGACGTCTGGAAACCGAATGTTGCGCACGCAATCAGAAAGAGGGTCATTCGATACATAGTTCGCAAGCCAGATCGAGCACGGTAAACCGGTTCCGAATATAGCTGGCCCGCCGCTGTCCATCGCTGTAAACTTCGATGGGTGACGCCAATTCTTCGGGCGCCGTAGGCCCGCCTGCCGCGCGTATCGCCTCCTCGACAACTCTTGGCGGCAGCAAATCCCGCGCGCAAGCATCGCGCAACCTGGGCAACACGCCACGAAATTTTTCGAGCTCCATTCTGAGTTCGTACTCCGGCAATCTCTTCTCACGCCATTGAGCGCGCACCTCAGAGGCAATCGTCCCCCAATCCTCATCGATCCACGCGTCAATCTCCGCCTCGTCCGGCTGAGCCACGAGCAGGGCGTCGATATCGATATCGACGGGGTCGAGGCCTAGGATCTTCTCCCATAGCCCCAGGCAGTAAAGCGTGGCGACGCCCACCTGCGCTCCGTGGAGATCGTGAGCCGTTCCGTACAAGGCCGATTTCATGTCTATATAGTGCGAGATAAGATGTTCGCCGCCCGAAGCCGGGGCCGACGATCCCGCCACGGCCATCGAAAAGCCCGAAACCATCAGCGCGCGCAATACGGTTGCGTAGGCCCCCACATCGCCGTGCGCGGTCGCTTCGGCCACGCGCGCCACATCGTCCTGGACGCTCTCAAGGAGCTTTCGGGGCTCCTCGCTGAAATAGCCGCCCCGCAGCGCATGGGCAACCCGCCAATCGGTAGACGACGAAGCCTTGCTCAGAAAATCGCCCATGCCGGCGGCGGTCATTCGGGGGGGAGCGGAGGCGCAAACTTCGGGATCGGCAAAAACGCCCGCGGCGGGAACGGATGGCTGGGTCCGCTTGAGGCCGTTCACTTTCAACGCGACGATCGCCGAGGTGTACCCGTTCATAGAAGCGGCGGAGGGGAAAAGCAGGACCGGCTTCCCAAGCTTTCCCCCGGCGTACTTCGCCAAATCGCTCAAACTGCCCGAACCCGCCGCGACAATAAAATCTACCGCGTCCGCTGCCCTCGCGACTTCGTCGCCAAGCACGTTCGTCGCGTCAAGAGGCTCGGCTGCGAATAGGCGCTCCTCGACTCGAAGGCCCGCGTCGCGAAGCACGGATATCAACGGCGCACCAGCGCATTCAAGTGTATTCTCGTCGGCAATGACGAGGCCCGAACTGCCGCAACGCCGTTTCGCATACCCCGACAATTCGCCCGCCGCGTTCGGACCCACATAGCAAACCTCCGTAGCCACGCCATTCGGAATGTCCACGTACGCCGCTTTGCGCGCTGCTTCGTCTGGCAAAACGCTTGCCACGCCACGCGAGCTCCTCTCGGTCGGCCAATCGTTGGGGAAAGTATACCAGCAGCGAGACCGATGATCCGCGAATAGGACAACTACCCCTCCCAGGTTTAGGGTTTAGCCCGCATCGCTCACAGCTTCCGGGGCAGGTGCTCTGCGACTTGTTTTTTGTCAATTCTGGGCTCTTGAGAGGGTTTTGGAGTAATTTTCTCGTCGACGGGACACACTTCCCCCTTTTCTCACGGTTCTTATCGTGCCGGCCGGCTCCGCTCAGCGGCGCAAGGGGCAGTGTTGGAGGCGTTGCCAGACTGTTTGGAAGAGGGGTTGGTAGGGGCAGGCGCCGGCGAAGTGAATGAGGACGCGGCGCAGGGGATTTATCGGAGTGTGGGCGGCTGTGGAGAACCACAGGCGCAACTGGTCGGAACTGAGGTGGTGAGTGCTGGTGCGGTCGGCGAAGAGACCGAGTTGTTGTTCTTTGATCCGGTTTTCCATCTCGCCACACGCGCAGTAGTGGTCTTCATAGAGGGC
>PVBE011810554.1_pt1 | contig 46419 bp, 29 predicted proteins | sample 1631181 | NCBI WGS metagenome assembly PVBE01 (sample SAMN08397723, study PRJNA350692) | Marine metagenome, whole genome shotgun sequencing project. | isolation source: water | place: Pacific Ocean | collected 2012-04
AGCTCGTTGGGCTACCGGCCGCCGGCTCCTGAGGCGATCCAGCCATGTCCTCCAGACTCGGTTATACCTCGCCTTACGGACATGGCTGAAGGCAACGAATCCATGAGACTGTGAGTGGTACCGTTAATGGGGGGAGGTCAGACCCGCTTCCACGACGCCTGTCTCATCACCAAGTGGGGCGCCGCCGAGCCGGAGCGTGGAGTGCGGCGGTGGTTCGATGCCCCGGTGAACGCCCTGCACGAGGCGGGGCTGAACGTCCTGGCCCTGCCCGACCACCCACCCAAGTGGGCCGAGACCACCGGTGACATGCCGTATGACTTGGCCGCCTTCGAACAGCACGCTCAGGCTGTGGCGGAGCACTATCGGGACCGCATCAAGTACTGGGAGCTGTGGAACGAGCCATACATGGAGGGCTTCTTCAAGGGTGACCTGACGCAGTACTCCGCCTTCGCGACTGCCGCCGAGCGGGCACTGCGGCGGGGGAACCCCGACGCGGTCCTGGTCGGATGCTGCAGCCCCCTGGAAAACCCCGAGTGGGCCAAGGGCGTTGACCAGGCCGTCCGGCAGGGCCTCGACATCTGGAGCTTCCACTTCTACACGTCCGGCGTGACCGGGGGCGGCACGATGCCCTTCGCGGGCGAGTTGCAGGACCTGCGCAAGAACCTCGCCGACACGAACATCAAGGAGTACTGGAACAGCGAAGGGACCAACTGGGATGTGGGGGACAACTGTTTCTACACCTTCATGCCCTCTACACCGGAGATCAACGAGCGGGCCGTGGCCTATGCCTCGCGGGTGTGGATGGAACATGCCAAGGCGGGCATCAGCAAGTTCTTCCAGTACCACCTGCACCAGACCGACACGGCCCTTCACTTCGGCAGCGGCAAGCTCTTCATTGGCTACGACCGCTCGCCCACGCCGGCGGCGGTGGCGACCGCAGTGACCGCATGGTGCATGGATGGGCTGCGCAGCGTGCCCGTCGCCCCGCTCCCCGGCGCGGTGCAAGCGCTCTTCACCGGCACTGACCGCCGGTGCTGGGCCATCTACGATGATGGCGGCGAGCCGGGCCAGCGGCGACTGGACCTGAGCAAGCTGCCCGCGGATGCGCGCGTGCTGGACGCCATGGGCAACGATCCGCGCCGCGAGGGCAGGCAGACGTGGGCCGTCGGCATGAGTCCCCTTTCGTCGTCTCCACGAAGCTGCCGGCCGAGAAGCTGGCGGCGGCGTGTCAGAGGGCCGTGACGGCGAAGTGAACCAGCTTGGGCGCATCCACGGCCTACGAAGTAGCTCTGCAGCGGTGAACGCTATGAGGACGTATCGACTGGCTTGCGCGCTGACCATCGCGGCTTCCCTCTGCCGGGGGGGCCCGCGGCTGCGTTGGGGGAAGGCGGTGAGGACGAAATACTGGACCTCAGTAACCAGCGAGTGGCGCTTCGAATCGACGCGCGCACCGGCGCCTTCATTGACATCCACAACAAGCAGACCGGTCTGCACCACAAGGCTGATGACGATGCGGGCTCCTGGCCCTTTGGGATGGAACTGGCCGGGCCAGAGGAGGGCGACGTCGCGCGGATTGCCATCGCGCCGGGAGCCGCACATCCGCAGACCATGCGCCGCGAGCTGCGGGCCGAGGACGACGGGCAGACCACCGTGCTGGTGATGCGCTATGAGAACATGGTCACCACCAAGGGCGCGCCGAGTGGCGTCGACCTGACGGCGCGCATTGCGCTGAAATCCGACCAGGACTACTTCCTGATCCGCGCTACCGTGGTGAATGGCGGAGACTATCGGATCACGAAGTTCGCCTCAGGCGGGACGGGCTTGGTTGCGGGCGCGTCCCGCGAGAACGAAACGCTAGCCGTCCCCGGCTGGGACTACGGCAAGCTCTGGCCCAACCCGCACGCGTCGTTCGAGGAGCGCGCGACCTTTGGCTACCCCATCTTCGGCAGCCACTGCGCGCTCAACGCCGGATGGATGGACCTCTACGGAGAGCGCGGCGGCATCGGCATCGGCTACCTGAACCGACAGGGCTTGACGATGCTCTTCAACGTCCAGCGCAGCGGCTCGGGAATGCAGATGAACTGGCAACTGCTGGATATTGTCCACGACGAATCGCCCTGGGGGCACGTCGGCAGTGTCCACGCCCTAGCGCCCGGGGAAAGCCTGACGACCGATGCCTGGATTCTCGCCCCCCACGCCGGAGATTGGCATCGCATGGCGGACATCTATCGGGCCGAGTATGAACGCGCCTTCGAGGGCGACTATCTGACGTGGGACAAGACGAGCGCCGTGGCGCGGGAGATCGACTTCGTCACGAGCGTCATCATCTCCAACAAGCTGGGCGACGGCCCGCCCAGGTCCTTTGCTTCAGTGCCCGATTACATCCGCAAGCTGGCGCAAGACACCGGCATTGATGTGGAGGGGCTGCTCGTCGCGATCCTGGGCCAGAACGAGACGTGGCCGATCCACATGCCCGACTTCACGCCCTGCAATCCCGATGCGGGTGGGGACGAGGGCTGCGCGCAGATGATGGACGATCTGCGCCGGATGGGCGTGCCGGCCGCGCTCCTCTACGGGCACCCCTACTACAACCACCCCGAAGCGAGCGACTACGTCGCCGACGCAGACACGGGGTACGAAGAGCTGAACCGCGTTTGGGCCGACATCGGGAACGTGGCGTGCACGGACTCCGGAGGCTGGCAGGACCTCTGGCGGGAGAAGTACATCCCCGCATTCGAGCGGCTCGGCGCGTCGGGAGTCTACTGGGATCAGGGGCCGACGCAGTACCTTGTCTGTCCCAGGACCGATCATCCGCACGGGCGGCGAGCGGCGGATCAGTTGTCGGCCCACGTGCGCGGCGTGCTGAAGATGCAGCGGGCGTTTCGTGACGGCTACGGGAACACCAAGCCCATCTCCTGGACTGAGGTGGGAAGTGACATCCAGGGGCGGACGATGGACATCTGGACGGCAACCGAGGGAGGCTACGCGAGCGGCGGGATTCTCACGAGGGAGATCGGGCGTTACGCAATCCCGTACCGGCTGTGCGCTGCTACTGGGGCCACGTCTGCCGCGGACATGAACGATACGCTGGTCAACGGCTTCATCGGTTGGCTGGCGCTCATGCCCGGCAACGAGGAGGTCATGGCCGCTCAGCGACAGCACGCTCGGATAAGGCGCGAGCTGAGAAGCGCCGCCGCTCCAGGTTTTCCGCATGGTTTCAGAGACAACGTTGGCCTGGCCGTGGGCCATCCAAGCCTGACCGCGCGCTCCTTCCGCGATGACGATGGAATCACCATCCTGTACCACGCTCGGGAGTCCGTGGACAGCGAGATACTCGTCGATGCATCCGCGCTGGGCTTTCCCGGCGGAGGCACCGAGGCGCTTCGCGTGACGCTCGCGAAGCACGAGGCGGGCTTCAGGATCATTCGGCTGAAAGGCGCTAAGTAGGCCTGTGATCCGGCCGCAAGGCCAGAACGCCCTGGCGCGTCGAACCGGGCACCGCCCCCACGCGGCGCGACTCGAGTCTATACATATAGTCGACACGGCGCCTGAGTTTGCGCCAACTTTCTGCGTAGAGCCCCCTACGAGCCCCGATCTCACTCCGTACCAAGCGAATGCAGTGCGACGATTCCCAGCATTCGTCGGCCAACACCACTCGCGATGTCTGCAGGCTCCAGCACCCATCGAAGCGAATGCCTGTCGAACGGTGACAGCGCGAGCGACCCGTCGCCAAGGAGACGAGGCATGGTGGTAACACGATTCGGGCGGGCGAGCCTGCTGGTGCTGCTGATTGGCCTGGCCGCGGATGGCTGGGGCGCGTCGCGTGAGTTCACTGTGCCGCTGGTCGCCACCGGCCCGGAATTGACGGGGGATCTGTCCGACCCGGTCTGGCAACAGGCGGCCAGGCTGACGGACTTTGTGGCGCTGGACGAGGGCGCTTCTCCGGAGGCGCGTACCGAGGTCTACGTGCTGGCCGACGCCGAGGCGCTGTACGTGGCTTTCCTCTGCCATGAGCCGAACATGGATCAGTTGGTCAGCGAGACCAGCGGCCACGGCGGGCCGGTGCCCGGCGATGACTGCGTGCACGTGGTCATTGACCCGGCGCGGGGCGGCGTCTGGGCCTGGCACTGGGCCGCCAACTCGATCGGCGCGGTCTGGAACGCGCTCGAGACTCCGTCCCGGACTCAGCGCGAGGTGGTCAGTCGTCCGGAAGGCTCCGGGAGCCGTCGCGCGGACGGCTGGGTGCGGGAACTGCGATTCCCCTTCGACGCTCTCGGGGCGCATCCTCAGCCGGGCGAGGTCTGGGGTATGAACTTCGGCCGGTCGCGCCGTGCCGGCAAGGAAGAACACAGCTCATGGGCGCCGACCCTCAGCGGCTTGGCGGACCCGGAGACCTTCGGCGAGGCGAGTTTTGCCCCGGCGCCGGGCCCCGTGCACTTGGAGGTGCTGTCGCGGGGTGGCTGCAGCGCTGACGGCAATGACGACGGCCGCAACACGTTCCGCCTCCGCGCGCGCAATGACGCCGCCCGGCCGGTGAAACTCGCCCTCAGCATCGCTGCCGATGGGGTGTCGCTGTCGGCCCGGGAGATGGTGCTGGAGCCTGGGCTCGCCTCGCTTCCTGCCTTGCGCTACCGGGTGCCGGATGAGGATCAGCCTCGGCTGGAGTTTCAGGTTCTGGCGGATGGCGAGGCGCTGTATGCCAGCGAGTTGGCGGCGGCTCCGGCGCGCCCGCGTGGCCCGCAGGTCTGGCAAGTGGCCGATCCGCTCTACGAGGAGCTATTGAGCGCTGATGCCCCCGGATGGCGGCGGGAGGGGGCCTTGGTGTGGGGGCATCTCAATGACGTGTCGCTGCTGCGCGACGCGGCCAGGCGTTTCGCGATCGCTTACTCCGAGGCGGCAGCCTACCAAGAGCACGTTGACCACGGCTTCATTCTTTTCGGGCATGGTGTTGTTCGCGACCTGGACCATCCCCACCCGATCGCCCGTTACCGGGTGCGCAATGCCGCGACGACCGTGACGCGAGCCCCCGAAGGCGTCCCGTGGCTATTGGACCCGCGCGCCCTCGCCCGGGCAGTCGCCGACATTCAGGACGTGTTCGATGGCCCGCACCCCCTCGTCTTTGGCATCTCCGCGGGTGACGAAGTCGCGGACTACATGATCAAGCAGGGCGCTGACCTGGCCCGCAAGGCGGGGGACTACGAGTACCTCGCAGAGGCCGACGCGGAGGTCCGCGAACAGTTCGGCGGCGGGCAGTGGGGCATCCCCGAGGGCCTGGCGGAGCGTGACCCGAACCCCCTACAAGTGGATCGCCTTCCGGCGGTGGGTGAACGCCCGGCTGCGCGAGCGCAGCCGGCAGATGCATGAGATCACTCGCCGCAACGAGCCCGATATGCCCCTGATCTCGGTGGACGGGGGCGGCGAGCCAGGGGTCTATGAACTTAGCGCCCAGGCCGAGCTGTTCGACATCTTCACCAACCAGCACGCGGGCCGAGGCGAACCGTGACGATGCACCCTTGGCTACCACACCAAGGTCATCGCTGACCTGACCGGCAAGGAAGTTTGGCCCTGCGCCCACGTGGAGCACTACCTGGCGAGCCTGACCCCCGAGGAGACGGTGGAGGAGCTGAGCCAGGTGTTTCGCAACGGCGGCACGGGCCTGCACTTGTATCTGCCCGACACGGGGAACAGCAGGCGGCTGACGGGGGACACGAAGCACTGTCTGTGGGGCTCGCCGCAGCGGTACCGCACGATCACCAACATCCTGGACTTGCTGCGCGTCATGCCGCCGGTCAAGCTGCCCGCCGACGGCCGCGCCGCCATCTTGTCGAACGATGACACGCTCTGCGCGGAGCCCTATGACTCGCCGCGACCGTACTCCGAGCAGACCGAAAGCTGCTACACATTTCTGGGGCCGGTCGCGCGGTCGTGGTTTCGGTTCATCGACTGCGCGCAGGTGCTGGAGTTGCCTCTGCGCGAGCGGCTTGACCTGATATGGTTGCCGACGGCGCAGTACCAGCGCCCAGAGGTGGTGGCGAAGCTGCGAGAGTTCGTGGCGCGAGGCGGGACGCTGGTCTGCACCGACCCTCTGGCCTTCTCGAATGACACGCTGGGTAACGACACGGCCGCGTCGCGGCAGGAACTCTTCGGCGTGACGGTTGGCGAGCCGACTGAGCAGACGCAACTCCGACCGGTGAGCGGAGCCCCGGAGGGAGAGCTGACGTTGCCTGGCGTGGCCTACGCGCTCGCTCCCTCGCCTGGTGTGACGGTGCTGGCGACGTATGAGGACGGTTCTCCAGCGGTGACGGACCATCGGATGGGGGAAGGGGCGAGCGATCCTCTTCGGCAGCAGCCCAATGGCCTTCAGCGCGGTCGCGGACAAGGGCTGGCGGGAGTTCTTTGCCGGCTTTGCCGTGGAGGACCTTAAGATGCCGGCCGAGCAGGCCATCTGGCGCTTCCGCTTCCCGGATAGCGTGGTCGCGCCCGACCCGACATTCCCAGGTTCCTGCCTGACCGGAAACCATGTCGTGTGGGCACAGGAACAGGCCGACGCCAGCCACAATGCGGAGACGGGAGGCAGCTACAAGCTGTTCCCGGCTCCCGAGGCCATGCCCGACGCCCGGGCGGATGGACCGATACCGTCTGGCGACGGGCACTTGACCGACCGGCGCACGGCCGTCAAGTCTCGCAAGACGGCGGCCTCTCGCGGGGCGCCCTACGCGCTCCCGGCCAGTCGTTGGATGGTCTCGTGGACGGCTACGGACCCGGCGGCGGTGGTCTTTGATCTCAAGCAGTCCTGCGCCGTGCGGGAAGCCCGTCTGTGGTACTGCGACGCGGCGCTCGAGGTCACTGTGACCGGCAGTGCGGACGGGCAGGCGTGGCATCCGATGGGCCAGGCTCGCGGCGAAGTGGCCGGGGAAGACGTGCTGGAGCTGCGGGTGCCGATGGCGGAGGCCCGGTCCTGTCGCCACGTGAAGTTGCTGTTCGCGGCGCGGGAGGCGGGGGAGACGTTGACGCTGGTGGAGGCGGAGCTGTGGGGCGAGACGGCTGGTCAGTGAGAGCCGTTAGTGCCCGCGGGCTTGGGAACGTCAGATGACGCGGAATAACGGGTGTCCGTACTAGGCCCACAAGGAAGGCAATCCTCATGCGCATTCTACCCCTGCTCTGCCTGTTCGCAGTAGGCGGGCCGTGTCTGGCCCAATCCGGCCCGGTGGCGCGTTTCGCCTGCGATGAGGGTTCCGGTGACGTCATCACCGACTCCGTGGGCGGCCTCACCGGCACGATCCACGGCGCCACCTGGGTGAGGTCCGGCGACGGCTACTGCCTCAGCTTCGATGGCGTGGACGACGCCGTGGACTGCCAGAACCCGGCCGCGCTGTCGCCGGAGCAGGCGGTGTCGCTGGAAGTCTGGGTGCGGCCGGACAAGGTCCCCGCGGCCGGCGAGCCGGGCATCGCCGGCAAGGCCTACCACAACTACGCGCTGACGTACTACGGCAACGGCAAGGTCTGGTGGTATGTCGGGGACAGCACGGTACACATCAGCGCCCCCGTCAGCCCCGGGTCGTGGCATCATGTCGTTGGCTCGTCTGCCGATGGCGTCCTCAAGCTGTACGTGGACGGCGAGTTGGCTGCCTCGGGCGAGGGCCAGGCCGCGAAGATCCCCGCCACCGAGCACTTCTACCTCGGCACGAGCGCGGGTGATTCGAAATGGACCAAGAATCAGACATTCAGCGGGCTGATCGACGAGGTGCGCGTCTACGACCGGCCGCTGTCGCCCGCCGAGATCAAAGAGCACTATCTGACCACGAAGCTCACGCACGAGGTGGAGCTGACGGCGACCACCGCGTATGCGGCCCGGCAGGTCATCGCGCGGCTCAATCTGCGCGGCCTGGGGGAGTTGCCCGATGACGCCACCGTGCAGTTGACGCTGGCTCCCGCAGGGGCACAGCGTCCGCGGGTCACGCGGAAGATCGCCAACCTGACCAGCTACGGCAAGGCGGGGGCCGCGCTCAACGCCGCGAAGCTCAAGCCGGGCGACTACGATCTGACGGCGCTGGTGATGGCTGGCGGCAAGCCCTTCGGCCGGCCGGCGACGGTCACCGTGACCTGGCCAGAGCCGCCACAATGGCCGCTCTCCGACCCTCACATCAGGGTGCTCAATAACCTCGTCAGCGAGCTGCGCAACGTCAGCGACATCAGCCAGGACACCACGATCCAGTTCACCAACCCGCGCGATGGGTGGGTCTTCTTCGCCAGCACCGCGAGCGGCGCGCGTGGCAGGATCACCGTCACCGTCCCGGCCGCCGGCGAGCTAGCCACGGTCATCGAGCAGCGCCCGGGGCAAGAGCCCGTGGCCGAGGCGATGCGGCGCCTGCCTGCCGGCAAGTATGACCTCATCATCTCCTGCGCCGCCGGAGCGAAGGTGAATAATCTCGTGGCGCGCGCCATCCCTGAGATCGGCTACTGCCGCGTGGACTGCGGGCCCCAGCTCACGCCGTATGGTCCCACTGACTGGCCGTTCCTGGAGAAGCACGTTCTGCCCCACATCAACCTGGCGGTCAGTCGCGGTGTCGACGATCGCGAGAAATGGCTGGCCTGGGAGCGCGAGGGCAAGCGCTGGATCGTCAGCACACCTCTGCCCGGGATCGGCCAGACAGACGGCGTCTCCACCGACGAGGTCTTCGACGCGTGGGTCAGTGGCTCCAACATGGATGAGCCGCTGCTGGACGGCATGATCGTGGATGAGTTCGGCGCGGGCGATGATCCGATCTGGCAATCGTGGCATGAGGCGCTCAGGCGCGTGCGGGACGATCCGCGCTTTGCAGACAAGGTCTACTACCCCTACTGCGGCTCGCTCTACGGCGCGAAGGCCAGCCGGGAGTTTGCCCAGACGTGCCTGGACGAGGGCTGGGCCATCGCCCTGGAGCGGTACCTGCCCGAGCAACACACCGAACTGGACGCGCGCGCCGCCATCCAAGGGCCGCTGATCACGACCGTGCAGGAATGGGCCAAAGTTCAGCCCGAGATCGTACCGCATCTGCTGATCGTTACCGGCTTTCTGATCTCCACGCCGCCCGAGAGCTGCAACATCGACCCGGCCGTGGACTACAAGGCTTTCATGGACCTGCAGATGAATCTCATCGCCAACGATCCGGCCCTCTTTGGCCTCTACGGCGTGACCTCTTACCTCTCGGCTTACTCCGAGGAGGAGATCATCCGTTGGATGGCCCGGCTGTATCGGCACTACTGCATCGAGGGCCGCGGCGACCGGCTGACGGATTACTACGAGCTGACGCATCTCGAGAATCCGGACTTCGACGACGGGCTCGACGGCTGGCAGGTGGAGGCCGCCGCCCCCGGGAGCGTGACGACCGGCAGCATGCCGCAGTTGAGCTTCCTGCAGGGGCGCTACCCGGCGACCCGCCGCGGCGAGAACTTCGCGCTCCTGCGTCGCGACGACGCCAAGCCCAATCGCGTGACGCAGGTCGCGCGGGGCCTCAAGCCCGGCCAGACGTATTCAGTGAAGATGATCAGCGCCGACTACGGCGACCTGCGGAAGGGCGTCTCGAACGCGAGGGTCTTGCCCGTGCGGCTGGAGGTGCAGGGCGTGGATCTCATCGCCGAGCACTCGTTCCAGCACCCTTTCAGGAGCTGCTACTCCCACGTGGTCGGCCCGTTCAACGCCGACCACCCGGCCGGCTTCAACATCCACAACATCACCTTCCGCGCCCGGTCGCGCGCGGCGACGGTGGTCATCTCAGACGACGTGAAGGGCGGGGAGGCCGGCCAGGAGATCATCTGCAATTTCCTGGAGCTGCAGCCGTATTACGAGGGGGAATAGGGGAGGGTATGGCGCGCAGCGAGCATGATCGCCTCGAGGTGGTGTAGATCTCATCGATTTCCTGCACTGACACGTTTCCAGTGCACGTCTTGCTAGGCCTCCGCTCGCGATGCGTATTAACGTTTCTGTGTCATTGGCGTCTGTTCCCCACTCTCGCCCCGGCATCCGGGCCACGTATCGTAGCGCTGCTCGGCGAGGCGTTGGGCGGCTGCGAGCCGGTTCGCTAACGCTAGGCCGATCAGCGGGAACAGCGGGCAAACGATGCTATTAGGCCAGTGCCCCATCACCAGGCCGCCGGCGGCGAGCAGCGGCCGGCCCTGCATATGCATGCGGTTGTATAGCCATTGGATCCCGATCAACAAGGCCAGCGCGACCACATCCGCCGCCAAGCCGAGCAGGGGGAGCCTCCAGTATCGACCGCGCTCGGACCGCGCGCCCAGACCCAGCAGAATTCCCAGCACTAGCCCTGCGAGCATCGTGCCACAGACCTCCAATGCAGCGTGCGCCGGCGCGCTGGGAGGCGTCCCGCCACTCCAGATCGTGTAGATCGGCACCAGTCCACCCATGAGCATGCCGAGGGCCCATCTTGCGCAACGCGGCCACTGGGGGCGCCACCGGTCGATGAGCGTGACCCCCAACCCAAACAGCAACCCGCGCAAGGTGGGCAACCCCAAGGCGATCGGCACAAAGCCCGGCGATGCACCCGCGATCAGCAGGCCGGCCGACACAACCGGGAGCGGGGCCAACAGCCCCGCAGCCATCGTCCATAGCGGTGTGCTTAGCGGGAGGGGCAGCCGCGTCCGTTCGCTCCAAGGCCGACTCATCGGCGCTGGCGGGAGTGTCGGCTCAGTGCCGACCGGGGGATGCCCCATCGTAACGCCTCCCTGGCAGTAGCCTCAACACCGGAACGGGGGCCGGCGCCATGGACTGTATTCAGGCGCCTCGCGAACACCAGATGGTCCGCGTTGTTCAGTAGAATATACGGATCGCCGTCCCATCTGTCCTCGCGGCCCTGACACATTGCGATTGCGACGGCGTGGGACGACGGTGTGACACCAGCGAGACAACTGCCGGGCCTCTCGGGACGTTCTCACTTCGCCGCCATCCCAATGATCAGGTCCGTCCTCCCGTCCTTCCGGCTCGCATTCACATTGCCCGCGTAGACGATCGGCATGAGCTTGACGCCCGGGTGGTCATACAGCTCGCGCATTCGCTTGTGGTCGCCGTAAGTCAGCATCCACGGTCCTGGCCGATCCAGCAGCATCTCGGCTAACAGCTCGTGATCGAACTCCGGCCGGCGCGCGCGGCGACGCCTCTCCCAGATGCATCGCCAGGCGCGCGTACCAGCAGGCGGCTTGCCGGAACCAGCCACGCTTGGAGGGCTGCCGCCCGGTCCAGTCGAACGCAGACACTCGAAGATTCGGCGTCAGAGCTATCAGGCAAACTTAGACTCGTCATGCGATTCGACAGGAGCGTGGCATGAACGTGCGGGGAGCCGTGCTGATCGGGCTCGCGATCGGATGCTTGCTTCAGGAGGGAAGAGCGATGAGCGAAGAAGTCCGCTTCGAGATCGCCGGCGAGGAGCCGGAAGCCGACCGACCCAAGGGGTGCCGACGCACGCTCGTGGGTCCCGGAATCAACGAGCCGGAGCCCTACGAGGGCTACGGTGGATTCGTCGGGTGGTCGGGCGTCACTCGACTGCGGTCGGGCCGTTGGCTCCTGACATTCACGTCGGGGTACTGGCACGTGACGGTCCCGTGGGCCGAGGAGATCCGGGCAGATCCGGCATGCGCCAAGCAGCACAAGGAGTGGCGGGAGATCGGCTTGCCTGATCTCCCCGCGCCGCGCGGCGGCAGGACGCACATCATGCATTCGGATGATGAGGGACTGACCTGGTCTGCGCCGGAGGTTCTGGTTGATACGGACGCTGATGACAGGTCCCCCACGATTCTGGAGCTGGATGATGGGACGCTGATTTGCACGTTCTTCACCTACCGCCTGCCCCGAGTGGTCTACGCCAAGTACATGCTGTCGGGTGACGGTGGCGACACGTGGACGGAGCCCCTGGATCTGCCCGGCAAGCCCGAACAGACCGCGTTCTCCAGCGGGCCGGCGATCCAGCTTGCGGACGGCACGGTGGTCTGGGAAGTGGAGGGCAATTTCGATGCTGAGCACGGCCTCCACTGCATCGGGACGTTCCGATCCGCCGACCGAGGGAGGACCTTCGAGCTGGCGTCACTCGTCACGACCGACCACGACCTGTATGAGCCGACAGTCGCCGAGACAGAGCCCGGCAAGCTGACGATGGTCATCCGGCGCGAGGGGGACATGTGCTTCTCCGACGACGGCGGCCTCACGTGGCGCTACTCCGGATCGACCGGCTGGAACCTGTTCGATCCTCATCTGCTCCAGATGCCAAACGGTGTGCTGGCGCTGTTCCATGGCTCGTACACGAAGGGCGGGATCCGGGTCCTGCTCAGCCCCGATGGCGGGCGCACGTGGCGCGGCCCGGGGGAGGCGGATGGGAAGCCGTACGGCTACAGCGTGGACCCCAGCGTCTACGGGTACTGCCATCCGATACTACTGCCGGATGGGACGGCGTATGTGGTCTACCTGCACACGGGAGGCCACCGGCCGGATGATGCGCGTGCGGAGTCGCTGTTTGGGCTGCGCGTCCGGGTGCGCGCGGACGCGAGCGGCATCGACATCCTGCCCGCGCCGGGCTCGCCCGCGGCAGGCGGCGCGGAGGCAGACGAGGGCGATACACCAGATCCTGGCGGCGGTGATCCCGAGCTGGGCAATGAGTTCTGAGCGCCCGGACGCGGCGGCGGGCAGGGAGGCTGATATGGAAGGCCAGACCAGAAGGCAAGGACGCGCTTGCGGACGCTCCGGACATCCGCCGGGCGCTGTCTTGGCCGGCATGGTGGCGCTCGCGATGGCGGGCCACGTAGCGGCGGATGTCCCGGAGATCAGTGGAAGGACATTCGTCGCGAGTGACTACGGCGGCTCCCTCGCCGCGGCCCTCGCGGCTATCGGCGACGCGCCGGCCACGCTGCTAGCTGATTCCACGCTGGAGTGCGACGCCCCCGCGATTCCCGCCCATGTCTATGTTGTGGTTCCCCGAGGGGGGCGCATCTCGCTCGGGACCGCTCCCCTGGACGTGGCCGGATCTCTGTCCGCGGGCCGCTACGAAATCTTCTCGCCGGCGGGGGCCGTGGTTGGGCTGAAGGATCCCTGCCCGGAGTGGTTTGGTGCCGGGGGGCAGGGAACCACCGATGACACGGCGGCCGTCCAGCGCGCCATCGACTCCGTCGGCGAGACCGCCGGCAGCCGGCTCATCCTCGGCGGCAAGTATGCGGTGACCAGTCTCCTGGTCGGCCAATTCGGCTTCACCATACACTCGGAGAACGCCTGGCTGATCGCGCGGCCGGGCGCGTCGGACTACCTGCTGCGGTTCGCTCCCAGCGCCCACTCCAGCACCATCACGGGGAACCTGTTCATCGATCTTGACTACAATCTCGGCTATGAGTGCGCGATCAACGTCAACGCGCGCCACTTCACCAGCCACAACGTGAGCATCTGGCGCGCCGGGCTGGGGTGGCTGATAGGGGACCGAACGTGGGCAACCAGCGGCGTGCCCGGCGACGCCGAGAAGGGTGACAGCGAGATCGAGATCATCGGGGGATCCACCTGCCATTGCCTGCGTGGGGTGGAGGTCGTCGGCGCGAACACGATCGTCAGGTTCGCCGGCGTGTTTCTCTACTCATTCCCCTGGTCGCTGCGCGAGGGCGACCCGAGGAAAGCGGCGTGGGAAGCATCGGACTGCACGAACATCCGCGCAATCGGGGGCATGGTATACATTGACGGTGGCGGCATCGCCAACTTCAACACGATCCCGCTGATTGATGCCCAGCCCATCGAGACCACGAATGATGCGGACTTCAAGGAATACGGCAAAATCTTCGTCAACGGCGCCCATGTAGAGGGCGGGAGTTTCTTCGCCACCAGTAATCCGCGCGGCATCGTGTCCTCCAGCAGATCCAACAGCCTCAGCATGATCGGCTGCAGTGGGTACCTGAGTTCCGACAACCCGGTTGTGACCACTGACCCCCTGTTTACGGGAGGGGTACTGATCCAGAACTGCTCGTTCCACCGAGCCGCGCGGACGTCCGAGGTCGCGGTGATCGGCAACGCCGAGGCCACCGTCAGTATCGACGCGAACTCGTTCTTCGATGCCTCCGTCAAGGGACTCAACGCCGTGCGTGGCGGCACGCAGAAGTTCTCAGACCGGATGCTCCTCCACGTTCAGGGAGCGGACCAGCTCATCCATCCTGACGGTGATGTCGTCAAGTTCCGCGACATCAATCACCTGCCTGACGGGGCGAACTTCGAGGCCTGCTACGACTCGTCCACCGGCGCGTTTACCTGTCCTTACGGCGGGCTGGTGAACGTGACCGTCAGGGCTGCGATGGCCATTCCCGCGGGGAAACGCGCCGATACCAGTGAGGTGCATGTCCTCAGGAACGGCACGACCGTGTTCTACCGGAAGGTGACCGGGCATGGGGCGGAGATCCAGTACACCATCCCGGAGTTGTCGGAGGGGGACAGCGTGGCGGTGAGGATGCGCTCGCCCGCCTCGCGGGCCCTGGACGATGGCGTCGGCACCTACCTGCAGATCACCGCCAGCCGATACTAGCGCCACGTCCTTCGTCGGCGCGCGATCGCCCCGCGAGTTCAGTCCACGACGACCACGGCGGCCGAGATGGGTGGGAGTTCGAACGTGACCACCCCTCGCGACACCTGAGCCGGACTCGTCCGGACGCTGGTGTTCGTGGCGAGAGGACCGTCGGCGACCAGCGCGTGGACGGTCGCGCTTGCGATCTGCCGCCCGCTCACCTCGACCGATACCTCGCACGGCTCGCCCGTCCGCCGCCACGCGCAGCCCACGACCAGGGAACCATCCTCCCGGACGGCGGCCACCGCATCGAGCGACGGGACGCCGCTCTGCGCGGGGATAACACCCACCCGGGGAGCGGCGTATGACTCGCAGTCTACCTCACTCGGCACGAGCCGGCCGGAGAAGTGGTCGCGGTACAACTTCAGCGCGTGGTATGTCGGCCGCAAGGCGAAGTGCTTGCCCTCGGCGAGCATGATGTTCGCGAAGTGATCCCAGCCGATCGTCGCCAGCTCCCAGTAGCATGCCCCCTCGAGACCGGCCTCGATGAACGAGTGCAAAGTCTCGCAGAGCAACACGCCGTTGAAGTGCTGAACCAGGGCCGGCGACATCCCCAATCCCCCGTAGTAGCCGTTATACTCCGTCGCGAAGATCGGGAGATTGGGGTAGCCGGCCTCAACGCACATCTCTCGTGTCTCCGCCAGCCAGCGGTCCAGGTGCTCTGGGTAGGCCAGGGCCGCCTCGACGAACTGGTCGTCCACCGTCGGGGCTTCGGAGATCCAGAGGTAGGGGTGGATCACGAGGAAGTCGAGGTGCTCGCCGGCCAGCCCGAGCAGCGTCTCGGTCCACGGCACGTCGTCCGGACGGTAGTGGTTCATCCAGCCTCGCCACTGCCAGGCGGCGCCACCGATCAGGATGTCGGGGTCCGCCCTCTTCATCGCGTGGGCGTAGGCGTCGAGTGTCAGCGCGTAGTCGCGGATCTGGCTCGTGTGGGTGGGCTCGTTGCCGATCTCCCAGTACCGCACGCCATACGGCTCCGCGTGATCGTTATTGGCTCGCTTCTTTCCGCAGGGCGAACTGGCCGGGCCGTTGCAGTACTCGACCCAGCGCGCGGCGAGAGCCGGACTGCCTGTCAGCCAGTTGGCGGTGATCATCGGCTCGGCGCCGACCGTCTCGCAGAGCTGCATCCACTCATCCGTGCCGAACTCGTAGTCGGGATTCCTGGGCTGCTCTCCGACACCGTCCTCCCAGTGGTAGCGCTCGCTCTTGCCGCCGCCTGGGAAGCGCAGAATCGTCGGGCGAAGCGCCTTGGCGGCATCGAGGACGCGGGGGCGCCACTCGCCGGACTGGGCGTCGTAGAGCGCCGGTCCTCCGGCGCCGCGAGTGGCGATGAGGTTGTTGCCTAGCAGCAGCGGGCTCAACGTGGGCCCCGGAGCGCCGACCGCGACGCGGATCGTGGCCTCATCGGCCGCCCCGGCCGCTGCCGTCAGAACGAGCAGCGCCGCCAGCGCCGCGCGAGGGGACAGGTTGCTATTCACGTATCCGTTCCTGTGCGGCGCCCAGAGCTGTTTCATACAGCTCCAGCGAGTCCATTCCGCTGGCCTCTTTCAGGGCTGCGTCGAGGCCCTTGCCATCTCGCAGAGCTGCGAAGAGGCGAGAGGTCCCTTCCGGTCCGATCCGCCAACAGAGAAGGCGCGTCATCTCGAGGGCCTGAGCGCATGCTCGCTGCCAGTTGGCAGCTTCGTAGAACCCGGTAGGGTCGAAGAGGGTCTCATACGGGAGCGCGGTGCCCTCGGCGATGATGCGAGCCATGGTCTCCTCCCAACGAACGAACTCCTCTGGGTTGACGAACGCTGCGCAGAGCTCTGAGACGCCTTCCCCCAACCACGGGGGGAGCGGATCACTCCCAAGATACCTATGAGCGACACAGTGGCCGAACTCGTGCGCCAGAGTGCCGCGCGCCCACGTCTCCATCCGGCCGAGCGACTTGCCGGGCGTCCGTAGATGCCCCTCCCAGATGACTATTCCGGCGGCGTCTCCGCCGGCGGTGTGCCACTTTGGCGGAGACCACCCGGCGCGCGCGCGGAGAAACGCCTCGTAGTCCGCCCGGCGGGTGAAGAGGAACACTGGCGTTCCGAGAAACGCACGCCCGTAAAGGGTGCTGACTCTGTCGTAGATGGTGGGCAGGACCTCGAGGGCGGCACCCACCCAGGCGCTGTCTTCGTCATGGTAGACCCGGAACAGCACTCGGTCGGCCGTCCCCACGTCCCGAGCGTGTTCTGGGGCGAGTTGGCGGACCTTTTGAGTCCGGGCGAGTATTTCGGACGCCGGTGGCCAAGCAGGGAACGGCGCGAACTCGCCCAGCGGAGCCAGATCACGCTCAGCCGGGCCGAAGCGACTGAGGCGCGAATAGGCCAGGCCTCGCGCGTACAGCGCTTGTGGGCTGGGTTCCGTCGACGCCTCGATCTCCAGTGTCGCCCGCGAGACGACTTCGTCCCAGAGCCCCGGGCGCACAGCGCTGTAGACGGCGGACGCCTCATCGGCCGCCCCGGCCGCTGCCGTCAGAACGAGCAGCGCCGCCAGCGCCGCGCGGATCGTGCCGGTCATGAACGTGTCTCCTCGAGGCGACGCGCCTACGGATCGGGCGCGTTCGTCACGATTCCCTCGCGCGTGTTCGCTTCGTGCTCCTCGAACTCGCACCCGCGCTCGAGCGCCTTCTCAAGCAGGCCTGGCGACTCCTCGCCATACCAGACCTTCAGCGGCTCCTCGGCCTGATCGGCCTCGAACACATAGTGGTTGTCCTCCACGACAAGCCGGACCACATGATTCGGAATCTCGGCCCCGATCTGAGCATGTGAACGGAGCAGCACGCCGACCTCTTGTCCGCGGATTTGGAGCAAGTTGTCGCTGATTCTCCCGTCGGTGAAGTGGGTGATCGCAATCAGTCCACCGGTCTCGGACACGTTGACTCGCAGGATGCAGTCGGAGATGGTCACCGATCGGTTGGCGTACCCGAGGTAGATCTGGCCAGGATACGTGGGGCCACGTTCGATGTACTCCGGGACAGCCGCGCCGTTGCCCTCGAAGTAACACCCCGTGATGGCGAGCTTCTTCATCATCCGAGCGACGATGGCGCTGTTGGCGCAGACCTCCATGCCGACGCCGTCGACGCGCACGCCGTACCCTCCATTGAGGTATATGCCCACGCCACAGCGGCTGTAATACCCGTCCCGGATCGTGATGTTGTTGAAGTGCGCGCCACCGTAGAGGCCGACGTTGAAGCACCAGCGGATGGTTGTGTTGAGGAACTGGCTGCTCCACCCTTCGGCGTACACCCCGTACTCATGCGCGCCGTGGATGTAGCACGTGTCCATGGTGAAGTTGTTGTGCCACTTGATGTTGAGTGCCGTCGCCCCGCCCACGAGGCAGATGTCCTTGATGCTGCCGCGAGCCAGGCTCTTCTCGTAGGTCGGACCGGACCAGTTGAGGATGTTGGCGCTGTCGTCCATCTGCTGGATCATCGAGCGCCATTGCCCCCCGCCGATGATTCGCAGCGGATACCCGTGTCCCACCGGCGTCTCCTGGGGATCCTCCACGTACGGGACGTCGATGGCGCTGCGGATCTTGAACACTCCCGCGGGCACGTACACGGGGCGCCCAGATTCCTTCGCGACCCGAGCGGCCTCCATGAAAGCGGGTTGCCAGTCTTCGGTCTCGGTGCCGAGGTCGACCACTCGATCCTCGAAGGAGCGGACGTTGATCCAGTTCCGGTCCATGGCCTGAGCCGAACTCAGGCGAGGCGCCCACGCGCAAGCGATAGCAGGCACCGCAGCGGCAAACAGAGCGATGAGGCGGCGTGTCCAGGCAGTCATGTGGAGCCCCTATCACGGATGTTCTATCTCGGTCTCTGTTCCTTCTGCAGCACAATGCGGAACCCGATGTTGCCATCTCGGCCCACTGCGGCGCTGACCGGACGGTATGATGCCTCCAGGTCGGCCGGATGCACCAGGTCCCACGACCCTCCGCGCAGCACCTTCTCGTTTCTCTTCGGGTCCCACCAATCGCTGCACCATTCCCAGACATTCCCGCGCACGTCGTGCAACCCATACCTGTTCGGAGGCCTGGACTCCACGGGCATCGTGCCCAGAGGGACCAGCCCATCCCATCTCGCGTGGACCATGTCTTCGAGGCTGGCGTCCCCGACGAAGTACTCCCACTGCTTCTCCGTGGGCAGACCGTACTGCCAGCCACCGGGCAGACCGCCGGCGGCCCGCTCGCGCGCGGTGAGTTGCTCGCAGAACCTGGTGGCCTCTTTCCAGTCTGTGTTTTCGACGGGCCTCCTGTCACCGATCCAGCGGCTTGGGTTGGTCGCCATGACAGCCACGTATTGCTTCTGCGTCACCTCATGCTTGCCCACCCAGTAGCCGGCCGGGACCCACGCCAGTTCCATGCCTACTGAATTCGTGTGTGGGGCGCCCTCCCGAGGGGCCGCCTCTCCGGCATGGGAGCAACCGGGAAACGCGAGTCGCCCTGCTAAGAGCCCCATCAGCCCTAGTGCCGTGAGGCCAGCTCTCTTGGCCATGGCCTGCTCCGTTACCTGGTGAAGCTGATCAACCGGAAGTTCTTCGCACCAACCACGCACGTCACCACATCGCCGTCAACGCGCACGGGCAAGTCATGCATGTTGTCGACGACCTGATTCAGAGCCCCGTTCTTCGCTCTGATCTCTGACAGCGGAAGCGCGATTTCGCGCTCGCTGGCGGAGAGATTCGACAGCACTAGCAGGAGGCGGTCTTCGCCGCTGTAGGCGGTGGCATATACGCCTTCGGCGTTCAGCGCGTCGTTGATCGCTTGCCACTCCCAGTAGGGAATGAAGGCAACATCCGGCTCATCCAACTCATCGAGCACGGTCCAGACCTTATGTACGAGCGGCGTGTCGACGTACTGGGTCCACACGGGGGTCCCGTGGAGCAGGCTCACGGCCAGCAAGCGCGGCGTGCCGATCACTTCCTGCTCAGCCCGGTCGACGTCCGGGCCGAGGCCATAGCCGAAGGCGGGGAGGTAGGTGTTCTGGACGCCGAATTGGTTCGGGCCGAGCCACCGCGCCCGCCACTCACCAAGGGACATCATCTCCGTGTGGTCCGACCCGTACGAGCCCTCTCCCTGCAACTCGGCGTCAATGAACGAGACCGATGCGGGGTACATGCCGGCATGGGTCAGGATGAACGGCTCCTTGCCTCGCTTGACGAACTCGCGGCGCACCATCATGAAGAGCTGCCTGAAGCCGAGGAGCGGGAGCGTCGGCTGCAGATCGCCCTCGTCATCCACATACCCGCACCCGTGCTTGGTGTTTTGGCATAGCTGCGGGGCGCAGTTATCGAAGTAGACGCCCGCGATGTCGTAGTCGTCTATGAGTTTGCCGATTCCCCGCGCGATGTAGGCTGAGAACATGCTCTTGGGGCAGGTGGGCCGCAGGTAAGGCGGCCGAGCGATGCGAGGATGGTGTGTCCACTCATCCTGCTTCTCCACGTAGTAGTAGCCGGCCGGATCCTCGGCTGCAATATGGGTGGCCGCGAAATAGGGCAACCCCCGATGGCCGTAAAGCTCGGAGTACTTGACCAGTTTGGACAGTCGCTCCGGATGTCCCACCAGCGGCGTGGAGCACCCTCCGACCGGCAGCCCAGCGCCGCGGGATCCCTCACTCCACAGGACGTACCACAAGAACCCGATGTCTCGGTACTTGCGGTGGTCGCGCCGTTCCCATACTCGCGGCGACACTCCCGTCCTGATGACCTCATAGACGGTGGTATACGGGGGGGGCTCGCCCTGGGCTACGTCGGGAGTCTTATGTTCCTCAAAGACAGCCAAGCCCTTGTCCACGATCTCCTGATAGCTGGGGAACATGGCGTTGTACCTGGATGAGAACCAGTCCTCGCGGACAGGTTTCGGTGGCATGATCTGCAGCGCGAACTGCATCTGGCGCGCCTCGCTCAGACGCACGTCGTCGGTGATGAACCGGTACGTCAGAGCGACCTCATTGTCCTTGCGGACCAGCCGTACGGTGGCGTCGTCTTCACCCGCCGAGTAGCCTTGCGTGCTCAGGCTCATGAGGCTGAGACCTCGGGCTTCGTCCCCGATCCACAGCATCTGCGGGAAGCCGCGTTTCCATTCCCAGATCAGGCCGTCAGCACCGGGAATGTCGGGCTTCCAGTCATTCGCATTGCCCTCGCCCATGTGCGCGCTGCCAATGACGGCCTTCGTCTCGGTCTTCTCCCCTTCATCCGGAAGCGGCCCGTAGCCGAACACCCACTCGTCAGAACCGCTCGCGCCAGGAGGGGCCGACCTGTCGTAACGGATGTACCGCGCGACCTCGGGCAGGATGGGAATGGTGAGGGTCGCGCTCGTGATGGTTGCGCCCGGGTCCTTCGGGAAGCTGATGGTGTAGACCAAGACGGCGTCGTAGTGCATCTGCAGACTAACCGTCGCCTGCTTGCCGCCGGCGCGGGCCTGCTGGCGCATGACCACTTCCTGGCCGGTGGCGCGAGTGGTGGGTTTCGTCCCATCAAGACGCAGTCGCGTCCCGTCGTCATACTCGACGGCGAGTTCCATCGGCCTGGCCAGGATGTCTTGCCCTAACACCGAGATGCGCCGCGGAAGAACCGACTTGCCGAACTGAACGCGCGAAGTGGTGAGGGTGAAATCGCCTGGCTTTTCCATGACGATCGGCTTGTAGGGCGGCAGAACGCTATCGGCTTCGGCGATCTCTCGAAGCTCCGCGAGTTCCGCGTCCGAGAACCCCTCGTAGGAGGCGAGAGCGTCGTCCTTCGCATAGTCGGGCCAGCTCTCACACATGGCGCTGAACTCGTCGGCGGGAACCGGCATCTCGAAGCTCCGGAGGCGCGCGTTCACATCCATCGGCGTGCCGTCGGGGGCCTCCAAGAACACGATGGATGGGCGGATGCCGGTCGCGTTCTTCGAGGGCCTGTAGGTGAAGGAGAATTGCTCGAACTCGGGGGAGAGCACGTACCGTTCGGAGTAGTTGTTGCCGATGTGGTGGTCGTTCTCATCATATTCGAAGGCGCCGAAGGCGAAGTGCCCCGTCCCTGACGCCTGCAGCAGCACCTCATATTCCCGGTCCGGCTGAACCTGCAGCAGGTACGTGCTGTAGACCGTGAAAGTCCGCTCCATGCCGGGGGATGTGACGATCAGCTCGGTGACAAGGTCTTGCGCATGCTGCGACTTGTCAGCGGAAAGGGCGGCACCCTTATAGCCGGGCCCCAACACGCCGTATGCCGTCACCCCTTCGACGAAAGCGCCGTTGAAGATGGCGTTCCTGGATGGCCCATCATCCGCGTGCAGGGCGGCGGCTGGACCCAACAGGGCCGCCAGCGCGGCAACCCCGACGAGCCTCGTGAAGGCGACGATGCGCGTTCTCATGCTGCCTTCCTCTCGTCCTTCCCGCGTGTCAGTCCATTGTGAGTACGACGCCGATGGCTTGCTCAGGATGTTCGATCAGGATGTCGCAGGCGGCTGGCGCCTCGTCGATCGGGAAGCGGTGGGTGATGAACGGGAGAATCTCCAGGCGCCCGGCGGCCGTCAGGAGCAGGATCTCCTCCAAGTTCCGCTGCGTCGTCCAGGGCACGAAGACTGGGGGGTAGTCCCGGCCATGTTCGTAATCCGGGTCGAGGAATCCCGGCCCTGTCCGGGCCGCGCTTCGCACGTCCACGTTCCCCAGCGAAGCGGCAAAGCGGTGGGTGATCTCGGTCCCGCCGACGATTACCACGCGCCCCATTTGGTGGGTGTCGGGCGAGACTTTCAGCATTGCCACAACCTGCTGGAAGACCTCCGTGCCCTCGCCCCCGAATGCCAGGATGCCGCAGTCGAGCCCATAGCCCCGCGAGAACTCCCGGCCCGCCGCCAGGACATCTTCCTCGGTCCCATTGACGACGCGGTCAGCGCCGAGTTGACGGGCGACTTCCAGCCGCGAGGCCAGACGATCGAGTCCCATGACGTAGGCGCCACTCAGGCGCGCCAGTTGCGCGACAAACTGGCCCACGATGCCAAGCCCAACGACCACCATGAACTCGCTGATCTGTAGCTCCGCCCGGCGAACGGCATGAAGCGCGGTCGCCCCGATGTGCGCTGACGCGGCTTCCTCGTATGAGACCCCTTCTGGAATGGGGACGCAGAGGTTGACGGGGATGATGGAGTGGGTCGCGTGCAGGGCGTCGTCAATGCCCATGCAAGCCAGCTTGTCTCCTACCCGCCACCGCGTGACGCCCTCCCCGACGGCGAGGACGTCTCCCGCGTTCTGGTAGCCGAACGGGATGGTCTCGGCATCGCTTGGGTTCTCGCGGCGCCACACCACGCCGGCCATCTCCGTGCCGGGGCTGATCATGGAGGCTCGCACCTCCAGCAGGATCTCTCCCGGGCCCGGCTCTGGGATGGGTTGCTCGAGCACGAGAATCGCGCCCCGACCGTCGAACGCCACTACCTTGCGCATGTCGTCTTGCTCCTTCGGAATCGTGTTGTCCGCAGGTCGCGATCCTCACTCGAAGACGAGCTTGCCGAAGGCGTTGGCGTCATGGTAGCCCTCGGAGATGGTCCACGTGTTGAACTCGCGCGTGCCCGTCGGGTCGACGCGCGTCCGCATGAATTGGGCTTGCCACTCCTCGCCCGGTTGCGGCGCGGGGAGACCACCGGCGCCCAGGGGCACGGCGACCTCGACAGTGAAGCGCCCTGGGAGCTTGTGGGCATGGCACTGCAGGGCCACGGTGCCTTTCTCGACCTTCTCCCGCGCGGCATCGGAGGTCTCCTCGTAGGTGACGGCGTCCGCGCTTACGATGGCATGGAGATAGCGTCCGTTCCAGGCCGCCGGGGATAGGGTGAACTCGATGCCGTCGTCCCACCACGGTCTGCCCTTAGCCCCGCTGGTGACACTGAAGCCGTTCTTCTCGGTCTCCAGGCATGTCAGGCCCAAGTAGAGGAAGCGGTCGTCATACCCCATCCGCACTTCCGTGGCCTGCGATGCGCGCCGCCCCTGCTTCTGCACGATGTAGAAATCGCCCACAGGCGGAGCCTGCCCCCACACTTCGTCGTCCAGTCGCCCATCCACCTCGGGAGCGCCGGCAAAGGTCACGGCGGTGATGGTCTGGTCCTGTGGCTGGGCCGCCGCGGCCAGCATGTCCTCGACCGTGACGCTTGGGGTCTCCGCCGACGGGTTGAGGGCGACCAGTTGCAGGCTGATCCAGCGGCTGCGGAAGACATCGTCCATCGCCAGCGTGATCCAGAGCCGCCCGTCCCAGTCCGGCGGCGCCCACGGCTGGAAGTCGAGACGCCCCTCGATCTTCTCGCCCGTGAAGATGGTCGCCGGCAGGTGCAGGAAGCGCTCCGGGGCGCGCGCGGCTCCCCATCCGGGAAGGGCGTTCTCGCGCTTGAAGCTCATCTGCCCCAGTGAAAACGCGACGCGACGGGTGTATCCCGCCGGCGTGGCGTAGTCCACGAAGAAGCCGATGAAGGGGTTGGCCGCCCCCTCAAGCAGCACGTGGCGCGCCGGGTAGAGTCCCTGCTGGGGGACCATGTTGTGGTCAACCCGGATGGTCGCTGAGGTTAGCCCGTTCAGCTCCAGCCCCGCGTGGGCACGGTTGTAGTAGCGCTGCGTTTCGTCGGGCATCTCGGTCCGGAGCGTGAGCGTCTCCGGGTCCACCGTCGGACGTCCCCCGGCGACGCTGCCCAGACCGGAAGAGATGATGCTCACGCCCTCGCGCTCGAGATCGACCTCCGTGGTCTCCTCGGACGGCTCCATGGGTGGCCAGTAGGACGCGACCTGCTCGGCCTGCTGGTGGCCGGTGATGGTGAAGAAGGCCTCTGTCGTGAGGTCAGCCCCTGCCTGGAGACGGTACTCGCCATCATGGGCGACCACCGGCACGGAGACCGTGAAGCGCGCATCGCCGCCGGTGGCGCCAACGCTTCCCGCGTGGACAAGCGTGCCCTCCCGCCAGACGCTGTAGCAGAGCGGGCCGTTCGGGGCTCCCGTCACGACGGCTTCGAGCTTCTCGCCCGCCGCCACCGTCGACGCCGCGCTCAACTCAAGCGCCGCCACTTCCGTCTCGGTGGCCGCGAGCCGCACCGTGATCGATTCGCGGCGCGTGGATGGATCGACCGGCACGATCACGCCTCTCAGGCCGTGGAGCGCCACCTGGCGTCCGGCGACCTCCGCTCCGTTGACTTCGATACGCTCGCAAGTCTCCCCCGGCGGGGCCAGCATCAGCACCTCCACCGGTACAGTCTCGGGCGATGTGGATAGCTTCAGCAAGTCGCCTTGGGCCTGGGCGGTGATCTCGCGACCGCGCACGGCCGGCAGCAGGAAGTTGGCGCGCAGGCCATCGCGGCTCCAGTAGTACGCCGGCTCCCGCACGACCGTGAACAGGTTGAGCACGCCGGGCGGCAGAGATGCCTCCATGCGGATCCAGCCCGCGGGATCCACTTCGACTGGGGTGATGCTCCGCCACTCGGTCACGGCGCCGGCGGCCCAGGCATCCCGGCGCGAAACAGCCTTGCTCTCGAAGTCGCTGATTGGGGCCTGGTAGTCGGTCATGTTCTTGAGCACGTGATGCGCGACGTATACGGTCTCGCCCGGCCCGGCCACGTCCGCGGGCACCCGGGCGCGTAGGTCGCGCGTGTCTTCGGTCTCAGTGTGGGATACGACCGACAGCACGAGGCCGCGTCCCGCGCGCAGGGCGTGAATCTCAAGCGGCGTATCGGCCTCAACGCGCCAGTCGGGCGTGACGCGGGTGGGGGAGAACTGCAGCCCGCGCGTCTCGAAGGCAGCGCTGCAGTAGGGGGCATATTCCAGCAGGCCGGACGTCTCATACGACACCGACCCCGCCGGCACCAAGCCCAGCGCGGTGCAGAGCCGCAAGTAGGCGAGGCTGTTGGCGCGGGTGACGTAGAGAGGAGACAACAAGCGCAGCGGGTCGAAGTACTGGCGGACCTTCACCTGGTACATGCCGGCCGCGGTGGTGCGCCAGTCCTGGCCGAAGCCCGTGCCGATCTCGGCGTAGCCGATGTCGGCGAACCGGTCCTCGGCGTCGTTGAAGAACACCAGCCCCTCCGGGTCATGCCGTCGGAACTCCTCGCGCGTTCGCCGGCAGAAGTCCTCGCCGTTGTAGTCCTGCGAGATGCGCAGCGTCTCCCAGTCGATGACATTGGCCGCCCCCGCGCCGCCGTCGAGGTACCAACAGCTCTGGGTATAGCGGCGCAGGAAGTCGGTGACCTGCTTCACCAGGAAGTCCTCATGGCCCGGCGCGCTGAGAATGCGGCTGAAGTTCGTCTTGAGCGTTGGGAAGAAGCTCATCGGGTCGCCGACCTTGTTGGTGGCGATGGCCCAGTCCGGGTGCGCCTGATAGATCTCGGACTCCGGCATGATGCTCTGCAACCACATGTACAGGCCGCCCTTGAAGCGCGGGTGGCGATGCAGGCTCTGCAGGATGCGCTCCATCTCCTCGGCCGAAGTGACGCCGCCGAAGATATCATGGCAGTCGCCGGCGAGGGGCAAGTCCCCCCAGGCCGTATCACAGAAGCAGAAACTCGGACTCAGCACGTACCCGTCGTCCACGATGCTGAGCAGTCTTTCCGCGGTGCGTTCAGCCATGCCTGGCAGCAGCTCGTGGTAGGTGTCCCCGAAGACGGCCTTGACGTCAGCGATCCACGGTGGACGCGTTAGGTCCGCCACGAAGCGGCGGTAGTCAGGCAGCGAGACGAAGTGCCGCTCCCAGCCGAACCTCCCGTCGCCGACCATCCCCGTGTGAACGTGTACCGATTGTGGCACGCCGGGCGCGAGCTTCAGAGTCGCGTGCCCGACCTCCCACCCGCAACGGTTGTAGGAACTCGTGTTGTACGTCTCCGTTGCCGGCTGCGTGTAATATGGCGCGCAGAAGCGGTCATTCACCTTGAAGCGGCACTGGGTCACCGTCTCGCCCGACTCTGGGTGGGAGAGCATCACGGCCTTGTTCGGGGGGATGATCCGCTTGAAGTGGACGTCATCGGCAAGAGTGCGGTCACATAGCGTCTGGACGCCCTCGTAGTACCCGCCCCGTCGGAAGGCCTCGGTCAGCGCAACGTTGGATAGCACGGTAGCGAACTGGTCCGGCCGGGCACCGGTGTAGGTCAGTTCCGAACGCTTCTCCAGCATCTCCTCCGCGCCGTCACGGCGGATGCGGTATGACTTCTCAAGCGCAATCCCCGGCAAGTCCTCGTTCGTGCCTTGCCAGGCCAGGAGGCCCGCGCCCTTGCGGCTCATCTGCCCGGCGTCGGCGTATTCCGCGCTCTCGACCAGGTCCTCGCGGGTCTCGAACACGTACCTGTCCCAGCCCCGAAGCACGACGTGTTTGTCGTCAGCGTTCCAGAGCCCGCCGATGATGCCGGTGCGCCGGTGGATGGCGACCTGGATGCTCTTCCCACGCAGCCAGACGTACTCCCCATCGTCGGCGTGATCCGCCGGGATCGGTGGCATGTCCGGGCCATCGAAGTAGGCCTCGGGCGTGTATTCCCGGTCGGCGGCGCGGGTCGCCCGTCGTTCCAGTACCACTTCACCCAGCGCCAGCGGGACGTCTCCCTGGGGTTTGCGCAAGGTTACGCGCAGGTAGCGACCCACGCCCAGACAGGCCGCGCCCAGAACTTGCTCGCCTCCCGGCGGCGGGGTCTCCTCATTGGTCAGACTCGCGACGGGCTTCCACGACTCCTCGTCCTCACTGACCTCGAAGGTCGCGCCGGCGATGTTGCGCCCGCCTTTCGGATAGGCTCGCAAGACGATGCGCGTCAGCGTCTGCACCTCACCGAGATCAAACACCAGCACGGGGTCGCCGCTGTAGGGGGCGAAGGTGACCTGCTGGTCGGGGTCGTTCTCGCCGTCGAGCAGTTGCGTCGCGGCAGCGTCCACGTCCCCTTGCGGCGCGACCTCGTAGCGGCAGGTGATGCCCTGGGTCGCCACTGTCGCATCCTCTTCCCTGGGGACGAAGCGAAGGCCGTCAATCTGCAAATACTCGCCGGGGCTATTCAGCTCGCGGTACGGGTAGAAGCGGATGCGGTCAGTCGTGCTGAAGGTCTGGGGCCGGCCGTCGATCGCAAAGGGCGGCGCGCGCAGCGGCACCGACACCTTGGTCCACTCCTCGCCCAGGCCCATCAGGGGGTCGGCTACCGCCTGCCCGCCATCGGCGAAGAAGACTTGCAGCGCGCACGCCCACGGCGTGTCGGTGGTGCGGACGTTCTGTTTGAGGTAGAACTCGACCCGAGAGAAGCGGGTGAGGTCAACGGCCTGGCGAAGGAGGAGGCCCTGCCAGTCCCCCGCGTGCTTCGCCTCGACGCGCAGTGCGGTCTCGCCCACCACCGCGTCATCCACAACCGAGAGCAACGGCTCCTGGCCCTTCGCCGCGTCACCGGCGATGACTTCCCAACCACTGCGTATGGCCTCGGTGACGTCCTGACAGGCAGTGGCCGGATCCTCCGCCTGGGCCCACGATAGGCCGCCGGATACCCCTACCAGGAGGCAGAGGAAGACCGTGCCGCGGAGCAGCAGGGACTGTGGTCGGATGCGTGACCTCATGCGGGACGCTCTCCCTGACCGGGGTTGCCGGTACGCAATCGGTGTGGTCGGTTCACGGACTCAGCAACTGCCACGTGACGCCCAGGTTCGTCATTGGCCCCACGGACACTTTCTTACCGGCCCGCGAAGCCGTTACCCCACGAGACCGCGATGCCGACGCGTCCTCGCACCGCCTTGGGAGGAGGTGGACCCCGTATCGCGGAAGCGGGCCGGCGGACGTTGATGCCCACGCACCGGAGCGGCTAAGTGGCGGATGCCGGCCAAGAACCCAGAGCGTTTATTGCCGCTCCCGACCTCATGCGGGCGATCCGCCTCGTCTGGCGCTCGGGGCCGGGTCGCGCGGTGGCGACGGTGGCGGTCACTGTGGCGCAGGGCGTTTTGCCTCTCGTCGCGCTCTACCTCATGAAGTTGATGGTCGACGCCGTGGCCGATGGCATCACCGCCGATGACAAGGTCGCGGCGTTTGGGAAAATCGCCCTGTACGTCGGCATCGCCGCGGGCCTGGCCCTCGTCAATTCCGCGTTCGCCGCCTTCTCGACTTACCTTTCTCGATCTCAGGCGCGCCACTTCGCCGATCACATGCAGAGCCTGGTGCATGAGAAGAGCGTCAGCGTCGACCTGGCTTACTTCGAGGATCCCACGTACCACGACACGCTACACCGCGCGCGCAGTGAGGCGAACTCCCGGCCGCTCGCCATCGTGAGCGCGCTCATCGGGCTCATTCAGAGCACCGTCGGCGGCATCGCGATCGTGGGCTTGTTGATCGGGCTCCACTGGGCCGTGCCGCTGGTGCTGTTCGTGATCTGCGTGCCGGCGATGCTCGTGCGGGTCAAGTACTCCCGCGAGCTGTACCGATGGTATCGAGGGCGCACGCCCATGCAGCGGCTTGGTGGGTACCTGAGTCGCGTGCTGACGGGTGATGACCACGCGAAGGAAGTGCGGCTGTTCGGTCTGGGGCGCGAGTTCATCAGTCGCTACCAGGACGCGCGCGCCGTCCTCCGAGGCGAAGAACTCGCAGTGCGCGCCCGGGAGGCGCTCGGTACCAGCCTGGCTCAGGCGGCGAGCGTAGTCGCCGGGTTTGGGGCATTCCTCTTCATCGGCTATCGCGCGATCCACGGGCATATCACCATCGGCGACCTCGTCATGTACTACCAGGCGTTCCAGCGCGGCCAGGGCTTCATCGCCGGGGGGATGCAGGGACTGGCGGGAATCGGTGAACACGGCCTGTTCCTGAGGAACCTGTTCGAGTTCCTGGACCTCGAGTCGCGCGTGTTGGAGCCGGAGGCGCCCCAGCCTGTGCCGCGTCCGATTCGCAAGGGCATCGCCTTCGAAGGCGTCTCGTTCGAGTATCCATCGGGCACTCGCCCCGTGCTGGAGTCGATCGATCTGGCCGTAGCCCCGAACGAAGTCGTCGCTCTCGTCGGCGGCAACGGCGCGGGGAAGACCACGATCGTGAAGCTGCTGTGCCGGCTCTACGATCCAACCAGCGGCCGGATAAGCATCGATGGCGTCGACTTGCGCGAGCTTGGGACCGCCGATCTGCGCCGCGAGATCGCCGTCGTGCTGCAGGACTACTCGCGGTACCACTTCTCCGCGCGCGAGAACATCCGGATCGGCAACATCGAGCTGCCGGCGGATGATTCGGGCATCATCGACGCGGCTCGACGCGCGGGCGCGGACGGGTTTATCGAGAATCTTCCCGCGGGCTATGACACGATTCTTGGCAGGTGGTTTGAGGATGGGGAAGAGCTGAGCGTGGGGGAGTGGCAGAAGGTTGCGCTGGCGAGGGCGCTGGCCCGGGATGCGCAGCTCGTCGTGCTCGACGAGCCGACGAGTTCCATGGACGCGCTCGCGGAGCAGGAGATCTTCCACGCCTTCAAGGACCTTATCGTCGACCGCGCGGGGATCATCATCAGCCACCGCTTCTCCACCGTGCGCATCGCCGACCGGATCTGTGTCGTGGCGGACGGGCGGATTGTCGAGGAGGGTCCCCACGATGAACTCGTCCGACTCGGGGGCATCTACGCGGAGCTGTTCGAAGCCCAGGCCCAGCATTACCGGTGATCCGGCGTAGGAATCACCCTACCTGACAGCGAAGTGATTCGCATAGCCGACCCGCGCGAGCAGGCAGTCGGCATCGGCCGATACCCGTGCCTGTGGTGCGCGGCGGAGCACAATAAGCTGGAGTTCCTGCGAGGACTGGATTCGCCCTGGACGAGCCCATTGGATGAGTACGAAGCGTCTAGCGCGGGCGGTCGGCCTGCCCGGGCATCCACGTGCGGACCGGGAGCTTCCACCGCCATTCAGCGCCCTCTGCATCCACGGGCAGGTACGGCAGCATCCACGCCAGCGCCGTCCGCAAGGGCCCTCCGCGCCGCGACTCCCACGCCCATTGCGCCACCTCGCTGAGTTCAAGCTGCCCGTCCTCCAAGCCGAACAGCATGTCGCTCAGCGACAGCGGATCCCGGACGTAGCGGCGCGCGCAGGCGTGGTGGGCGATCGTGCCCGCGAGTCTCATGAACGCCTCGCCGCGCGCCTCGACTTCGCGCGAATACGCCTCGTAGTCGAGGGCCTCAGTCGCATGGAGATGGCGATGGACATGCACTGGCACGTGACCGCCCGACGCTTCCGCCTCCCGCAGCTCCAAGTCCAACTCGCGACAGAGCCGGCGCGCCTCCGGGAGCTGGCCGGCCGGCACGAGGAACTCGACCTCGGGGGCCATTCGAAGGCGCCCGTACTCGGGCCACTCGCGCATGATGGCGCCGCCCTTGACTGCGCGTGAGTCCAGGCCGGCGCGCTCGAACGCTTCGTGGATGCTCTCCGCGGCGCGCTCCGCTTGAGACTCTGCGTTGAGATGCGGCGCCGAAGCAGCCTCGATAGCGTCGGACCACGCCTCGAGCGCCTGAAGCGATGGCTCCCGACGCATGACGGCACATGCGATGAGCAACGCCCTATGCCGCGCCAGGTCGAGGACGGAATCAGCGACGTCGGAGTGTTTCGTCAGCTTGGCGTGAAGAGCGTCGAGTAAAGCCGTGTCGCCTGGCGCGTGGTATGCTCTGACAAACGCCACCGCGAGCGCTTGGTGCGGCGCCAGCGGCTCGGGGCGTCGGTCGACGGGCCGAGCCTCGATCATCGGCTGGTGGTCGCCGGGCCTCGTCTCCGGGCGATCCGCCAGGCCGAGGTCATCGCTCAGCCACGCGTGCCCCTCTAACTCCTCACCCTCGCGACGGACGCCCATCTGCACCGAGGTCGACAGGCCCAGGCGCGCCGCCTCGCGCGCGATGAGCATCGCGCGGTGGTAGCACTTCAGTTTGAGCACGTGGCCGGCAAGATCCAGCCTTTGCTGATAGGCGCGGAGGCGGTCGAGGGCGGGGCGAGGCTCGAGCATTCGCACGCGTCGGACTGGGATGGTGATGCCTGCCGTCGATGCTGCTTCGATCCAGGTTTCAGCCTCGCGAGAACCGAACGCGACGTCGACCAGCGCCATCGGCAGGCGCAGGGCGCGTCCGAGTCGGCGGAGCCACGGCGAGGGCCGAGCGGGCTCCGTCACCAGGTCGGCCCCCCGTTGAACTGGTTGGGATCGGTTAGGCCCTTAGGGTTCTTGCCGTTGGCCCGGGAGATCATGACCCGCAGGTTGCCGCTCGCGTTGGATGCGAAGACGATGCGCCGCCCGTCGGGCGAGTAGTTGGGCTCGCTGACGCCGCCCGCCGCTATCCTGGTAGTCGCGGCGTCCCTCGACTCAGCTGGCGTCAGTGGCTCCACGCTGCCGGAGCACGGCGCGAGCAACAGACAGACCGCGGTGGCGGCTATGGCGCTGGTCCGCAAGCTGTTTGTCACTTCGGCGTCTCCTTCGTCGGGGTGCGTGGCCGGCGTGCTGCCTGGCGCGTTGGTCGTACTTCGGCTTGAGCGAGGGCGGGCCCTCCTGGCAGGTGGCGGCGCCGCGCGCAGATCCGCCGCAGCCAATGGCTCTCTTCTCATGACTGGTGCGTCTGCCGAAAGCAAACGTGGGGGGAATTCGGCCCGAGTAGCTCGGGAGACGCTGTGCCAGCAGGTCCGCCGCGCGGCTGACGCCTGCCTGCCCGGTGTTCGCTCGACTCGGCTTACTCGAGATCCGCCTCCTTGTCTTCCATGCTCAGCCCGTACAGCTTCGCATCCTCTGCCGAGATGCGCAGGCGGATTCGCTGGCCCACAAGGTCTGTGAGGTCGGCCCGCCCCTCCCAGCGCGCGGGCACGTCCAGCCCGTCCTCCCGGATAGGGACCGCTTCACCCATTGAGCATCCGGGAATGGCCCGCCCTTCCTCGTCGGCCAGGGCCGCCTTGACCTCGCCACCACGGGCATCCACATTCAGCGTCAGCCGCCGCCCGCTCAACGTGAAGGGTCGCGTGAGCAACTGCCCCTCCGCCGCGCCCGCATGGTATCCCACGAGACGCCCTCTCTTCACGACGCCCAGCCCCAGGCGCATCTTGAGCGTCCCTTCGTCGTTCATGATCTTGTAGTTGTGGGTCATGTTCGTGCCGCCGTAATAGAAGTGCAGGTCGTCTCCGACGGCCAGCGGGCTTCCCTTCGAGACCCACCCGATGGTCCCGCAGTCCCAGGCGTCCGCGGTCGCCTCGATGAACGGTTGGTCGTTCGGCTCTCGATGCCACTCAAGGCCGTCGAAGCTGTGGACCAGTCGCACGTCCATCCGCCCCGTCACCTCGTTCAGCAGGTTGGCGAAGCCGAGGTAAAGTCCGTGGTACTGAGTGACCGTCATGCCGTAGAACTGCAGGTCACGGCCCCGCGCGTCGTTGGCCTCGCTGAAGGCCGGAGCGTCGCGGCCATCTGTATCCAGGACACATCTCGCGCTGCCCCAATCCCACTCGACCAGGTCATCGCTTTCGATGCGCGCCACGAGGCGGTTGGCTCTGGGATGCCCGGCGTGAATCCTCGGGTGCGGCCGGTGGTACAGCACGTACCGGCCGATGCCGGTATCGAACAGGAAGTTGTTGTACGTGTCAGAACCGGCGAGGTCGAGGACGGGGTTCTCGGGGTATGCTTGCCAGCGCAGGCCGTCATCGGAGTAGAGGAAGGACCCCTCTCCAATGAGCGCAGTGTAGCGGCCGCGCGTATGCGGCCCCGGCGTCCGCTGATTGTCGATGACGCAGAAGTTCTCGGCCCCCCTGACACCGGTGATCTCCCGGCCCTCGATGTCCGTATCATCGGCTGTCAGCAGGACGTTGTTGCTCGTGCTGCCATCGAACTCTTTGAGCCCCAGCGTCGGCATGTCCCAGGTAACGGCGTCGGTGGATTCCGCGTGCCGCAACGTGTACTCTCGCGCGGAGCCCGTGTGGCCAGGGATCTTCCTCCGCGTCACGTACCACATCCGGAGCCGTCCGTCGTCGCCGCGAAGGACCGTCTGAGCCGAGTGGCAGTCGGCGATGATTGGGTTGCTCTCGTGCTTGCGCGCGGGCGTGACAACTCGGTCGAGGAAGTACGCGTGCTCAATGACGCGCGTGTCCAGGAAGTCGATGCTGGCGCGCGGCGTCTGGTCGCCCGGCGGCTTGTCGGGGCCGTTCGTATCCGCCGCGGCTTGCGCGGTTGCCAGCCCCACCGCAATGCCCAGCGCTGATGTCCGTAGACAAGCCGCCCACTGCCCGCTCGTTCGTCGTCTCACTGGCTGTCCTCCGTATCTCGCTGAACCTGTCGGTCAGCGCGCTGTCGCTCGTGAGTTCGGCGTTCTCAGTCGCCGTCGATCGCCTGCAAGTCCTCGATCATCTCCGCCAGCATCGACGCGTCCCATTCCGCCGTTTGGCACCAGGTAGCCAGCTTCGCCTCCGGCCGAGCGTGCGCCACGACCGGCGCGTGAGTGGGATCATCGCGCTGCCATAGCTTGCGGCGCACGTGCTCCATCAGGCGCAAGGCCAGGTGCCGCCAAGGTTCGGTCTCGCCTGTCAGCCGCGCGATGCCTAGCAGCGTCGCCGCCGCCGTGAAGCGGCACCACGTGAAGCCGGAGAAGCATAGGTTATCTCCCAACTCCGGCCGCCGGTCGTACTCGAGGTTGATCGTGTCGCCGTCGAGCTTCGCGAGGCACAGATACCAACGCGCCGCGCGGCCCAGGGCCTCCTGCAGCCCCGGCCAGTCCGCCAGCGGCGGCAGATGGCACGAACGCGTCAGATGGACCAGGCCGATGCCGTGGTCGGGGATGTTGTCGAAGTGATAGGCCCCCGCGCGGTTGCCGACGCGCGCGAACCAATAGGGCCAGACGCCGATGCTCTCCTGCCCCTCGAGATAGTGCTTGATCCCTCGCTCGACCGCCTCCAGCCACGCCGCCGGCGGATCGTCGCCCGCTTCCGCAAGCGTGTGGTATGCCCGCAGCAGCGATGAGAAGCCGATGGCGTTGGCGTTCTGGTAGTCGTGGGTCGCCCCCCTCATGGTGCAGGAACAGGCCGGGCAGGGGCTCGTTGGCCGCTATCCACGCGCCGGCCTGGCGCAGGGCCAGCCGGTCATCTTCCTCCAGCGGCAGGCCCAGCTCCGCCGCCCGGCAGAGCTGATGGATGATGATCCCGGTGTCGACGCCGTCGATGCCGGGGTAGGGCGGCTCCAGCCGCGTGAAATCGACGCCCCACATGCCGCTGACCATGTGCACGAAGCCCCCGTCATGGTTCGCATTGCCGGGCTCGTGTCGCTGGCTGCGATACACGTAGCGGCGGGCGGCCAGGGCACGATCGAGCCATTGCTCCGCGCCTGTCTGGCGATAGCGCCGGGCGAAGCACACCGTTGCCGCCGCGGCGTCGCGAGCATCGTACTTGTCTTCCTCTGACCAGATGCCGCCCGCGTGCGGGTCCGATGGGTCCATCACCTGGCGGTTCGCGACCCAGTCCGTGATCTCGGCGCACATGCTCTCCAGATCGGCAATGCCAAAGTCGTCCGCCATCAGCCGCGTGTGAAATGGCTGCCAATCGCGCAGGTGCTCCTTCTCGCCCGCCCGAGTGTTGCGGACGGTGCGCGTGAACGGCTTCGCAGCCGCGAGCACCGCCGCCAGTTCCATGCCCTCCGGGGCGATCAGCAGCTTGTCGCACGGCGACTCGTCGCCCTCGTGCTCAACCTCCAGCCGCAGCATCCGTGCCGGCACGGGCATGGATGGCAGAAGCGTCCAGCCGTCCTCGATGCGGTAGGGCAGCTTCCCCCCGACGATCTCTAGCGGCGGTGCCTCTTCCGGCACGTTCAGCCACAGGTCGTAGTGCCCCGCGAGCAGCGGCAGGCCGTTGATCTCCAGGTTCCAGACGCTGTGCTCGCGCGGTTGGGTGAAGTCGTCGGAATGGTAGAACCACGGCATGCGGGTGAAGAAGTCAGTGGCGGCGGCGCGCAGCGGCTCGCGCCCGCGGGGCTCGGCGAGGGCCAGCATCGGTGGTCGCCCGTGCAGTTCCTGCAGCCCCTCGACGAGTCCCCGCAGGATGAGCATCCCCGCGCGGCGGTAGCTGTCCGCGAACGTCGCGCATCCGGGCAGCTTCTCTAGCACCAGCGTCTCGATCAGCAGCGTGCTCTCCGCCAATCCCGCCTTGAGGGCCTCGGGGTTCAGCGAGCCCTGGTCGGTGAAGGGCCGCCAGTGCTCCAGCGGCAGCGTGAGGTGCTTCCGCAGGGCTTTCAGCAGCGTGGCGACTGGCGGATGTGGCGGGGCATACGCCTCGAACCGGCGACGGTGCCGCCCGTTGTGCAGGCTCACGAGGAGGTGGGGGCGGACCTGCTCGATCACCTCCCAGACGGCTTGCGTCTCGGGCTGGCTGCGATCGGTCCAGTCGCGCCCGACATTGAGGCCCTTGCGCGCGGGATCGTCCGGGTCCACGTTGTGGTAGCTGCGCCCGTAGGCCACGCCATCCACGTTGACGATGGGCACGACCCAGAATCCGAAGTCGGAAAGCAAGTCGCTGCGCCGGAGGATCTCCTCGAGCAACCCCTCGCAGGCATACATGCCGGCGGATTCCGAAGGATGCTCGCCGGCGATGACCATCACGCGCAGCCTGTCCTCGCTCGGGCCGGGCCGGGCGACCTTCGCCATGAGCACCGGGAAGCCGTGCGCGGCGGCGAAGTGCGTGCGGCCGATCTCCTCGACCGAGAAGAACCCGCAGCGCTTTGCCAGTGCCGCCAGAGTCTCGGCATTGTGCTGCAACGTGTGCGGGGTGGGCGTGGCGAAATACATCACCGGCGCGTCCAGCTTCAGCCGATGCTGGACGCCGTAGGGCGGATGCCAGCCGTCATCAATCGAGGCGTCTTCGGCTGCGTGACCCGTCGGCGTCCACGGCACGAGCGTGATGTTGTCAGTGCCGACATCGGCCCAGGTCTCGCCATCGGCGGAGATGACGGTGGCCTGCTCCTGCCAGAGTTCCTGGCCGAAGTGGTTGAAATCCGCAACTTCGAGGATGACCTCGCGGCCATCACCAGGGGACTCGATGCGCATGAGGAAGCGCCAGGCGTACGTGACGAGGCCCGGTCGCGCGCGGAAGCGGATGTGGTTCGGGCCGACCTGCTGGAAGTCATGGCCGTTGCCACAGTGGATCGTGCTGTCGAAGGTCAGATCGCCCAGGACGGCGCGCTCGCCGCCGGGACGCCAGTCGCTGTAGCGCCACATGCCGTGCCTCGCTCACAGTGTCGGAATGCCTTCTCGCACCGCCAGGACTCCATCCTGGCAATCGACGCTGACTTCTGGGTACCGTCGTCGTAATCCTCGTTGCCATGGGCCCCTTCAGTCGTGCCCACCGGCGCCAGGATCGCTGGACCCATGTAACTGGGACCGCTGGCTGGCTTTTACGGTACCTGAGGCCCAACGTTACGAATGCCGTCGGGGCTATCATCTAGGCAGAACCCTATGACGCGGTCGTGACGTAGGTCATCGACGGGAGGTGTCGCCCGTGGCCGCACCTCGGGATTGGCGGGAGGAGATGCAGGCGGCGGAACGACAAGTCAGCGACCTTGAGGCGAAGGTGCTGTCGCTTCAGACGCAGGTCTACGAGTTGGCTCTCAGCTTTGACAGAGCCCTTCGCGTGTTGGAGGGGTCGATGGATCCGGGCATGGAAGGCCCGCGTGCCGAGTCAGAAGCCGGTGATGGTGTCGTCTCCGAAGGTTGATCCGGATGGAGTTCTTCGGGCTGGCGGCAGGGACCGGCGCTTACGCAGTGAAGGTATCAGTGAGGAACGCGGATGGGTCGTCGAGTTGTGCGGTTTCGCAGATCCGAGTGAAGAGGTAGGCTCGCCGCGGGTCACGCCTGCCTCTTGGGGGGACAGGTATCATGGACGGTTCTGACGCTCCGCAAGAAACCGACGTGCCGGAGTCGGGAACCCAGGTCGACGCGCTGTTGAACGTCGGCGAGTCGCTGTGCGCTTACACGGATCACTCGGGCGTAGTCGCGGGCGCGCTTGACGCGTGTCTGGCCACCGTCGACGCCGATGCCGGGTCGATCCTGCTGTATAGTCCTGACGACCACACGCTCGTGTTCGACTACGTAGTTGGACCTGTTGCGGAGCGCCTCACCGACCGGCGTTTCCCGGCGGATCGGGGCGTGTCGGGTCGCGTGTTCCAGACCGGGCAATCGTCAGTGTCCGATGATGCGGATCAGGAAGAGGACCACCACATGCAGTTCGCATGCGAGACCGGCTACCGTCCCGTTCAGATGGTAACGGTGCCGCTCTCCATGCCTGGTGGCGAACGTCTGGGCGTCCTCCAGGCCCTCAACCGTCGCACCGGCCGCTTCACGGACGAAGACATCGCTCTCCTGATGGTGGTTGCGACTCAGGTTGCCATCGTCATCCAGCACACCCGGCGCCATGAGGCCGCTCGCCTCGCTACGGCCACGAGGTTGTTGGCCAAGGTGGGTCACGATATCAAGAATCTCATGGCCCCGGTCGTTGCCGGCACGGGCGCTTTGCGCGCGCTGCTGGATCGGCATTTCCGCGACTTGGATGCTCAGGGAGCGAGCAGAGGCGAGGTCACCTCGGAGGTGGGTGGAGGGATCGAGCGCTCCCAGACGCAGTGCCTGGCCGCGTTGGCGATACTGGAGCGGGCGTCCGCTCGCATCCAGGCTCGCACAACAGACATGGCATCGTGCCTCAAAGGCGAGAAGAGGCAGCTGCGATTGGCTCCGACCGATGTCGCAACGGTGGTGCGCGAGGTGGCCCAGGTGTTGGGGCCCTGTGCCGTGGCGCGCGAGGTGACGCTCGCCGTGGATGCCCCCGCCGCCTGTCAAGAGATCCTGGCCGACGCCTCGCGAGTGTTCGATGCCGTCTACAACCTTGGCGTCAACGCCGTTCAGCACACGCCCCGAGGTGGGGAGGTCACGCTGCGGGCCCGATGCGACACGCACCCTAGCTTCCCTGGGGGAGAGCACGTCAGCATTGAGGTGATTGACACCGGCGAGGGCATCTCAGCCGAGGCGCTGGACCGTCTGTTCACCTCCGACACGAGGAGCACCACTGCTGACGGCTGGGGGCTGGGCACCCAGATCGTCCGAGACGTCGCTGACCTCCACTGCGGGACCATCTCAGCCACAAGCGAGCCTGGTCGAGGCAGTTGCTTCTCGCTCGTGCTGCCAAAGGACCTCAGGGGGCGCGACGCCGATGGGTCGTAGACGGCGCATGTCCGTGCTCAAGGCGCTGGCGGAGACAGGGCGAGTCGCGGGTCGGCGAGGTCGAGGCGGTACATCACTTGGTTGTAGTCGTAGCGAGGCGTGGGTCGAGGATTGCCCGAAAACGTGCGCGTGTACGTGCCCTCGAAGAAGATGATGCGCCCGTTGTCCTGGGCGAGCATCGGATGCTGCTTCGGGTTGTAGAAGCTGTACCGATCGTGGGTGACGATCTTGCGCGCAGTCGTCCACGGGCCGGTGGGTGAATCGGCCGCCGCACACCAGACCTCGCCCAGCATTGATGTGCCGCCGGCCTGGGTCGCTATCATCACCCACCGCTGAAGGTACTCGTTCCAGTAGACCGAACCGCGGTGAGCCGTCACGGGGTCACCAGATTCCGCATCGCGCAGTTGCAGGCGCGCCTCCTCTGGCTGAAGCTTGCCTTCCTTCACGAGTTCGGCCTCGGCTTTCTGGGTCAGCGGCTTGGCGTCCCGCCGCCATGCCCAGCCCACCAAGCCGTCCTCGGCGCGCTCGACTTCGCCCTCGGGTGAGAGACAGGTGAAACACTCGTACGTGGACAGGTCGAGAACGTGCGCTGGGTCGGCGACTGTCCGGGTGAGTGGATACGGGTCCCCGAAGTGCACGTGCTCCACGCCGTCATCAGTGTAAAGAAGAGGGTGTCCGTGCGGCGCGGCCGGCGCGTCCACGGGGAACATCATGCGTTTCTCAAACTGCTTCGTCTCGTCGTTGAACTCGACGATGCCCCGCTCGTAGGTCTCCAGCACCTTCCTGATCTTCGCATAGGTCGCGAACATTCGCTCCCGCCCATCGGGATCGCGCAGCACCGTGAGTCCGTTGATCCACGTCGGCCCGGCTCCGGGCATGTGACAGGTCTCCTTGGCGAAACCACGGTCATCCAAGAAGTACGCGAGGTCGATGCCCACGCTCGGGTCGAGGCCGCCGTCCGCGGGTAGCAGCGACGTGGCGCCGGGGACGTGGAAGTTCCCAAGCGGGTAAGCGGGCCGGTTCGTGTCGCCCCAGAACCAATGCACCTTCCCGTTGTAGACGGCGTTGACCACGCTGTCCTGGCCGAGGACGAGACCGTTCAGCAAGGGCTCGGCGAGAGGCGCCTCGAGGCCCGCGATGAGCGTGTCGCGGTAGAGGCCGGCTCCGGTGACTCGATACAGGCGTTCGGCGATGTTGATGCGTTTGAGCTTCAGCGTGGCCTCGCCGTCGACCTCAGTATCGAGCGCGGTACCACGATACTCGAACCGGTCGGGCGGGAACTCGTAGCCATGGCTCTGCACGTGGAAGAAGACCCTCTCGCCAAGCAGGCCAGGCTCGTCGAAGGCGACCAACCCGTTGTTGTCGGTGACGTGCTGGATTTGGTTGGTGGTGAGCAACTCGACGAGTGGCACTCCCCGCCCGGTCTGCTCGTCGATGACGCGAATCAGGAATGGCTCGTCCGCGCGGGACGCGCTCGCGATGCCGATGGTCAGTAATGGTAGCATGAGTGGCTGCATTCTCAAGCGCCACGTCCTTTCGCAGTGGTTTGTCGCCGGGCTGGATGGCTATCCTCAGGCTGAGCCAGGGGGACATGTCGGGGGAGAGCGCATCGCCTCTCAGTCAGACCAGACACGAGATTCCCGTTCCGTCGTCGGCAGGCAGAGACCTCCTCAATCGGTCGGCGCGCAGGCTCCGGGAAGCTGGCTGGCGAAGGGCCTGCTGTTCAGCCACGGAGCCGCCTTGCCCGCCCCATCTGTAGCATCTCACGCATCGGGTGTCCGGGCATTCGGATGCTGGCAGACTGGAGAACGCAATATGCCTCCGATCTCCTCGATCGCGCTCTGCCTTCTTCTCATAGTCATCACGCGCGCGCCCGCGCTTGCGGCGGAGTCGGGCCCGGAGCCCGCGGTATCCAATGTCGAAGGCAAGAAGCTGATCCGCGTGTCACAGACGCTGACTTACCATACTCGCGCTGTCGATGTGCCCGCGCTGGTTGGTGTCTGGCAGGAGACGGGGTACGACGGGCTCTGTTTCAGCCTGTCGATCGACGCCGACGGCCCCATGGCATTCCGCTGGTGGGATGTGGAGCGACGACAGCGCGCGGAGTTTGGCCGAGACATCGACGCGCTCAAGTCGGTGGATGACTGGGGCCGCTTGACGGACAACTTCCTCTGGATGGCCTCACACGCGGAGGGCAGCGCGCCACCCGACTGGTTCAACGACGAGCACTGGGACATCGTGCTTGCGAACGCGAGGCTGGGAGCCGGAATCGCCAAGGAACTGGGCTTTGCCGGGATCGTCTTCGACATGGAGGGCTATGGCGGCGGGGCCTATGGTGTTTGGCGTCAGCCATGGGACTATCCGCTCTACGCGAAGAGCGACTACCAGATCACCGGCGAGGCCGCGCCGAGGCCTTTCGCTGCCGTCGCCGCGAAGGTCCGCCAACGCGGCCGGGAGTGGGTCGAGGCGCTGACGTCTGAGTATCCGGGCATCGTCATCTTCACCATCGCCGGTCTCTACGAGGTCGCGTGGGCGCGGTCGCTGCAGTTCGGCAAGCCGCTTGAGGAGACAGACTCGGGGCTCTGGGCGGCCTTCGTGGATGGAGTGCTCTCGGGCCTCGGAGACGAGGCGACGCTGGTCAGCGGCGCGGAGTCGACATACCTCGACTCCCAGTATAAGGACATGCTGGTCCACAGGGACGCCTGTTTGGAGCAGTCGCTCGCGGTAAGCGCCGTGCCCGACCTCGCGAGGGAGCGGATCACATTCTCCGCCGGCATCTGGACCGACGCCGGCTACGAGGCCACTGGCCGGTTTAGCCCAACCGACGCGCGGGCCAACCAGCGTAACCCGGAGCGTCATAGGCATGCAGTGCACAACGCTCTTGCTGCGTCGGACCGATACGCCTGGCAGTGGGGGGAGTGGGGAGCCGATGGCGAATCGAACTTTCTCACGTCCGATCCCACGCCAGTGATGCGCGAATACTGGCAAGCAAACATCGACGGACATCGACCGCACGACCTCGGTTGGGAACCGGAGCCCTTCGCCGATCTCACCGACTACTCATCCGCCGATGCGGAGGCGCAAGAGCGCGACTCCGACTTCTGGGCGGCGCGGCAGGCGGAGGGTTACCGAGTGGTTGGCGAACTGCCCGAATTGTGGAAGTTCAGGTTCGACCCCGAGATGAAGGTGCGATACTCCAACTGGACCCGTCCGAGCTGCGACGACGCTGCCTGGTTCGCCATTGAGAGCACGAGTTGCTGGCAATCGCAGGGGACGCGCGCAAATGGCCCCGGCGTGTACCGCGTGTGGTTCGATGTCCCCGAGGACGTCCAGCCGGAGACGCAGGAGCCGGCTCTCGCATTCGCCGGGCTCGGTCACGGCGCTGGACACGTCTATGTCAACGGCCAGTGGGTCGACAGACTGCGCCCCACCGTCCCAGTCTCGGGCCACATCGAGTCGGGCGTTCGCGCCCAAGTCACCGTGGTCTGCCTCAACCGCGATGGTCCCGGCGGCCTCATGGGCCGCGTGAAGCTCGTGGTGAAGCCATGAGAGCGCGACTACTGCCGTTTGCACTGCTCGCCTGCTGCCTGGCGTCCACCTCGGGCAGAGCAGACCCACCTGCCGCCCCCGACTCGGTGCCGCTCGTCGTGCAGCCGATGGCCACACCGAACGGGGAATGGCCGGTGACGGTCGGCGTGCCGTTTCCTGATGGCGCCCTTAGAGACGGCGACAACGTCCGCCTGCTGGACCCGTCGGGCCGCGAGGTCCCCTGCCAGGTGCGGGTGACTGCCCGTTGGGCCCCGGATGGCTTCGTGAAGTGGTTGCTGCTCGACTTCCTCTCCCAAGTCGACGCTGAGCGTCTAACCACGTATCAGTTGGAGCACGGCGCGTCCGTGAACCGCGCGCCGGTGGACTCCACGCTGACAGTCGAGAACACCCCCACCGGCCTCACCGTCACAACGGGCCCGCTGCGATTCGATCTGCGCAATGACGCGTTCACCTTCCTTGACCGGGCGTGGCTCGACACCAACCGCGACGGACTCTTTGGCGATACCGAGCAGGTCGTCGCAGCCGTCGAGGGCGCGGGCGCCTATATGGTGGACCAAGACGGCACTCGCTACGAGTCGGGGCTCGCGAGTCCGGACGAACTGGTCGTTGAGGAGAGCGGACCTCGGCGCGTCGTGATCAGGGCCAGCGGCTGGCACGCGTCGGCGGACGGGGAGCGGCTGGGACAGTACGTGACGCGGATCCACGCGTATGCCGGGCAACCCTTCCTGCGGGTCTCCCACACCTTCATCATCACCGCCGACTCCCGCGAGGTCCGGTACCGCGACATCGCGCTGGCGACGGCCCTGGCAAGCCCCGCGGCGGGCATTGTGGGAACTGACGGAGAGGCGAGCGCCGAGGGCGGAGACGGGCTCTCACTCGTACAGGACGCGTGGGATCACTTCTTCGTCAGCGGGGCCGAAACTCGCGTCGAGGGCAGCCACGCGCCAGGCTGGATTCGAGCCACGACCTCACGGGGCGCGCTGACGGTTTCGGTGCGCGACTTCTGGCAGAACTACCCCAAGGAGCTTGAGCTGGCCGGAGACCAACTCATCGCGCACTTCTGGCCGGGACGCAACACCCCGCGCCGACATGCCCTCGCCGATACCGATGCCTCGAACGTGCACATGCTCTCGTTCGCCCACGAGGGCCAGGAGCTGGATTTCAGCATTCCGGCCGATTACCCAACGAAGTTCAACCGTGAGAATGCCAGCGAGTTCTATTACATCCCCGGCGCGACTGAGAACGCGAACGCCATCGGCGTAGCCAAAACGCACGAGATGCTCTACCACTTCCACGCCACCGACGCGGACACCGAAGACGTCGCCGGGGCCGCTGACGCATTCCAGAAGGGCGTTGCCTGCTGGGCTGATCCGGAGTGGGTATGCGCGACCGAGGCCTTCGGATCGATGCCAATGCAACCCCGTGACCCGGAGCAATTCCCCCAGGCGGAGTGGGCGCTCTCGGCCATGTTCGACTGCGAGCGGCGGCTGGGGGAGTACACGCGCGACTACGGCATGTGGGTCTTCGGCAGCGGGCACAACGAGTGGGCGATGGAGGAGAAGCGCTGGCGGGTGAACCGCACGTGGCGCAACACGCACCACGGTTCGCCTCGGCTGGCCTGGCTGCTCTACGCGCGCTCGGGCGATCCGAAGTACCTCGACCACGCTCGCCGCAACACGCGCCATTGCATGGACCTGGCGTTCTGCCACTACTCGACGCCTGAATTCGAGGGCCTGGAGTACCCGCGCCAGAAGATCAAGGGCGCGCTCACCGACTACAAGGGGCTGGTGCCGTGGCATTCGGGCGGCCGCCTCTTCGACTACAACTCCATGGCCGACTTCATGCTCTACAACTACTACGTCACCGGCGACCGGCGCGGGCTGGACGTCGTGCAGCAGTGGACCGAGGCGGCCGTGGAACGGTTTCGCAAGGGGAGGGATCACCGCGAGGGGGCGGGGGTGCTGGCGACCCTCGTTGCGGCGTACCAGCACGGGTGGGACGACCGGTTGCTGCCTTTGATCGAGGCGCACGCGGAGGCGATGTTCGCCAGCCAATACGATGACGGCTCCATCGAGCAGTGGCCGCAATACGCGCCGTGGCTGGGTCGCCTGCACAAGCTGACGGGCTCGCCCGAATCCGAGGAGTGTCTCCGGCGATGGTGCGATTGGTATGCCACGCGGCTCAAGAGCGCGACCGATTACGGGCATGCTCACCTGTGGCCGGTCGCGTACGGGTACCACGTATTCGGGCGCGAGGAGTACCTGGCCGCCGTGGCCGGCCACGTGCAGATTGCCCTGGACAGCGTGTACCGCGATCCGGGCGGCTTCTACGATGGTTACTGGACGCGAGGGCCGTCGACCGACATGGGCTACCTGTCCCAGGACTTGCCTTTCTATCTCTACGCCGTGGCGCAGCACGGAGAGCCGGTCAGACCGACGTACTACGGCAGGCAGATCATGGAGCTTGCCGCCGGCGCCTTCCGCATCGTGGCGCTGGATGAAGATGATCGAGCGTTCACGGTGACTTGGCAGGGGAGAACCCGTGAGGAGCCGACTCGGTACGCTCTCACGGGACCTGATGGGGCGACCATTCAGGAGGGCGTGCTTGAGCCCGAGACCGGCCCGGAGAAGGAACTGGTGATCGAGGTCCCCGCCGATGGGAAGCGGGGGGAGTATGCCCTCGCCCTGGAGGTGGGGGAGTACCTCTCGCTGCAGATACCGATGACCGACCTCCCGAGAGAGGTCCTGGACACCATGCACCAGCAGGTGATCTTCGTGCGGGAGCTGCGCGCGTGCTTCATGGTCCCCGCTGACTGCGAGCGTGCCGAACTCGCCCTTCGCCAGTACCTCGACCCGAACGTAGTCTGCGTCTATGATCGAGACGGCAACCTGGCGGGGCGCAGGCAGTGGGTGGGCACGGAGGAGGCCGCGGTGACGATGGAGCTGACCCCCGAGCCCGAGCAGCGCGGACAGACGTGGGCCATTCACTTCGGCGACAAGACCAAGCGGAGTCTGCTGACGCTCGACAGCACGCTCCCGCCGTACGTATCTGTCGACCATGACCGGTTCTTCCTGCCGAGGGGATGAGACGGCGACGGGGCCGACAGTATGGGCAGTCGTCGCTCGGGCTGATACGAGGAATCATGGATAGGGTGCGAGAGATGAAACGAGCGCCAGCGACGATCATTGCCTGCGCAGCGGTTGCCCTGCTGCATGTCTGGCTGGGTGCCGGCAGTGTCGAGGCCGCCTCCATCTTCGTCGATTCGCAGCTATCCGCCGACATCACGGGCAGCTACTCCATTGCCAGTCGTGATGACTCCGGCACGGACGGCGATGCCTACAACACCATCGTGGAGGCGGCTGACCGGGCTGAGGCTGGGGACGTCGTGGTCATTCGCGGCGGCGTCTATGGCAATGGCACGAGCAATGAAGAGAATGACGTGCTCTGGCCCAAGCACTCGGGTCGGCTCGGCCAACCAATCGTGTTCAGGGCGCGTGAAGGCGAGGAGGTCGTGCTTGGTGACAAGGGCAGCGGCTACCCTTCCGAGGAGCACTCCATCGGCCGCGGGACCGTCACGCTCAAGGGCGTCAGCCACATCGTCATTGAGGGCTTGACCATCAGGGACGTGGAGGGCTGGGTCTACGGGCGCGACTGCTCGCACATCACCTTCCAGAGCTGCGTGTTCCTCGATGCCCACAACTCGGGCAAGGGCTCGGTCAAGATGATCGAGTGCGATTACGGCCGCTTCCTGGATTGCACTTTCCGCAACTCCGCCTTTGACAGTTTGATCCTCAACAGCAGCGATCACAACCTCGTGCAAGGGAATTCCTTCGCCGTGGCGGCGCACTGCCTGCTCGCCATCCGAAGTGGCAACTTCAACGTGATCCGCGGCAACCGGTTCACCAACTCCTATTACCAAAACACTCGGGCCGAGAAGCTGGTCGAGGTCTACGATGTCAAGGCCGACAAGCGCGCCTCAGACAATCCCGCCTACATGCCCGAGCCGGCCTACGACAGTGGCCTTACCCCCTAAAGCGAGTCCAGGTTCAGTGTTAGTATCTGGGTGTACCTGGGCCAACTGAAAGGGGCAATACCGATGGGTCAGAAGCGACATACGCCGGAGCAGATCATCCAGAAGTTGAGGCGAGCCGAAGTG
>PVBE010361785.1_pt1 | contig 46342 bp, 41 predicted proteins | sample 1631181 | NCBI WGS metagenome assembly PVBE01 (sample SAMN08397723, study PRJNA350692) | Marine metagenome, whole genome shotgun sequencing project. | isolation source: water | place: Pacific Ocean | collected 2012-04
AGTCGTTGTCGCCGGATTCATGGCTGAATCCCGGCAGACCCGCGGTGAGATTGCCCGGCATCTGCAAGAACGACTTGCGCAGCGGGTGCCCCGGGAAGCCGTCCCAGAGAAAGATGCGCTTGAGGTCTGGATGACCTTCGAAGGTAATCCCGAAGAGGTCGTAGACCTCACACTCCTGAAGCAACGCACCGTGATAGAGGGGTTCGAGCGAGGCGATGCGCGGACGATCGTAGCCGCCAACCGCGGCCTTCACGGTGAGAATGTGGTTCTGATCGAGCGACTGGAGGTGGTACACCATCTCCAACTCCCCATCATGATCCACGGCGGTGAGGTTCGAGAGAAAGCTGAGGTCGAGCGCGTCATCGTCGCGGAGGAAGAGGATGGAGTCCGTGAGCGTGGCTGGGTCGAGCACGAGGGCAACGTCGGTGGCTTCAACCACTGAGTCCGGCACAGCAGCCTGCACGCGCACCGCGACCTCTTGAGGAGAGAGCCACGTTGTCATCGTTGGCTCCCCGTATCTCGAGCGCCTCGCTGGCGAACTTCATCTCTCACGCCGTGCTGGCCTATTGCCATTCCAGTGCCCGCTTCCGCCATTCGTAGACCAAGCCGAGGGCCATCGTGCCGATGAAGATGAGCCCCGCCACCAAGCCGAACGTCGCCACGGAGTCGAGAGCCACGGCGAGGGGGAAGAGGAAGACGACCTCGACATCGAAGAGCACGAAGATCAAGGCGATGAGGTAGTAGCGGAAATGGAATTGGACCCAGGTGGGGCCTTCCGTCTCCACGCCACATTCGTAGGTGTCCTCTTTGACGACGTTGGGCACACGCGGCCGCACTTTCAGCCGATCCAGTGCCCAGGATGCCACGAGGGGGATCGTAGGAAAGATGATGGCGAAGATCAGGAGGATGCCGAGGTGGCTGTACTGCTCCAGGACCACGTGTACCCGCCCTTGCGTGGTAGATGAACGACCGCTGAGGATTGTGAAATCCGTCGCGAGCCGGAGTATAACACCGTCGATCCGCTTGGAGTCACGCCCCTTGGCCAGATCCGTCCCATGTTCAGATCACGGGCTCTCGCGGGCTGCCAGGAGAAGACGGTCGTGTTCTCCGGCGTAGACGACACTCAGTCCAGCGGGTAGCGTCGAAGGATGCTCATTGACCTTCATAACCGCACGTGGCCGCGATCCCACGACTCGGTTCTGGATCCGGCGGATCTCATCGATCGGGCGCGGGAAGCGGGCTTGGATGGGATTTGTCTGACCGAGCACGACAGCGTCTGGAACCCAGACGAGGCGCGCAAGCTAGCCGAAGACTCCGGCTACCTCGTGATCCCGGGCGTTGAAATCAGCACCGACGACGGTCACATCCTCGCCTTCGGGGTGGAGAAATATGTGTTCGGGATGCATCGCGCCGAGCGCTTGGCCGAGCACGTTGAGGAGCGCGGCGGCTGCATGGTGATCGCGCACCCCTACCGTCGTCAGATTCCCTGGAAAGACGACGAGGACGATTGGAAGACGGCCCTGGAGCGGTCGGCTCGAAACCCGGCCTACAAGCACTGTCTGGCGATGGAAGTGCTGAATGGGCGGGGCAATGAGCGAGAGAACCGCTTTAGCGACGATCTGCGCACGATGATGGACTTGCCGGGCACCGCCGGGACCGACTCCCACGCCGTCCACGACATCGCGAAGGTCGCGACGTACTTCGAGAGCGATGCGATTGAAACGTGGCAGGATCTGGTCCGCGAGCTAAAGACGGGGAACTATTGTGCGGTGGACATGGAATCCGGTGCGGAATACGCGATCCCGGTGGGAAAGGACTACTCACCGCTGATCCAGCGATCGCTGTAGTCGCGATCCTCGAGTGGCAGAGCGCTGAATCAGCCGCTCCTGGACGATTCCAACGGACTGTCCTCAATCCCGAATGCAGCATTGGCTGAGACCGGGTCCGTAGAGGGAATGATCTGTTTCGTTGACACTCGGAAACACGGCTACGTATCCTCTAAACCGCTCGCAGTGCGGGCGCCTCCGGCGTCCGATGATTATGTTCGGCGCGAACGTCGTACCGACGGGACGTCGCCGAGTCCAGACAAGCAGATTCACTCGAGCTGGAGCACGAGGAGCAGTCGATGGTTGACGACCCCGAATTCGAATCCGTGATTACCGATGAGATGCAGACCCAAGTGGGGAAGGAGCACGAAGGCTCTGACAACGAAGTGACGACGACCAGCGTGCGGATGTTCGCCCGCTCCGTCGGTTACGACGACCCGGTCTACTACGACCAGTCCGTGGCCAAAGAACGGGGATACCGGGACTTGCCGGCGCCCCCAGGCTACCTGGGCACGCCAGTCTTCGATCCGCGCAACTCGGACCCCACGTTCGGCGGTCGCCGGGGGGCCGGACCGCGGATTCAGTCGCCGTACACCTTGGTGCTCAACGGCGGCACGGACGTGGAGTATTTCGACGAGCCGATCGTCGCCGGCGACACGCTGTCGTCGTCGACACAGCTCGAGAGCCTGAACGAGCGCTACAGCGCGGCGTTGGGTGGCCCCATGCTGATCCAGGTCAGCAAGACCACGTACAAGAACCAGGACGGCAAAGTGGTCGCCGTGATGCGCGGCACCGGGATCTCGTACGGACCCAAGCGCGAGAGCTAGGACAGGACCCCAGACCAGGTCCCACCTGGCAACCCCGCTTCCACGGAAGCGCCGAAGAAACGGAATTGACGATGACTGAGCAGATCTACTTCGAAGACCTGAACGAGGGCGACGCAATCCCCGAGTTGAAGAAGAACCCCAGCACGCAGCAGTTGGTCCAGTGGGCCGCGGGCTCCGGCGACTTTTACCAGATCCACTACGACAAGGACTTCGCGCAGAACACGGGCCTGCAGGGAATCATTGTGCATGGGGCCTTGAAGCACGCGTTCCTCGGAGACCTGTTGCACCGCGTGGCGGGAGCTGAAGGTCGGGTGAAGCGGGTCTCCTGCTCCTATCGCGGCATGGACGTGCCGGCGGAGGAATACACGCTGCGCGGCATCGTGACCCGGAAGTACCAAGAGGGCGAGAAGAACTTCATCGAGATGGAGATCTGGGGCGAGAACGAGAAGGGTCAGAAGACCACACCGGGCACGGGCACGGTGACTCTCCCCTCACGCGGGTAAGACCCACCACCGGCGGACACGACGAACAGAGCGAGGAGTCTTGAGAATGGGATTGCTGGACGGCAAAGTGATTGCGCTCACGGGCGCGGGTCGTGGGATTGGGCGCGCGGTCGCCCTGCTTGCCGCGTCGGAGGGCGCGAAGATCGTCGTCAATGACGCGGGGGTGAATCCGGACGGCTCCGGGCACGATGGCGGCCCCGCCGACCAAGTGGCGGCGGAGATCAAAGCGGCCGGTGGCGAAGCCGTTTCCAACACTGCCAATATCTCAACCATGGAGGGGGGGGAGTCGGTCGTTCAGCAGGCGCTCGACGAATTCGGCAAGCTGGACGGTTTGGTGAACCTGGCCGCCATTCTGCGTGACCGGATGATCTTCAATATGACGGAAGAGGAATGGGACACGGTGGTGAACGTGGACCTCAAGGGCCACTTCACGACGATCAAGCCCGCCTCCGTCATCATGCGGCAGCAACGCTACGGGCGCATTATCAACTTCTCGTCGGTGAGCGGGTTGCAGGGCAACCCCGGACAGGCGAACTACGGCGCCGCGAAGGCGGGCATTGGCGGACTGACCCGTGTTGTGGCGCGGGACCTAGGTCGCTACGGGGTGACCTGTAACGCCATTGCGCCAGGGGCGCTGACGCGGCTTACGCTGGCCGTGCCAACCGACACGGCGAAGAAACGCGCAGCGGCGGGCATCGGCACACCGGGCGAGGCAGACGTCGACCCGGAAGAGGTAGCGCGACAGCGCGAGGCGGAGCTAGCGGAGCGGGGTCCAGACCGGATCGCGCCGATGGTCGTCTACTTGCTGCTGGATGAGGCGTGGAATATCAACGGCGCCACCTTCGCCGTCGCTTCCGGAGACATTGGCTTGTTGCCATTCCTCTACCCACCGATTCGAAACATCCACAAGGAAGGGCTCTGGTCCTTGGCGGAGCTCCAGCAATTGGTTCCGAGCCAGCTGATGTCCGGCATTGAGAACCCGGCGCCGCCGCGGCCGGATGTCGATGTGCCCGGACGCGGAGTCGTCTCAGGCTGACCGGCCCGATTCGCGAGGGATGAAAAGAGCGGCCCATCTGGGCCGCTCTTTGGTGTCTAATGACCACTCCCGTCAGGCCGGTGGGTCAATGGTGCCCTGACGCCAGATCTCCATCCGATGGAAGCGATACTCCCCACGGCGAGAGCGGCCGCAATCCCGGAATCCGGCACGGGCGAACGAACGTTGGGCGCGCACGTTCCAGTCCAGGGTGTGCAGATAGATGCGCGTGAGAGACGTGGTGCTGAAGACGTGTTCGAGGAGCAAGGTGACGGCTTCGGTGCCGTAGCCGTTCCCCCAGTAGCTGGGCTCGCCGATGGTGACGCCGAGTTCGGCTTCGCGCCGCGAGAGATCGATGTTGTAGTACATGACGTTCCCGATATGAACGCCATCGGCCTCCACGGCGAAGGTGCGCCGGAACGGGTGCGGGTTGCTCAATTCTTCACGGAAGTGATTGAAGAAGTCTTCGTAGCGCTGGGTGAGCGGGCGGGCGGCGTCATAGCGGGCGAGAGTCTCATCGCGCCGCCAGGCATAGTCCGACCTTGCATCGCCGAGTCGCTTGTCTCGCAGGCGCACTTTCGTGCCGACGGCGATCCAGTCGTCGACGATCTTCTCGGACGGCCTGGAGTTGCTGGTCGTAGTCATGTCCGTCCTAAGCCTGTTCTCTGGAAGGATCGAGGGAGGGGCGGCCGGCGAGAAGATCGGCGGCCTTCTGGAGAGTCTCCGCGCTGTTGACGTGAGTCACCCGGCGCAGCGCTTCCGCGAGGTGCACCCACTCCACACTGACGTGTTCATCATCGTGCAGGCTGAGATCACCGCCTACGGGCCGCATGAGCCAGAAGTGGACATGCTTGTGATAGCGCGTCTGCTCCTCCGAGCGTGCGAACCAGTACTCGATGGTGCCGATTTTATCTTCGAGGACGACCTGGAGGCCGGTCTCCTCGCACACCTCGCGCAACGCCGTTTCGTCCATCGATTCGCCGGCATCGGGAGTGCCTTTGGGGAGTCCCCAGATGCCGTTCGGTGTCTCGAGGAGGAGCACTTCGACGCCGGTCGCGCCACGTCGGTGTACGACCCCGCCCGCGGAGACCGCTTCCTGAACGCGATAGTTGCTGTCGGCGGGCATGACGAATTTGCTCCGGGGCTGCCGATGTCCCGGGGCGAGAGACGTCAGGCGGCCAATTGGTCACTGCTACGAACCTGCGCAGACTAGCGACTTAATCCGATTGGATCATCGGAAAATGCCGCCGCCTCGAGTGCCGACTGTACCGCAGCGCGAACGGCCATGTCAGGGTGTGTGGCCAGATGGCCCAATTGCTCTACCGCCTCCGGGCCGCCAATCTCCCCCAGCGCTTCGAGGGCGGCGACCACGACTTCCACGCTTTCGTCCTCCAGGAGTTCGGCAAGCGCCGGAATCGCGTCTTCGTCTTCGATCTCCCCAGCCGCACCCGCGGCGGCGATGCGTTCTTCTTCATCGATAAGGGTCATGGCGTTCTCAAGGGTGGGAAGCCAGTAGATGTCCGCGGTGCGTCCCATTGCCTCGATCGCCCCCACACGCAGCACGGGCTCACCGTCTTCGTACATATCAAAGATGAGATCGCGAACCCAGGGCTCATCGACGACGGCGACGCTGGCAAGCGCGTTGGCGCGGACGAGCGGCTCCTCCGCAACATCGCCGGCGACGGTCCGCAACGTGTCGACGAGGGCATCGCGAAGCCGGCTGGGGAGTTGGCCGAACTCGGCGTGCAGCGCGGCGGGGGCCAAGGCGATGATCGCTTCGCTGCGGACCGAATCATCCGGGTCATTCTGGGCGAGTGCCAGGAGGGGTTCGATGCGATCGGATGCTTCGTTGCTCGCCAAACCAGACGCCGCGAGCGCTCGGACACTGGCGTCTGCATCGCTGAGCGCCGCCAGACAGAAGGGGGAGAAATCGATCAGGTTCGACTGCTCTTCCATCTGCACCATGCGCTCTAACAAGACAAAGCGTTCCTCCGCGGCCATGGGCTGGATCCCGCTCTGTACTTGTTGCAGCGGTTCGCGACGAATGTCGCTGAGGGCAGCGAGGAGCTCATCGCTGAGGTCGAGCCGACCAGCCCGTAGTTGGGCGATCGCTTGGGCTTGCTTGGCCGCTTGGTCCTGGCGAGGCTCGGGCAAGGCAGTTTCCGTCCGCTAGGCCCCGCCAGTGTAGCGGGAGGCGATTCGACGGAGTTGGGCGTGGGCCGATGCAACGCCATCGGTCACGGACGCGTATCCTCCGCCTGGGGATCACGGGTCATGAGCTCTTGGACCCCGCGGGCCGGAGCCAGGCCGTCGAAGAGGATGCGGTGCATGGTCTGCGCGATTGGCATGTCGACACCGTGAGCCTTGGCGAGGCGACACGCGGCGCGGGTGGTGGGAACGCCCTCCGCGACATGCACCATCTCTTCGAGAATTTCGTCAAGCGATCGACCCCGCCCCAGTTCCACGCCGACTCCGCGATTGCGCGATCGAGGACTTGCAGCGGTCGCGATCAGATCCCCGAGGCCGGCAAGTCCCGTGAACGTGAGCGGATTCGCGCCGAGGGCGACACCCAGTCGGGCGATCTCGGCCAACCCTCGCGTCAGGAACGCGGCGCGTCCATTCTCGCCAGCGTTGAGGGCGTCGCCAATGCCAACGCCGATGGCGATGATGTTCTTCAGGGCGCCGCCGAGCTCCACGCCGATCAGGTCGGGGTTGGTGTAGACGCGGAAGTTGGGAGTCATGAGCATCGTCTGCAACATCGCCGCGGTCTCGGAGTCCGCGCTGGAGACGACGGTAGTCGCGGGCTGCCCGGTGGCGATTTCGCGCGCGAGGTTGGGACCAGAAACGGCGGCGACCGGCACCTCAACCCCCGCCGCTGCCAACTCCTCCTGGACGACCTGCGACATCCGGAGCTGGGTTTCGACTTCGAGGCCCTTGGCTGCACTGACGATGGGACTGTGACGGGGGAGCGCGGGCAAGACGGCGCGCAGGTTCGCGCGCAGATGCTGCGCTGGGACGGCGAGTATCAGCAAGTCACTTGCCGGGGGATCGACCGTGAAGTTGACCGACTCCGGCAAGATGATGCCGGGCAAGAGACGCCTGTTCTCCCGGGTCCGAGCCAGGCCGGCCGCCTCCTCGGTCGAGCGGCAGAGCAGGTCCACCTCGGTTCCGGCGCGGCTGAGTTGGAGGGCAAGCGTGCATCCCCACGAGGTAGCGCCGACGACGAGCGCGCGCATCCGCTAGTCCCCCGCCGCGTCAACGGTGGCCGCGGCGACGGTTGCCGGCCGAGCTGCGCGCCCGAGGACGCGCTCGCTGCCTGTGGCGAGGCGCTGAATGTTGTCACGGTGAGCGAAGCTCACAATCAGGTAGGAGATCACGGTGAAGGCCAGATACGTGTCGGGATCGCTTCCATAGGCGACCATGAGCCCCATGGCGATGGCCCCCACCGTCATGCCCAGCAAGACGGAGAGCGACATGATCCGGGTGACACCCAGGATCATCACGCCCACAGCAAGGGCAATGACTCCCGCAACGGGATTGAGCGTCGACATCGCCCCAATCCCGGTCGCGGCCGCGCGGCCGCCGCTGAACCCCGCGAAGACCGGATAGATGTGACCGATCAGCGTTGCCAGGGGAGCGATGACGTCTGCCGTGGGACTGTCGAAGGCGGCGCCGACAATAACGAGCGGGATGACCCCCTTCGACACATCGGCGACGAAGACCGCGATGGACCACCGCAGCCCAAGGCGGCGATAGGCGTTGGTCGCGCCGATCTTGCCGCTCCCACCCGCCCGGACATCGACGCCGACCAAGTAGCGCCCGACCCAAAGGCCGACCGGGATGGAGCCGATCAAGTAGCCGATGGGGATGGCGGCGATCCAAGCCTCAACCATTGTTGCTCGACCTCTTCGCGTCTTGCGAGGCGGTCTGAAGGTCGGGGGCGTCTTCCTGCTGCGTCTGCAGCGGGGTCGATCCGCGCTTGCGGAAGGCCAGCTTCAGGGCCGCTCCCTGAAAGCCGAACTCATCCCGGATACGCCGCTGAAGATAGCGCTCATGGGAAAAGTGGATGCCTTCGGGGTAGTTGACGAAGAAGACGAAGGTGGGAGGCTCCACGGAGGCCTGCGTGGCGTAGAGGAACTTGACCGCGCGGCCGTGCACCGAGGCCGGTGGGTGATCGATGTTGGCGCGGCGGATGCAGGCATTAAGTTTGCCCGTGGAGACACGCATCCGCCGCTCTTCGGCGACGTGAACGGCCATGAGCAGCAACTCTTGGACGTTCTCGCCGGTCAACGCCGACATCCAGACGATGGGCGCCCAGGGGACGAACCGCGACCGCCAACGCAGCTGCCGCTTGCGTCGATCTTCAATGACATCGTCGTCTTTGATCAGATCCAGTTTGTTCATGACCAGGATGATGCCCTTGTGGGCCTCCAGGGCAATCTGCAAAATGTGCTGGTCTTGCGACGTGATATCGAGTCCCGCGTCGACAACGACCGCGACGACATCGGCGCGGGTCACCGCAGCCGTGGCGCGCCTGACGGACGCCTTTTCGGCGCCGTATTCGACCTTGCCGCGACGTCGGATGCCTGCCGTATCCACGAGGACGACTCGCTGGTCATCGAAGGCGACCTCGGTGTCCACGGCGTCGCGGGTCGTGCCGGCGACATCGCTGACGATCATGCGTTGTTCATGCAGGAGGGCATTGATCAAGGAGGACTTGCCCACGTTGGGGCGCCCCACGATGGCGAGTCGGCAGACGATGTCGGCTTGCGGGGCAGCCATTTCTGGAAGCCACTCGACCACCTCATCCAGCAGATCGCCCACGCGCCGGCCATGGTGCGCACTGAGGGGATGCGGATCGCCAAGTCCCAGCTGGTAGAACTCCGATGCGGCCAATTCAAGGTCATTGTTATCGGCCTTGTTGGCGACGAGGTACACGGGCTGGCTGGCCTCGCGTAGCAGGCGGGCCATCTCTTCGTCGGCGGACACGATACCGGTCTGGACGTCGACGATGAAGCAGATTGCGTCGGCCTCATTCATGGCGAGCCGGACTTGGTCTTCTACGGAGGACGCGTAGGGCCCTTCCAACTGCTCACCCAGCATGCCGCCGGTATCGACGACGCGGAAGGTGCGACCGCGCCACTCCGCGAGGTCATAGTTGCGATCGCGCGTTGTGCCGGGGAGATCTTGGACGATGGCTTTGCGGCGACCGACGATGCGATTGAAGAGGGAGGACTTCCCGACGTTGGGACGGCCGACGAAAGCAACAAGCGGTAGTTGATCAGCGTTGGAGGTCACGGCGCGGTTGTGGCCTCCAGCGTCTGAGACGATCCGGGGGCGTCAGGGTCCTCCTCGGCGGGCTCGGCCAGGCTGAGAACAACACTGACGCTTACCGGCGTCACCGAGATGACTCGAATGCCGCTGATGAAGCCGACGCGAACATCAAGCTGATGGAGGCCTTCGCCCAGGCTGGCGGCATCGACGGTGACATCGAGATCCGATGCGTTCAGATCAGCGAGCGTCGGTATGGGGCCTTCGATGATGATTCGAACCTGCGCCGGCAGAACATCGGCCAGCAGATCCTCGCCGGCAGCAGTGAGGGTCACGGGCACGTCCAAGATCGTTTGCCCGATCACAGCGGCGAGTTCCACGCGGACGGTCACGGTGGTTTCAGTTTCTAGGGTGAGACCGTCGGGCGCGATCACGGTCGCGGTCGTCACGACATCAGCATCCAGGCCCGTCAGAACGACCGGGCTGGTGCTGGCCGGGCTGGTCTCTTCCAACGCTTCTAGCGTACCAACCACGACGACGGTCACTGGTTCGACTGCAATGGAGTCGACACGGAAGCCCGGCGCGGGTTGCCCACTGAGGAGAGGAACAACCGCGACCGCTCGGCGAAAGAGCTTTTGCTGGATGGGGATCAGCACATCCACGGTGGGAGGTTCAATCCGGATCCCGCTGATGGTTGCGCCGGTGTTGGTGCGGGCTTGCAGGGTGACCGGGAGATTCACATCGACGGTGGCCGTGGAGAGATCGACGGGCGCGACAACTGAATCGACCAGCTCGATCAGGTTGGCGGTGCCGCTAATCGTCACGCTCGCGGGAGAGAGCTCCGCATCGCCCCGTTCGAAGCCGATCGGCTCAGAGTCGGAGACCACGACAGTGATCGGCAGGCTGCGCTGGACAACGGGCTCCAGAACCACCTCCACGGCGGGGGGCGAGACGGAGCGGACGCGGACATCGTCGCTGAGGGAGCGTACTTGAATGGGGATGAGGTGGGTGCCCACGGACAGCCCGGAGAGATCCACGCTGGCGTCAAAGTCATCGACACTGACGGCGTCCAGATCATCCTGGCGCGCGGCGATCACGATGGAGACGGGCGAGATCCGGCTGGCTGCCAGGAGGTCGGCGGGCACACCATCGGCGCGGACCGCGAGACTAAAGCCGAAAGGCTGTTCAAGGACTTCATTTTCGGAGTCGGTGATGGCGAACCAGACGACGGTGGCAAGCCCCAGCGAGGCAGCCAGCAGCATCAGATTCCGACGGATGCCACGCCAGGCTGCGGATGCGGAGAACGGGAAGCGATTCATTCTACGAAGCGGCTTTCATCGAAGGGTCGAGCGAGATCCTACGATCCCACGGCGGGCATTCGGCGACTGTCGTCACGTCCGCGGCTATCGTCGTCGCCGCGTGAGCTGTTGGGGAGGTGCATCAGCGGCAGGAGCATGGACTCCAGGCGCTCGCTGTCGAGGAGGCGCAGGAGGCGGCCGTCCATCGCGAGGGAGATGGCTCCGGTCTCTTCCGAAACGACGACGACGATGGCATCCGTGTGCTCGGTGATGCCAATCGCCGCCCGGTGCCGAGTCCCGAGGTGATCCGAACCCATGGCGCGGTAGTCGGACGTGGGCAGGATGCAGGAGGCCGCCAGGACGCGATCGTCGCTGATTACGACGGCGCCGTCATGGAGCGGGGAGTTCGGAAAGAAGATGCCCTCCAAGAGGGGCCCGGTGACAACGGCGTCGATCGCCACACCGGACTCGACGACATCCAGGAGACCCGTCTCCCGCTCGAAGCAGATCAGCGCGCCGATTTTTCGATCCGAGAACCGGGCGGCGACCTGGGTGACGATGTGGACCGTGTCGCGCGCAGGATCATGCGCAAGACCCAGCCAGGAGCGGAACCCGCCGGCGCGTCCCACCCGTTCCAGGGCCCGGCGGAACTCAGGTTGAAAGACAATCAACACGAACAACACGATGACCGCGATGGCATTGTTCACGATCCAGTCGAAGACGATGGAATCGAGCGCGCGGCTGAGCACGACGATCACGACCGTGACCATTGAAATTCCCTTGACGACGGTCATCGCCGAGGTCCCGCGCAAGAGCCGGAGCAGCCAGAACAAGACGAGCGTGATAACCGCGATCTCAAGTGCGTTCTCCCAGTTGAAACCGGAGAAGGCGTCTTCGATATCGTCGAAGAGATTGTTCATGCGCCGGGCTCTCCGCGGACGGGACGCCTACCGCGCGTCGCACCCCTGTTGGTGTCATCCCATTGCTTAGACCACGGGGCTACTGAGACCAAATCCAGGCCGGGTCGGTCGACCGGCCGCCGTGCGCGCATGCTACCGCAGAAGGTGCCAGAGCACGGCCTGTTGGGCGTGCATTCGGTTTTCCGCTTGGTCAAAAACGATGGAGGCAGGGCTCTCGATCGCGGCGTCGGTGATCTCCTCGCCGCGATGGGCGGGAAGATCGTGCATAATCTTGGCTCCGGAATTCGCTTGGCCCACCAGGTCGGTGGTGACCTGGTAGCCGCCGAAGTCTTCGCGGCGGATCTTCGCGTCGGCTTCCTGGCCCATGCTGGTCCAGACGTCGGTGTAGACGAAGTCTGCGCCGGACACGGCCTCGTTGGGCTGCTCCATCAGAGTGAGGCTGCCCCCGGCTGCAGCAGCGCGGCGAACCGCGTCCTCCACGCTGGGACGGTCGAGGCCGTAACTGGTGGGAGAGGCCACGCGGACGTGCATCCCTTCGGACGTGGCGGCCAGGGCCAGGGAGCGAATGACGTTGTTGCCGTCGCCGATGTACGCCAGGGTTCGATCGGCGGCGCCACCGTGTTCGCGGACGGTGAGCAGGTCGGCGAGGGCTTGGCAGGGGTGTTCCCAGTCCGAGAGGGCGTTGACGACCGGGACGGACGCGTACTCCGCCAGCTCAATGAGGATGTCCTGTGCAAAGGTGCGGCAGACGATCGCATCGCAGTACCGGCTGAGCACGCGCGCGACATCCTTGGCGGGTTCGCGCTCGCCCATGCCGACCTCAGGCGGAGACAGATAGATGGGGTCGCCGCCGAGGCGTCGCACGGCGCGTTCGAACGATACCCGCGTACGGAGCGACGGCTTCTCAAAAACCAGTGCCACGGAGCGCCCCTGCAGGGCGTTCGCGTAGCTGCCTTGCGGGTCAGCTTTCTGCGCTTGGGCGGTATCCAGGATCTCGCCGATCTGATCGGTCGAGAGATCGGCGATTGCCAAGAGGTCGCGACCTCGCATCTGGCGGTCCCTTCTGCTCGTGGCCTGGTCTCCAGGTGGCCCAGTCTTCTAGTGGACCGGCGCGGCGCTGTCTCGCGATCGGGTCGCGATGGGGCCACCTCAGTCCCGCCCGGACAGCGAGCCGGGCGCCCACTATAAGCACAGAGCCGCCGTTTGCCATACCTTCGCGCCCTGGGTTGCCTGAGAGCGGGTCAGGAGAGGGCTGCGCTCAGGGATGCACTGGATACGCCAGCCGGTCTGGTGGCCGTCGCTCGTTCTTGCCGCGATTGTCGCGGCTGGGCTGATCGTTCTCGCGGTCGAGCCCGATGCTCGTCCGTCGCCGATTACGATCCTGGCACTTGAGGAGCGGGCAGTGCCCCCGCCAGTCGCCCTTGAACCGCCGACGACCGTCGATTTGAATCGGGCGTCGAAGGCCGAACTCCGCAGCCTCCCAGGAATCGGAGAGACCCGCGCGGACGCGATCATCGAGGCACGCGCGCGGCTGCGCTTCAACAGTCTCCGCGATCTGGTGGATCGCGGGACCCTGCCGGCATCAGTCGCGGAGGCACTCCAGGGTCTGGCGATCGCGACGCCATGACCTCTCCACTCTTTCTCGTCTCACTGGCGTTCTTGGCGGGGGCCGCCTGCGGCCTAGGTTTGCAAGCGACCGCGTGGTCGGACTGGCGGTGGGGCTGGCGGCGACGATCGGGCGTTGACCGTCTTGCGAGGCGGTCTGCTCCACGTCCTCCTCGGGGTCCTGGGGCCGCTGATCTTCATCGCGGGTCTGCTCTACGTAGACGACGCGGGACCCGATCCGGGAAGCATCGTGCGGGTCGCGGGAAGCGAGGTATTGATCACGGGGATCGTCGTCGTGGATCCCACGCTGGCGGCGACCGGAGTCGACATTCGGGTGGCGGTGGAAGAGGTGAGGCTGGGTGGCGAGTCAGGGCCGTTCGACGGCGACCTCCTATTGCGAACGGAACCGGGGGTCATCTTTTCCTACGGAGATCGGATCCGGGGAACGACCTCCCTCCGGACTCTCGATCTCGCGGGAAGCGGCACCGCCTTCGAGACGTATCTCGCGGAGCGGGGTGTGTCGGCAACAGGCTTCCTCCGCGACGCCGAACTCCTGGCCCACGGCGCGGGGAGCACGCTGCGGGAGGCCGTCAGCGATGCGCGAGCCTCCGTGAATGGCGGGCTTGCCGATTCGCTGGACGAGCCGTTGGCGGGTCTGGCGCAGGGGATCGTCACCGGACGCCGGGATGGGTTGGAACGCGGACTGCGGGAGGACCTGAACGCCACTGGGATCTCGCACCTCGTGGTGATCTCCGGCGGCAACGTGACCATGCTGGCGGGGCTTGTCGTGGCGATGTTGGCGTGGGCGATCGGGAGACGTCGCGCAATCGTCGTCGCGATCGTCGCGGTGGGGGCGTACACCGTGTTCGTGGGCGCGGAAGCGCCAGTGGTTCGCGCGGCGATCATGGCGACGGCGATGCTGATCGCGGCGATGCTGGGGCGGCGGACGAGTCCGGCACCCGCCATCGCCTTCGCGGCGGCGATCATGGTCGCGATTACGCCGAGCGTCCTCGATGACCTGTCGTTTCAACTGTCGTTCACGGCAACCGCCGCAATCGCTCTGATTGCCGGACCGCTGCGCTCCCGCGCCGCCGGCTGGCTGCAGCTCCCGGTCGATCGCCAGAGCGGCTCCGTCGCGCTGTCGTGGACATTGCTGGAAACGGGACTCGTCACCAGCGTCGCGATTGCAGCCACGCTGCCGTTGCTGGCCCTGCACTTCGGTTCGATCTCGATCGTGGCACTGCCGGTGAATCTGCTGGTGACGCCGGTGTTTCCGCTGATCTTCGTGGGCAGCTTCCTCACGGGAGTCGTGGGAGCGATCGACGCGGGGGCGGGGGACGCCGCAGCGTTCCTCTTGGCCTGGCTGCCGTTGTCGTGGTTCATTGAGGTCGCGGAACAGGCCGCGAGACTGCCGTTCGCGTCAGCGCGCATCGATGGCTTCGGGCTCACCCATGCCGCGATTCTTTTCGCGCCGTTACTGGGCCTCGCACTCTGGCTTCAAGGGCCGCGCCGGCGCGAGGAGGCGACCTTGTCGTCCCCACGGTGGGAGAGCCTGGAGTTCCCCGCGGCATTCAGCGCGCTGGGGGTCTTCGTAGCTCTGAGCATCGTGGTGTGGACAGCGGTCGGCAGCAGCGAGTCGGAGACATTCGACGTTCACATGCTGGATGTGCGGCAGGGCGACAGCCTGCTGGCACGGAGCGCCGCGGGTGAGACGCTACTCGTAGACGGAGGACCAGACGGCCGGGCGCTTCTGCGGGAACTGGCGGCCGTCCTCCCCAGGGGAAGCCGCCATATCGATCTTGTCGTGGCGACGCACCCACAACTCGACCATGTTGGAGGCCTCTTCGCCCTATTCGACCGCTACCAGGTGGAGACCTTGATCGTTCCAGCGACCAACGCCGACGCGGAGTTGGGCGTGCGGCTCAGGGCGCTCGCCGAGGGCCGCGGGACACGGGTCGTGGTTGGGGAGGCGGGAACACTGATCCGATTGGGGGAGGACGTGTCGATCGACGTGCTCGGTCCCATACCCGGTCTATCCGATTCAGCATTGGCAAATCTCAACAACACCGGCGTCGTCTTGCGCATCCGACACGGCGCCGTGTCGCTCCTGCTTACCGGGGACCTGGAAGCGGAGGCGGAGGTGCTCCTGGCCCGTCAGACCTGGGAGCTGCGATCGACCGTGCTCAAGGTGGGACACCATGGCAGCGCGACATCGACGACCGACTTGCTCCTACGGCGGGTGGATCCGTCCTTGGCGCTGATCAGCGTGGGGGAAGGGAACTCGTTCGGACATCCCCACGCTGGCGTGCTCGATCGGCTGGGCGGGATTGACGTACTACGCACGGATCGGGAAGGCCGGATCGTGTTGCGATCGGACGGGGCCACGCTGCAATTCGAGACAGAACGCTAGCAGGGACATCGCGGCAGAAGACGGAGCGGAGGCGCCCCGATACACTCGCGCGCATGACTCGACCCGATGGCCGCTCACCACTCGATCTTCGCCCCGTCCACATGGAACCAGGCTTTCAGCTCCACGCCGAGGGATCGGTGCTGGTGTCGACTGGGTTGACCCGGGTGCTCTGCGCCGTATCCGTGGAGGATCGCGTGCCCGGCTGGCTGCGGGGATCCGGCGCCGGCTGGGTGACGGCGGAGTACGCGATGCTGCCGCGCAGCACGAACACGCGGATATCACGGGAACGAGGCAGCGCCGGTGGGCGATCACAAGAGATTCAGCGGCTGATCGGCCGCAGCCTGCGGGCAGTCGTGGATCTGGACATCCTGGGGGAGCGGGCCTTCACCGTGGATTGTGACGTGTTGCAGGCCGATGGCGGCACCCGCACAGCATCGATCACGGGGGCCTACGTCGCGCTGTATCTCGCGATGGATCAGCTGGTCCGCGACGGACAACTGAACGCCGTGCCGCTCAAGGCGAACATCGCCGCTACATCCGTGGGCGTCCTGGATGGCGACGTCCGGCTGGACCTTTGCTACGAGGAAGACGCCGCGGCGGACGTGGACGCGAATATCGTGAAGATGTCGACGGGAGAGTACGTCGAGGTGCAGGGGACGGCGGAAGGGCAGCCCTTCTCGCGGGGGCGGCTGAGCGAGATGCTGGATGCCGCCGACAAGGGGATCGACGAGCTGTTCGCGATTCAGAACGCGGTCATTGAGCAAGTCGTCGCGGAGCGAGACGCTACGCCATAGGGGCCGAGTCGCAGGTCCAGCTCAGCAGGGGGCGGTCAGGCGTAGTGGCCGAGGAACGTCCCCGCCAGCAGGTGGACGTGCCCTCTTTCGACGACCCCAGTACGTTCGGCGTTGGGGAAGTTCGCCAGAAGACGGAACCCATTGGGGCTCGATGTCCAGCCGACAGCGGCAAGATCCTCCCCGAGCTCGTGGATGTCGTGCCAAAGGACGTCTTGAGATTCGGGCACACCGCTGAGCGGCACCGTTAAGGCGGTGATTGGCGCGGAGTGGGGCACGAGCGGCTTGGCCTCGTAATAGATCGCCTCGTCAGTGCGAAGGAGCTCGGTGCCAGCTTCGACGACCAGATCGACGGTCGAAACGGCGGGGTGTCGCGTCACCTCCAGCATCGGCTCCGTCCCGTCGACGATGTGCAGGTGGCCGTGCGGCTGGCTCTGCATACCGAAGCCGCCGAAGTTCGAGAGGATGCGGAATCCCTCCGGCGCGTACTTGCGCCCTTGCTCCGTGGCCACGCGCCCCACGGTCCCAAGATGCTCCCAGAGCTCCGTCTGTGACTTGTGTTCCTTCGGCACGGCGAGCAGCATGAGGCGACTCCATCCGAGCACGTTGTCGAAGACAATGACTTCGTCGTCTTCGTAGCGGACGGTGGCAGGCTCGACGCCGGAGACGATGTCGCAGAAGACGCAGTATTGATTCACAGGCTCGCTTCACCGATGCAGAACAGGCATTCGCAGGCGACGATCAGCGTACGAAGCTGGAGGATGACGTTCAACGAAGAGAGCCCGGCGCGGCGCGGTGATAATCTTCGCCGGGAAAGTTCGCGGCAGACCTAGCCACGACCAACGAAGGCAGTGCTGTATGACTGATGTACGACCGTTCCGCGGAGTTCGCTTCGATCCGAGCGTGGTGGGGGATTGGGGCGCAGTGCTGGGGCCGCCTTACGACATCATCACCGGCGAACAGGTGGAGATGCTGCGGCGGCGTCACGCGAACCAGATCCAACATATCGAGTCCGCCTCCGGCGAGGCCGGGACCGCCGAAGCGGCGCGCGTCTTTGGCGACTGGCGTCGCTCCGGCGTCCTCCAGCAGGAGGCTGCGCCCGCGTACTACTTGGCGGAACACGAGTTCAGCCACGAAGGCGCCCAACACTCGCGAACCAGTCTCTACGCCGCAGTGCGGCTGACGCCGTGGGCTGCGGGGGAGGTCTTTGCGCACGAGTGGACCATGCCGGGTCCCAGAGAAGAACGGATGCGGCTGCGTCAGACCGTGCGAGCCGACGTCTCACCGCTGATGGCTTTGCTGCCGGACCGATCCGGGACGATTGCCGGGATCATGGAGGACGCGCGGGAGGTCGCGCCAACCGCGACCGGAACAGACTACGCCGATGAGCGCCACACCCTCCGGGTGCTCGACGATCCGACGCAGGTCGAGGCGCTGCGTTCCGCGCTGGCCGCCGACAAGGTCTACATGGCGGACGGGCATCACCGCTATGAAGCGGCGCTGGCCTATCGCGATCAGTGCGCGGCGGAGGCGGGGGCGAGTTGGACGGGGGAGGAGCCTGAGAACTTCGTGCTCATGGGTCTCATCGTGGCGGGCGATCCGGGTCTGCTCCTCGGCGGGACCCATCGGGTGCTGCACGTGCCGGCACCCGCCGACACTCTCGCGCGTCTGGAACAGGTCTTCGCTGTGCAGGACTTGGGCTCGCGGCGCACGGGGGTCGATGTGGGGTACTTGCTCCAGGGGATGCGGTCGATCCGAGACGACGGACCGACCATCGGCGTAGCGGGGCTGGATGGGGATCGCTTGCACTTGCTGCTATCGGGAGAATCGACGCGGGCGGCGATGCCGAACACAGTCCCCACGTCTTGGTCGACGCTGGACGCAGCCTTGTTGCAATACGCCGTGCTCGAACCCATCTTCGCGGTGACGGACGCGGCGCTGCGTGCCGGGCTCGCGGTGACCTACACGCACGATGCGGCGGCGGCGTGGGCGGAGGTCTTCGAAGGCGACGCCACTGCGAGCTTCTTCCTCAATCCCCTCACGCTGGAGCAAATCTTCGCTGCCGCGGATGCGGGTGACCGGATGCCTCAGAAGAGCACGTACTTCACGCCAAAACTCCCGACGGGATTGGTCCTGCACGCGTTCGATTGAGTCGGGTGGCGAGACGCCGGGTTAGATCTCGCCTTGGAGCACTTTCTCGATGCCATCGATGGCCAAGAGTCGCTCGATCTCGTCGTGATCGAGGGGGCGATCGACGCTGAGCACCATGACCGCCTCGCCCTCCTCCTCGCGCTTGCCAACATCCATGGAGCTGATATTGACTTGCATCTCGCCCAGCGTGACCCCCACGGCGCCAACCCGCCCCGGACGATCCTCGTTGTGCAACAGCAGGAGGTGCCCGTGCCGGTCGTCGTGATCGCCCCGGGAGACGTCGACGCGGAAACCGTCGATCTCAACAATGCGGGGCTCGCTATGAACGCGCGTGCCGGAGACACAGACGCTGCCGCTGGCCGTCTCTAGGCGGGCGGTGATGAGGTTGGCGTACGGGGCGGCGTCCGGCAGCTTTTGCTCGGTCACGTGCCAACCCCGATGGGCAATGATGCTGTTGACGGAGACCAGGTTGACCTGCTCCTCGGAGATCGTGGCGAGGAGGCCCGCCATCGCGCTGGCCTTCAATGGGGTGACATCGTGGTTCGCGATCTCGCCGGAGTACTCGATGGAAATCGAGCGCCACTGTCCCTCGGAGAGCTGAGTGACCAGCGTCCCAACCATGAAGGCCACGTCCAGATAGGGCCCGACGGCCTCCAGCGACTCTGGATCGACGAAGGGGGCGTTGACCGCCGCAGTAGCGGGAGCGCCGGAGAGGACGCCAAGCACTTCGCGCGCGACATCAAGCGCGACGCGTTCCTGGGCTTCCTGGGTTGACGCGCCGAGATGAGGAGTGGCGATCACGCGGGGATGCGTCGTCAGTGGATTGCCGACGGCGGGCTCGGCCGAAAAGACGTCCAGAGCGGCGCCCGCGACCCTGCCGGACTCCAGCGCGTCAATCAGTGCCGCTTCGTCGATCAAGCCGCCGCGCGCCGTGTTGACAATGCGCACTCCCTCCTTGACCCGCGCGAACTGCTCCGGACCAAGGAGGTGCGAGGATCCCGGCGCGAGGGTGGTGTGGAGCGTGATGAAGTCGGCTTCTTGGAGGAGGGTCTCGAGATCAGTGAGCTCAACGCCGAGCAGGCGAGCGTGATCGTCGGGGACGAACGGATCGTGGGCGACGACGCGCATCTCCATGGCTTTGAGACGGCGCGCGACGGCTGAGCCAACCTGGCCCAGGCCGACCACTCCCACGGTCTTATCACGCAGCTCGACGCCGACGAACTCCTTGCGGCGCCAGGCGCCGCCGCGCAGATCCGCATCGGCGGCGGAGACGTTGCGCGCCAGTGACATGAGCAGGGCGACGGCGAGTTCGGCCGCCGAGATGGTGTTGCCTGTGGGCGCGTTGGCGACGACGATTCCACGCTCCGTCGCCGCGGAGAGATCGATGTTGTCGACGCCGACTCCGGCGCGACCGATGACCCGCAGGTTTTCGGCGGCCGCGATGAGATCCGCCGTGACCTGAGTCTCGCTGCGAACGATGAGCGCGTCGTAAGCTGGGATGGCCTCAAGAAGCTCGCCAGGTTGCAGTCCCGTCCGTACATCCACGTCGGCGCCGGCGGTGAGGAAGTCCACGCCTTCTTGCGCGATCGGATCGGCGATGAGGATGCGGGCGTTGATCAAGCGACAGGTTCCATTCTCAGTGACTCAGCCATCGGGCGGCGTTCCGGCGGCACCTCAGTTGGCGGGGGCCGGAACAGCGTAGCCGAGTTCGGCGAGGGCCAGACCGAGGACGTCCAAGGCGCTGTCGATGTGTTCGTCCTCAACCCAGCCCAGGTGGCCGATGCGGAAGATCTTGCCGGCCAACGCCGCTTGGCCGCCGGCGAGGACGGTGTCGTACTTGGAGTTGAGCAGCCCGTTGAGCTGCTTGCCGTCGATGCCATCGGGAACCTTGACGGCGGTGACGGTGTTGGAGGCGAAGCCGGGATCGGCGAAGAGATCTAACCCCAACGCGGCGACGCCGCGGCGACAACGCTCCGCGACGGAGCGATGTCGCGCGAAGATCGCTTCGGGTCCCTCTTTCGCCATGTTCCGCAGGGCCAGGTTCAGACCGTAGAGAATAGTGATGGCGGGCGTGTAGGGAGTCTGGTTCTTGGCGAGCATTGCCTTCGCCTTGGCGAAATCCAGATAGAACCGGGGCATGCTGGCCGTTTCATTCGCGTCCCACGCCCGCGGACCGACAACGGCCATCGCGAGGCCGGGCGGCACCTGCCAACTTTTCTGGGATCCGGTGACGAGAACATCGATCCCCCAGGCATCGGGCTCGACAGGAATGCAGCCCGCGCTGGAGACGGCATCGACCAGAATGAGCGGCTCCGGATCCGCGCTGCGGATCGCCTCACAAAGGGCTTCCAACGGATTCGTCACGCCGGTAGAGGTTTCATTGTGCGTGAGCAGGACCACCTTGTAGCTGCCTTCGCGGACGGCGTCCGCGACCACGGCGGGATCGGCTGCCCCGCCCCATGCGACGTTGATGCGAGTGACCTCGGCTCCGTAGATCTCGGCAATCTGGCCGAACCGATCACCAAAGGCGCCGATGCTCACCGCCAAGACGCGATCCCCGGGCGATAGTGTGTTGACAATGGCCGCTTCCATGATCCCGGAGCCGCTGCAAGTGAGGATCAAGATGTCATTGTCTGTCGCGAGGAAGGGGCGCAAGCCATCGGTGACTTGGGTAATGAGCTCGCCGAACTCAGGGCCGCGATGATTGATCATCTGGCCGCTGAGGGCTTCGAGTACGTCGGGCGGGCACGCAGTGGGGCCCGGAATACGGAGGTTGGTCACCTGTTTGCTCCTGAAGGTCCGTAAGGCTTCGATCGACTATACGAGTCGGTTTCTTGACCGAGCAACCGAGAGTGCATGGTACGATCGGGCGCATTACAGGTGGGATATGCCCAATCCGTACCGTGGTTTACCCAGCGTCGACGCGCTGCTCCGTCATGAAGCGATTTCGGCGCTTGAGGGCCAAGTTCCGTCGGAGCGACTAGCCGACCATGTTCGCCTCGTCATCGACCGGGCACGTGCCTCGATCGCGGCGGGCGGCAACGGACTGACCAGCGCCGCTGGGGCAGACAAGGTCGACATGCTGGCCGCGCAGGTCGTGGCGAGCGTGACTCGGACATCAGCGCCGTCGCTCGTCCCGGTGATCAACGCGACCGGCGTAATCATTCACACGAACCTGGGCCGGGCGCCGCTATCTGAGGACGCGATGGCGGCGATGGCGGCCGTATCGCGGGGATACTCGAACCTGGAATTCGATCTCGAATCCGGAAAGCGCGGTTCGCGGCTCGGCCACTTGGAAACCTTGATCCGGGAAGTCGTGGGTGCGGAGGGCGGGCTGGCGGTCAACAACAATGCGTCGGCCTTGCTGCTGGTGTTGAGTGCACTGGCCAAGGGTCGCGAGGTAATCATCAGCCGAGGTCAGGCGGTGGAGATCGGCGGCGGCTTCCGGATCCCCGATGTACTGCGGGAGTCCGGGGCTACGCTCGTTGAGGTGGGGACGACAAACCGCACTCGGGCCTCCGACTATTCCAATGCGGTGACGGAGAACACCGCCGCCATCCTGCGCGTGCACTCAAGCAACTTCAAGATCGTGGGATTCACAGAGGAGCCGTCGTTGCGCGAGCTGCGCGCCGTCGCGGACGAGCATGGCGTGCTGCTGCTGGACGACATCGGCAGCGGCTGCCTCTTGGACACCACGCGGTTCGGCCTGGCTCCAGAGCCCACACCGCAGGAGAGCATGGCGGCGCGAGTCGATCTGACGATGTTCTCGGGCGACAAACTCCTAGGCGGCCCTCAAGCAGGCATCGTGGCTGGCCGCCTGGACCTGGTCGACCAGCTCAAGCGACACCCGCTGGCTCGCGCGCTGCGCAGTGATAAGGCGACGATCGCCGCGCTGATCGCGACGTTGCTCCACTACTTCCTCGGTGAGGCGGAGAGCAAGGTGCCGGTCTGGAAAATGATCAGCGCGCCGGCGACGGAGGAGCGGGCACGGGCTGAGACTTGGCAAAGCAAGCTGGGTACGGGGCGGGTACGGGAGTCGCATTCGATGATCGGTGGAGGATCGTTGCCGGGCGAGAGTCTTCCCACGTTCGTTCTGGCGCTGGAAGCTTCGACGCTGCCGGCAGATGTCTCCGCGTCGGCGTTCGCGGAGCAGCTGCGACTCAGCGAGCCGGCCGTCGTGGCGCGGGTCGAGAGTGACGCGGTGCTCCTCGATCCGAGAACGGTGCTTGCGGGGGACGAGCCTGCCTTGCTCGACGTCGTCCGGAACGCCCTCAGCGGGTAGTCGCTTCATCGAGACGATGTTCTCGGCGGGCGGTGCCGATCACGAAGGCGGCGCGTGGCTGTCTGGCGCCAACGTAAACGGAGCGCCGCTCCCCGTGTTGCCGCCGTACGTGTGGCTCAAGCGGTCCGTACACTGATGGGGAGGCGGCCAGGCTGGTCGCTGGAGAATTCGTTCGGGACGATCCATGCCAGCAGTCTTTGCCTGTGTGACCCCACATCCGCCGGTCCTCGTGCCGGAGGTGGGCGCAGGGCGAGAGCATGAGGTGGAAGCCACGCTGAATGCGTTCGCGCAGCTGCGGGATGAGCTCGCGGCGGCGCGACCAGATGTCCTGGTCTTCATCTGTCCGCACGGCATTGTGACGCGAGATCGCTTTCATCTTCTCCGCGGCAGGCTGGAGGGCAATCTCAGCCGCTTCGGAGCGGAGCAGGTCGGCTTCAGCTGCGAGCCCGACACGGAACTGATCGATGCGGTGATGGTTGAGGCGGCGGCGCGAAACGTGCCAGTAGAGACGGTCGATCAGTGGGAGCCGCACGACCACTCAGCTTGGGTCCCGCTCTACTACCTCCAGGACGCCGTTCCCGGGATTCCCGTACTCATGCTCTCGATCTCGTTCGCGGCCGCCGATGACCACTACGCCCTGGGCCGGGTAGTCGCGGAAGTCGCGACGCGGACCAAGAAACGGATAGCACTGATCGCCAGCGCCGACGGCGCGCACACACTGAGCGAGGATGGACCCTACGGCTTTCATCCGGCGTCGTTGGAATTCGAGGCGCGGTTTCACGCGGCATTCGCACGTTGGGATCTGGCGGAGATTCTGAACTTCGACGAAACCTTTCGCATGCAAGCGGGAGAAGACTCCATCCCCTCCGTGGCGTTTCTGATGGGAGCGCTATCGCATCACGATGTCCAGCCTCAGATTCTCGCCCAGGAGGCGCCGTGGGGCGTTGGGTATATGACGGCGCGGGTGGCGATCGGCCGGGAACGGGGCTACGGAGAGGTCGCTGCTGAGAGTCAACGTGGAAGCCCGGCGATCGTGCGGATGGCCCGAGCCGCGGTGGAGGCGTTCGTGCGCGACGGCCGCGAACTCGCCGACGCACCCTTCGCCGATGCGTCGCTGCGCACAGACTCTGGCGGGGTGTTCGTGACGATCTTGAAGGGGAACGGCGAGCTTCGCGGATGCATCGGCACGACCGAAGCGACGCGACCGCGACTTCTCGATGAGGTCGTGGGAAACGCCATCGCTGCCGCGTCGCGAGATCCGCGCTTCGACCCCGTGCGCGAAGGCGAACTGGACGACCTGCGCTACAAGGTGGATGTCCTGGCACTTCCGGAGCTTGTCGAAACCATGGCGGAGCTGGACACCCAACGCTACGGCGTGATCGTGGAGGCCGAAGGCAAGCGTGGGCTCTTGCTCCCGGCGCTGGACGGCATCGACACGGTGTGGGAGCAGGTGGCGATCGCAAAGAGAAAAGCGGGAATCGGGGCCGACGACTACGTCTCCCTGCAGCGCTTCCTGGTCACCCGTTTTGAAGAGGAGCCGCTCGAGAAGTCGGGTTCCTCTGATAAGGCGGGCCGAGGGTAAGCGTGGACGCGAAGACACTGACCTACCTGGAGTTCGAGAAGATCACCGAGCGGCTCGCCGCCTACTGTGTGACGCCAGCCGGTCGTGCGGCGGCGACCGCGTTGATTCCCAGTCCTGACCTTGATGAGACGGTACGTCGGCAGACGCTGACCGCCGAGGCCAAGCTGCTCCGCCGGTTGAAGGCGAACTTCTTTCTGAGCAGCGTGGAACCGATTGAGAATGAAGTACGGACCGCGTCCCGAGGAGGGTACTTGGGGCCGCAGGAGGTGCTGCGCGTGGCGGGCTTCCTGCGATCGGCCCGCTACGCCAGGAATCACATCGTGCCCCTGGCCAGGGACCTGCCGGGACTCGCCGCGATCGCCGGGACGATGGGCATCTTCGGCGGGGTGATCGAGACGGTCGAAGCGGTACTCGACGAGCGCGGCCAGATCCGGGACAACGCCAGTCCGGAACTGCCGGGACTGCGGCGCACGACGCGGGTCGCGCATGATCGCTTGCTGCGGCAGGTGGAGGGCGTCCTGCGGCGCGCCGTGGCCGATGGCATCGCACAAGACTCCATCGTGACGGAGCGCGATGGCCGCTACGTGATCCCGTTGAAGGCGGAGGCCCGCAGCCAGCTGCCCTGCGTGGTGCACGATACGTCGTCGTCGGGTGCGACGGTCTTCGTGGAGCCGCTGGCGACCGTCGAATTGGGCAACAAATGGCGCGAAACGCGCTTGGCGGAAGAGCGGGAGATCGAACGGATCTTGCGCAGCCTCAGCCACGCGATCGGCGCGCAAGCCGGTGAAACTCTGGCATCGGTGACCGCGTTGGGCGAGATCGATTTCGCGCTGGCGAAGGCCTCCCTCGGCAGCGACCTCAACGCCGTACTGCCGTTGCCGGGCGAGCCGGTGGATTGGCTGGTGGAGGCGCCCGCCGAATTCCGGATTCAGACGGGTCGTCACCCGCTCCTCACAGGGGATGTCGTCCCGATCACACTGACGGTGGGTGGCGAATCGCCTGGCGTCCTGATCACGGGGCCCAACACGGGCGGCAAGACCGTGGCGCTGAAGACCGTCGGCTTGCTGTCGCTGATGGCGCAAGCGGGGCTCCCCGTGCCGGCGGAGCAAGGCACGCAGCTGCCGGTCTTCCAATCGGTCTGGGCGGATATCGGCGACGAGCAGAGCATCGAGCAGTCGTTGTCGACGTTCTCGGCACACATGACCAATATCATCCGAATCCTGGACGCGGCCGACGCCCAGAGCCTGGTGCTCCTGGACGAATTGGGGGCAGGCACCGATCCGACCGAGGGCGCGGCGTTGGGCCGCGCGATCCTGACGCGGCTGCTCCGGCTGGGAACGAACGTGGTGGCGACAACACACCACAGCGAACTGAAGGTCTTCGCGCACGATGAGGTGGAGCTGACGAATGCCTCGGTGGAGTTCGATCCGGAGACGCTGGCGCCCACCTACCGGCTCATGATGGGGCTGCCCGGACGTAGCAACGCGATCGCCATTGCACGGCGGCTGGGCATGCCGGACGACGTGCTGGACGAAGCGGCGGCCCAGATCTCGCCCGACCAGGCCACGGTGGAGAATCTGCTCGGCGATCTACAGACGGAACGGTCGGCGGCGGAGGATTCGCGGCGGGCGGAGGAATTCGCGCGCCAGGAGGCGGAGGAGATCCGCGAGGGCCTCCGTAAGCGTCGCGATAAGATTGAACTGGAGCGCGAGGCGCTGATCACGCGCACCGAACAGGAGATGGAACGCGAGCTCTCGGATCTGCGCCGCACGATCCGCAGCGCGGAGAAGGAGATCGCCAAGCAGCGCCGGGAGTCGCTACAGGGACCCGTTGTGCCAACCACTGGGGTTCAAGGCGCCGTGACTCAGGCCGACGAGGCAAGCGAAGGCTTGGGACGGGTCCGCCGGGAGCGGATCTCGCAACAGCGTCGTCGCAGCCGACGGCAGGGCCAAGCACGCCCAGATCCCACCTCGATCCGAGCAGGAGATGCGATCTACTTGGAAGGGGTCGATCAGCCAGGCGAGGCCATGTCGGAGGTGGGGAAGGACGGTCATCTGGAAGTGCAGCTCGGAGCGCTGCGAACCCGGGTAAACAGCGACCAGATCATCAAGAGGAGCGCGCCCGGGCGTCGGGAAGTAGAACACGCGGTGCTTCCAGGTCCGCCGCCAGATCCTGGGTCTCGAATCGAAGTTCGGGGACAAACGCTCGACGAAGCCTTGCCGACGGTGGAGGAGTTCATCGATCGCGCTTATCGAGCCGGGAACCAACGCTTAGAAGTCGTTCACGGCAAGGGCACGGGCACACTGCGCCAGGCGGTCCGCAAGATGCTGGGCTCCCACCCATTGGTATCACGCTTCGAAGGGGCCGACCGCCGTGAAGGGGGCGATGGCGTGACCATCGTCGTCCTAGCGACTTAAGCACGGTTGGACATAGGCTGAACAGATGGTTCTCCGTCGGATCGCCGCCGCTATTGATCGTCGCCCTCAGGGGTATAAGCGGCGGCGGTCAATTCTGCACATCGCGGCGGGAGATTTCCTCAAGCCCTTGAAGCCGCGCAAGGGGGAGAGCGGGGGAGCCGGGGTCTCGGGATGGGACCTGAGCAACGTCGCGCACCCCGCGTTTTGGGCCATGCTTCTGCTTTCCGAGCGGCGAGAACGGTTCCCCATGCGGCTGCTGGGACAGCTCTACCAGGACGCGGCGGCCGTCCAGCCTTACGTCGCGGAGAAGCGGTCGACCCAGGACATCCTCAACGCCACACCCGGCATCGACGCGGACTCCCTGATCGGCTTCGTGGATGTCGCCGTGATGCAGTTCCGCCCCGGCAGCGCGACGGGGGCGCCGTTGGTCCCGCGCGGGCAGGCGCATGAGATCTTGCGAGCGGCGCTTCTGCGCGGAGCGATGGTCGGCGAGCTGCGCCCCGAGGCGGTAGAGGATGCCTGGGTGAGCGCCCACCCGGAATCCAAGGGTGACCCGGAGCGACACTGGAAGATGGCGCAGGGACGCGCGGAAACCCTGTATCGCGCCTGGCTGGAGCGGCGAAAGAAGGTCCCCAAGCGCGTCATCTAGACTCGCTCGAACCGTGCCAAGTCAGCGCCACAGGGGCGCGTCCCTGAACTAGGCTGTGGGCATGCCGCCACGCAGAGCTGCCAAGCGCCCGCCCCCCGGCCCCTCGCTGTTTGACGATGTCGACGCCATCGATCCACGAGCGCCGCTCGCGGCGCGAATGCGCGCGCGGACTCTGGAGGAGTTCGTGGGGCAGGAACACATCGTGGGCGAGGGTCGACCGCTGCGGCGCGCGATCGAGTCCGATCTGGTGCCGTCCTGCATATTGTGGGGCCCGCCGGGGAGCGGCAAGACAACGCTGGCCCGCATCGTCGCCCGGTCGACGAACGCGTATTTCGCGGCCATCTCAGCCGTTGCCGGCGGCGTGGCGGACTTGCGCGCGGCGATCGGCGATGCCCAGACGCGCCGCCGTGATGGGGGACAGCGCACGATCCTGTTCATCGATGAGATTCATCGTTTCAACAAGGCGCAGCAAGACTCCGTGCTGCCCTACGTGGAAGACGGGACGGTGACGCTGATCGGGGCAACGACGGAGAACCCATCCTTTGAGGTGATCGGACCGCTGCTCTCACGATCGCGGGTGTTCACCCTGCGACCTTTGGAGGCACGACACGTGCGGGTCTTGTTGGAACGCGCCCTGAACGACTCCGAGCGCGGGCTGGGCAAGACCGCGATGACGGTTGCCGAGGAGGCGCTGGAGACGTTGGCGGAGCTGTCGGGCGGGGACGCGCGATCCGGGCTCAACAATCTGGAGTTGGCGGTGCGGGATGCGGAAGGGGCTGGGGACGCGTCTGTGACCGTAGCGACGATTGAGGCCGTGGCCCAACGTCGACTGCACTATGACAAGGATGGCGACGCACACTTCGACACGATCTCGGCGTTTATCAAATCCCTGCGGGGATCGGATCCGGATGCGGCGCTGTACTGGCTGGCACGGATGATCGAGTCGGGGGAGGATCCGCTGTTCATCGTGCGGCGGATGGTGATCCTGGCGGCGGAGGACATCGGGCTGGCCGACCCGAACGCCATGAGCGTGGCGATGTCGGCGCAACAGGCGGTGCACTTCGTGGGGCTGCCGGAAGGGTATCTGCCACTCTCGCAGGCGGTCATCTATCTCGCTCTGGCGCCGAAGAGCAACTCCGCCATGACGTCGTATCAGCGGGCCCTGGCTGACGTACAGGAGCACGGCGATCTGCCCGTGCCGCTGCATCTGCGGAACGCGACGACAGGGCTGATGAAGTCACTCGGCTACGGGACGGGGTATCAGTACGCGCACGACAGCGAGGACAACGTCGCTGAAGACCAGACGCATCTGCCAGAACACCTGGTCGGTCGACGCTACTACCAGCCTGGGGATACGGGACAGGAGCCGAACCTGGCCAGCGGCAAGCGGGTGGCGAACGAGGCAGCGCGGCTCAAGGCGCCCCCCTCCACCAGCGGGAATCGGGTTCCTGAGGGCGGATCACCTCACGGCAAGAGCCGTCCTCGTCCCCCATCGCCGAGGCGGCGAACTGAGGACCCTGATCGTGACTGAGGGATGTCGTGACTGAGAGGCCCTCCGCCGATGGACCTGATCGGGGGCGTGTTCCGCTCAAGCACCGAGAGCGCTTCGATGGCGTGAGCGCGGATGCGGCGCAGGCGGTTGCAGCACTGTTCGGCGTGGAAGTCCTGACGGAGCCGTACGCCCCCGCCGACGGTGAATCCGTGTTCGCAATCGAACATCGAGGGGAGCCCGGCAATCTGCGCCTCGTGCTGTGGCCACCCCTGGCCCGCGTCGATGCGCATTGCGGTCCCCATACCTGGGTGGCGAAAGGGATCATCGAGACGGAGGTGATCGACGGGCTGGAGGCCATCTTCCGCACGGCGGACGGCGCGACGTTGTTCGCGGCGCTCGCCGGCGACGTGTTGATGGTGACGGGCGGCAGTCTGGAGACGACAGACGCTTCGGCCTAGTGGTCCATCCCGAGCTGCGCGGCAACGTCAACGAGGAAGCTGCGGAGCATCATCGCCGTCGCACCCCAGACCACGTGCTCCCGCCAGTGGTAGGACCGCATCTGGAATTGGACGCCGTCCCGATCGCGTTCGACGTGCGACCACGTTTCCTGGTTCAGGAGGTGGTGCATCGGAATGTCGAGGACTTCCGCGACCTCGATATCGCTGGAGACGTAGGGATAGGGCGCGCGGTCGAGAATGCCCACGTAGGGCGTGACATGGAATCCGGTGTGGGTGACGTAGTGGCTCTGCTCGCCTAGGACCTCGACGTGCGTGGGATCGATTCCGAGCTCTTCCTGCGACTCACGCAACGCCGTGGCCATGAGGTCAGCGTCCTCCGGGTCCGCGGCGCCACCTGGGAACGAGATCTCGCCTTTGTGGTGTTCAACATCGAAGGAGCGCACCTGGAAGATCACATGGGGGCCAGAGTCGTAGGGGACCAGTCCGATCAGGACGGCGGCGGCCATGTGGCCGCCGCTCGGCAGCGGCTCGTGCGCGTGCTCGTCGACGGCGGCGCGGACTGCGTTCCAGAGTTCGGTCTGCGGCACAAAATCTCCCTGCGCCGAGTCTACGGGATCGGGATGCTACGCAGAGTCGGGAGAGCAGGGGACGAAGTCGAAAAGATAAGGCTCGCGAGAGGTGGCTACCTGCGGAACAAACGTCGACAATCAGTGACATGATCGTCTTCCGCCGCGTCGTAGCTTTCGGCCTTGGGGCATTCCTACTGGCATTCTTGGTCGCAGCGATCGCGGTCGAGGAACTTCACGACAGAGTGCTGTCCCCCGAGCAGTTGAAGTCCGAGTTGCGCGACTTGGAGGTGTACACGTTCCTGAGCGAAGACGTGTATCCAAGCGCGGTGCGAAATCTCCTGGAGAATCCCGACGACGTCCTGCCCGAGAGCCTCGAGGGCCTGGACGTCCCGCGCGACCGGGCGGCACAGGAAGCGGTCGTTCGTCTCATGCGGACCGTCGCGCCGCCATCGTATGTGGAGGCACAGGCCGAAGACCTGATCGACCAGTTTGTGCCCTACCTCCTGAATGACTCCGACACGATCGCAATCCGGCCGCGTTTCGATGGGCGGCTGAGAGTGGCGACACAGCCAGGACCGGACGGTATCTCTGAACTGGAGCGGGCGTTCCGAGAACTGGACCTGGGTCGGCTCATCGTCAACGAGTTGATCGATAGCAAGATCGAGGAGTTGGAGGCGACGGACCCAGCGGCGGGGCTCGCTCTGCAGCTGAGCGACCGCGACGACGCGGCTGAGTGGTTCACGGAATCGGTGTTCGCATCGCTGGAAAGCCTTGTGCCGTTCTTATTGGGCGAGCAGGACGACTTTGCGATTCGGATCTCGTTCGAGGGGCGCGAAAACCTCGCACCGGCGTTCGCGGAACTCTTGGATCAGAACCCAGAATCGTTGGCGCGCGATGGCTATGCGCTCACCGAAGCGGATTTCGAGAACCGCCTCGGTCTCAGCCTCGACAGCGTGGTGGACGACCCTCGGAACAACCTCCAGGCGCTACAAGCCGGCTGGACGCTCTCGTTGGATGATGTCTACGGCACCGATCGGGACGGGTTGGAGACCCGAGCCGACGCGGATGAGGTGCGCAAGTGGCTGGGCCGGGTCACCACTTCCGTTCGTTGGGGGCTCTTCGGAGTCGTCGCCTTGCTGACCATCGTCATCGGTTTCTTGGGCGGGCGGCGCTGGTCAACGCGGATGTTGTGGGGGGCGGGCGCGCTGTCCATCTCGTCGGCGCTCGTCGCGATTGTCGCCGGTCCGCTCTACGACGGAGTGGCTGCAAGCGAAATCAAAGATGCGATCCGTGACGACTCCGATGATTGGCCGGCAACCCTGGTCGAGAATCGGGACCGCATCATCGATGACTTCGAAGCGATCCTGGACAGCGCCACGAGTGGATTCGCGGGCGAGGCCCTTGTGCTGCTTCTGGCCGCGGGCGCATTGGTCGCGGTGAGTGGCGCCCTCGCCTATCGGGAGTCTGAAGCAGCCTCGCCCCGGAGGGGAGGGCGATCCACTGGGGGATCGCCCGGCGACGGCCCGCTCGCGGACGCGCCGTGGCGACGAGGACGCACCGCGGCGACGGTTCCCTCTCCAACTACTCCTGGAAGTCCTGGGGCCAGCGGTAGGACCTCACCTCACGACGCGCCACACGCGCCGACGTCTCCTCCTGAAGCAGCTCCACGGCGTCCCCTGGACGGATGACTCCTTGTTCGAGGACCTTCGCGTAGATGCGACTGGCGTCCGGCGCGACTTGATGATTGATGCGGTTGAAGTCGCCGCCGAGAAAGGACGTGGTGATCGTTTGGCAGGGACTGGCATAGTCGGTGACTTCGATCAGGACCTCGCCGCAGCGCAGGCGCGCTCCGGGCCGGACCGACGCCCAGTCGAGACCCAGCGTCGTGATGTTCTCGCCCGTGGAGCCCGGGTAGATCGCATGGCCTTCGGCCTGCAACGTCTCGATGACCTCCAGTGAGAAGAGGCACAGGGCTTGTTCGGGCGAACCGTGCTGGCGCTTGTCCCACTGGTCATCCACGGTGATGCCGCGCGGGCCGATGGTGGCTTCCATGAGGGGAAGCTTGGGGACCCCCCCCTGGGAGGCGTTGATTTGGTGGATGCTGCCTCGCATCGGATCACCTCTCACATTGGAGCTTCCCGGATCGAATTCTAGCGCACGGTTCCCGGACTCTCGTCGACCCCATCGACGGCGCCGTCGATGAAGAGGATCTTGAAGGCCGTCATGGATGCGGACAGCGTCCGCTCGGACTCCTCACCTTCGCGCCCGTCGTTGAGGATCGCGAGAATCTCCCGGAGGGGGCGATGCCCGTCGCAAAGCTCGACCAGCCGCTCGATGAGGGAGCTGACGGGCGTCCCCTCGCGGCGGTTCGAGGTCACCAGGACCCGCCCCCAAACGAACTGGCCCTCTTCCAGGATTGGCTTGGGTACCACCTCGACGGCGGCACCCCGTCGGGGGGTGGCGTCATAGAGCGCCTGGCGGGTCTCCGTCACCGCCAGCGCCTGATCCCACCAGGTCGATCGTCGTTCGCGCTCCCGCTCCACAGCCCGCACATCGGCGGCGAAGGACGGGGGGGCGTCACCCCGCTCTAAGACGACGCGTTCGTAGCCCTGAGGCGGCTGCCCGGCCACTGCGCGGATGAACGCGTCACGCGGTGTGCTGGCGTCATCCTCCAGAATCTTGCGCGCCTCCCAAAAGTAGGAGTCGACGGAACGATTGCTGGCGTAGAAGAGGCGCGCCAACTCGCGAAAGTGTCGGTACTGCTGCATGTAGAGTTCCGCGTAGACCTGAGCGGCGGGTTCCGCCAAGCCAGGAGTACGCAGCGCCGTGGTGACGTAGGCGGCGCCGAGCAGCGCTGAGGAGAGGGCGAGATGAACGCCAGAGGAGAAGAGCGGATCGACGAAACAGGCCGCATCGCCCACGAGAATGTGTGTATCGCCGACGAGCGGCTCGGCGACATACGACCAGTCGCGGATGACGTGCGGACCATCGAAGCGGTGCGCGCCGGCGAGTAGCGCACTCGCACGCGGTGCTTGGGCGAGTTGAGCCTGGAAAAACTCAGCAATGCCGTGCTCCTGGATGCCCGCCTGCCCGGCGCGACTGTCGACTACGGCGCCGACGCTGGTGCGGCCACCGGAGAGCGGGATCATCCAGACCCATCCTTCGGGGTAGGACTCGATGAAGATGTTGCCGTCGTCGGGGGGCTCGAGGTGGGCGGCGTCTTCGAAGTAGGCGTAGACGCCCAAGTTCTGGAAGTAGTCGTCGTGGCGGCGCAGGTTGAGCTTGCGCGCGATCACGCCGTTCTGGCCACTGGCATCGACGACGAAGCGCGCTCGCGCGTCGAACTCGGCGCCGGTCGAGGAGGCGACGCGCAGTTTGACGCCGCTCTCGCTCATGCTGAGGTCGGTGACGCGGTGCTGCTCACGGACGTCGACACCATGCTCTCGGGCATTGTCGAGGAGCAGTTTGTCGAAGGTGGGGCGCCAGACCTGATAAGCGTGCGGAAACTCACGGTTGGTCTCGCGGAAGTACCAGCTCCAGGGCTCGTGGTCTGTGCCCCACACCATCGTGGCGCCGTACTTCTCAATGAACCCCGCCTCCTGAACGGCCGGAAGCACCCCAAGCGCATCGAGGATGGGCAAGGATGCCGGCAGAAGTGACTCACCGACATGTTCGCGGGGAAACCGCTCACGTTCGAAGAGCCGGGCACTCCAGCCCTGATCGGCGAGCAAGGTCGCCGCGGCACTTCCCGCCGGGCCGCCGCCAATGACGACGACATCCGTCGCGTCGGATGGGCGTCCGGGTGGTGGCACGGCAGATCCCTCTCGTCACGTCGCTCGCGGAGCCATTCTAGGCACGAGAAAGGGGCGCCCAACGGCGCCCCCCTCACTTGATGCGAACTCCGAGACTAGTCGTCGGAGGCCGGAATCGGCTCGTTGGTGGCCGGGTCGACCTCGAAGGGGCTGTTCAGGTCGAGTTCCACGCCGATCTCGCGGACGGCCGGCAGGACCTCTTCGCCCATCAGCTTGAGCGATCGCATGGAGTCTTCGTGGGTCATGGCGCCATCGCCGTCCCAGAAGAAGACGCTGCCCGGTCGCAGTGTCTCCAGCACGTGCTTGATCTTGGGGATGACCGTCTTGGGCGTCCCGGTAATGATCGTGTAGCGCTCCTTCTGCGAATCGTACGAGCCGAGGGCGTCGCCCGCGTCCTGTTTGTCCTGGTCGACTTGCGTCTGTGACACGCCTCCGATTTTCGCCTGATCGCCGCCCCGACCACGCGAGCTGGCCGCGAGGAAGTTGGAGACCGTGGGCAACACCGCCGTGCGCGAGGTCATGCCAGGCAGGTTCTGAAGGTTCGCCCGCACATTGCCCTGGTTCCCTTCGAGGAAGGGATTGCTGGGGCCCTGCACATACTTGCGGCCTACCTCGTCAGCCAGCTCCTCGGTCTCGTCTACGTGGACCTTGAAAAGATATCCATTGTGCTGCGTGCCAGCCTCGTAGCCGAACTCCTTCGCCTTTTCGGCGTAGTAGTCGAAGGATTGCTTGGTGGGTTCCAAATCGGTCGCCAGCATGATGTACGGGTAGCGGTGCTTCGCGGCCCAGTCGACGGTGTTGCGAGAGAGGATGCCCGGAATCCAAATGGGCGGGTGCGGGTCTTGGTAGGGGCGGGCCCAGGGGTTCACGTAGCGGAAGTTGTAGTGTTCGCCTTCCCAGCGCCAGGGTCCGGGGGTGGTCCAGGCCTTGACGACGAAGTCGTGGGCTTCCTGAAAGCGATCCCAGTTGAATGGCGGCTGGGAGTTGTGCGCGACGCTCTCGCGCCCGGTGCCACGGACCCAGCCGGCGACGAGGCGGCCACGCGAGATCATATCGATCTCCGCCAGCTCCTCGGCCAACCAGAGCGGGTCTTCCCAAATCGGCAAGACGTTGCCGAGGAGGACAATCTTGGCCTTCTTGGTGATCCGGGCCAGGATTGAGGCTTCCACGTTCATCACGCCACCCATGCAGAAGGGGGTGCTGTGATGCTCGTTCAGCATCAAGCCATCGAAGCCCATCTCCTCCGCGTAGACCTTCTCGTCGAGGTAGCGGTTGTAGAGATCGGCGCCGAGCTTGGGGTCGTAATCTCCGTTGGAAAGCCCGAGGTCTTCGATACTGCGCCCGGTGGCGCCGAAGTATCCAGAACTCGCGTCCTGGTACGGACGCTCGGTGAAGTAGCCAATGAACATGTGTGTCCCCTCTACAGCGGGGCGGTCGTCGCGCGCCTCCGCTCGGTTCTAGGTTCGAGTCGCCCGGCTCAGCCCGACGCAAACTCCGCAATCTTGGCCGCTGTCTCGTCCGGCTGCTCGAGCTCGACGAGGTGACCCACTCCGCTGACGACCTCCAACCGCGCGTTGGCGAGGAGCTTCTGATACTGCTCACCGCAGTTCAGCGGGACGACCCGATCGTGCTCGCCCCAGAGGACCAGGGCAGAGGTCTCCACCTCCGAGAGGAGGGGCACCAATTGCCGCGAGAACATCCACGGCTTCCACGTGATGCGGGCGGTCATCTCACGGCTGAAGTCCCAGAGCGTCGTGAGGTCGCTATCGACCTCTTCCCCAAAGACCGCCGCGAAGGCGTCGTCGCTGCTGAAGCCGTTCTTCACGTACTCCTCAAAGTCGAACATGATCTGGTCCATGATCTCGCCCTCCTCCGGCTGGATGCCGGGGGCGCCGATCAGAATCAAGTTACTCAGCGTCGCTTGGTTCATCGTCGCCATCTCGGCGGCGATCCATCCGCCCAGACCGACGCCGACGAGCGTGATTGGGCCCAAGCTCAGTTTGTCCAGAACGCGGTTCATGAGCAGGGCGATGTCGCGTGGGTGGCGAGCCCAGACCGGACACTCGGACTGACCGAAGCCCGGCAGATCCGGGACGATCACGGTGAAGTTCTCGCTCAGTTTCTCGTGGATCGGGAGCCAACCGATGCTGCCCGTCGAGTGATGCAGCCAGACCAGGTTCGGTCCCTGGCCGCCCCGCAGTACCCGTACCGACAATCCTGTGACCGAGGTGGTCTCTTCCGTGTACGTCTGCGTGGTCGTCACTCTGTCACTCCTCCAGTCGCTACGTGGCCAGGCCAATGGTTTGCCGATGCCAAATCATCCGGATCAGGAGAACCATTGGCTAGGAGGGATGCTAGCAGCTTGGAGGGTTTGTGTAGATAGCCGACCGCTCGCCCCCACGCCATGCGATGGATCAGTTTGATATCTTATGTCTCACCCTAGGAGACCCCAACCTCAGCCAAGGCTCGCGCCGTAGCGGCGTGGGGCAAAGAAGGCTTCGACGAGCGCGAGAAACTCCGGATCAAGCTCTGCTCGCATCGCGGCGAACTGGGTCTCAATCTCGCCCGCGAGCGAAGCAGCCCGATTAGTCGCGTTCGTGGCAAGGGCGCCGAAGAGCTGAACGCGCTTGCGGAGCAACTCTCGATGCTCGGTCACGAAGCGGGCATGATCGGCTTACCAATGCCGGGGCGGTGCGAGCAGAGCCAGCTCTTAGAGGGCCTTCTGGAAACGAGCCGGGATTCCAGGGAGCACGATGGCTTGGGCGGTGAGGAACGCGCCGATGCTGGTCGCGGAATCGAGCGGCGATCGGGCTTCTTGGATGCTGAGATCGAGGTCGCGGATGATCGCTTGCACGGCGTCCTCGAACTCGGGTACGGACAGGGTCGCTGTATTCGGGTGCAGCGGCTCGAAGACTCGTGGCTGTTCGCCGACACCAGCGCACGCGGTGGCGATGATTGCGATGAGAGCCAGCAGAGCGAAGAGGATTCGACTTCGAAGCATGATCCAAAATACGTGCGCTGGCGGATCCTGGGCTTGCGAGATGGCGCGCCCGTTGTTCGGCGGAGATCTTGTCGGCACTATGGCTGAACGTGATGGAGCGGATCGACGAAAGATGCATCAATGACCGTTGATCCGCCCAGGAGCCTCAGTCCGTATCGGGTCATCGATCTCAGCGGCGAGCTCGGCGCGCTCTGTACGGTGATGCTCAGCGGGCTCGGCGCGGATGTGATCCGAATCGAGCCGCCGGGGGGACACGCTGCACGCCGCAAGCCTCCGTTTCTGCGCCCCGGGAGAAGCGGAGCAGGAGCCGAGGCCGACAGTCTGTACTGGCTCCAGATGAACGGTGGCAAACGCTCGCTCACGCTCGACCTGTCGAACGCCGAAGACTGCGACTTGCTGCGCCGGCTGGCGGCCAGCGCGGACGTCCTGGTGGAATCGGGCTGGGGATTGCAGCAGGATGGCAAGCTCACCACGCTCGGCCTCGACTACGACACACTGCGCACTGTCGCTCCCCGTCTGATCTATACGTCGATCTCGCCGTTCGGTCAGGACGGACCGAAGGTCGGCTGGCACGGCTCCGATCTGATCGGTATGGCAGCCGGCGGATTGCTCAATCTCTGCGGCGATCGCGACCGCGCTCCCGTGCGGGTCACGGCAGAGCAAGGTCACGCCCAGGCCGGAATTCAGTCGGCGGTGGGGGCGCTCGTGGCGCTGCAGGCGCGTCAGATCACGGGACGCGGCCAGCACGTGGATGTCTCAATGCAGGACGCGGTATCCAACGCGCTGGGTAACGCCCGCCTGTACTACGCGATGGAAGGCATGATCACGCACCGGGCCGGTGGGGGCCGCGCCTTCGGCAAGGTGGGCACGCGGATGATCTTCGCCAGCTCCGATGGGCACGTCGCCTTCATTCGGGTGCCCCAGACCTTTGCCGCTCTCGGGAAGTGGTTCGACGACGAGAGCGCGCCGCGACGGTTCGAGGTCGAGCGCTGGTCGAAGCGAGCCTTGGTGGGCGCCAAGATGCCCTCGGCCGACGAGGTTGCCGAATTGGAGGCGGATCTCGTTCCGTTCTTCGAAGCCCGCACCACGAATCAGCTCTATGAGGATGGACAGCGCCGAGGCCTGATGATCTGCCCAGTCAGCCGGATGCAGGACTTGGCCGAGAATCCCCAACTCCTCTCTCGCGAGTTCTACGAGGATGTCCGCCATTCCGGCCTTCCCACCCCACTGCGGCAACCGGGGGCACCATTCAAGATGTCCGCGACGCCATGGCGACGAGGCGGAGCGCCGTCGATCGGATCGGACAACGATGCGATCCGGGAGGAGCTCCATCCCGCGCCGATTCCCAGCAGCGATGACCATGCGCCCGCCGCTGGTCCGAATGCGACCCTGGCACAGAGCCTCTTCCAGGGTCTGCGCATCGCCGACTTCTCCTGGGTCGGTGTGGGACCAAACGCCTCGCAACAGTTCGCCTGGCACGGGGCGGAAGTGATCCGCGTGGAGTCATCGCTGAGGCCGGATACGTTCCGGGCAAGCGGCCCGCTTGCTCCGGACAGGGAAGGGCTGGACCGCAGCGCCTACTGGGTGAACCACAATCGCGACAAGTTGGCGATTCAACTGAATCTGCGCGCCGCGGGAGGCCCCGAGGTCGCGCGGAGACTGGTCGCCCAGAGCGACATCGTGACGGAGAGCTTCACGCCCGGCTTCATGCGGGACGTGGGGCTGGACTACGAGTCGCTGCGCGCGATCAAGCCTGATCTAATCATGATCTCGATGTCGATGGAGGGGCAGGGGGGACCGCACGAGGCGTTCCGGGGATTCGGATTGATCTTGCAAGCCACGGCGGGCATCACCGGGCTTACCGGTTGGCCCGACCGTCCGCCGGTGGGCACCGGAGTGGCCTACACCGATTGGTTCGCGACGTACTGCGCGGCCGCAGCGCTGCTGGCGGCGGTCGACCATCGCCGCCGCACCGGTGAGGGGCAGTACATCGATCTGTCGCAACTCGAATCCACCATCTACGGGCTCGACGCGGCGCTCGTCCGCTTTCTCAACACCGGCGAAGAAGCCGAACGGCTCGGCAACCGACACCCAGAACACGCCCCCCACGGCGTCTTCCGCTGCTCCGGCGACGATCGGTGGTGCGCGGTGGCGGTGACGTCAGACGCGGCTTGGCGTGGGCTCTGTGCCGCGCTGGGGCGGAAGGACTGGGGCACCGACGCCGACCTGGCGAGCGCACCGGGTCGGCTGGCACGTCAGGCCGAGTTGGAAGCGGGACTCTCGGCTTGGTGTGAGTCACGGCGGGCGGAGGATGTCCAGAACCTGTTGCAGTCGCACGGGGTCGCGGCACATCTCGTCGCGACGACGGGCGATGTCGAAGCGGATCCACAGATCAGTCATCGCGGACATCTCTGGCGGACGGACCACCCAGTCATCGGACCACTCACCTACGACGGTCCCGCCTACCGGCTGTCGGAAACACAGGCGGCGCCCAACCGAGCCGCGCCACTCCTGGGCGAGCACAACGAGTACGTCTACAAAGATCTGCTGGGCTACAGCGACGCGGAGTTCGCGGACCTACTCATCCGAGACATCATCCGATAGGGCGACAAGGCATCAAGAGCAGTGACCCCGGTCTCGTGGGCTTTCGCTAGCAGCCGTCCGAACCCGACACCCCACCCGCGGTGATCAGGAGCGCTTCAAGTTCGCCTTGCCAGTGGATGGCGTCACGCCGTAAGGCGGTGGTGTCGGCGAGCTCTTCGTAAATGGCCTGCCCCCAGCGCAGATGCTCTTCTTCTTCGAGCAAGATGTGGTTGAGGATGCGAACGGTGGGCGCATCGCTGACGGGATCGGTGGCCTGGGCGTGATAGCGGTAGTTGACGGCCAGATGGGTCTTGAAGACCCGGTAGAGCCCGACGATGCGCAGGAGCGGATCTCCCTGCGCTTGCAGGGCGTCCACAAACTTGAGGAAGGCCTCGTTGGGAGGCTCGGCCTTGGATGAACCGCGGCGCCCGGGCGGGGCGTCGAGATCGGCGCCTTCGGACAGGCGGAGCTCGGGGAGCCGTTCGCCCAGGGAGTAGTAGTGCGCGGAGTCGTGGTAGGCGTACTCCGACAAGGCCCACTTGAGCTTAATGTTGCTGGTTGTGGGCGCCCAGGCCGCACCGGTCATCGCACAGATTTGCTCAGCGAATCAGTAGTGCATCAGTCGCTGGGCGTTCTCGTCGACGGTGAATGCGCCGCCGATGCGACGTCTGTCCTTCGCGTACTCGGTCATCGCTCCAGGCCCTCACCCTCTCCCCGACCGCCAGCGGCAACGAATGCCGTCATGCGGGCATCGACGGCCTGCTGATCGGTGCGCTGCTTCAGGGCGAATCCCCGCGCCTTGGCCTTCGCCGCTTCGAGCTGAGCGGCGGCGGGTTGGATGTCCGGATACGATTCGATGCACTCGACGGGGCAGATCTTGGCGCAGAGTGCGCAGTCCACGCACCACTCCTCGTCGATGACGTGGGTACGATACCCGGTGGTGTAATACCTGACCGCCTCCGTGGGACAAACGCGTCGACAAAGGCCACAGTTGAAGCAGGTCTCAAGCGCAATCCGGTACGTCACGGGATGTCCTCGTCGCAGCTGCTGCTCGGTTCTCGGCGCTGCCGGCGGAGAAACGGATAGCCGGCCTGCGCCACCGTTCGATCGGCCGCGGGGGAGCGATCTAATCGTCGGCCAGCACGGTGCGGGCACGCTCAGCCTCTTCTTGCATGAACACCATGACTTCGGCGGCGGGGCTGACTTGTCGCTGAGCCGAGGTAAAAAGTTCGACCTGGGCCTGAGCCATCAACGCTTTGCGCTCTTCCTCGGGCGTCTCTTCCACAATCTTGTTGACGAAGTAGTCGCCGATCTGGACATGGACGACCTCATCCGCCCAGTTGTAGTCATAGACGAATTCCATCAGGCCGTCATCGATCTTCGCACCGAGCTTGCTGACGCCGGCGAAGAGCTCCAGCGCCCCACCCTCAATCTGGACGTTGACGACGGAGAGCGAGGCCGTGGGATCTTGCGCGACCGGCCCTCTCACCGGGCGGCCCTCAGCATCCTGCTCTCGGTTGGCGCCGCCCAAAGTGTCGGGATACTCGCCAAACTCACCGCCGTACGACTCTAGAAGTTGGGTACCGAGCTGGGCGTGCCGGACTTCGTCCCACTCCTGCCGGATCATTGTCATGAGGAGGTCCGCGGGCAGGTCGTAGTCCTCCCAGAGACCGACGCGCGTGCCGAAGGCATCGATGCCCGCATACTCGGCACTGACGATGCCCGAGACGAGCGCCTTGCGGAACTCCGCGTTCTCTGGGTGCTGCGCGACCATGCGCCGGAGCGTCGGGATCTCGTAGTTCTCGACGCCACCGATTCGCTCTTTCAGCGACTCCTTCTCGGCATCATCGATCTCGCCGGACAGACGGTACTCGGGATCGCGAACTGTGAAGTGAGAGCCCAGATAGTCTCGCAGCGCGCCCATGATGTCCCCGTCTACCGCCAGTCAGCTATGCGCCTCGTCGGCCAGGCCGGCCCGCCGGAAGCGGAATCCAGGCTCCACTGAGCGTAGCGCAATCGGCGCTGCCGGCGACGCGTGCCCCGTCCGTCTCTCTCCGGACAAGGCCCAGCTCTCTCCGGAAAAGCCCCAGACGAGAAGAGGGGCGGCATCGCTGCCGCCCCTCTCTGAATGCCCTGACCTTCGGCGGTCTAGCCGGGGTAGTCCGGGTGGTTCGTGTCGATCCAACTGCCCTCCCAGTGGTGCGCCGCGTGGGCGAACTGCCAGACGTTGGCTCCGTTGACGTCATCCGGCATGTGCGCGTAGTTGTGCACCACGACCCGCTGGATTCCGTTCATGACGCCCCAGGCGTTCTGGATGCCGTCGAGGCCGAACTCCGGGTCTTGTCCGGTGAGGATATTGGTGACCTGAGTCGCCAGCTCTTTGCGCGCATCCGTGTCCAGCTCCGTCTGCATGGCCGTGACCCGGTCCGTGACCGGCTGGAAGTCGTAGTTGAAGGCGGGCCAGTTTCCACTGCCGCCGGGCAACAACGTGTTGTTCCAGACGTTCGTGGGGTCAAGGTTCGCGGGTGGGTTGCCCCATTGCGGACCGGAACCCGGGTAGGTGCCGTCCTGCAGGCGCCCCGTGATCACCGTGTAGGGCTGAACCTCAAACGTCACACTGAAACCGAGGGCGTTCTCGAACATCGCCTGTTCGGTTTCGGTGACACCCGGGTACGTGCCCTCCCAGATGTCCGGGATGAGCAGGTTGACAGAGCGGCTGGTGTCGAAGCCGGAAGCGTCGATCAATGCCCGCAACTCCGTGATGTCCTGCTCGCGGTCGACGCGGTAGCCGGGCAGCTGCAGCAACTCGTCCTCCGGCGGCGCCCAGGCGACGTCAAACCAGGGCGTGAAGCCGTTGACGCTGGGCCGGGCGTCGCCCAGGTAGACCGTGTCGATCATCTGGAAGCGGTCCACCGCCATCTGCATCGCCATGGCGAAGCGACGGTCCAGATAGGGGTTGCCGAGGCCGTCTTCTCCGGCCCATTCCGGCAGGTAGTTGAAGGCACCGGTACCGATCGTGAACCCGAAGGATCGCCGGCTCTGATGCGTCTCCGGGAAGTCCGCCATGATCCCTTCGACCTGGACCAGGCTCAGCGGGAACGCCGCGGCGTCCACCTGCTTGTTGCGCCAGGCCGCCTCGGTCGCGGTGCCATCGGTGATGGTGTGCTGCTCGGTGCCGTCGATGTACGGCAGCGCCGCCCCGTCCACACCCATCTTCCAGTAGTCCGGGTTGCGCGGGAGATCGAGCATCGTCTCCACGTTCCAGGAATCGCTGTTGGGGATGAAGGCACCACTGCCGGAGACGAGTTCCCCGTTGACGGCTTCATCGCGCCAGCGGTCGCCGAACTCCTCGGCGGCCTCTGGGGAGGTCATCCAAGCGAACGGTCCGGCGTGCACGGAGGTGAGATAGGTGGCGTCCGGACCGTCCGTCTTCATGACGATGGTCTGCTCGTCGATCACGTCGGTGGAAACGGTCTTGCGATAGAGGCTGGACTGCATGAACGTGCCGTCTTCCGCCCCGGTGGCGTCGACGGCGTCGATCTGCCGCTGCACGTTGAATTCGATGTCGGCCGCCGTGATGTCGCGACCACCCTCGGTGGGGAACTGGTCCCACCAGTGCGCGCCCTGGTCGATCGCGAAGATGTACGTCTCGTCGTCCGGGATCTCCGGCAGGCTGCCGATGTCGGCTTCGAGGATGCCGAGTTCCTTGTTGAACCACCGGATCAGGTAGTTCATGTAATCGGACATCACCCATTGGACGGGACCGAAGATCCCGCGGTGCGGGTCCATGTAGTCCCAGGTGGTGTTGGGGCCCGGGTAGCGCAGGATGCCACCGCGAACGATCTCGGAGACCGCCTGCTCCACCGCCTGCTCTTCGGCCTGTTCAACGACCTGTTCCGCGACCTGTTCCGCCGCCTGCTCGGCCTGCGCTTGCTCCACAGCCTGCTCGGCCTGGGCTTGCGCTTGCTCGGCCGGCTCCGCCTGGGCCTGGGCCTGGGCCTGGGCCTGGGCCTGGGCGACGGCCGGGCCGTCATCGTCGTCGTCATCGCCACAACCGACGAGCGCGAGGCCCGCCGCACCGACGCCAGCCTTGGCACTGGCGCTCAGCATCCCACGCCGCGAGATCCGATTGCGGCGCATCCGTGTCCAATAGTTTGTCTCGCTCAAGCGGAGTCCTCCTCCTTGGGCAACCTGCCCAGCATGTATTTCATAAACAGTAAACGACTTTGATCCGTGGGTCTCAACCGATAGTCAGCGACTAAATAATATTTTCCGTGTCGCGAACCATCACTCGGAATCAAGAACGCGCCTGGACGGAATCCTTCGTTCTTCAGCGTGTTTCCTGGACTTTCCCACCGCACGCGCTTCAAGGCGCAGACGAGACCTTCATCACGCTGGGCTAAGCAATGGAGCCGCTTATGTCCGGTCTCCGCGCCTCGGCCCATTGGCCGAGCGCCCGCTCAGGAAGCAGATGTGCGAACGCGGCGCTCTGCATCTGGATCCATATCGCGGCGCCCAACCCCATGGAGCGCGAATCGTCAGTGCTGCGCGGGGATGGCCACATACCGACCGGCAGCATTCGCTTCAGCCGTGCACCGTCGCTGATGCAACCGTAGACTCGGCCACGCAAGGCATCAGCCGCATGGCTGTTCAGGCCTCTGTTAGACGGAGGAAGGGAATCGTGACAGCGCCGCTCAGCTACGCAGAAGTACATGCATGGCGTCGCTCCGCCGTGACGATCGAAGCGGAACGCGCCGTGCTCGGTGTCGACGGCGGAGCAATGTCCTATACGACCATTGACCAGGCACACGCCCTGGCGGAGGCGCTCCAGCTCCGGGGTGGGATGCGCGTCCTGGATATCGGCTGCGGGCGTGGCTGGCCGGGAGCCTACCTGGCGGCGGAGCGATCCGAGGCCGAATTCCTCCTCAGCGATGTGCCGTCAGCGGCGGTCCGGGAAGGCCGTGATCGGGCGCGCGGAAGACCGGATTCGCGGCCCACAGAGGCGATGGTCGCGAGCGGAACGTCACTGCCGTTCCAGCCTCGGTCCTTCGACGCGGTCATGCATTCGGACGTCTTATGTTAAGTCCGTGCCAAGCTCTCCGTGTTGAGGGCAAGCCACCGTCTGCTCCGCTCTGGCGGACGAACGGCGTTCTACGCGATCTACATTGTGCCGGGGCTCTCGCCGACCGAATACCAGCGCGCAGCCCGCGCCGGACCATCGTCCGTCCGATCACGTCGGACGCCCCGAACGCTCTTGGCAGCTGCGGGGTCTGATGCGGTGCGCGAAACCGATCTGACAGATGCATTCGGGAAGACGTCGCGCGCCTGGTACGAGACAGCCATTCGACTGGAACCCCATCTGCGTGCGGCGATGGGCGATGAAGCCTTCGAGAGAACGCAAGCCGATCGCTCGCTCATGAATCGGGCGATCGACGATGGGTTGTTGCGTCGGGGGCTGTTGGTCGGCGAGCGACGGAGCTAGGCCGGGCTGCACGAGGACGTCCGGGCGCGGATGTTAGGGTCTCGCGAAGACGGAGAGGCGGCACAGCGTGCGTGATTTCGAGGGCAAGGTTGCGGTGGTCACCGGTGGTGCGAGCGGGATCGGCCGAGCGATGGCCGAGCGTTTCGCGCGCGAAGGGATGAAGGTCGTTCTGGCCGATGTGGAGCAGCAGGCGCTTGAGGCCACGGTCACGCAGTTCCGCCAGGCCGAGCATGATGTGCTCGGCGTCGTGACGGACGTTTCCCGCGCCGACGCGCTTGACACGCTGGCGCGGGAGACCGTCGAGACGTACGGGGGCGTACACATCCTCTGCAACAACGCCGGGATCGCCGCGGCAGGAAACGCGCAGCCTCTAGCCCCGCCGATTCCGATCTGGGAGGAGCCGGTGAGCAATTGGAAATGGACGCTGGATGTCAATCTCTGGGGCGTGATCCACGGAATCCGTGCCTTTTTGCCCATCATGCTGGCGCAGGACGAGCCTGGTCACGTGGTGAACACGGCCTCAACGGCGGGCTTAACGACCGGCCCCCGCCTGGCGGTGTACGGCGTCTCCAAGCATGGGGTCGTGCGGATCTCGGAAGCGATGTTCTTCCAACTGCGCGACCTCCAGGCTCAAGTGGCAGTGTCGGTCTTGTGTCCGGGGGGCGTGCGAACGCGGATCGCCTCGGCCGGGCGGAACCGGCCCGACGCTTTGCTTGAGGGGGTATCGCGCCTGACGACGGCAGAGACCGACGAGCGAGACCAAATGTGGGCTGGGCTGATCGCCGATGGCGGGCAAGAACCGGAAGAGATCGCCGACAAAGTCTTTGCGGCCATCGAGGAAGAGCGTTTCTACATTCTCACGCACGAGACTCAAGACGAAGCGGTGCGGATGCGCATGGAAGCGATCCTGGAACGGCGCGATCCAGAGATCCCCTCACCGGCCTTCTGACCCTGGCGAGTCTCAGCGTCGCAGCCTCGATGGTGGGGGTCCGATTCCTGTGATACGTTGCCGCTGTTCAAACCTGCATGGCGTCGGGAAAGTCCGGTGAGAGTCCGGCACTGTCCCGCAACTGTGATCCGCGTCTCGCGGTAAGTCAGATCACCGGCCCATGCATGATGTCGCACCTGCGCGGACAGGAGACGGCGTGGCGAAAATCGCCGCACGCTTCTTGCCCTCCCTGCGCGGGTCCGGAGGGAACTTTCGTGCGCGGTCTTCTCACGATCCACATCCACCACTGGCGGGCTGTTTTGGTCGCTGTCGCTCTCCTCGCGATCCTGGCGGCGGTCGCCTGTTCCAATGACGGTGATTCTGGCGGCGGCCTCGACGATGCGCGAGGCATCGCTGGCTTTCCTTTGACTTTCGTCGACTCCGGCGACACG